>Ga0070741_10000740_pt1 | contig 110363 bp, 83 predicted proteins | sample Coa_R1_4_FD_66440 | JGI IMG/M metagenome (GOLD analysis project Ga0070741, IMG submission 66440) | Surface soil microbial communities from Centralia Pennsylvania, which are recovering from an underground coalmine fire - Coalmine... | ecosystem: Environmental > Terrestrial > Soil > Unclassified...
ATAGACGCGGCGTTGAAGACCAGCGGCATGCTCCGCCGTCTTAAGGAGGGCTCCGTCGACGCGCTGCGCCATCCAGCGAAAGACGGCCGCCCCCCAATCATTCTGGGCTCGCGCCTCGCTCAGGAAACCGGTATGCTGCTGCACAGCATCGTTACACTCGTGAGCCCGCAGGGCGAGTCCACGCCCATCGGCCCGCGGCCAAGTATCCACCGTTTTCGCGTCGTGGGAATTTTCGATACGGGATTTTACGATATCGATGCGCGATGGGCGTTTACGTCCATCGAAGCGGCACAGCGGGCGCTGGCCCTGACGCCCGAAGACGGGCTAAACCAGATCGAGATCAAGATCGATGATATTTACCGCGCAGCCGAGGTAGCCAAGGCCATCGAGCAGCTTATCGGGCCTCAATATGAAACCGTGACCTGGATGGAGCGTAATCGCCAGCTTCTGAATGCGCTGAAAACGGAGAGAATCGTGACCGTGGTGACCATCGGATTAATCGAGCTCGTCGCGGCGCTTAACATTCTGATCACGCTCACGATGATGGTGATGGAAAAATACCGGGATATCGGCGTCCTCATGTCGATGGGAGCGCGGCGCAGGCAGATCCGTAACATTTTCATGCTGCAAGGAGTGTTGATCGGCACGGTTGGAACGGTTATCGGGCTGGCGCTCGGATACACGCTCTCCTTTCTGGCTGATCACTACCGCTGGATCAAGCTGGAGGAATCGGTCTATTCGCTGGCATATGTCCCGTTTGAGCCGAGGTGGTTCGATGGCATTTGGGTGGGGCTTGCCGCGGTGCTGGTCAGCTTTCTGGCCACGATCTACCCGGCGTACAATGCCACTCGAATTGCTCCGGCTGAAGTGTTGCGGTACGAGTAAGTATGCGGTTCGCATGGATGGTTTGGATGCTCGCCGCCTCGACCGGCCTTGTATCTGCACAGCCGCGGCGCCTGCTGTATCTCACGCATTCCGCAGGATTCCGGCACGATTCTCTGCCGGTTTCGATTGAGGCGATGCGGGCCATAGCGGAAGCGAGCGGCGGGCGCCTGGAAGTGACCGCCACCGAGGATGTTGGACAACTTAATGCCGCAGCGCTCGCGGGCTTTGATGCGGTAGTCTTCTTCACCAGCGGGGAGCTTCCGATTTCCGACAGCCAGAAGCAGGACCTGCTCGCATTCGTGCGGAACGGCAAAGGCTTCGGCGGCGCGCACAGCGCTACGGACACGCTCTACACCTGGCCCGAATACGGTGAGCTGATCGGCGCGCGCTTCAACGGGCACACCTGGGTGCAAGAGGTGCGAATCGATGTCGAGGATCCCGCGTTCCCGGCTGTCTCGCATCTCGCTCCATCGTTTTCTATCGTCGACGAGATCTACCAATTCCGCGACTTTTCACGTAGCCGCGATCACGTACTGCTGACGCTCGACACCCGTTCGGTAGACCTCAGCGCCTCCGGCGTCAACCCCGGAACGGAAGATTTTCCGCTGGCCTGGTGCCGCCCGTATGGCTCGGGCCGCGTATTCTACACGGCGCTTGGCCACTTTGAGAGCACCTGGCGCGACGACCGCTTCCGGCGTATGCTTCTGGAGGCAATGCTCTGGCTGACCGGCCAAAAAGACGCCAATGCCGTTCCAGTTCCACAGGCAGCACCCGCCTTCTCTTCGGATGGCGTAGCGAACAGCGCGAGCTTCGATCCCCGCGGCGCGGTATCCGCAGGATCTTTGATCTCAATCTTCGGCGAGCGTCTGACGGGCGGCGCGGCTATCGCCGCTGATATTCAGACGCCATCCTATAAGCTGGCCGGCACCACCGTCAAAATCAACGGCGCGTCAGTTCCACTGTTGTACGTTTCACCTGGGCAGATTAATGCGTTGGTGCCGCTCGAGGCTCAGGCGCAGCCATGCTCCGCGGGTGCAGCCGCCTGCCAGGGATCGCAGTTTACGATCGAGCTTTCAACGGCTGGAGGTAAGAGCGCCCCCGTGCCGGTGCGCGCTGCGCCGGTCACGCCCGGCGTGTTCACGGCGACTACCGAACCCGGATATCTCGCAATCTGGGCCACCGGTCTGGGCGCGGTCGAGACCAGCGGCGGGTACTTCATTACCACAACTACTCCGCGCGTCTCGATAGCGGGTGCTCCGGTCCGTGTCCTGTTCAGCGGACTGGCGCCGGGCTGGCCGGGGCTTTACCAGGTGAATGTCGAACGGCCTGCCAGTCTGCCTTTCCCAGCGCTCGTGGAATTCGAGTTCGGCGGAGCGACGCAGAATCTGTGGATCAACCCGCAGCGATGAGGCATCGCGTAGGGCGATGGCCGCTGCTGGTGGGATTGCTGGCCGCGCTCGTGTATCTTGGTGTGCCCACGCGCAAATACTACTGGGACGGTGTATCGTTCGCAATCAATATCGAAAGGGGCGCCGCAGATCCCTCCGGGCTCTTCCATCCGAATCATCTCCTGTACAACACGTTGGGATATGCGTTGTACCGCCTGGCTCGATATTTCACGGCGGACGCTCGCGCATTATTCGTTTTGCAACGAGCCAACGCGGTCCTGGCGGCGGCCTGTGTGGCGATGATCTGCCGGATCCTGATCGCGCGCGGAGTCGCTGTAAGCCGTGCTGTGTGGCTGGCGCTGCTCTTTGCCTGCGCGGCCACTTGGTGGCGCTTCGCCACTGATGCCGATGCATATATCGCTTCCATTCTGCTGTTGCTAGGCTGCGCACGGCTGCTGTTGCCGGGAGAAGCTCCCCGGCCGTTGGCGGTGAGCGCCACACATTGCGGCGCAATTCTGTTTCATCAACTGGCGGTGCTGTTTTTTCCCGTTGCGGCGCTGGCACTTTACCGCCAGGCGCCGGAACGGCCCAAAGCCCTGCGAGCCGTGTTGGTATATGCAGTTGGTACCACTCTGCCTGTGCTTGCCGCTTATGCCGCGGTATTTCGGGTGATCGGCGAGTCTCGATCCGGCACGTTTCTTAGCTGGGTGACGTATCATTCACCCGATTCCGCGTTTTCCTTCGAGCCTCTCCGAAACCTGGGATGGTCCGCATTAGGCACGCTCCGCTTATTCGCGGGCGGCAAGCTCGGCGCGATGCGCGGGGATTGGATCGGCATTTCCGCGCTCGTTCTGCTCGGCGGCGCCGTCTTCCTGCTGATCACGCGCCACCGCGAGTTCATCAGTGCTCTGCGAGAGGCAGCGTGCGGCGTCATCCGCTGGCGGGAGTTTCCGGAGCTAACGCTTTGGATCGCGGTTTACGCAATGTTCCTGTTCTTCTGGATGCCGCGAAACACGTTCTACAGGCTCTTTTACCTGCCGCCTGCGATCCTGCTGCTGGGCGGCGCGGCGCCTTGGCGCGGAGCCTCTCGCGCTTCCGTGTTGCCTTGCTTCGTGGCGGCGCTTGCACTGTGGAACTTTTCCTTCAGCATCTACCCGCAGTCCTTTGCAGAAAATAATCGGCCGCTCGAATTCGCTTTCGAGCAGGGGCCCCAATGGCCGCCGGGCACGGCGGTCGCCTTCCGAGAGTTTCCATCAGACCTTTGGACCATCTCGTATTTCAATCCGCAGGCTTTTTGGATTCGTCTCACTTCTGTCCATCAGATCGAAGCTTTGCGCCAGTCGTCGATGCAAAGCGGCAGAAGCTTGTGGCTCGACGGTTCGGCATACGACTGGCTGGAGGCAAGCGCCGAAGGGAAGCGCTGGCTCGCGTTGCACGTGTCCGGCGGGCGCTCGGCGCCCAGCCAGTTCCGCTTCTATCGAACGGTGCCGTGATGCCCTGTCGATTTGTTAAGCGCCCAGCAGCGCCTTGACTTCGCTCTGAATCTGTTTCGAAGAAATACCGAAGCGCACCGGCAGTTCCTCAGGAGTGCCGCTGCGGGGAATGTCGCGGACGGCCAGCTTGCGGATCTTTACGCCGTCTTCGGCGACGGCTGCAAGCACGGCATCGCCTAGCCCGCCGTGCGCGTAATGGTCCTCGACGGTGACCATGCGGCCGCCGGTCTCCCGCGCCGCCTTCCGCAGAGCTTCCCGATCAATGGGCTGAACGCTGAACAGATCGATTACCCGAATCGCGATGCCTTCACGCTGAAGCTGCTCATGCGCGTTCAAAGCTTCGGCCAGGGTGACTCCCGCGGCTACGACAGTTACGCGATCTTGCGGGCTGCTCCGCAGCACTTTGCATTTGCCGATCTCGAAAACCTCGTCCTGACCATAGACAACGGGGCTCTTCGGGCGTCCGGTTCGAATGTATGAGAGTCCCTTGACGCCGGCAACCAGGCGGGCCGCATGCCAGGCGCTTACGCCATCGGAAGGATAAAGAACCGTCGCATCCGGTTCCGCGCACATGAATGCAAGGTCTTCCAAGCCCATCTGTGAAGGTCCGTCCTCGCCGATGGAAATACCGGCGTGAGTGCCAATCAGCTTGATATTGCTTTGGCTGATCGCAGCCATCCGAATGAAGTCCGCGGCGCGCGTGAAGAAGCACGCGAACGTAGACGCGAAGGGAATCTTGCCTTTGGCGGCAAAGCCCATGGCCGCGCCGACCATGTTCTGCTCCGCGATGTACATCTGAAAAAAACGATCCGGGCAGGCCTTCTGAAAATCTTCCGTATGCGTCGAATTCTTCACATCGCCGTCGAGCACGACGACACGGGAATCCAGCTTACCGACTTCCGCCAATGCCGCCCCGCACGCCTGCCGCGTGGCCACACCGCTATTGAGAGCATAGGGAGGTTTAGGAAAATTCGCCAGCGCCCCGCCGGCACCGTTGCGAGCGGATTTCGCGCGTCCCGGCAGCGGCGAGGGGTGCCAGGAGTCGCCATTACCGCTCAATTGCTGTTCAAGCAGCCGAACGGTCTGCTCGGCAACATCCGGCTTCAAGGCTTTTCCGTGCTGCCCTTCTTTATCTTCAGTGGAAGGAATGCCTTTCCCTTTGAGCGTGCGCGCCAGGATGATGGTCGGCCGGTCTGTATTGCGCGCGGCCTCTTCGTAGGCATCCAGCAGCTCAGCAATGTCGTGGCCATCCACGATGCGCGCGTTCCACCCGAACGCGCTCCACTTGGCGCGATAGTCGCTCATGTGGTGCTGATCCATCGTCGGCTCGCTCTGTCCCAGGCGATTCACGTCAATGGTCGCGCAGAGATTATTCAACTGATAATGGGCAGCAACATGAGCCGCCTCCCATACGGAACCCTCTACGGACTCGCCGTCGCCCATGAGCACGTAGATTCTCTGGTCGCTTTTGTCGAGGTATTTGGCATTCAGCGCCATTCCTACACCCGCGGACAGGCCTTGACCCAGCGATCCTGTGGCGACGTCGACGAATGGCAGACGCGGCGTGGGATGGCCTTCCAGATCCGAGCCGAACTTTCGCAGTTCCAGAAGGTGCTCGCGAGGAAATGCTCCGGCTTCAGCCCACGCAGCATACAGAATTGGCGCGGCGTGCCCTTTGGACAATATGAATGTGTCTTTGTTCGGATTAGCCGGATCTTTCGGATCGTAGCGCATTACGGAGAAGAACAGGACCGACATAATCTCGGCCGCAGATGCACAACTGGTGGGATGGCCGCTGCCGGCCGCGGTGGTGGCGCGGATAGAGTCAATCCTCAGGCGCGTAGCCTTATCGGCAAGCATAGAGAGCAGGCCTTGCTCCCGCGTTTCAACTGCCATGTATTTCCTCTCTTTTACGAATGTGACGAAACCTCAAAATGTCCAGTTCAGCGCGCGAAGGCACCGAACGCCTGTTCTGCTGCAGCCTTGCCACTCGAAGCAGGTTTAAAGCCCTCTGCCCGCAGCGCCAGCTCCAGCTTCTCCAGAATCAGCAGCACGTTTTCTTCCGTAGATGCCGAGCCCATCAAACCGATGCGAAATATTTTGCCGGCAAGCGGACCGAAACCGCCTGCGATTTCAATGCCCGACTCGTGGAGCAAACGCTGGCGGATCTTCGCGTCGTCAATACCGTCCGGAACGCGCGGCGTATTCAGCGTCCATAGCCGATGACCTTCGGCCACGTGCATCTGCATGCCCATTGCTTCTATGCCGGCCACAAACGCCAGGTGATTACGCCGGTGCCGCTGCCAACGGTTCTCACGGCCTTCCTCGTAGATCAGTGCGAGCCCTTCACGCAATGCATAGAACATAGATGCCGAGGCCGTGTTGTGATACTTGCGGCCGCTGTAATAGGAGTCAAGCAGGCGCAGATCGAAATACCACGAACGTATAGGCGAGGTGCGGGCCGCCAGCCGCTCTTGTGCACGCGTAGAGATGGTGATGGGAGCGAGTCCGGGGGGACAACTTAATCCCTTTTGCGAACAACTATATGCGATATCAATGCCGGTTTCGTCCACCAGGACCGGCATACCGCCGAGGGAAGTCACGCAGTCGGCGATCACCAGCGCATTCACTTCATGCGCTGCCTCACAAATGGCGCGTCCTGGTTGAAAAGCGCCGGTCGAAGTCTCTGCCTGGACGTAGGCGACGACGCGAGGGCGTTCCCGCAGGATAAACTGGCGTGCTTCACCGTCGTCAAAAACTTCTCCCCAGGGGCGTTCCAGGCGGACGACCTCGGCTCCATGCCGTCTCGCCATTTCACTGATGCGGTCACAGAAGAATCCGTTCGCCAGCACAGCGAACTTCTCTCCGGGCTCCGCAAAATTGGCAACCGCCGTTTCCATGCCGCCGCTGCCCGTCCCCGAGATAGCAATATTGAACCGGCTCTCGGTGGAAAAAACATACGCGAGCAAAGTCCGAATCTCTTCGCTCACCTCGAAGAAGAAAGGATCGAGGTGACCGACAATGGGCTGCGCCAGAGCCTCATAGACACGCGCAGCGACCATGCTCGGGCCAGGTCCGAACAACAGACGCGCCGGCGCGTGAATCGGAGCATACTGTCGGGACATACGGTTCCAGTGTAACAACCTGGGACCGTTAAGAATTGCATCAACGAGCGAAGCGACGGAAAAAGCTCTCCTGCTTCCAGTGGGGCGCTTGCGCATCATTGGCGACAGTGATGGCCAATGTGCGCACAAACGTGTTGAAGCGCGCGGCCGCCTCCCGATCCACGGGTTGTGCAAGATCGTCCGACGGCGCATGATAGCGCTCATGCAGCCACTTCTTTACGGTCTGCTCCTCGGGTGAGCCTGGCTCGTAACCGAGCTTGAACGCCAGCGCCGGAATGCCCTGACGAATGAAGCTGTACTGATCGCTGCGGATGAAAAGGTTGCGCTGCGGTTCCCGATCGTCCTGTATGCCGATGCCCAGCGAAGCAGCTACACGCCGCGCGGTTTCGCCCAAGTCCGATTCGTTAAGGCCGTAGACGGTGATCGAATGCAGCGGAAACAGCGGCAGGAACATATCCATATTCAGATTCGCTACCATGTGCTCGGTGTGCGCGGCTTCATGCGCAAAATACTTGGAACCGAGCAAGCCCTTTTCTTCACCCGTAACCGCGACGAACAGCAGGGACCGGCGGAGGTGTGTCCCGGAGTCGTGGAGAGACTGCGCGATATCGAGGAGGCTTGCGATCCCTGAGGCATTATCCATCGCGCCGTTGTAGATGCGATCCCCGAGTACCGGCGCGCCGACGCCCAGATGGTCCAGGTGGGCCGACAGCACGACATACTGTTTCTTCAAAACCGGATCCTTACCCGGCAGGATTCCCGCTACGTTCTGCGATTCCACTTCTCCGCGTTCCACGCGAACCAAAGCGCGCAACGACGCGTTCAGAGGAAAGCGAGGCAGCGGCTTGCCGCTCCTGGCTGCCGCAAGAATTTCGCGGAACGAGTGCCCGGAGGCGGCGAACAGCGTCTCAGCCCGATCCGGATTCGCGATCACGTGTAGCTGAATGCCGCGGCTCTCATCCAGCACAGGATCCGCGAGGCTCATCGACATCTGCAGCGCGGATGCCGCGGTGCGCGACCAGGGAATCTCCAGATTGTCTGGGTTCAGCAGAGAAACCGCTCCAATCACACCCGCTTGCCTTAGATACCGGCTTCGTTCGGAAGCTGACTGATAGTGCGCGGCAAGCGGTCCGGGCAGGTCGCGCGGCGCTCCGCTCAAATACACAATGATTTTTCCGCGAAGGTTCAGGCCGGCGAGGTCGTCGATGTGGCGCTCCGGAATCGTCAAACCGTAACCGGCGAATACCAGGGGCGCTTCGAGCGACTCGGCCGGATCGACGCGCACGCTGATGATCGCGTCTTCGCCCAATACAAGCGGCCTGACCGCGTTTTCCCGCACGAGCGCCAAACTGGATTCGGTCGGAATGAGACGGCGGGTTTTGAGACGCACCGGCTGTAGATAGCTGGCTGTTCCCGCGGGCTGGAGCCCGGAGCGCTCGAATTGTGTGGCAACGTATTCGGCGGCCTTGCGGTGGCCCGCGCTGCCCGTATTCCGGCCTTCAAGCTGATCGCCGGCCAGATACTCGACATGCGACCACCAGCGGCGGCCCTCGGGAAGCGAACCCGCTGCCCACAAAGCACCAATCGCGAGCATAATAACAGCGCTCGCAGCACGCGAAATGGAACGAGATCTCATTTTGTAATCTTGGAATTCTTATACTCTTCCCGAACTCGCTGCAATTGCTGCGAATGGGACTCGGCGTGCCGCGCGTAGCCTTCCAAAAGCTCAAGCAGGGTTATCTCGCCATTCTCGGTGTGATTCCCCGTGCGCGCAAAGGCCGCTTCGGGCAAATCCCGCAGCAGCTCATAATTCTCAGCGCGGAGCCTGCGAAACGTTTCCAGGGACTGCTTGGGTTTGCGCCGAAAATAATCCAGCTTGGCGGCCCATGCGTTTTCATCAAACGCGATCAGAGTGGGCTGATCTTCCGCAATTACCTGGCGAAACCGATGCGCAGCGACCAACTCCGCATCGGCGACGTGGGCTACGATCTGCCGGATGCTCCAGGAGTCGCTTGAGGGCAGAAAATCTTCCTCTTCTCCGTGCACACCCGTCAGGACAACGGCCAACAGCTCGGGGCCGCGCCGGAAGCGCTCCAGAAGTTCCGTGATATTACTCATGCCGTAATCTCTTCGATGCGTTCAGTAATAGTCGGCGCAACTCAAGTAATAGCCGCATTGCGGGCAGGCTAGTTTGCATTTACGCTGCGCAAGCCGAGTGGAGCAAACAGGACAGTACAGCATCGGCTCGTCTTCCTCATTGGCCTCGCGGCGCGGTGGAGAAGAACTTGGCTCAGACTCCTTCACAGGCTTAACGCTATTATATCGGTATGAAAACCCGGATCGCGGTGCTGCTCCTTCTGGCGACATTGGGAGCGTGGGCACAGCGATATCAGCGTCCTGTGCGGCATGCCGCGCGGGGCTGGAGAGGCGCTGTGGCGGGCGGGAGCGAGCCTGCCGTTGAGGCCGGCATGCGGCTTTATCATGAAGGCGGCAATGCCGTCGATGCCGGAATCGCTACCATGCTCGCCGCTTCGGTTTTCGAATTCTCGCATCTCGGCTTTGGCGGAGAAGCTCCGATCCTGGTCCGGACCCGTGATGGCGTCGTGCACTCGATTGCGGGCGTGGGCACTATGCCGCGGCTGGCCACGGCGGAACTGTTCCGCAGGCGCCGCCTCGTGCCCGGCGAGATTCTTTATCCTCCCGAACAGATGGGATTGAAAGGCATGATTCCGGTTGCAGGATTGATGCCTGCGTTGGTGCCGGGGATGGTGGAAGCGGCGCTGGTAACCCTCCGCGAGTACGGAACAAAATCGTTTGCGGAGGTGGTGCAGCCCGCGATCGATCTCGCTGACGGCGCGGTGCTCGACGAGACGCGCGTTTCTGGGATCGAAAACTGCAAGCGTTTTTTCGACCTGTGGCCGTCTTCGCGCCGCGTGTTCCTGCCCAATGGCAAGGTTCCGGCGCCGGGCGAGATTTTTCGCCAGCCCGATCTGGCGCGCACAATGCGCGAGCTGGCAAGCGCCGAAAAAAAAGCGCTGGCCCAAGGCCGGTCTCGTAAGGCCGCGATCGATGCCGTGCGCGACTGCTTCTATCGCGGAGATATTGCGCGGCGTATTGATGCGTTCAGCCGCGAGAACCAAGGCCTGCTGCGCTACGAGGATCTCGCCGCTTTTCGCGTTGAGCCGGAAGAGCCGGTTTCGACCATGTATCGCGGAGTGCAGGTCTACAAACCCGGCTTTTGGACGCAAGGTCCTTCGCTTCTGGAAGCCTTGAATCTGCTGGAAGGCTTTGATCTCCGCGCGATGCGCTGGAACTCGGCGGAATATCTGCACACACTCGCTGAAGCTCTGAAGCTGGCCTATGCGGACCGCGATACCTTCTATGGCGATCCGAAATTCGCCCAGGTTCCCGCCCAGCGGCTTCTTTCGAAGGACTACGCGGCGGAACGCCGCAAGTTGATCGGCTCGACGGCATCGCTCGATTTTCGTCCGGGAAGGATCGGCGAGCATCCCGCGATTCACCCCTCCGAGTCCGAAAGCAGCCGCCTGCCTGTTGATGCGGCACTGAAGGCGCACGACACTACGTGCGTCGATGCGATCGATCGCGATGGTGTCGTGTTCTCGACTACGCCGTCAGGCGGTTGGCTGCCTTCCGTCATTGCGGGCGACACAGGCATCGCGCTGACGACGCGCGCGCAAAGTTTTCTGCTCATCGCCGGCCACCCGAACGAGTTGGCCGGTGGAAAACGCCCGCGCGTGACCCTCAGCCCTACGATTGTGACTCGCGGCGGCAAGCCGTTTCTGGCGCTTTCCACACCGGGAGGCGACAACCAGGATCAATCGTTGCTACAGGTCCTGTTGGACGTGCTCGAGTTCGGAATGGACGCACAAGCAGCCGTGGAGGCCCCTCGTTTCCAGACGCGCCACCTTGTTTCGAGTTTCGATAATCACGCAATGTATCCTGGCGACCTGCTGCTGGATGAACGAATACCGCCGGCGGTCATGACCGCTTTAGCCGAGCGGCGCCATAAAGTCGATACGCGCTCCAGGTGGGCCAGCGGCGCTGCCCCCGTGTTGATTCGCGTGACACCGGAGGGCTCGATTGAAGCCGGCGCCGATCCCTACGGGTACCGCGTCGCGTGGGCCTGGTAGGCACTCTCTTCGACGATCCAAGCTTCGACCGCGAGCGACTGGCTCGGTCTCTGGTGAGCCTGGCCTCCGATCACATCTACATTGGCGGCAGCTCCTGGAAGTACGAGGGCTGGATCGGTCAGATTTATGACCGGGCCAACTATCTCGTTCGCGGCCGCTTCTCTCGCAAACTATTCGAAAGCACCTGCCTGACCGAATACGCCGCCACGTTTCCCACCGTCTGCGGAGATTTTGCTTTTTATCAGTTTCCGACCGCTGATTTCTGGCGGAAGCTGTTCCCGCAAGTGCCCTCGGGTTTTTATTTCGCCTTCAAGGTTCCCGAGCAGATTACATGCCTGAGTTTTCCGCGGCATTCGCGCTACGGCGGGCTGGCCGGAAAGCCCAATGAGCTCTTTCTCAATTCCGCGATGCTTGGCAATCTCTTTTTGCGTCCCCTTCTTCCTTTCCGCCGGCAGATTGGCCTGCTCATCTTCGAGTTCGGCCACTTCTCGCAACGGCGCTTCAGTGGGCTGGGCGAGTTCGTTGAGCGCCTGGATCGCTTTCTGGCCGCGCTGCCGCCGGAGTTCCGGTATGCGGTCGAAGTCCGCAATCCTGAGTTCCTGGAGCGGGAGTACTTCGAGTGCCTGCACAGGCATGGCGTGGCGCACGTGTATAACGCATGGACCCGCATGCCGGAGCCGGGCATGCAGATGGCTATGCCGGGCTCGGCCACGGCTGATTTTCTGGTCTGCCGTGCCTTGTTACGGCGTGGCCGCAGCTACGAGGAGGCGGTGGCCGCGTTCTCTCCTTACAACGAAGTGAAGGACCCCAACCCTGCAGTGCGAGATGCCTTGCGGCTGCTCATTCGCCAGGCGCGAGAAAAACGGCAACTGGCATTCCTCTTCATAAACAACCGGCTGGAGGGCAACGCGCCGGCCACGATTGTGGCGATCCTCGAAGACTAGCGGCGCCGGAGGACGCTCCGTGTTATGATCTGGCGCATGATTCGAGCAGGAGTCCTGAGTATCGCCCTTAGCGCTGTCGTTTGCGCTGCTGATACACCGGGCGTTCACTTTCGCACCCACGTGATCGAGGGAAAGATACCCGGCGGCTATTCGGTCCTGATTGCCGACATCAATCATGACGGCAGGCCGGATGTGATCGGGTTGACTTCACGGATCACGGAGCTCGCGTGGTACGAAAATCCGAGCTGGACCCGGCACGTCCTCATCCGCGATATGAAGGGCCTGGTGAACATGGCTGCAGCCGATATCGATGGCGACGGCATCCCGGAGATCGCGCTCGAAAACGAATTCAGCATGATAGCCGCTCAGAGTCCTGGGCTGGTCTGGCTGCTGAAACATCAGGGAGATCCTCGCGAACTGTGGAAGCCAATCAAGGTGGATGCGCTCATCACCTCTCATCATGTAGCGTGGGCGGATATCGACGGCGACGGCACCAAGGAGCTGATTAATGCCCCGCTGATCGGCCCGAAAGCAGTGGCGCCCAAATATGAGGACCACGTGCCCCTGGTTTACTATCGCGTTCCTAAGAACCTCGAAGGTGAATGGAAGCGATTTCTGATCGACGCTACGCTATATGGAGTGCTGCATCGCGTGCGCGTCGTCAAATGGACTCCCGGCAAGCGCGACCAGCTTCTGACAGCGGGTTTCGACGGCATTGTGCTGCACCAGGCATCGGGAAGCGGCGACAACGTTCATTGGGAAAACAAGCGGCTCGCGAAGGGACATCAGGAAGAAGCGCCGCGCGCCGGAACCAGCGATGTTGCCATGGGAAACAGAAAAGGGCGGCGTTTTCTGGCGGCGGTCGAGCCCTGGCACGGCAACGAGGTAGTCGTATATACGCAAGCAGCCGGCGGCGAATGGCAGCGGCGCGTGATTTACAACGAGCTGAAAGAGGGCCATGAAGTATGCGTTGGCGACTTCAATGGCGATGGACGCGATGACATTGTGGCGGGGGACCGCGCCAAGGGCGAAATTTCGAGCGCACACGTGTTCTACTCGAGCGATGATTCAGGCGCACAATGGAAGCACGAGGTTCTGGATCCTATGGGCATGTCGGCATCGGGATGCGGAGTGGCCGATATCAATGGGGACGGCCGCCTCGATATCGTCATGATTGGCGGTGCGACCGCAAATATCAAGTGGTACGAGAACCTGGGCTCTGCCGGAAGTCCGTCGAGATGAGAACAGCTACACGGCCAGCGAGCGCAGCGCCTCGCGTGCCCGCTTCATCGGCACGGTTTCGGCGTCGTTGGCGCCCTTAAGGTAATACACCGTCGCGGCAACCAGGTGCGGCTGCCACTCAGGGCTCACCAGCGCCGAATCCTCAATCAGGGCAGCAAGATATTTGTAATAGTGCACCTCGTCGGCTTTGGCGGCAATCTGTCGCAGTGCGGCGCTGAGAAAGATCCGACGGGAGCCCTCATCACGTGCAAGCCGGAAAGCACGGCTCAGGGAACGATCCGCATCAGCAGGGATGGCTGCAAAAATCTCCGAGATGCTGCGCTCCACATCCGAACCATCACTGCTTGGTTCGAGGTCGGCGATGTGGAATGTTCGCAAGTTTTCCGGAGTGCTCCCGGCCCACGTGCGGAATTGCGTCATCCACCCGACGGCCTGCAAGAGCAGTAGATAGCGTAGTTCAGGACCTGCGGCATCGAGGTATGCATAGTGCAGCGCATTGGCTGAGGTGACGGCGTGAATCGCTGCCAGACCGGCCCCATTCCGGGCGCGCATGCGTAATTCCGCGGCAGCAAGGTGCACGGCATCCCACACCGAGCCGCTCGAGGCTTGCCTTTTCACAAGACGCGCAGCAACATCGGAGCAAGCCTCTTCTGGAGTTGAACCGCGGATCACCCCGACTATGCTGCGCACGGCCCCGGGATCGGAATCCTGAGCCGACCACGTCAAAGCTGTTCGCGGAAAGGCGTCCTTCAGGCGCTTCTCATTCGCCGAGTAGCACTGGTCATCCAGACTGTAGCCGTTCACTTTCTGCTGCCTGCCGAAGTCGAGGAGCGCGAGAGTCAGCGAGCGCAGAACAGGCTCGGCATGCTGCCAACCAATCGCTTGGAGCGTACGGCAGGCGTTGGCCGCAAAAATCGCTTTGTGCCCGATATTGCGGTAGTCCCGCGCGCCATAGCGCCACAGCTCGGCAAAGACTTCAGCGGCGCTGCGATACCGCGCGCACGCGGCTACAGCGCGCTCGGCGCGTTCGGAATCCCAGGATTCCATGGCCGCGTGGAACTCGGCCGCAGCTCGCTCCGGAGGCGGAAGAGCGCCGGTGATAGCGCGCATCGTATAATCTCCGGCCGGCTGCCGCGCATCGCGCTCCTGCGATGTCTTGAACTGATCGAGTGCATACAGCAGCGGCAGCAGACGCGCGTCAGCGGGCGCTTCCATCCCAATGATGTGGGCCGAGTGAATGACGAACACGCAGTGGAGAGCGAATCCCGGCGGGCGGGGGTTGATGTTGCGGATGCCGGCCAGAAAAACCGCTGCCAGCACTTGCCGGTAAGATACGCCGCGCCGCAACTGCTCGACTGTCATCTCGGCACAACGTTCGCGAGGCGTTCGCTCGATCAGACTGACCAAAGGCTCCAGCTCCGCGCGAAACCGCACAACGTCGGGTGAAACTTCGGCTTCGGCGCGGCTAAACAGGAAGGGTGTGGAAATAGCCCTTCCGGCTGGAGAGAGCGCCAGTGCTTCGAGAACTTTGCGCCGTGAAAGCGGAGACGTGAGCTGCATAGCATCCTCCTCGGCGAGGATTATCATCTCTCATTCCGGCGCCGGGGGGAAGCCCGGCTTTCTCAGGCCGCGGCGTACTTCCGCAGGCACGGGCAGTCCGGCGAAACGTGCCCTTGGTAGCCGCCGGCAGACATGGTGACCTCGCCTACATAAATGCTGCCTTGCGAGTCGAGCCAGATGGGGAAGCCCGGCCTTCTCAGGCCGTGGCGTACTTCCGCAGGCACGGGCAGTTGGGCGAAACGTGCCCTTGGTAGCCGCCGGCAGACATGGTGACCTCGCCTACATAAATGCTGCCTTGCGAGTCGAGCCAGATATCGTGCGGAGCGTAGAAGCCATCGGGCGCAAGCGGGTCGTCGTTTCCCCACCGCGCTTGGAGGCGCCCTTTGTCATCAAAGATGCTGATGCGGGCGGCTGGCGGGTCGGCGGGGCGTTTCATCCACGGCCATAAGCCGCATCGCATACCTAACTCCGCAACAAAGATGCGGTTATCCTTGTCCACGAAGACTTGGCATGGCCGCACAACGTCGGTCCAGACTTCGAGGAACTCGCCATCCGGCGAAAAGAACTGCAAGCGGTGATTCTCCCGGTCTGCGACAATGACGCGGCCGCGCTGATCGATGGCGATGCCGTGCGGGATGTTGAACTGTCCGGGTCCGTCACCGGGCTCGCCCCACGAGTGAAGCAGTGCGCCCTCAGCGGAAAATTTGTGCACGCGTGCATTGCCATACCCGTCGGTGATGTACATTTCCCCGTTCGTTCCCAGAGCCAGGTTTGTGGGATAGTTGAATGGACCGCCGCCGTGCTTTATGGTTCTGTAATCAAATCCTTCCAGTCCTGTATCGCTCGGTTTTCCGCTGGTTCCCAATGTCATCAGCAGACAGCCGTCAGGTGTGCATTTTCGGACCGTGTGGTCCCGGTCGTCCGTCAGGTAGAGCATGTCATCCGGACCTATAGTGAGGCCATGCGGGCGCACAAATCGGCCTTCTCCCCAGCTATTCAGAAACTCGCCGTCCGGGCTGAACACTATGACAGGATGCTGGCCGCGATTGAAGACGTATACGTTGTCGCGAGAGTCTGTTGCAACCCCGGCGACTTCCACAAAGCTCCAGTCTGCCGGAAGGGCGCCCCATCTGGGAATCGGTTTGTAAGCAGGTTTCACGTTGATCTAGCATACTCTGCCCGGAACAATGTTGCTCGGGTAGACTGAGGTCGGATGCATCACCTTGTCGCTTTCGTGATCCGCCACGGCTACGCCGTCATGTTCTTTTGGGTGCTGGCGGAGCAGGCCGCTTTGCCGCTACCGTCGCCTCCACTTCTGCTGGCGTGCGGAGCATTGGTGCGGAGCGGCCGGCTTAATCTGCTTCTGGTTGTGTTCTGGGGAATAGCCGGCTGCCTCATTGCCGATACGATCTGGTTTCACCTTGGAAGAAGCCGGGGGCCGAAAGTATTGCGCTTCGTCTGCAAGCTTGCGCTGGAGCCCGACTCCTGCGTACGCCGGACCGAGAACACGTTTCTCAAGTACGGTATGCGCTCTCTGCTCGTGGCGAAATTCGTTCCAGGATTGAATGCGGTAGCAGCGCCGCTGGCAGGCAGTGCTGGAGTAAACCTTGCGCGGTTTCTCCTTTTCGATTGTGTGGGCGCTTTTCTGTGGATCGGGTCGTACGTCATTACAGGCTATCTGTTCAGCGATCAGCTTGAACGCGTGGCGGATCTTGCGGTGCGCATGGGCTCGCGCGGCGTGCTGCTGGTGGCGGGATTGCTGGCCGCGTGGATCGCATGGAAGTTTTTCCAGCGGCAGCGCCTGATTAAAGATCTCGCGGTGGCCCGGATCACGCCGGAAGAACTTCAGAAAAAACTGGAAGCCGGCGAGGACGTAACTATTGTGGATGTGCGGAGCAAACTCGAAGCCGAAAAGGATTCCCCAATCCCCGGCGTGCTCCGCATCTCCAGTGAGGAACTCGAAGCGCGCCACCAGGAGATTCCGCGCGACCGGGACATCGTTCTATTCTGCAGTTGACCAAACGAAGTCTCCAGCGCCCGTGCGGCGCTGCTGTTAAGAAGTCACGGAATTACTCGTGTGCGTCCGTTGAAAGGCGGAATCGAAGCCTGGCGGCTGCATGCGGCCTCGGCGCCGCGCATCGATGCCTGACGAGCGTCGCCAAGCTTATAATACCGACACTATGCGCGGCATTGCCATCAGTTCGCGGCTGGCACTAACTTTGGCTCTGGCGGCTTTCGCCCCAACGGTATTTGCACAATCGAAGCCTCGCGCCCGGCAACTGGGCGTTCCCTTTGAAGGAACGCCCGGACCCTGGAACGCCATCACCGATGTTCGAGGCGTGGAGGTCGGCGAGACGACGCTGATTTCCGGTACCAGCGTTCGCACCGGCGTCACGGCCATCCTGCCGAGAGGCAAACAGAACCGAGGTGCGGTTTTCGCCGGCTGGTTTTCGCAAAACGGCGATGGCGAAATGACCGGCACTACCTGGGTGGAGGAGTCCGGTTTTCTTGACGGCCCGGTGATGATTACAAACACGCACAGCGTGGGCGTGGTTCGGGACGCGGTGATTGCCTGGCAGGTCAAAACCGGTCTCACGCCCAGCACCAACACTTACGGCCAAAGCTTCTTTTCTCTTCCAGTTGTCGCGGAAACGTTCGACGGCTTTCTGAATGATGTGAACGGTTTCCATGTGAAACCAGACCACGTCTTTCAGGCGCTCGAGTCTGCCCAATCCGGGCCGGTAAAAGAAGGCAATCGCGGCGGCGGGACCGGAATGCGGTGCTATGGCTTCAAAGGCGGAACCGGGACGGCTTCAAGAAAACTCGAGCCGGGAGCAGGCGGCTATACGGTCGGCGTTCTGGTTCAGTGCAACTGTGGAACCCGGAATCAGTTGACGGTAGCGGGTGTTCCAGTTGGGCGCGAGATTCCCGGCAACCTGCAACGCTCCGCTTCAGAGGGCGAGCGCGAAACCGAGGTGGGCTCGATCATCATTGTGATGGCAACCGATGCTCCGCTGCTGCCGCATCAGCTCAAGCGCTTGGCCAGGCGCGCCACAATGGGGCTGGCCCGGACGGGCTCCACGTCCGGCAACAGCTCCGGCGATATCTTTATCGCCTTTTCTACGGCGAACCCGGACGCTGCGCGCCCGGCCGGGCTTGCAAGCTTGAAAATGCTGCCTAACCAGGAGATGAACGATCTGTTCTCGGCGAGCGTTCAGGCCACCGAAGAAGCCATCGTGAATGCGATGGTTGCCGCCGAGACGATCACGGGAGCCAATAACCACTCCGTAGCCGCGCTTCCTCACGATGCGTTGAAAAGCGCTCTGAAGAAGTACAACCGCCTCCAATAGCGGGTGGGAAATGAACGGCAAATACTAACGAGGCTCCGCCTCAGAGCGACAAGATGTATTCCGGGATGGCGCAGCATTGCGGATAATCCGAAGAGATGGCTCCGATCGACAGTGGGAAACTGCAAGCAGTTCCCGCCGATGAGTTAGGCCGCCGAAGCGGCAGTTGATCCCGAAGGATCGGAGTCGTACCGGAGCCGAGAATGAGCCTACCACGAAGCGTTGCTGAGGTGCTGGCCGACCACGTGACACTGGAGGTCGAGGGAATCGACCGCATGTACCTGAATGTTTACGTTCCGCAGTTGCAGCGGGAGGTTGGGGTGGCCAGTTTCTTTCGGTACCACCGCGGCTTTCAGTTCGTCTCCAGCGCTTTGATGGATCCGGTCAGCAAGGCGTTCGTGGCGGCAATGGAGGCTTTCGCCAAACGGGAAGGCATTCCTGTTGTCCATTTCCGCAAAGGACAACGTAAGGACGATGTCGCTGCCGAGCATCTCGCCAAATTCAAGCAACAGGAGGGCGTGCTGTTGATCGGCAAGGCGCAGGAAAAGACGCCGGTGTTCCGCACCGAACGGCGGCGCCGTGAGACCACCGGCGTTACCTATCCCTGGCTGGTTCGGTCCACCGCCATGGTGAATCATTTCTACGTGTACGGCGTGGATCGGGATTTCGGCCCGTTCTTCCTGAAGTTCAGCACTTACTTTCCCTACAATGCCAAGCTTTGCTTAAACGGCCACGAGTACGCCAAGCGTTAACTCGCGCAGAAAGGGATCGGCTTTGACGCGCTGGACAACGGCGTGCTTCGATGCGACGAGCCGAAGCGGTTACAGGCCATCTGCGATGGATTGAGCGCGGAGAAGATCTACGCCCTGCTGCGGAAGTGGCTTCGCAAACTGCCGCATCCGTTCACTGCTGGAGATCGCAAGGCCGGCTACCGCTACGAGATCTCGATCCTGCAAGCCGAGTTCTCACTGACCCAGGTGCTGGACCGCCCGGTGACGGGCCGGGTGTTCTTTGAAGAGGTCATTCGGGAGAACCTGGACATCGGGCGACCCAGCCAGGTGCAACTCATCTTCGATCGCAACGTCGGAGACCAGCGCGCACAAGCCCTGTTCGCGGTTCTGGTTGTATTCAGTCTGCAACTTCGGGGTTTCACCAATGCCGAAATGCGCGCCTTGCTGGCGCAACTGCTGGGGCTTGATCCAGCCAACTACCCCCAGGGACGAAAGACCTACGATCTCCGCCGCCTGCGCCTGCACGGCATCATTGAACGCATTCCGCGCAGCCACCGCTACCAACTGACACCCGGCGGTCTTCGGATCGCGCTCTTCTTCTCCCGGGTCCACGACCGGCTCCTCCGTCCCACGCTCGCCACGATCATGCCCCAGGCTTCACCAACCAACGCGCCCATCCGCATCGCTTTCGATCGACTTCAGACCGCAATTGACGCATCTTGCCGCGAGGAAAAACTCGTTGCCTAAAGTTGACTCACCCAGGGCAAATTTCTTTGGACAAGGACTCTAGCGCGGGAGCACGATGCCGCCATCCACACGCATGACGCTTCCGGTAATGTACGAAGCATCTTCGGAGACCAGGAACGCCACTGCCTTGGCGATCTCCTCGGGCCTGCCGAGCCGGCCCATCAACAGCTTCTTGCCTTCTTCGGCGATCTGCTGTTCGGTATAAAATTGCCGCTCGCCCGGTGTATCGATCCACCCCGGCTCAATTACGTTCACGCGGATCCGATGCGGCGCCAGTTCGACAGCCCACGTGGCTGACATGTGATTCACGGCTGCTTTTGCGCCGTTATATGCCGTGGACAGCGGAAACGCACGGTAAGCATGTACCGAGCTGATGGAGACGATGTTACCTCCGCCGCCTTGCCGGACCATCTGGCGGGCAGCCAACTGGCTGCAATGAAAGACGCCCCAAAGAGTCACGGCCCAGGTCTTCTCGACATCCTCCACTTCAAGCTCGAGAAGAGGCTTACGTCTGCTGAGCGCGGCATTGTTGACCAGAATGTCCAGGCGCCCGAACTGCGCCACGGTCTCGTCGATCAACCGCTGATCCTGGCCTCGATCGGCGACATCCACTTGCACAAACATGGCGCGCCGGCCGACTGCCTGAATTGTGCGCACTACATCGTCGGCTTCGCTTCGATGACTGATATCCGCTACCGTGACGTCGGCGCCGTTGGCCGCAAGCTCGATCGCCGTTGCGCGGCCGATTCCGCGCGCGGCGCCAGTCACCACGGCCACTCGCCCTTCCAATCTCATTTAGATTTTGTAGCACAGCATCACACCCGAATCGGTCGCGAAGCGCCGCGCAGATCGGCTGCCGCAATGAAAATCGAGAATACCCTCGCGGATCAGGAGGAGGATTTCTGGATTGTTGGGTCAGTGCGGGGAGCCGGCCATGGCGCACTTACTGCGCTAATCGATGTGGTCGTACGCGACGAGAGTGAGGAACTCGGCGAAATCGGGGCTGGTCATCATTTGCTCGAACAGGCGGCCGGCCATCTGAAAATGGCCGCGCTCGAACCGTTCGACGCCCAGACGCGAGCGGAAGTTTGCGAGTTGTTCAGCGATCGTCTGCCGCACCAGATCGGCCGTGACCGTGCGGCCGTCCTGCAACCGCGCGCCGTGCCGCACCCATTGCCACACCTGCGCGCGCGAAATCTCCGCTGTCGCAGCGTCCTCCATCAGGTTGTAGATCGGCACACAGCCGCTCGCGCCCAGCCAGGACTCCAGGTATTGAATGCCGACATCGACATTGAGTCTCAGCCCTTCCTCGGTGATTTCGCCTTCGGGAACAGCAAGCAGATCTTGGGCAGTGACGTGGACATCTTCGCGTTTCCGGTGGATCTGGTTCGCGGTGTTCATATGCTCGTCGAAGATTGCTTTAGCGACAGGCACCAGGCCCGGATGCGCCACCCAGGTTCCATCGTGCCCGGCAGTAACTTCGCGGAGCTTATCCTGACGAACTTTTTCGAGCGCCTTATCGTTAGCCGCCGCGTCGTTCTTGATTGGGATCTGCGCGGCCATCCCTCCCATAGCGTGAATACCCCGTCGGTGACAGGTTCGGATCAGCAATTGGACGTAAGAGTTAAGGAAGTGCCGATCCATGGTGACCTGCGCCCGATTCGGAAGGACGAACTCCGGACGGTTTCGGAATTTCTTAATGAAGCTGAAGATGTAATCCCAGCGGCCGCAGTTCAGGCCGGCGGAGTGCTCGCGCAGCTCGTAAAGGATTTCGTCCATCTCAAAGGCGGCGAGAATCGTCTCGATCAAAACGGTGGCCCGAATGCTGCCGCGCGGGATGCCCAGGCTATCCTGCGCGAACAGGAACACATCATTCCACAGCCGGGCTTCCAGGTGACTTTCGAGCTTCGGCAAGTAGAAATATGGGCCGGTCCCGCGCTCCAGGAGATTGCGCGCGTTGTGAAAGAAGTACAAGCCGAAGTCGAACAGAGAGCCGGAGATCGGTTTACCGTCCACCAGCACGTGTTTTTCGGGAAGATGCCATCCTCGCGGCCGCACCATCAGGGTGGCGGTGCGCTCGTTCAGCCGATACTGCTTTCCTTCGGGGCTCTGGTAAGCGATCGTGCGGGTAATTGCGTCGCGAACATTGAGCTGCCCTTCGATGTTGTTTAGCCAAGTCGGAGAGTTGGCGTCTTCGAAGTCAGCCATAAAGACGCTGGCGCCGGAGTTGAGTGCATTGATCACCATCTTACGATCGACAGGACCTGTAATCTCGACCCGACGGTCCTGCAGATCGGCAGGGATCGGCGCCACGGTCCATTCCGATTCGCGGATGGAGGCAGTCTCCGGCAAGAAATCCGGCAGCTTGCCGGCGTCCAGCTCACGCTGCCGTTCGCGGCGCTTCGCGAGCAGGCTCTGCCGGCGGTTGTCAAACTCGCGCGCCAGCGCGGCCACGAACCCGAGCGCCTCCGGAGTCAGAATCTCGGCCTGAACGCCCGCTGCCGGCCGAAGCACCTCGATGCCGGCATCAGCCACCTTCGACCAGACGGTAGCCATCGTCTCAGTTCATCCCACACAGCCCGGGATTACTACATCGGCCGCTCGGGCATACCGGCGCTTCCGCCTGCTTTGAGACATTGCTGGCGAGCGCGGCGAAAGTGGAAAGCTCACGGCTCAGGTGCGTATCGCCGCAGGAGGGGCAACCCAGCTCGGACACAGCCGTGGACGAGCGCACGAGCTTCTCGAACTTCGTTCCGCAGTTGTCGCAACGATATTCATAGATCGGCATAGCTATTTCACCAGTAGCATACAAATTTTATCAATGGCAGCCCGCACTTCGGAAGGCTGCCCACCGTAATTATTCACCAGGATGGAAAACACAAAGATTCGGCCGTCGGAGCGCGTCGCATAACCGGACAGAGCATGGACGCGCAGCAGCGTTCCCGTTTTGGCGCGGATCCGCCGCCGCGCTGCGGCGCCGTTTCGTGTACTGCCGAATCGCGCGCTCAGGGTTCCGTCTTCTCCGCCGACGGGCAGCAGGCTCAGCCATTCGTCGCGAAACGGCTGTTTGTACGCCCATTGCAGCAATGCCACGACAGCCGCCGGGGTCACCAGGTTCAACGAGGTCAGCCCCGAGCCGTCCTCGAGGTAGACCGCGCCTTCCGGTATCCCGATCTGCTTGAGGAAAAGCCGCATTTCGGCTAAGCCTGCTTCCCGGCTGCCGATTCTGCGCTGCGCGCGCGCTACGGCCCGGAGAACCATTTCGGCGTGCAGGTTCTGGCTGACCTTATTGGTGACGCGGAGATCGTCGATCAGAGGCGCCGAAAGACGCGAGGCGAGTTCCACTCCGCCTACCGGCTCGGGCGCCGGTCCCGCCTCCAGATCAGCAATCTGATCGGGAAAGAGGTGCGCGGCTGAAACGCTCCCCGCGATCCGCACGCCGCGCCGGGTCAATGCATCGGTCAACGCCAGGGCGGCGAACAATGCCGGGTCGTCGACGCCGAGAAGCTCGGTAGCTCCGGGATCTCGAAGCGGTATGGTGCCCGCAATGCGCACCTGCCGCGATCCCGGATCCCGCTCAATCCGGATGCGCCGCGTTCCGTGAGAGGTCGAAACGCGATTTGCGAACTGGTAATAGCCAAGCGCGGGCGCAGTCTCGATCCGGGCCAAATCGCCCTCGCGATCGCCGGGCCGGATCATGACCGCAATCGTATTGTCATTGACCGCCAGCGCGCTGACCGCCGCCCCGTCGCCCCAGATCGCGTCGTCAATGGCCCAGCCCTTCGGATAGGGTTGCCACACGAACGCCGAATCATCGCCAATCACGCCCCCCTCCACCGCGCGCAGTCCCCGGCCGACCAGCAGGTCGGCCAGCGCATTGGCTGCCGCCAGCGGATCGCCCCAGGGACTGTTCATCCGGTATGGAATCACCCGGGGCGATAGATTTGCATCTCCGCTTCCGACCAGGCGCAGCCAGGAAACTGCTCCGTTTTGGTCGGGCTCCCGATCAGCCAGTACTGTAGTGCGGAAACGGTAATTAGGACCGAGCCGTTCCAACGCGAGCGCCGTGGTGAACAGTTTGGTGTTCGATGCTGGAACAAACAGCCGGTTGTCGTTGTGCTGATAGACTACTTCGCCGTTTCCCGCGTCGGAGATCTGGATGCCCCACAGCGCGCCGGCGAGAGACGGCGTCGAATCGATCAGCGCGCGTATCCGGCCACTCAGGCCGGCGCGAGATTGCGACAGAGCGGCGCCCGATGCGCAGATCAGCGTAAGCATGGCAAGACGCAGCCCGCGCATCATCGCTACCGTCCCGTGACCTTCGATTCGAGCCAGATCAGCAGAAGCAGCGCGCAGACCAGCCCGGTTCCCAACAATGGAAGTGACATCACTACCGCAATGTCATCGAGCCAGGCGGCCAGGTAGCCGAGCGTTGCGGGAGCAAGCAGGCCGCCCGTGAGTCCCAGGGAGAAGATCCCGTTGAAGAACCCGGGATGGTAATAAGGAAAGCGGCGCCCGATCTTTTCGACTACGAGCGGGTAGATGCTCGCATATCCGGCTCCCACACTGAGCGCGCCTACGGCGCCGCCGAACGCATTGTTCGTCGAGTAGACAAGCACATATCCGAATAGCGCCAGCAATACGCTGGTCAGCAGCAGTCTGCCATGCCGCACTCGCGGCAGCAACGCAACGGCTGCCACGCGTCCCACCAGCAGCGACACCCAGTACAAAGCAAGCAGCCGCAGCGCGGTTTGCGGGCTCAACCCGACACGTCGAATCAGAAACAGTGACAGCCAACCGGCGATCGACCACTCATTACCGAACTGAAGGAACAGCAGGAGAGCAAACATTACTGCGCCGGGACTTCGGAAGTCACGCAGTACCTGGCGAAAATCAGGCTTATCTGTATTTCGAGCATTGGGGAAATGCTGGCGCGCCCAGATCCCGAGAAAATAGCCGGGCACAGTGGCCATGAAAATGAGGATGCTCCCAATCGTATAAGCGGAAAGAGTGCCTGCGACCAGAAGCGTCGCAAGCAGGCAGCCGAGACCATAGAAGATACCGCAGCGATTCACGGTGCCGGCCGCATTCCGCTGGTAGACCGGTGAGATCGCGTGGAAAAGGGCCGTGTTTAGCAGGCCCAGGGCCAAACCGATCATGACCAAGCCGAGCATTCGCCACAAAGAGGAAGCGGGCGGTCCGACCGCAGCGAGAAATAAAAGCGATCCACACCCCAGCGCGCAGGAACACAGCGACAAAAATTTCAGACCTCTGCGCCGCAGTAGAACGTGAGCGAGTCTTGCCGCGGCAATGACGCCTGCGGCGAGGCTTAAAAAATAGTTTCCGATCGTGTCGAACGCGGGAGGGTCCCGATAATATCCCCATACCGGGAGGAGCGCTCCTAACAAGGCAAAGAGAAAGCCGGACAAGAGAAAGCCGGCTGCCATTCTCCCGGGAGTCACGGGCGGTGCAGCTTCGAGATCTTCTCCGGATGGCGCCACCGGATTCACGAACAGAATATTACCGCGTCCGGAGCGGACCTATCCTGAACTTTCGAATTTCGGTAGCAGCTTTCCGCCGAAAGCTATGGAAATCGGAAGAGCTTCCAGCCTTCGCTCAATGTTTTCCGTGGTTTACGCTTGGTACGCGACGTGCTTTTTGGAAAGTGGGTTGAGAAGAGGTCTTTAGGCTTTGGTGCGTTGCCTCGTCTGGGCTAATCCGCAGCCCCGCCCGGTTTGATTCTGCCGGAGCGGGGCCTTTTTGTGCCTTCTTTTCTGTTTGCTACACTAAACTCTCCCTCCCAAACATGACAAGTCTTTATGCGCGGTGGATAGACCGTTGGGAGCGCAAATTGGCTCAACGGGATACGAATCGCAAGGTGCGCAGGTTCGAGTGGGGCCTGGATTGGCTGATGGATGGCAGTTATAACGGTGATTCGCCACAGCGGCTTGAGTCCTACGTTCAACAGGCCATCGGCGATTCGGACAGCTTTTTCTCCTACGTTACACCGCGCGATTTTCATCTGGATTCCCGACATCTTACATTCACCAGCCCTTTGCGGTCTCCGTATCCGGAAAACAATCGGGTGCATGCCGATTTCTTCCCGGCCCGCTGCGAATCCGATGCCGCCGTCGTTGTGCTGCCGCAATGGAATGCCGACGCGCAAGGCCACATTGGTCTTTGCAAGCTATTGAGCCGTTTTGGATTGAACGCGCTACGAATGAGCCTGGCCTATCACGACCGCCGTATGCCGCCCGAATTGGAACGGGCCGATTATCATGTTTCGAGCAACATCGGCAGAACGATTCACGCTGCCCGGCAATCCGTAGTCGACGCTCGGTCGTGCCTCGACTGGCTTGCCGCGCAAGGCTACCGGCGGTTGGGCATCCTGGGGACCAGCCTGGGATCGTGTATTGCTTTCATCGCAATGGCGCACGATTCCCGTGTCTCGGCGGCCGTCTTCAATCATGTCTCGATGTACTTCTCCGACGTGGTCTGGACCGGGCTTTCTACGCAGCACGTCCGAAAGGGCTTTGAGGATGCGATCTCTCAGGACGAGCTGCGGCGCTACTGGTCCGTCATCAGTCCCGCTACATATCTGCACCGCCTAGTCGGTCGGCCGGGGAGAAGCCTTTTGGTCTGGGCCCGGCACGATAGCACGTTCCTGCCACAGTATTCCCGGCAGGTATTGGATTTTTTTCAAAGCCGCAACCTTGCCCACGAGGTATTCACGCTTCCCTGCGGGCATTACACTACCGGCAGGTTGCCGTTTAGCCTGATCGATGGACTAGCGATGAGCCGCTTCCTTGTCAGGAACCTTGCACGCAAGTAATAGCGCTGCCATTCGTGTGACCACAAAATGTTGAGTTCTACCGGAAATCCATTGACAAGGCAGGATGATGCAGCCTAGGATGGGAGTAACACTGGGAAAGGAGGTGGTCCAGTACTAATGAGTGAAAGTAGACCGCGCGAGGTGGCCGACTGCTGAGTCGACCAGTTCGAAAGTAGCCGATCTTGTCCAGTGGCAAGATCACGTTCCTGTGGACCGGCTGCCTCTCGCGTAAGCCAAAGCCTCAGGTTTCTCGAAGGCTACTGAGCACCCCGCATTTTGTGATCTGAAATGCGGGGTGTTCTGCTCCAAGTGTTAACAAATTTCAGTAATCTCAGTATCTTGTGTGAGATTGTGTGAAGCTGTTATTCTTAGACGTGGACAGGTGAGTTGTGGTTGGTAGCGTTCTGATCATCGTGTTCTCTCTGCTCTTGCTGGCCTACTGGTTCCGCTACACGTGTCTGTTGCTTCTGAATCAGGCCGAAGAGGAGATACCCGCGGCTGCGACTCAGGAAATGGCTCAGTCTAATCACCTGAGTTTTGTCCGTGTTCGCCAGATGCTGCGGGAGGGTTCACAGGACCTTTCGCTCGAATCGCTTCATGGCAGCCTGAAGCAGGATTACAAAGTTCTGCAATATCTTGTCCGTCACACGCCCGATCTGGAAATGACGTCTTTCGAGCGTCATCTCCTCGATGCTCATTACCGGATTATGAATCTGTGGTTCCGCGCCACGCGGCGTTCTTCTGCTTCACTGGCTCACAAGGCCCTGCTCGAAATGTCGAGCGTCGTGTTTTGTTTTGCGCGCGAGATGGGCCGCCGCGCCGAATCCCCGTCACGCGCCTGATCCCTTCTTCAAGTACGGCCTTATCCTTTCGAGTTCGCCGGAGTTGGCTCTTGTTGCCGTGAACCGGCATATTCTTGCTCTACAATGAGACAGTGAGCAGTTCGACGGAACTCGAATCCGCGGTCAGCAGACTAAACGAAGTCCGGCGCGAAATCAGCAAGGTCATCGTTGGGCAAGAGGACGTGGTGGAAGGTGTCCTCATTTGTCTGCTGGCTTCCGGCCACGTGTTGTTGGAAGGTGTGCCCGGGTTGGGCAAGACAACACTTCTGCGGACGCTGGCGCGGGCGCTTCAGCTCAAATATTCACGCATTCAATTTACCCCTGACCTGATGCCGGCCGACATCGTCGGCAGCATGATTATCGAAACGACCGATCGGGGCGCAAAGATCCTCCGTTTTCAGCCGGGTCCGATTTTCGCGCACCTCGTGCTGGCCGATGAAATCAACCGCGCAACGCCAAAAACCCAGTCCGCGCTGCTTGAAGCGATGCAGGAGCGGACGGTCACCAGCGGCACGACCACTCATGAGCTGGAGGCGCCGTTCCTTGTAATGGCCACTCAGAACCCGATCGAAATGGAAGGAACGTATCCCCTGCCGGAAGCCCAGCTCGACCGGTTTCTGATGAAGATTCTGGTTACGTATCCGAGCCGCGACGAGCTGAACAGGATCGTCGAGCGCACGATTCAACGCGAAGAAGTGCATGTCCGGCCGGTGATGGACCGCGATTCGATTCTGCAGATCCGCTCGGTATGCCGCGAGGTGATGGTCGCTCCGCACGTTCAAGAGTACGCGATTCAGCTTGTGCTCGCCACGCAGCCGGAGCAGAAGGAAGCTCACGAGCTGGCTAAAAAATATATCCGGTACGGCAGCTCGCCGCGCGGCGCGCAGGGCTTGGTGGAATGCGGCCGCGTCCTGGCGCTTATGCGGGGGCGCTACCATCTCAGTATCGAAGATGTAGAGCATCTGGCCCCGGCGGTGCTGCGGCATCGGATCATTCTGAACTTCGACGCCCACGCCGACGGAGAGACGCCCGAAACGATTCTGGCGGCTATCATCCGGGGCGTCAGGACGCAGGTCTCCGCGGCATAGTCGCATGTCTTCGACACCAATCCTGGACCGCGAGTTTCTGGAAAAACTCGAGCGCCTCACGCTTCAATGGCAAAAATCATTTCCCGGACTCGTCGGCGGCCATAATTCGTCGCGCTTTGCGGGCGCCGGTCAGGAGTTTCTGGATCATCGCAATTTCCATCATGGCGACGATCTGCGCGCGGTAAACTGGCGCGCCTATCTGCGGCTGGAGAAGCTGTTTTTAAAAATGTTCCAGATCGAGCCGCGCGTGCCGGTCCGGATGCTGATCGACAACAGCCGATCGATGGCCACCTACGAGGCGGTGAAGTTCGACTATGCCCGGAGGCTGGCGGGAGCTTTATGCTATGTGGGGCTGGTGCGCCTGGATACGATTGAAATCCATTCTTTTTCGGACCGCCTGGGCCAGCGCTTCGTTTGCAGCGGCGGGCGCCACCGCTTCGGTCCCGTAGTCGAATGCCTCACCGCGATGAGAACCGAAGGCCATACCAATTTCGTCAGCGTAGTGCGGCAGTTCATCTCCAACTACGCCCAGCGCGGGCTATTGATAGTGATTTCCGACTTCCTTGACGATCAGGGCTGCGAAAGGGCGCTGCAGTACCTCGCAGACTTCGGACACGAACTGTTGATCATACACGTATGGGCGGATGACGATCGCACGCCGCCGTGGGATGGCGAACTGGAGCTCGAAGACGCGGAAACGAATGAGCGCATCAAACTGGAGCTGGATAAGCCGGCGCGCGAACGTTATACCCACGCGTTCGACAGCTACTCCAACTCGCTCCAACGAATGGCTGTGAGGACCGGCGGGCGGTACGTGGGCATTTCTACTTCCCAGCCGATCGAAGAGGTCGTGTTCGGGCCGCTGGTGCGGATTCGTGGCATTGCCTAAGAATCAGGAGCCGCCGTGCACCTGTTGAATCTCACGATAAGCCAGTTTTTGGTGCTGTTCGGATCGGTTTCTGCCGTGATGCTGGCACTGTATCTGCTCGACCGGTCGCGGCGCCGCCAGGTTGTTTCGACGCTGCGGTTCTGGGTGGCTGCGGAACAGCCCGCTCCCGTATCGCGCCGCAAGCGCATTCAACAGCCCTGGTCGCTCATCCTCCAACTGCTGAGCATCGGATTTCTCCTGCTGGCGATTGCCCAGTTGCGGTTCGGTCCGCAAGCGATGGCGCCGCTGGATCACGTTCTGATTCTTGAAACGTCTGCGTGGATGGGAGCGCACAGTGGGGCGGGCGGCAACGACCGGACTTCGCGCGGCGGCACACTCATGGATGAAGCTCGCGAGCGCGCCAAAGCATATGTCCACTCCGTCCCCTCCAAGGACCGTATTATGTTGGTACGTGCCGATGCGCTGACCACTCCGGCCACCGCTTTCGAGCCGGATCACGCCCGGGTGGAAGCTGCCATTGACGCATCACAGCCCGGGGCTACGGCTTTAAATATAGACGAGGCACTCACCTTCGCGCGCCAGATTCAGACCCAGAGCGGGAGACGCAGCGGAGAGATTGTTTTCATCGGCACCGGACGCGTGGTGGAGCACGAGAGCTCGCCGGGAATGCGTATTCCTCACAATCTGCGAGTGATCCCGGTCAGAGACTCCGTCGAGAATTGCGGATTGCGGAAGATCAGCGTCCGCCGGGCGAGCGCGGAGCCCGATCTGTGGGAAATCTATGTGACAGCTCGCAACTATGGAGCGGAGCGGCGCTCTGTAAATCTCGTGTTGAGCTTCGGCCCGACGCCGGGAGGCGCCCCAGCGGCTGTAAGGATCGCGGCGCAAAGGCTTGTGCTGCCGCCGGGACTGGACCGCGAAGTCACCGTTCGTTACCGCACGCGCGCAGCAGGTTATCTTGAAGCGACGTTGCTTCCGCATGACGGCTTCGCTCGCGACGATCACGCGACTTTGGAGATCCCAGCGCAGAAAAACCTGACCGTCGGAGTCTATTCCGATCAGCCGGAGCTGCTCCGGCCAGTGCTCACTGCAAGTCCGCGCGTGAATGCGGCCTTCAGGAAGCCGTCGGAATACCGGCCAGGGAAGGACGGCGATCTCGTGGTCCTCGACCGCTTTCGGCCATCCGTAAAGCCGGAATGCGATTCCATCTGGATCGATCCGCCCGCCGAGGGCTCTCCCATTCCGGTGCGAGCGCGGCTCAGCAGTGTCCCCTTCGCCCAGTGGCTTTCCGACCATCCCCTCGGAGCGGGCCTGCGAGCAAAAGATTTTCGATTGGACGCCACCTCGGTGTTTGAGCGCGCACCGGATGACATTCGGATCGGCGAAGTGCAGAGCGGGCCCGTCGTTATCGCCCGGCCAGGGAAACCGAAGATCGTGGTGTTCGGGTTCCATCCGGGTCTGTCGGTGCTGCGCTATGAACTCGCCACACCGTTGCTATTTGCGAACATTCTCCGCTGGATGGCGCCGGAAATTTTCCGCCGCTGGGATCTCAGCACGGGCAGCGTCGGTATCGTCAGAACGGCTCTGGATTCCGACGTTCAGGATTCGGCTCTCAAAGTCATCAGCGATCAAGGTACGCCCGTGCCTTTCACCGTGCGGGATGGCTCTCTGGTTTTCTTCAGTGGCACGCCTGGAACAGTGCGTGTGCTGGCCGGCGATCGCGAGTACGTGTATTCGCTGACGCTGCCGCAACTGGGCGAATCCCGCTGGCAAATACCGCCTGAAGCTCGCCGCGGAATCCCGCGGGTGCCGCAGACCGGCGGCGCCACAGACATATGGCCCTGGCTGGCGCTGGTTGGTGCTTCTGGCCTGCTTGCGGAATGGCTGCTGTTCGGGAGCTTCCGCCAGCGCCGCCTCCGGCGTAGTTCAGCTCCTGTAGTGATGAAGAAAGCATCGTGATCGCGTGATGCAGGAGACAGGTTGTGACGTTTGATCGCCTTTGGGTTCTGTTGTTCGCATGGTTGCCGGTGGCCTGGGCCGCCTGGGAGTGGCGCAAATCGGGCCCGCGTGCGGGTCTGATGCTGAAAGCAGGGTCGCTTCTTGCCATTCTGATTGCGCTGGCCCAGCCCCGGATGACGGTTTATGAATCGAAGGTGGCGCTGGCCATATTGGCGGATACGTCAGCCAGTATTCCACCGCAAGACCTGCAGAGAATCTCCGACCTCGCCACTCGGCTGGAAAAGGGCCGCGGCCGCAACTGGACGCAGGTTGTGCCTTTTGCGCAGAGCCCGCGCAATCCCGCGCCTGCCGAGCGCATGAAGGGCAAATGGTCACTGGCTTACACAGCCGGACCTGCATCTCACGGCACAAATCTCGAAGCGGCGGTACGGGAAGGGTTGGCGACGCTTCCAGCCGGTCTGGTGCCGCGCGTCCTGCTCCTCTCGGACGGCAATGAAAACCTGGGCAGCATCACGCGTGCTGTATGGCAGGCACAGCAACTCCATGTTCCCATCGACACGATATCGGTTGCCGGGCGCTCCAAGCCGGATTTGATCATTGAGTCGGTCAGCCTGCCCTCACAAGTATTCAGCGGAGAGCAGTTCCCGATCGACATCGTGCTGCGCGCTCCAAAATCCACCAAGGCCACTGTCGAGATCACAGCGGAAGACCGGACGCTCGGCAGGAGCGAGGTGAACCTGGAAGAGGGCCGCAATCATTTTCTGGCGCACGCATACTTGGCCGCGGCGGGAGCAGTGGCGCTGGCAGGGAAGATCACGGCGCGCGGGTTGGCGGAGACCCGCTTCGACAGCGCCGTAACGCTGCGGCGGCCTCGAGTGCTCCTGGTATCCAAAGATCCTCCCGGAACCGAAATTCACCTCATGAGAACGCTCGAAGCGAACCAGTTCGACGTCTTTCGCGCGCCGAACGGCCCCCCGGAACGGCTGGATGATTTTCAGCTCGCCGTCTTCAACAATTGGGATATCGAAAGCGTCGGTGATGCGCAGAAAGCAGCGATCGAGCGCTTTGTGAAGCAGGGCGGCGGTCTCATCTGGATCGCGGGCGAGCGTAACGTTTACGTCGAAAAGAAGGGGGAAGAAGATCCGCTCGAGCGAACGCTTCCCGCGAAGCTCGCGCCGCCACGAACTCCGGAGGGCACCTGTGTGGTGCTGATAATCGATAAATCGTCTTCCATGGAAGGCAAGAAGATGGAACTGGCGCGCCTGGCGGCCATCGGTGTGATCGAAAATCTGCGGCCCATGGACTCGGTAGGCGTGCTGATCTTCGACAACTCTTTCCAATGGGCGGTGCCGATTCGTAGAGCGGAAGACCGATCTACCATCAAACGCCTGATCTCCGGAATTACACCGGACGGCGGGACGCAGATCGCGCCGGCGCTCTCGGAAGCATATCGTAAAATCCTCGGGCAGCGCGCCGTCTACAAACACATTGTCCTAATGACAGATGGAATCTCGGAGGAAGGTGACAGCATGTCCCTGGCGCGTGAAGCTTTGGGTAACCGCGTCACCATTTCAACTGTGGGACTTGGTCAGGACGTGAATCGCGCATTTCTTGAAAAGGTTGCCTCCATATCTCAAGGCAAGTCGTATTTCCTCAGCGATCCCTCCGGTCTGGAGCAGATCCTGTTGCGCGATGTCCAGGAGCATACCGGCTCGACCGCGGTGGAAAAGCCCCTCTATCCAAAGGTGGCAAAAGAAGCCGAGATCCTGGACGGTGTATCTATCGAAAGCGCTCCCCCGCTCCGCGGATACGTTCGGTTTATTGCGCGGCCATCTGCCGATACAATCTTGAACGCCGACATAAAGGATCCTCTGCTCGTCCGCTGGCAGTATGGCCTGGGCCGGGCCGCGGTGTTTACCTCCGATGCCAAGGCGCGCTGGGCTGCGAACTGGGTGACATGGCCGGGATTCGACCGCCTCTGGACAAACATCTTCCGGGACCTGCTGCCGCATGCGCAGGCCAGCGAAGCTACGGCCGAGTACGATCACGCTACCGGCGAACTGGTCGTCGACTATCATCTTGGCCGGAACGCGGAGGAGCCTTCGACAATTCCGGATATCTATGCCTTCGGGCCAAATGGTTTCCGGTCGCCGCTCGCGGTGACCAAGGTGACAGCGGCACACTACCGCGCCAGGGTCTGGGTTGGAGAGCACCAAGGCCTATTCCGTATCAGGCCGCTGGCCGATTCGCGTGTTTTTCCCGAGGTCGGAATCTTTCGGCAGGAAGACGAGATGGCCGAGTATGGAAGCAACGAGGCGCTGCTGCGGGAAGTTTCCCGCGGAACCGGCGGGCGGTTCAATCCGCCTTTGAACGCAATCTTCGACCCCGGCCGGCGCAGCATACCCGCGAGCATGGAGCTATGGCCCGGATTTCTGGGGTTGGCGATTATTCTGAATCTCGCCGAGCTGGTTGTGCGCAAATGGAAAGGGCTGATCGAAAGCTTGCGTTTGCGCCCCCGTCCAGTGGAAGCGTGAGCAGCTAACTCTTGCAAAGCACGATGAGGGCAGTGGGCGTACTTCCGCAGCAGCGCCGTGTGGCCGTCGTTTCGCATCCCGAGCCGTGCAACCTGGCCCCGCACGAAGTCAAACTTCGCATTCTCGAAGTGGGCGTCTGCGGCACGGATAAGGACATCGTCGCCTTCCGGCATGGCACTGCACCCGAAGGGTCCGATTACCTGGTGCTCGGGCATGAGTCCCTGGCCGAAGTGGCGGAGATCGGAAGCGCCGTCGAAGGCCTCTGCGCCGGCGACCTGGTAGTCGGCATGGTGCGGCTCCCCTGTCCACACTCGCACTGTGTTCCCTGCCGCAGCGGACGCCAGGACTTCTGTGTGACGGGTGATTACCGGGAGCGCGGCATCAAGGATCTGCACGGATTCATGACGGAGTTCGTCGTCGAGCAGGAGCAATATCTACATCGGCTGCCGCCTGAGCTAAGAGATATCGGGGTACTGGTTGAACCGCTTACGATTGCGGAAAAAGCATTCCGGCAGGCGGTTCAAGCGCAGCAGCGGGCGCCGTGGAGCGACGGTCCCAAAACAGCGGTGGTGCTCGGCGCCGGGCCGGTGGGGCTCTTGGGAGCGATGCTGCTGGTTAAGCAGGGCTTCCGCACCTGGGTCTACTCACAAACGCCGGAGCCCAACGCAAGCGCAACGATCTGCACTCGTATCGGGGCAAGGTACGTCTCTTCCGAGATCGTCGCGCCCCGGGCATTGGCGGCGATGACAGGCAGCATCGATCTCGTCTATGAAGCGCTGGGAGCGGCGCAGCTTGCATTCGACGTCCTCCCGTTATTGGGCGCAAACGGCATCTACGTGTTCACGGGAATTCCGCGCCGTGGGGAAAATGTTACGCTCGCGCTACCGGAATTGATGGCAAACTTGATTCTGAAGAATCAAGCGATCCTTGGGACCGTTAATGCCGGGCGGGATGCGTTCGCGGCGGCCGCCGGCGACCTCGCCGATTTCCGCATACGATGGCCGGAAGCAGTGCGAGCCCTCATCACCGCCCGCTACCCACTTGAGGAATTCCTCGAACCCATTACAGGGCTCGCAGCCGGAATCAAGAACGTGATCTCGATAGCCCATTGAGAGTGCACCCGCTATTTAGACTCAGAACGTGTATTTGAGAGCGAGTTGGATCTGCCGGTTGTCGAGCGCGGTACTCGTGATCCGCCCGAAGCTGCCGGTGCCCAGCGATGCGCCGGGGTTAGCAAATTGCGGTGAGTTGAACGCGTTGAACAGTTCGCCGCGGAATAGCAGTTGGTGCCCTTCATGGTAAGGCATTTTAAAAGCTTTGGAGAACGACAGGTCCCACGTATCAGTACCGGGCCCGGTTACCGGATTACGGGGCGAGTTGCCGTAATGCAGCACGGCGCGTTGAAAAGCCGCGGTGTTAAACCAGAGATCGCGGGTCGGGTTATCTAGTGCAACTCGCTGCCCGGGTACCAGATCCGGACGCGGCCAGAGCGAATCGTTGTTCATGCTATCGCCGCTCTGCGTGATATTGAATGGGAAGCCGCTCGCGAACGTAACAATTCCTCCCAGAGACCAGCCGCCCAAGACAGCGGCAGGCGCGCCTCTGAGTGCTTTCGCAAAGGGCAGCTCCCAGACGTAGCCGATCACGAGCCGTTGCCGCTGGTCAAGCACGCTGCTGGCGCGCTCAGCTTTGCCCCGGTTGCGCGGATTCTGGCACGTGCACCCGCCCATGTTGATCGTCTGGCCCGCGTCATCGATCAGGTGCGACCAGGTGTAGGCGGTCGAGAGGCTCAAGCCATGCGAAAACCGATGCTCATAACGGATCTGCAGCGAATGGTAGATTGTGTTCGTGTCCGGCGCAATCATGCGGATGCGGGCATATTGCGGATATGGCCGGCGCGACTGAATGTCCCCCGGCCCTGGATCAGGCTGGTTGAAGTTGTTGAGGCTGGTGTCGACATGGGTGCCTTTGCTGCCTACCCAGCCGCCCTCGAGCACATCGTTGCCTGTCAGTTGCTTCGAGATCTGCAGGTTCCAGTTCTGCATGTACGCATTGCGCCGTTGGCGGTCGATCGGAATACTGACCACGTTGAAGATCGGATTGGTCGGGTAGAGACTTGCCGGAACAGGATTTTCGATCGTTGCAACGGGATTCGCAGAAGGATTGATCACGGTGAGGCTGCCGCCGGCCGGCGGATTAAGCTGCAAGATATTCGTGTTATCGAATTGCGCGGCGCTGTAGAAGATTCCGTAGCCCCCGCGAACCACCATTTGCCGCGGCAGGCGCCAGGCGAACCCAAAACGCGGGCTGAAGTATTTGTACTCGTTCTTGTAAACGTCCTCCACCTTGCCGGGATCCGGCCACAGCACCGGTCCGGCGGGGTTCAGATCAAACCGGAGTGTGCGCGTGACGCCGTTGATCTCGTGCGGCTGTCCGAATAAGTCATAGCGCAGGCCCAGATTCAGCGTGAGGTTCTGAGTGACCTTCCAATCGTCCTGGATATAGACCCCGTACCTCCACTGCCGAATTTTGGAGATCGGCACACCTTCAGGCGTAAGTGTTGTGCGCGGGTATCCAAGCAGATAGTCTGCCGCAGCGTTGCCGGTAATATCGCCGGTAAACTGCATCTGACCGAACGGCCAATTATTCGTCGTGGCATCGTCCAGCAGGCCGCGGATGTCGCCGCCAAGCTTCAGCGAGTGGCTGCCCCGTATCCAACTGAGGTTATCCACCACCTGGTAGGTCCGGCTGTTGTCCAGGTTCGAAGCGGCCTGGTCATCGCCAAGACCCATGTATCCGCTGATGCTGATTACGGGAAAACCCTGTTCGTCCCGGCGGAGCGGGCGGCCGTTCGGTCCACCGACATTCATGCCATGGATACCGAGCGAATCGATTGTGAAGTCCGTATTGGTGCGGGGGCTAAGCACTGCAACATTCGCGAGATTGAAGCCGAAGCGCACTTCATTCAGCACAGTCGGGCTGAACGTGTGCACGTATTGCGCCGAGAGGCTGCTGTTGGGGAACGTGCCGTTGAAATAGAAATTCGGGTTCAGCTCGAAATTTGGGAAGTCGCGGCGGGAGCGAATGTAGTGAAAAAAGACCTGATCCTTCTGGCTGAAATACTGATCGATGCGCACCAGCCCCTGGTCAGTAGTGAGCCGCCCCTGCGTCACTCCGGAGTAATTGACATCGCCCGCGGTATTGGGCAGCGGCATGTACCGATTCACGAGGCTTACCGACACAGGGTTAAGCCGGTTTTGAGGAATGACGTTCCCCGGAAACGGAAGGCCGCTCAGAGGATCTTTAATCGGAGCCGGCGAGCTCGAAAGATTGCCGGCCCGCTCAGCGGGCGTCAGGACAATGTCGGTAGCGGCGCTCTCGCTCACCGCCCGAATGCCTTCGTAGCCAAGCAGGAAGAAGGTTTTGTCGCGGCGGATCGGTCCAGAGATGACGCCGCCGAACTGATTGCGGCGCAGAATGTCTTTGGGGAAGGGCTCCGGCCGGAAATAGCCGCGGGCGTCCAGCTTGTCATTCCGCAGGAATTCCCAGATCGACCCATGAAGCTGATTCGTACCAGAGCGTAATTGCAGGTTTACGTTAGCCCCCGCGTTGCCGCCATACTCGGCCGAGTAGTTTCCGCTCTGAACCTTGAACTCCTGCAGCGCGTCGATAATCGGATAGAGCGTCACGTAGTTGCTGCGGTTGTTGACCATCGTGATGCCGTCGATATTCACCTGTAGCCAGCTGTCGCGCGCGCCGTTAGCGACAATTCGCGAACCGTCGGTGCTCGCCGTATACTGCGATGGCTCGCTGACACGGACACCAGGCGTCAGAACCGAGAGCTGCACGAAACTGCGCCCGTTCAGCGGCAGGTTGACAATGCGTTCGGAAGCCACCACCTCGCCGAGCGTAGCATTCTCGGTCTGCAACAATGGCGCGGCCGCAGAGATTTCCACGGTCTGCTGAACCTCACCGATCTGCATCTGAAAATCGAGGCGCACCTGCTGATTAATCTGAACCACTACACCGGTGCGGCGCTCGGTGCGGAACCCGGCCGCTTGAACTTCTACCGTGTATTCGCCCGGAACCAGATACCGAACTTCGTAATTTCCGTCTGACGCTGTTTTGGTTTCGCGCTTTTGCCCGGTCGCGCGGTTAGTGATGGTCACTACGGCCGCGCCGATGGAAGCTCCGGCCGGATCAGAAATGGTCCCGAGGATTCCAGTGTCCAACGTTTGCGCAGCCAGCGGCAAACTGCAGACCACAAGCCAGAACGTTCTGCCAAAACGATACGCCACCGTCGTGCCCATCAGATTTCCCCCTGGTGGGCCGTACTATATCATGATTGCGGAACAAAGCAGAAGAGTTTCCGGGGAAATGTGCAGAAAATACCGTTCGAAGAGCGATGTATCAGGCCAGGATCAAGCGGCACTCGCAACGCGGAAGGTATTCCGCTCGCGGTATTTCTTCATTAGCTCATCCCATTCAACGACGACTTTGGCATCTTTCTGCCTGCGCTGGCGCTCCCAGTTCGCAAGCGCATCCATACACGCGTGATCGATGTATCCGAGACCGTGGAAATGGACATGAGCTTCCGCATCAGCAGGGATGGCGTCCAGAGCGTCCACGAGTTTCGGCAGGCGAATGAAGGTCGCAGCGCCGCTCAGGTAAAGATCAACGCGCTCGCGGGCCACATCGGTCTTTACTTCAATCTGCAGATGAGATAAGGCATAAAGCACCTTCACTATAGAAAGCCCCAAGCCCACGATGATACCGGTGAGCAGATCTTTAGCGACGATTGTAATGACTGTGGCCGCGTAGATCGCCAAAGGAGCCCAGCCATACTGTACCAGGCGCCGTATGTTTTTGGGATCGACGAGCTTGTAGCCGGTGTAGACAAGAATGGCAGCGAGGCTCGCGATAGGGACGAGGCGAAGGACACCCGGCAGCGCCACGACGAAAATAAGCAGCCAGAGACCATGCATCATTGTCGATCGGCGGGTTTTCGCGCCTGCGCCCACGTTGGTCGCGCTTCGCACGATTACACCGGTCATGGGAAGGCCGCCTATGAGGCCGCTCAGCAGATTGCCCACGCCCTGCGCCCTCAATTCGCGGTCATAGTTTGTTCGTGGCCCGTCCTGCATCTGGTCTACGGCCGCAGCCGAAAGCAGCGTCTCCGCACTCGCTACGAAGGCCAGGGCCACCGCGGCAAACAGGAATTGAGGTTCCAGCAAACGGCCAAGCGCTTCGGGGCTCGGAAATCGGAGTGCAGTAAACAGATTCTCCGGTAGCTCTACGAAACGAACCGGGAAATTCGCAATCTGAGCGGCGGCGGTAGCTATGATCACCGCAACGAGCGCCCCCGGCACCCACTTCACGCGCTTTGGGGCAAAGTTGTTCCAGATTACCAGGACCGCGATCGTGGTGACGCCAATCAGCGCAGCCAGATGATGGCTGCTCCCGTCTTGCGGCCAGATGCCCTTAGCAATCGCCTCCGGAATCGAGAACAGATTTGCCAAGCCGTTGTCTCGCGGTTTGTCATCGACCATCACATGGAACTGCGCTCCAAAAATCAGGATGCCAATGCCCGCCAGCATTCCATAGATCACCGCAGGCGCGATTGACCGGAAAAGTTGTCCCAGTTTCAGCGACCCGGCAACTAGCTGGATCAAACCTGCCAGCATGATGAGGACTGCCAGCATCGCAAGGCCGTGCTTCTGGATCAATTCAAAGACAATGACGGCCAATCCGGCAGCGGGCCCGCTTACCTGGAGCGGACAGCCGGAGATCGAGCCCACTACCAGGCCTCCGATCATTCCTGTAATCAGGCCCGCAGCCGGCGGCGCCCCCGATGCAATCGCGATACCCATGCACAGAGGCAGCGCCACGAGAAATACAACAACGGACGCGAGGAGGTCTTGCCTGAATGTGCTCCCCGCGGCTCTGCTTGGCTTCATAGTCGTTCTACTCCGTTGCATACGAACCTGGCGAGGGCCGACAGCGGAATGTACCGACATTCCCAGCCCTCAATACTCAGACTGAAGGCTCCCCGGCCCGGCGGCAAGAGCGTACTGGAATTTTGTGGCCGTCTCTAGTGGAATTCTGTAAATACCAAGAGCGCCTCTAATGTCTTTTTGGGATTCTATCCGTAGTGCCTTATCGGGATCTTCTCGGCCGCAAGGGGCTGTTAGAATAAAGAAATCCGCCGGGCATGACTGGTTGTTCTCTCGATGGTGCTTCAACACCGTTTCGACAGCAAGGTCCTTTGGGTTCTCGGGCTTGGTTTTGGTCTCATCATCGCGGTTCTGCTTGGGTCAGCGTATACCGGTATTGAGGCGCTTGAGCGGGTCGAGACGCGGCGGATGAACCTCGTCCAGGAACATCGCATCAGCACGAAATTGATCGGGGAGATTCAGGGCGAAGAAGCGGGCTTGAGCAGTGTTTTTTATGCTTTGGCACGGTCGCCGCAGCTCTCGGAGGCCGAGCGCCGGCCGCTGCTGGCGCGGCTCGCGGCAATTGAAAAGGATGTGCAGCGGACATTGCATTCCGCCCTTGCCCAAAGCAGAACCGAACATTGGAAACGAGTAAAGCGGGCGGTGGAGGAATTTATCGACGAGGTTCGACGCGCGCTGCTGGCGCCCGGTGAAGTGGTGAAGCCTTCGGCGGACCTCTATCGCCGCCATGAAGAGCTGCTGACGGAGCTGACTGCGCTCGTGTCCACGAACTACGCCAGAGCGTTGGCGTCCCAGACCGAGGAGGACCAGCATAGCCGCGACCATTTGCGGAATGCCCTTGTTCTGCTTGGGATCGGCCTTGTGCTATCGGTGATCTGCGCCGTGGCGACCGTACACTTTGCGGGCCAGGTGCTGCGCCGCGCGCGATGGCAGGCCAATGAGCTTGCGCGCCTTTCTAGCCATGTGCTTGAAAGCCAAGAAACCACAGTGCGCCGCATTTCGCGCGAGCTGCATGACGAGTTCGGTCAAATCCTGAGCGCGATTGAAGCCAATTTGTCGGTCATTCCTGCGCAAGCTCCCGAAGTGGCGCCTCGAGTCGAGGACTGCCTGCTGCTGGTCAAAGATGCCATGTCTAACGTGCGGGAACTCTCGCAGCTATTGCGGCCCAGCATACTCGACGATTTCGGCCTCGGCCCGGGTCTGGAGTGGCTGGCCGATTCCTTCACGCAGCGAACCGGAATCGAGGTAGCCCTCCGGATGAACTTCGACGGACGTCTGCCTGACGAAACTGAAACACACCTGTTCCGGATTGCGCAAGAGGCGTTGACCAACGTGGGGAGACATTCGGGAGCGACGCGGGCGGAAGTTTCGCTCGAGCGGAATGGGAAACACGTGGCGCTGGTTATCGCCGATAACGGACATGGATTCGCCTCCGGGAACGGCCGGCGCGGATTCGGCTTAATAGGCATGCGCGAACGTGTGCGGTCTGCCGGCGGGGAATTGCAAATCGAATCTACTCCCGCCGGTGTGACCATTCGGGCGGAGGTGCCGTTTGAATACGCAGCCGAGCAATCGAAAAATCCGAGTGCTGTTAGTGGATGACCACGGCGTGGTGCGCCAAGGCTTCCGGCTGATTCTCCAGCAGCATCCCGACGTTGAAGTGGTCGGTGAAGCCTCCGAGGCCCAGGAGGCGATCGCGCTGGTGGAAAAGCTGGAGCCGGACGTCGTCATTCTGGATGTCGCCATGCCCCGAGTTAACGGCGTCGAAGTGGCTCGGCAGATTCGGCAAAATTCGCCCCGCTCGAACCTGCTCATGCTCAGCATGCATAAGGATGCAATGTATGTCCGAGAGAGCCTGCGCGCCGGCGCCAAGGGCTATCTCCTGAAGGATTCCATGGATAAGGATCTGTTGGATGCTGTGCGCGCCGTGGCGCGCGGCGACGGCTTTCTTAGTCCTTCGGTCTCAGGAACCGTTGTTGAGGACTATCAAAAGCACGTCAAGGATCCGCTCGATCTGATTACCAATCGCGAGAGGCAGATTTTGCAGATGCTGGCCGAGGGCAAAACGTCCAAAGACGTAGCTGCCGAGCTCGATATCAGTGTGTATACCGTGGACGCACACCGCAGCCGTATCATGAAAAAATTACAGTTGAAAACGATCGGGGACCTGGTCCGCTTCGCGATTCAGCGCGGCCTGGTGTAAGCGCCCAAGGCGCAGAGAGCGTCTAAAAACGACATTTGCCGATGCAACGTTTACCTTCGCATGTCTTGCAGATGAAGCGCTTCTCGGCAAGCGGGGCGGCGGTTTTGGCAGGCGGCGCCGCGGCGCGAAGCGAAAGTAATCCGTTCTCACGGGTCAGTTGTACAAGCTTTTTCCTGCCGGTGGGCACTCGTATTGCTCTCTCGCGAAGAAAAGAAGTGTGAAATATGGCACATTTGTTTCTGGGAAAATTGTGATTTATTCGGGGAGGCTATCGAGAGCGCGCCAAAACAGCAGAAACGGCGTTGTCTGGTAAGGTTGTATAGGTTGGACCTTCCGGTTCATCTGCGGTGGTTTCCGAGCGATCGGCGTATCCACTGGCCAGAACATTAGGCCGCGCATGAGAACAATGAATTACCGGCTGAGTACCGTCGATAAAAACTTCAGGGACCGTTTTAGGACAGTCCGCGGCTGCTAAAAGGCCGGACTCGGGACAGATGCCTGCTCTCACCACTCCCGGAGGCGTCTCGAACGGCCCGGCGTCTCGGTATCGATCGATATTCCGCGCCTGCCTCATAAAATCAGCCCAGATTGGCCGTGCCGATCTGGCCACCTCGATACTAAGGTCACGACCGTCGTCAAATCCAATCCATACAAGGCAAAGCAGGCGTGAAGTGAAGCCAGCGAACCAGACGTCATGAGAAACGCCACCTTTGCTGGCGGCCGCAGCGGGGTGTGCACCGGAGCTTTCCATCATGTTGACCAGCAGGTAAGCTACCCGCCGGTCCAGCACGCGGCGCGGAGAAATCCGATGCTGATAGAGCAGCACTCCCTCCGGAGAATGGGCGGCCCTGGCAAGCACAGGGCGCACGTATTCACCTCCGTTCGCAAAGATCGTATAGGCGGCGGCTAATTCGAGCGGAGTCACCTCGTAAGCGCCCAGAGCAGCTGCGGGTGTCGGTTGGATGTGCTTCAAACCAGCTCTGCTGGCCAGGTTTGCGACACGTCCGTATCCCACCTCTTCTGCGATCTTCACGGAGGGAACCGTTAACGAATGCTGGAAGGCCTGCCGCAGCGTGACCATGCCTTCAAAAACACCGCGGCGACTCGAGGGGGCGAAGGCGGCATCACCCAGCCAGAAGGCAGTCGGCTCATCCGAAATTCGGCTGATTGGCGTAAAGATTTTCTGTTCTCCCCGAATGGCTGTATTCATAGCCACCGCATAGACGAAGGGCTCGAATGCAGATCCGGGCTGCCGTCTGGCTGTTGCATGGTTGAACCGGCTTCGCGCATAGCTGCGGCCGCCGACCAAGGCTCGCACCTCTCCGGAGTGCGGCTCCAGCGCCACAAGCGCCACCTCCGGCAGGGGATGGATCGCGGAGTTCGTCTCACGCGCCGACCGGCGGAGCATGCCATCAACCCTCCGCATCCCGTTTGCAACTGCCAGTTCCGCCATACGCTGCAGATCCGGATCCAGCGTCGTGGAGATCCGCTCCGCGCTTCCTGCCCGGTCGCCTAATCGCTGATGAATCTCCTGGTTCGCGAGATCCAGGAAATAGGAGCCATCTTCAACATCGTAGGCCGAGGAGAATGCCAGCGGCGCGGCCGCGGCTTGGGCGTATTGAGTGGCGCTCAGCGAGCCATTGTGCCGCATCAGCGACAAAACCCAGTTCCGGCGTTCACGGGTCCGATCGGGGTAAAGAAAAGGATCCCAATAACCCGGCCGTCCAACCAGACCCACCAAGGTGGCCGCGTCAGCAACGGTCAAGCGACTGAGGTCTTTGCCAAAGAAGACGTGCGACGCTTCGGCGAAGCCAGTGATAGATCGAGTTCCATGCCGCCCTAGATAAACCTGGTTGCTGTAGTACTCGACGAGGCTCTTCTGGTCCATACGGCGTTCCAGGCAGGCCGTCGCGATCGCTTCGCGGATCTTTCCGTTCCAGCTCCGCTGCTGAGTTACCGATAGGCGGCGGAGAACCTGGGTGCTCAGCCGGGGAACCGCATGCTGGTTCTCGACAGCTTCGATTGCGCTTATGAGGGCTCGAGGCAGTTCATGGAAGCTAGTAGACCTCAGGCGTGATCGGCGTTCTGCCGTGGTGCGCTGGAGCTCGCTGTCGATGATTTGTGTATAGTGGGCGTAAGTTAGCGCACAAATTCCAAGAAGACTGGCCGCTCCGAGGACGACGGCGTTCACAGCTTTCGCGGGATAGAATTCTCGCAAGACCTCGACGCCTCACAGTTCATCAGGCAACCCGAGTGCCAGAACTAGGGGATTGAGTTAGGGGATTGAATTACTGGGGTTTTTCTCCTTCGTGGTGCTCGCGGAAATCGGTATCGATGGGCTTTCGCCCTGCAAAACCTTCATCCACACCATGCCAGAAGGCGATTTCCGGCTCGCCCAATTTCCAGCAGAGGTACACTTCGCGCTTACGGAACAATGTAGGAAAATCCACTAATCCAATATCGATGTCTTTGATCAGGCAGCCGGTTTCCTGAAGTTGTTCCACAACGTTTTTCAGGCTCTCAGCCGAGCGGTCGCGGCGGCTCCTGGCGCTCACCAGGGGCTCTCGATCAAGCACCACGCCGCCCATAGCCATGACACGCTCGACCGCAGATTGAAGCATCTGATCGGCAGACGCATATTCACGCTTCAGCGCGACGGCTTCGCGCAACAGCCGGTCAACTGTGGGCAACAGAGCCGTCGCTTCTTCGAGCGTAAAGCGCCTGGGCATCAGATGCGTTGCCCGAAGGTCAGATTCCCGAGATCTGGACAGACACAGAGCGGCTGCGGGGGCCGTCGAATTCAGCCAGGATGATGCTCTGCCAGGTGCCCAGCAAAACTGTCGAATTGCGGACCTGGAGCGACAGGCTCTGTCCCATCATCATGCCGCGCATATGTGAATCGGCGTTCCGGCGCTCGCAGTCGGAATACCGCGGATCGTTATGGCGCCAGTTCCATTCGCGGCTGACAATCTGCTCGAGGAAGTCCTTGACATCATCGAGCAGCGCGTCCTGCCATTCATTAATGAAAACCGCGGTGGTGGTGTGCAGCGACTGCAGATGCACGATGCCGTCATGGATGCCGCTCTTGCGGACAATCTCATTGATGCGATCGGTGATATTGATAAGCTGCATTCGGTCGCTGGTAATCCAGTCCACGATGCGATTAAAGATTCGGAAGCCGTTCTGCGCAGCCGGTCCTGATCCGTTCTCCTGTATCGCTTCGGTATCCGCCAGTTTCGCCGTTCCTGTATTCATGCGTCGTTGCTCCTTGACACGGGCCCGGGTGTGAAGAAAAGCGCGAGCAAAATCACAACCAATGTTCTCGGAATCGTTTTATGATTATAGCAAGCATCCGCAAATATCCGGGAGCGGAAGGCCGGCTGCTCTGCCGGGCCCGCTCGCTCCGCGCGGAAGGTGGGGCCAAGAGTGCCAGGAGGAAAACGATGAACAGGCGCGATATCTTTCGAGGAGTCGGATCCGGTTTTCTGGCTGGCCTCGCAAGCCGGCTGCCGCTGCGTGGGGCGCCGGCGCGGACGGGCGGCGGGATCTACGAAGGGATTGGCGTGCAGCCGGTCATCAACTGCAAAGGGACGTTCACAATCATCAGCGGCTCGCTCACGCTTCCCGAGGTCAAGCAAGCAATGGACGAGGCATCGCGCCACTACGTTCACCTCGACGAACTGATGAATGGCGTAGGACGCCGCCTGGCGGAGTTGACAAAAGCGGAATGGGGGATTGTGACCGCGGGATGTGCCGCTGCCGCGACACACGCGACCGCAGCTTGCATCGCCGGCTCGAATCCCGAGAAAATGCAGCGCATTCCAACCGATCTGGCGGGGTTGAAGACCGAAGTGGTCATGCCAAAGCCTTCGCGTAACGTTTATGACCACGCGATCCGTATGGTCGGCGTAAAGATGATAACGCCCAAGACTCGCGAAGAGTTCCTGGAGGCCTTGCGCCCGTCAACCGCGATGGTGGCGCTACTCGGCGAAGCGCTTTCCGAACATCCAATGTCGCTCGAAGAGATGACCGATGCCGCTCACAAGCGAGGCATTCCTGTGTTTCTCGATGCGGCTGCCGAGCGGCTCACGATCCCGAACGTGTATCTCGCTAAGGGCGTGGATATGGTGGCTTACAGCGGCGGAAAGTGTTTGCGCGGCCCGCAGTGCGCCGGATTGCTATTAGGCAAAAAAGACCTGCTCCAGGCCGCGTGGATCAACAGCGCACCGCATCACGCGTTTGGCCGTTCTTTGAAAGTCGGCAAAGAAGAGATTATGGGCATGCTTGCCGCCGTGGAGGCCTGGACCCGGCGCGATCACGATGCCGAGTGGAAGCAGTGGGAGGGATGGCTGGCCACGATTCGGGAGGCCGTTACTCCCGTGCAGGGGGTACGCACCGAAATTCTGCAACCGCGCGGGCCGTCAAACTATGCCCCGCAACTGCGAATCAGCTTCGATCCGCAGACTCTCGGAGCGAACGGCGTTGAGCTTGCAGACGCGCTACTCAACGGCTCGCCGCGTATTGTCATGTCGGGCAACGAAAATTCCCTCACGGTCATGCCATACATGATGATGCCCGGCGATGACCGTATTGCCGCCAAGCGGCTGCGCGAAGTTCTTACCAATCCTCCACGCGAGGAAAAACCGGCGTCGGGGAAAAGCGATGTGTCACTGGCGGGAGCCTGGGATGTGGAGATCCGATTCACTCGCGGCGAGGCGCATCACACTCTCTTTTTGGAAGAAAAGGACGGCAAGCTGGTGGGCCAGCACCGCGGCGAGTTTCTTGCCGGGGAGCTCCGCGGTGTGCGCCGTGGCGATCAGGTCGAGATGCGAAGTTTCCATCGCTATGAAGGCACGGCTATCGGATATCGCTTCGCCGGCACGTTGACGAATGGCGGGCTGAGCGGCACTGCCGACCTGGGCGAATACGGGAAAGCGGAGTTTCGCGCACAGCGGCACTTTGCGTGACCGCCTTGCATCGCCCGCGCCGGCAATGATGCAACCCAGCTATCAGATCACTCTGCAGCGGAAGACGCGCCGGCTGGTATGGCGCGCGATTCTATCCAACACCGCCGGAAACCTTCTACTGGCCCAGGGAATGCGCGATGTGGCGGAACTGGGGCCACACTCGGCATTCGGTTACCTGTCTGTTTTTCTAAATCCTTGGGTAGACGCCGGTGTGTTGCTGCTTCTGTTTTGGCTCACCTCACAACTGGCGCTGCTGAGTTGGGCGGATCTGAGCTATGTGCTCCCGGTTACTTCCGCAGCATACATCTTGACCGCCGTGGCTGGTAAACTCCTGCTGAACGAGCAAGTCTCAATGGCGCGCTGGTTTGGTATCGGGCTCATTTCCGCGGGCGTTGCGGTGGCGGGACGCTCATCCCCACGTACAACACCGCCTTCGAAGCCGGAGGACGGTATATGTTGAAGTGGGCGCTGGTACTGGCTGTCGCGGTCGCGGGCTCGTTGAGCGATGTACTGAACACGATCGGGATGAAGCGGCACGGCGAGGTGCAGGATTTGCGACCGGGGGCGCTTGGGCGCATGCTTGCCGGGCTGCGAGCCAATGGCTACATTCTGGCGGGACTCGCGGCGGCCGCGGTCTCATTCTTTTCCCTGCTCGCGCTGCTCTCAGTCAGTGACGTTACGTTCGCCGTGCCAGCCACCTCGGCCAGTTACCTCGTAGAGACAGTATTTGCGAAGTATGTTCTGAAAGAGCGCATCGGGTGCACACGGTGGGCCGGTGTGTCGCTGGTCGCCGGCGGCGTCTATCTGCTCGCCTGGTAAGCTCACGGACCAAATCGCGCTGCGCCGCGCTATTTGCCGCCGCGAATTTCGCCCTGCGGCTTACCTTGGCTGATTTCCTCGTAGGTATCTTTCACTTGGGCCGCGAATCCGTCCCCCACCCAGTTCTTCACGGCGGCTGACAGCTCCAGTTTTGCGGCAACCGGCTTGTCACCCTTGATCGTGACTAGGTCGCTCAGTTTTTTGCCCTGTTTGATTGCCCCCTGTACGGCTCGATGCAATTCCACCATGAACTGCTCCTGGCCTTTCAAGACTTCCGTACCGCCCGGAGTTCCATGGCCCGGTAGCACGTACTTTATCTTCAGTTTCTCGGCCGCCCGGACCACATTCGGCCAGTTCCCGATGTTGCCGTCACCCGTGTAATTATACGGACCATTCGCTACAGCATCGCCCGTGCACAACACCTGCTCTTTGGGAAGGTAAACGAATCCGTCGCCGCGGGTATGCGCCCAGCCGAAGAAACGGAACTCCACACGCCGGGAGCCGTCATCCATCACAAACAGGTCTTCATTGAACGTCTTTTGGGGAGGCTCGGCAGCCGATCGATTGAGCTCTGCGACATCTTTGCGCTCCTTCGCTGCTTCTTGCCATCTCTTAGGCTCATACCGTTTCATCTCTTCGGTTACGCCTTTGTATGCCAGCGTGGTCACGCCGTTCTCGGTCCATACCGCATTCCCGTAGGCGTGGTCGCCGTGGTGGTGCGTATCGAACACATACTTGACCGGCTTCGAAGATACGCGTTTGGCATCGGCCAGCGCCTTCCTTGCGCCGCTCGGAAAATTGGCATCCACTACGATCAGGTAATCCTTCATCTCGATGATGATGTTGTTGCAGTGACCGTAATGCTTCAAATCGCCCTCTCGAAACCAAATGCCTGGCAGAATCTGCGTTACGGTCTCCGGCTTCGCATCCGAGCGGGAAACGAAAAGAGCCAGGGCAGACAGCGCGGTAAAGGAGAGCAGAAGCGTCAGACGAATTTTAGACATGGCGAGCGCAATCCAGTTTACACGAGAGCGGCCGCAACGCAATGCTAAAATCGAAGTTTCGTTTGGAGGTTTGATGGCTGTGGAACGCCGTCGCGTGACGGCAACCGTGGATGTCGGCGGGGTGAAAGTCGGTTCCGGCCATCCGATTGTAGTGCAATCGATGACCAACACCGACACCGCCGACGTAAGCGCGACCGTGAACCAGGTAATGGCGCTGGCGCGGGCGGGGTCCGAGCTCGTGCGGGTTACCGTCAACACCGATCAGGCGGCGGCGGCGGTGCCCCGAATCGCCGACTGCCTGGATAAGTTTGGCGTGCGCGTTCCGATCATTGGTGACTTTCATTACAACGGCCATATCTTACTGAAGAAATATCCGGAGTGCGCGCGCGCGCTTGCTAAGTACCGGATCAATCCCGGGAACGTGAATATCGGTAAGAAGCACGATGAGAATTTTCGGACCATGATCGAAGCCGCCATCGAGCATGACAGGCCGGTGCGCATCGGCGTCAACTGGGGCTCGCTGGACCAGACCCTGCTGACGCGCATGATGGACGAAAATTCACGGCTCACCGAGCCGAAAGACGCGCGCGAAGTGACGCTGGAAGCGATTGTGGTTAGCGCGCTCGAATCCGCTCGTATGGCGGAGCACTATGGGCTTCCGCACGATCGGATTATTCTCAGCGCCAAGGTCAGCGGCGTGCAAGATCTTATCGATGTCTACCGGTCGTTAGGCGCGCGATGCGATTACCCCCTACATCTCGGACTGACAGAGGCCGGCATGGGCTCCAAGGGTATTGTGGCGACCACGGCAGCTCTGGCCATTCTGCTTCAAGAAGGGATCGGAGACACGATTCGCGCGTCGCTGACGCCGCTTCCCAATGGCGACCGAACGGAAGAAGTGGCCGTCTCACAGCAAATTTTGCAATCGCTTGGCATCCGCAGCTTCACACCGCAGGTGACGGCGTGCCCCGGATGCGGGCGCACAACAAGCACCTTCTTCCAGGAAATGGCGGACCAGATTCAGACTTATCTTCGCCAGGAGATGCCCGCCTGGAAAACGAAGTACCCAGGTGTGGAAGCCATGAAGGTGGCGGTAATGGGCTGCGTGGTCAACGGCCCGGGAGAATCCAAACACTCCAATATCGGGATCTCACTGCCCGGCACATTCGAAGAGCCAAAGGCCCCGGTCTTTGTGGATGGCCGTCTGATGACCACCCTCAAAGGGGATCGCATTGTAGCCGAGTTTATCGAGATCCTCGACAACTACGTAGCAACGAAATACGGCTCGAGCGCGGCGCAGTGATCATCGCGCAGCGTTGCCGGTTCCAAGGAGGCAAACATGGCGCAGGACAATCAACGGTTCGAGCAACTCAAAGCAAAATATCAGTCCGTCTTAAACGCGATCAACCAGCACCAGGCGCGGCTCCAAAACCTGCACCTGGAAAACAACAAACTGTTCATACGCGCAGAAGCGCCTTCACAGGAAGCAAAGAATCGGATCTGGGACCAGATTAAGCTGGTGGATGCGTCTTATTCCGACCTTACTGCCGACATTACTATCAACGAAGCGCTGGCGCCGAAGGCGCAGGCCACCGGCGCGGGCGTCGGTGGGGGCCAGAGCACCCGGAAGTACACCGTAGCTGCCGGGGATACGCTCTCGAAAATCAGCCGCCAATTTTACGGCGATGCCAATCAATACATGAAGATCTTCGAGGCAAATCGGGACAAGCTGAAAGATCCAAATCAGATCCGTCCAGGTCAGGAGTTAGTAATTCCGGAGTGAGCGGGTCGCAGTATGAACCCCGCAGGCAGACTGCCGCAATCTAATACGGTAACTTTTGCATCCGGCGCCTTGTGAAGCGCTGAAACCCTGTAAGAAAGGAAACTTACCATGTCAAAGTATGAAGAAGCCGATCTCATTCTAAAGCTGTATGATTTGCGCCGCGAGCCGACGATGCGCCAGGCTCGGGACTGGTTTTTCCGGGAGTTCAACCCGACCTCGATGGCTGAAATCAATAATGCCCTATTCAGCGAGCACAGCGGGCATCTGCGGATGGTCATGAGCTACTGGGACATGGCAGCAACGCTCGTCAACCACGGAGCAATCAGTGCCGACCTTTTCAATGAAACGAATGGCGAGCATCTCATGGTCTTCTCCAAGCTCGAGCCATTTCTCGGCGAAATGCGCGCAAGTTTCGGACCGCAAGCTTTCGTCAATCTTGAAAAGCTCATCGACACGACGCCAGGCGCCCGAGAGCGTACCGCAGCTATGCGGGAACGTATGAAGGCAATCCGTGCCGAGCTCGAATCGCGGCAAACCAAAGCTGCCGGTCGCAGCTAAATCGCACATGGAGCCGCGCAGGTTGTTCGCGGCGCGCGAAGTGTTAAGCTAGTTTCGGTCGGGGAATCCCAAAAGAGGATTCCCCGATTTTCAGTATGCCTTCGGAAACAGAGCGGCAATCCGCCGCTAAGGTTGTGGTCGCGACGACTGTCGCGCTTTCCTTTATTTCATTCTGGCGAGCCGCAGCCATTGTCCTGAGCGATCTGGCCTCGTCATCCTTCTACGCCGGAGGCATCGCGGAGCATGCGATCGGGCGTAGCGCTCCCTGGTTCATTCTCGGAGTCATGCTGTTCAGCTTCGCCGTGCGCTCGGTATACATGGAAAGCTGCAGTATGTTCGTACGCGGCGGGGTCTATGTCGTTGTGCGCGACTCCATGGGTCCCATCATGGCGCGCTTTTCGGTCTCCGCCCTGGTCTTCGACTATATCCTCACCGGGCCAATCAGCGTCGTCAGCGCCGGTCAGTATCTTGGGCGTCTTTTCAACGAAATGGCGGAGATCGTGCATGTCGGATTCCGCATCTCGCCCAACTCGTTCGCCGCGTACTTCGGCGTATTGGTCACTGTGTATTTCTGGTGGAGCAACACCAAAGGCATTCACGAATCCAGCGGGAAGGCGCTGCGGATCATGCAGATCACTACCGTCATGGTTGTGGCATTCCTGATCTGGTGTCCGCTGACTATTCTGCTGCGCGGTTACGCGCAAGTGCCGCCCCCGCCGGTCCCCGCCAATCTTCAGTTCAGCGATGAAGGCCTGGGCTGGTTCAAAGGGACTTTCTGGCCGAATCTCGGCTTCGTCGCCATTATCATTGCCTTTGGACATTCACTGCTCTCAATGAGCGGCTTCGAAACGCTGGCACAGGTCTACCGCGAAATTGCATATCCCAAGCTGAAGAACCTGAAATATACGTCGAACCTGGTCTGCACCTACGCGGTCTTTTGTACCGGGCTCATCACGCTGTTTGCCGGGTTCATTATTCCGGATAGCATTCGCGGCGAATACGTGGACAACCTGCTCGGCGGCCTCGCCATGCATCTGGCGGGCCCGCCATTGCTAAAACTCGGGTTTCACGTTTTCGTGGTGATCGTCGGTGTGTTGATTCTATCCGGCGCCGTGAACACATCCATTATCGGGGCCAACGGCGTCATGAATCGCGTAGCAGAAGACGGAGTTCTGGTCGACTGGTTCCGGAGGCCGCACCCGCGGTTCGGGACCAGCTATCGGATCATCAATCTCATCGCCCTCTTTCAAATCCTGACGATCGCACTGAGCCGGGGCAATGTTTACCTCCTGGGCGAAGCCTATGCATTCGGCGTTGTGTGGAGCTTCTTTTTCAAGTCTGTTGGGGTGTTGGTCTTGCGCTATCACCGGACAGACCAGGAATACAAGATGCCTCCCAACCTGCGGATTGCCGGCCGGGAAATCCCCGTGGGTCTGATCGTCACAACGCTGGTGCTGCTTCTGGTGGCGGTGGCGAACCTGTTCTCGAAGAAGATTGCGACGATTTATGGTGTTGGCTTCACGGTGGTGTTGTTTCTTATTTTCACCATCTCGGAACGTGTGAATGCCAGAAGAATGCGCAGGCAGGCGGCGGGTCTCGAAGAGTTCAATCTCGACATGAGGCCCGAAGTCGATACGCACGCGGTGCACGCCAGACCCGGCTGCGTCCTCGTCGCCGTTCGCGACTACAACCATATGGCTCACCTGAAAAGCGTGCTCCAGAAGACCAACGTTCGGCGGCATGACATCGTGGTGATGACCGTACGCCCGGTTCTGTCCGGTGCCGGCGAGTACGACTTGGGCGATAACCAGATCTTCGCGGATTACGAGCGTGAACTTTTCACCCGCGTGGTGACCATGGCCGAGAAAGAGGGCAAGACCGTGGATCTGCTGGTGGTACCCGGAGTGGACCCCTTCGACGCGATGGTGCAGACAGCGGCAAAGCTGCAGGCCTCGCGGCTGGTCACCGGAGTTTCAGCCCGCATGGACTCCGAAGAACTCGCAAGGCGGATTGGCCTGGCATGGGAGAAGCTGCCCGAGCCGCGTCACCCGTTCTCGCTCGAGATCATCAGCCCGGGCAGACCATCCGTCTACGTCAATTTGGGGCCACATCCGCCGCGGCTATGGCCCGAGGATCTGGACCGCACTCATGAACTCTGGCTGCGCTTAAGCGACTACTTCGGCTCCAAATTGCATCACCGCGACGTAGTCGGCGTGGCGCTGCGCCGGCTGGAAAAGGATCTGGAAAGCGGCAGGCGCTCGGAAGTGCTGGAGGACTTGAGCCGCGAACTGCGCAAAGATTGAGAGCGGCCGAGCGCTCAGCTCCAAAGCCGGTCGTGCGAGCGCTCCTTGTTCCACTCGGGCGTCGGCTCGAAGTATCCCGGCTCCAGCAGGTGCTGCTTGATAACGTCATCATTCAAGGTGATTCCCAGACCAGGCTTGTCCGGCACCGCGATGTATCCCTGATTGACGATCGGTTTTTCCACGCCGTTGACCAGATCGCCCCACCACGGCACGTCTACGGAATGATTTTCGAGTACGAGGAAGTTTTCTGTCGCGGCTGCGCAGTGCACGTTCGCCATACACGATACGGGTGTGCCCGCGAAGTGCATAGCCATCGCGACGCCATATTCCTGGCACACATCGCCGATTTTCTTGGTCTCGAGAATCCCACCTGAAGTCGCCAGATCCGGATGTACGATATCGACCGCGTGATTGCGAGCGAGCTCGATAAACGGTTCTTTGAGATAGATATCCTCACCGGTGAGCGTCGGAATATCGACCTCATTGGTGATCTGTTTCCACAGGTCCGTGTACTGCCAGGGCACCATGTCTTCGAGCCAGGCGAGATTGTATTTCTCGAGCGCCTTGCCGAGGCGAATGCAGGAGTTCAGGCCGATATGGCCGAAATGGTCGGCGGCCAGCGGTACATCCATACCCACCACTTCCCGCACCTGCGCTACATAGTCCGCCATGAGCTGCACGCCTTTGGGTGTAAGCTCGATACCGGTGAACATATGCTGCACATTGGCGCCGCCGCTAATGGAAACACCGGCCGGCCGGGTGATCGTGCCGGGAGTGTGCTCCAGCAGATCGATGCCGAGATCCATCTTCAGCCACGTAAACCCCTGATCGCGGCGCGCCTTTAAACGGCGGCCGTATTCCTGCGGGTCGTGCGATTCGGTGGTATCTGCATAGCACCGGATCTTATCGCGAAACTTGCCGCCCAGCATTTGATAAACGGGCGCATTGTACGCTTTGCCCGCTAGATCCCAAAGCGCCATTTCGACGCCACACACGCCCCCGCCCTGCCGGCCATGAAATCCGAACTGCTTGATCTTCCGGAAAATTTTGTCCACATTGCACGGATTCTCGCCGAGCAGGCGGCTCTTCAGCATGAGCGCATATGTTTTGCTCGCTCCGTCGCGCACCTCTCCCAGCCCGTAGATGCCCTGGTTCGTATCAATGCGAAGAATGGGACATGTCATCGGAGCGCGCGCAACCACCGCGACGCGCATGTCGGTAATCTTAAGATCCGAAGGCTTCGAATTCGTATTTACGTTAGTAACCGCGCCGTCGAGAGTCTCATCGGCCCAGAACCCTGCGGCTGCGGCGAATCCGGCGGAACGAAGAAACGCACGTCGTCCCGTCAACCTGGACAAAGCGGACTTCATGATGACCTCCCTCGATTACGCCATTGTATGTTTGCACTGAGCTAGAGCGCAATCGGGCCGGATGTTATCGCGCTGGGGCCTTCAGCGGCTACTGCTCTTCGCGAGGCGCAATGATATTCTGAACGGTGATATTGGCCGCAGGGCTCTCCGCATCGAGTCCAAGAGGCCGGAAAAGGAGAAACACGTGAGAGTAGGCGTCTTTACGGCTTTGCTGGCACAACTTTCCCTCGACGACGTGCTCAAGAAGCTCAAGAAGATCAACATCGATACTGTGGAGTTGGGCACTGGTAATTATCCGGGCGATCCGCATTGCAAGCTTTCCATGCTCGACAACGTAAGCGAGCTGATCGATTTTCAGAAGAAGCTTTCCGACAACGGATTCACGATCAGCGCCCTGAGCTGTCACGGGAATCCCTTACATCCCGACCAGGCGCGCGCCAAGCACGATCGAGAGATCAGCCGGAAGACCATTCTGCTCGCGGAAAAGTTGCGAGTTCCTGTGGTGATCGATTTCTCCGGTTGCCCGGGCGATAGCGATGGCTCGAAACTCCCAAATTGGGTGACCTGCCCGTGGCCGCCGGATTACCTGGAAATCCTCAAGTGGCAGTGGGAGTCCAAAGTTGCGCCTTACTGGAAAGAACAAGCAAAATTTGCAGCCGACCATGGCATCAAGATCGCCATCGAGATGCACCCGGGCTTTGTTGTTTACAGTCCCGAAACCATGTTGAAGCTGCGCTCCATCGCAGGCCCGAGCATCGGCTGCAACTACGACCCGAGTCACATGTTCTGGCAGGGCATTGATCCGATTGCGGCGATCCGCGTCTTAGGCGACGCAATTTTCCATGTCCATGCGAAGGACACCCAGATCTACGAACGCAATTTGCCGCTCACGGGTGTGCTCGATACCAAGCAATACACCGAGGAACGCAACCGGGCATGGATCTTCCGCACATGCGGATACGGTCACGGCGCGGAGTGGTGGAAAGAATTCGCGTCTACGCTGCGCATGTTCGGCTATGATTACGTGCTGTCAATCGAGCACGAGGACAGTTTGCTCTCGCCCGAGGAGGGTCTTACGAAAGCGGCCCAGTTCTTAAACGAGATAGTAATGCGAGAACAACCTGCTGCGGCCTGGTGGGTCTGAGTTGTTGCTGATGATTTGCCTGCGCGAACACATCCGGAAAGCTTCGCGCAGGCGCCTTCCGTAGTCGGTCTCCAGAATTTCATCACCCCCTCCGAGCACTAATCCGGCGCGAGCCAACGCTACTTCGATTGCGGCGATTCGCCGATTCCGCTCTTCAAGCGGATCAAACGCTCACAGGCGGCGTAGTTTCCGCAGCGTGAGTGGCAAGATACCGGTTGCGGCTCAGGCGAATGGCCTCCCGCGCCTCCCGCGGCCCACGCCAGCCCCGCATCTCGGTTCGCTTGCTTTCCAACTCTTTATAGATCGCAAAGAAGTGCTCGATTTCTCGCAGCGAGTGCGGGAAGACCTGGTCGATGGTATGAATCTGATCGAAGCGCGGATTCCGATTGGGCACTGCGAGGATTTTCTGATCCGGCTCATCGCCATCCAGCATCTCCAGCAGCCCTACGGGGCGCACGGCAATAAGGCATCCGGGAAAGCTTGCCTCTTCGACCATCGTCAGCACGTCCAACGGATCGCCATCTTCAGCCAGCGTCCCGGGGATAAACCCATAGTCTCCGGGGTAATGCATTGGCGAATAGAGCGCGCGATCCAGACGGAAGACGCCCAGGCTGCCGTCGTACTCATACTTGTTCGAGGAATTCTTAGGAATCTCCACAATCATGCGGACGATCTCCGGCATTTCAGGACCGGGATCCAGGTCATAAAGCTTCGTCGCCACCCGCTCAGAGTAACAAAAACTCAGCGCGCTACGAAAACCTGGAGCAGCAGGATAAGTCCAAGACCGGTGAGCGAAATGATTACTTTCATGATGCTCCACGTCCGGAGCGTCTGGCCAACCGACATTCCGAAATACTGGTTGACAAGCCAGAACCCGGCATCATTGACATGAGACAGAATGGTCCCTCCGCAACATACGGCAAGCACGAGCATCTCCGAACTGTAGCCGTGAAACGATTTCGCGAGCGGCGCAACAATTCCAGCAGCGGTAATAATGGCGACGGTGGCGGACCCTTGCGCAACGCGCATTACGGCTGCAATCAGATATGCGACCAGAAGTGGAGAAATAGCGGAGGTAGCCAGCAGTTGCCCTGCATACGGTCCTACACCGCAATCTACGATTACTTGCTTAAAAGCGCCTCCTCCACCCATGATCACCAGCAGACTTCCGACGGGCGCAAGCGAATCGGTCACCATTCGGGAGATTTCACCCAAGCTGGCGCCTCTGAGCGAGCCGAAGAAAAACATAGCAGCGAGCGCGGTCACGGTGAGAGCAGTGAACGGGTGGCCCAGAAAACCTAAGATGCTTTTCCCAGGAAGGGCAATCATATTTGAAAGGGTCGCAGCGAAGATGAAGAAGACCGGCAGCAGAAGAATCAGGAGCACCAGCGGCACTGAGGGCGCACGCATGCGGCCGGACCCGTTCATTTCCCCGGTATTGCGTTTCGCCGCCGGGGCCATCTCGGGGACGGGAATATAGAGCCGGTTCGCGATCCATCCGCCGTATCCGATGCCGCCCACTATCGCCAGCGGTATCGATAAGGCTACCCCATAGAGAATCGTGCGCCCCAGATCCGCGCCAAGCAATTGCGCGGCGGCGGAAGGGGCGGGATGCGGTGGTACGAGCGCGTGCGTGATCGTGAGCGCTGCGGTCATCGGGAGTCCGTAGAGTAACAGCGAACGCTTGGATTCCCGCGCCAGGCTCCAGACGATCGGCACCAAGATCATGAAGCCGACCTCGAAGAAGATCGGCAGACCCACGAGCAGCGAGGCGATCAATACGGCCCAGGCGGCGCGCTCCAAACCGAAGTGGCTGAGCAACCAGTCCGCCAGCACGCGGCCCCCACCCGAGTGCTCGAGAAGCCGCCCGATCATCGCACCTAGCCCGACTACCACGGCAATAAACCCCAGGGCATCTCCAAATCCTGACTGAATCGATTTCAGCACGGCGCCAGGCTGCATTCCAGAAACCAGGCCGAGCGCCATGCTTGAAATCATCAGCGCGAGAAATGCATGCAGTTTCGCGACCAGAATCAGCACGAGAAGGAGCGCGATGGCAGCGAGGGTCAGGATCAGCAGGTAGGGACCGTGCGCGGGCATGAGCCGTTATTTTAACAACCGCACTTTTCGGCCTAGCAGGTCTGGCTTCACGAAGCGCGCCCGCGCCAGCACCACTCCGGATCAGAAGCGATATCGCAATCCAAACTGAAGGATCCGCGGATCACCAGCGGTCGTTATACGGCCGAAGACGCTGGAGCCATAATTGTTGTTCGGAGAGTTCAAGTTCACGAAATTAAATGCATTGAAGAACTCGGCGCGAAACTCCAGGTTGTGGCTTTCACTCCATGGCATGGGGAATGACTTGAAAAGAGAAAGGTCGAAGTTCTTCAAACCCGGTCCCACGAGCGCGTTGCGGCCCAAAGTTCCGAAAGTTCCGAGCGCGTTCGGTTTGAATGCAGCAGTATTGAACCACTTCTGAATCTGCTCACCGCGGCTGCGGTCGCTGGGAAGCCCAGGGTCGCCAATGATGTCAACGCGATCCTGGCCGATTCCACTCTGGGAATTATCGACGCCGGTGACGATGTTAAGGGGAGGCCCCGTCTGCATAGTTACAATGCCATTCACTTGCCAGCCGCCGAGTACGTAATGCACCGCGCCGCTCTTACCAACAACCGGCAGTTGATAGTTGAACGAGCCGGTGAAGCGGCCTGTGCGGTTATAGTCGGAGACACCATAGTCGCGCGCGATGCTGCCATACGGATATGCATTATTGTTGCCTTCCAAGGCCGTGCTGGACGTAACATCCAGAGACTTCTGCCAACCATACCCAGCTAAAAACGTTAGTCCGCTCGAAAAGCGGCGCTCCACGCTCACGATTAACGCGTCGTAGTTGGACCATCCGTACGTTCCGCCAAAGCTGAGCTGAGTGAATTCCGGTCTGGGCCGCCGCTTGTCTGTATTTGCGATCGTTGCGCCCGGTCCATAGAGGGCCGCGTTCAGATCGGCGGCATGAAACAATCGTCGTCCCGCCGATCCCTGGTAAGTCACTCGAAGCACTGTACTCTGGGGCAGTGTCTGTTCGATGGTCAGATTCCACTGATGAATGCTGGGAAAGCCGAACTTTGGATCATAGGCGACCAGCAGGAAAGGTGTCGGGAAGGTTTGTGCGGGTGATATCGGTCTGGATACTGGGAACGGATTGATGCGCCCATTGTAAGGGTCCTCAAAGCTGGCGGGGGCAGTGATGTCGACGCGCACAGAATTAGGAGGCGAAGTAAGCTGGCGGTTGTAACTCAAGGCGACGGTCTGATCGTGGAAACGTCCATAGCCGGCACGGATACTCGTCTTTCCATTGCCAAACACGTCCAGCGCAAAGCCCAGGCGTGGATCAAAGAGACCGTAGTGTGCCCCTACTCCGGAATCCGGAATGCCGGGATCTCCGCCTACGAACTGGCCGGGCGGCAGGTTGGGAAAACGTTGCGAGTGCTTGCCCGTAATGTAGGCGGCCTGATCAAATACCGAAATCTGGCGCGTTGGCACATCGGTGAATTGCACGAACGGATTCCAGCGCAGCCCCAAATTGAGTGTAAGACGACGGCTTATTCGCAATCGATCTTGTATGTATGCTCCATATAAGTTACGCAGCAGGTTGTTATATAGAGGCGATATCTGGCTAAAGGCACTCGGTTTGCCGAGCAGAAAGTCGGCGAGATTGTTTCCGGAAAACTGACCACCGAAGGTCGTGCTGCCGTCGGAGAGAAAATCCTGATCGAGAATGCTTTGCTCACGCAGCAGATCCATGCCGAAGTCGAGCTCATGGCGGCCTCGTACCCACGTCCAGGAATGCTGCAAATTATATTGATTGCGCGGAACACGATATAACGCGTTGTAGCTGAAGCTGAAATAATTGGTCACAGCAACGCGCAGCGTGTCCCCTTTCGACATGATCGGGACATTCATACACACTGCGCGATTGCCCGGAAAGTCGGGACCGATCTGAATATTAGACGCCCGGCTATAACCCAGCGTAGTATTAGTCAGCAGGGTCGGCGTGACCGTGAAGGTATACGACAAATTCGCGTTCTGGCTCTGCCAGCGCTTGTCGGGTGTTGCCGTCAGCCTGTTCTGCCTGTCGATAATGGCCGGGTTATCGAGTCCATCGTAAAAGTATCGGCCGGTGATATGTTGCCGCTCACCGATTTGGTGATCAATACGTACAACGTATTGATTGTCGGTCTGCTTCGAGCCTTGAGCATACCGGACGAGACCGTCGTTCGAGGTCGCCACCGGGATCGTCTCGAGCACCTTCAGAGAGACAGGATCAATCCGCGCTTGAGGAATGATGTTGCCAGGGAATGGCTGGCCGGTTGCGGGATCAGTAAGCTGTCTGCTGAGACTCGAAAAATTCCCCTGCTTCTGCGCCGCGGTCGGGACGACGGTGGTCTGAGTGGCCGGCCGCTGGCGCAGTTGCGTTCCCTGCCAGGAACCAAAAAAGAACGTCTTGTTGCGTACAATGGGGCCCCCAAAGGAAAATCCGTACTGGTTCCGCTTCAGCCCGTCATCTCCCGGGGCAAAAAAGTTTCGTGCGTTCAAATTGTGATTGCGCAGGTATTCGAATAACGATCCATGAAAGTCGTTACTTCCGGAGCGGGTCACCATATTCACGACGCCACCGCCGCGGCCACCGAACTTCGCGCCATAGTTATTGGTTTCGAAGCTGAACTCCTGGATCGCGTCGGGGTTCGGGACGACATTGGAAACCTCCGTATACGGATCTTCGTTAATACCGCCGTCGAGAACGAACGTGGTGGAGTTGCCACGACCGCCGCTGGCTGAAACCAGTTGCGTGCCGGCCTCAGGCCGAGTTGCCGCCTGATTGTATGTACCGGTCCCGACAAGTGTACCAGGAGTAAGTTGCGTCAACTGCAGCACGTTTCTGCCATTAAGCGGAAGATCGTTAATCTGTTTCTGATTGATAACTGTATGAGGCGTAGCCGTGCGCGTGTCCACGGAAACAGCTTCGGCGCTGACGCTGACCTGCTCGGATACGGCGCCAACCTGGAGCGCAACATTCACTGTCGCGTTCTGATCCACTTGGAGCACTAATTGCGGTACGGTTTGAGACTGGAACCCATCTTTGCTGACCGTAAGGGAGTAGGCGGCAGCAGGTAATGCTGTTACGACATAGTAACCGAGCTCGTTGCTGGTCACAACGCGCTCTACGCCTGTAGCCAGGTTCTTGACCGCGACTCTCGCTCCCGGCACAGCAGCCTGGGATGCGTCCGTCACTAAGCCTGCAACTGATGCGGTTGCACGCTGCGCCATAGCATTCCTGGTTAGGCCGAAAAATAGTGCAATGGCAGCTACTACGAATGACAAGGAAGCTTTTCGATTCATCATGACATCCGATCCCCCGAGCCCGGCAGGGTGCCTTTCGCATGAGTATATTTCAATGCCCCCGTTAGGTCAATTGCAGAATGACACGAATTAGCAAGGAAGGATGACCGATCGTTCCGCGCCCCGGGGTCACCGAAGGAACTCAAGGAAACTTGCTACGATTTCTTCTGCAACTTGATTCAGCCTGGACGCGCTTCTGCTTGCCAAGTCGTGACCGGCGCCTTCAATTGTGACCAGAGATGTGCGGGCAGGAATCAATTTCAGCGCCGACCGCAGCTCATCATCGGACCCGAATGGATCCCGGCTTCCATGCACAAACAATGACTGCGTATGGAGGTTTGGAAAGTGTGCTGTCCGCAGCCTGTCGGGATGCCCTGGCGGATGCAGAGGATAAGACAGAAGCAACAGACCTGATACTAGGTCCGGGCTTTCTGATGCTAATATCGAGCACTGCCGCCCGCCATACGAGTGCCCGCCCAGATAGATATTCGACGCGCCCGATTGGCGGGCTCGCGTAACGGCTTCGTGCAGTCCGTCACGATCACGCTGTGCTTCTGCGGGAAACGGTGGACCGCTCGGCCGTTTCTCACGAAACGCCAGATTTATTCTGAAAACCTCCCACCCGACTCTCTGAAAGGCCGAATCGAGCGCCTGAAGCAGAGGAGCGTCGCGGTTCGACCCCGCGCCATGCGTGAGCACGAGTGAATAATCCATAAATGCTCTCGAACCTAATTATGGCGCTGGCGGCATTATGGCGCTGGCGGCGCCGGGATGCTTGACAACGCGCAGGCTGTTTTCAAATAATTGCGGTTTCAATAACCCGGCTTCAGCGAGGTATCCCGTCATGCGGCGAAGGCATTTTCTCACTGTTGGAGGCGTCGCGCTCGGTTTGGCCGATCGCGCAGCGCCGCTGCCCTTCCAGGAGGAGAAGAGCAAGCTCAAAATCACAGGCGTGCGCCTGGTTCGAACACGGCCTAAGCGTCCGGTTCCCAAATATACTCCTGCCCCGGGATCGTGGTCTACTGGCGGCGTTGAAGTAGCGAACCCGATGTCGATCTACCCGGCTTACAAAGCACGACGCTCCCTGTTCATGCCGGATCCGGGGAAGCTTGAAGGATTCACCGTTGAGATCTCTACCGATAAAGGCGTGAAGGGCTACGGCACCGGCGGCATCGCAGGCGGGGAGGTCGTCTCGGGTCACTTTACCAAGCTGCTTATGGGTGAGGATCCGTTCAATATTGAGCGTCTCTGGGATATCATGTGGCGCTCCAGCATGTATTACGGGCAGGCGGGTGTAGTGCCAAATGCCATCAGCGGCGTGGATCTGGCATTGTGGGACCTTGTCGGTAACGCGCTTGGCATACCGGTATATAAGCTGCTGGGCGGCGCTACAAAGGATCGTATCCCCACTTACTGCACGGGTAATGATGTCGAGCAGCACATCAAGTTCGGCTACAAACGGCTGAAGCTCGCAATTCCACACGGTCCGGCCGATGGCCGCGAAGGCATGAAGAAAAACACCGAGCTGGTGAAGCGCACGCGCGAGCTGCTGGGACCGGACGGCGATATCATGCTCGACTGCTGGATGGCATGGAATGAGCGCTATACCATCGAGATGGCCGAGATGGTTGCGCCATATCGCGTCTACTGGATGGAGGAGTGCCTACCGCCGCACGACTTTGAAGGATTCGGCCGGCTGAACGCAGCTATCAAGTCCACCCGTATTGTTACCGGTGAGCACGTTTACCTGCGCTACGGCTTCCGGCAGTTGTTGGAACACAATGGAGCGGCAATCTGGCAGCCCGATGTACACTGGTGCGGCGGCTTGACTGAGTTGCGGCGCATTGCCGCGCTGGCTGCGGCCTACGACATCCCTGTTATTCCGCATGCAGGCGGTGTGCAGGATTGCGTGCACTTCACGATGGCCACTCCCAATGCTCCGTGGTCGGAAATGTTCATGCCGCCACCCGGCGGTCCGCCCGAGGTATACCGCCGCTTCGAGGAAGACAATCAGATCACACGTGGTCCAGAAGGTATTTACATGCGGCCTTCGGAGCGCCCGGGATTTGGCTGGGAGCTGGAGGTGATATCGTGAAATCTCACTTTCTACTGCTGCTTTTCTTACCGGCCGTGCTCTGCGGGCAGTATGGAACCGGAACGATCCTGGGCACAGTGAGCGATCCCACCGGAGCGGCGGTTCCGGGTATCACCGTCACAGCCAAGAACAATGCCACGAACGAGACGCGAACCTTTACCACTGATGAATCCGGAAACTTCCGCTTCAATGCGCTGCTAAGCGGCACTTACACCCTGACTGCACTGGGCGCCAATTTCAAGACAGCCACGGTGCCCGATCTTGTACTCCGTGTAAACACCGAAGTGCGCGCAGATATCAAGATGGAGATCGGTGTGGTCAACGAGACAGTACAGGTGGGCGCCGTGGCTCCGCAACTGCAAACAGACACTGCCGCTCTCGGGACTGTCGTGGATAACCGCACCATGCTGGAGCTGCCGCTAAATTCACGGAACTTCTTCGACCTGATGGCGCTCACCCCCGCCACCGTAAAAGTGGCGAGCGGCAGTTCCGTAATGGACCAGCGCTCGGCCGAGGTCGGCGGCATCCTCAATACCTCGACTAATGCCATGCTCGACGGTGTGGATTTTTCCGTGGTGAATGTGAACAATCCGGCGATCGCGCTGTCGCTCGATGCAATTGAAGAGTTCAAAGTTCAGATGAACTTCATGGACGCTTCGTACGGCCATGGTGCGGCGGGTATCGACATGGTGACTCGCCGCGGATCCAATCAATTTCACGGCGTGGCGTATGACTTTGTGCGCAACCGGGCCTTCCAGTCGGGCCAGTTCTTTCGGCCGCCGAGCGGCGCGCCCCGCTTTTCGTATAACCAATTCGGCGCAAGTGCTGGGGGCCCGATCCGCAAAGATCGCACGTTTTTCTTCGGCAACTACGAGGGCCGAAGGCGGCGAACGGGTAGTATTCTGCAAGGTCTGGTTCCCACGGTTGCAATGATGAACGGCGACTTCTCCGGCACAGGTAAGACCATTCGGGACCCACTCAATAACAATCAGCCATTTCCCGGAAATGTAATTCCGAAAAATCGCATCGACACAATTCCGGCGAATCTTCTGTCCTACTTCCCAACGCCGAACTTCATCGGGCAGCGCGCCGGAGTGAACTACATCGTCACGCCGAGCGATGCCGAACGGCGCGACCAGTTCACCGCGCGCGTGGATCACAAGGTCTCCGACAAAGGCTCACTATTCGGCCGCTACTCGTTTGCCGATGATATGCTGCTGAACGCCGCCTATATTAAGGGCAAGGGTCTGGTGCGGCCGGATCGCACCCAGGTACTCTCGATCGGCTACACACATCTCTTCAGCCCGACGCTAATCAGCGAGACGCGGCTGGGCTTTACGAAGGCATTCCTGGCGCGGCAGAGTGACGGCGATCGTTTTAGCACGAACTACTCCGCTGAGCTGGGGCTGAAGAACTTGGCGCCCAATCCGGGGGACTACACTCTGCCTTCGATCAACCTGAACGGCTATGCGCCGGGAACCCCTACCGGCACAACTGGCTTTGTCGGCTATGGTCTGCGGATCGTCCAGAATAATATTTACTATCGCTTGGGTGAAAACGTGACAAAAATTCGCGGCCGGCACACTCTGAAAATCGGAGGCGATGTAAGCCGGCTTATGGTCGGTTACGACCAGGGCAGTAATCAGAACGGCATTTTCAATTTCAGCGGTAATTTCACTGGCGATTCGTTCGGCGATTACCTGCTGGGCATTCCGCAGTCGGCTACGGGCGGCTTAGGCAGCATCGGTAACTTCGGCGGTGTTGCAAAGTACTCGATCGGCACACAGTTTCAATGGTATGTGCAGGATGATTTTAAGATTACAGACCGCCTCACGTTGAACCTGGGACTACGTCACGAGCTGTTCCTGCAATGGCGCGGGCGGCTGGCATGGCTGGACCTTTCCACAAGGCGTCAGTTACTCACGGTCAGTCCCGATTACTACGAGATCGGAGTGGGCCTGGTGAAGGGAACCGGAAAGCCGCTGCTGCCCGAGCGCCCGATCGAGACCGACCCGAACAATTTCGCCCCGCGTGTGGGTCTGGCCTACAGGCTGAGCGAGAGGACGACCGTTAGGTCCGGCTTCGGCGTCTTTTACGCTCTGGATACGGGCGGCGCTTCAATCAACGCTCTCATGAGCACCGTGCCATATTTCGTGAATGCCAACCTGGTGTCGAGCAACACCCGGCCGGAGCTATTTATTGGCCAGTTGTTCCCGCCCCCAGACCAGGTTGCCGGCACAGTTTCAAGCAACGTGGACCGCAAACGGCGCGCCGGATATATCTATGCATATAACTTCAACATCCAGCGCCAGCTTCGGCGAGGTTTGCTTCTGGAACTCGGGTACGTAGGAAATACCGGGCAAAAACAGGTGGGCACTGTATTGTTGAACCAGCCGGAACTGCCGGCAAACCCGCTCGCCCCAACACCGTTCGCGGCGCGAGAGCCATATCCTTTTGTAATCCCCGGTTTTTCACAAACCGCGAACTACATCTGGTCCAATTACAATGCCGGGTACGTAAAGCTGGAGCAGAGGGCAGCGAGTGGGCTTTCCTACACGCTGTCGTATACGTGGTCGAAATTTCTCACGAGCGCCGGCGCGTCGACCGCTCAAGATATGCGCAATCGCCGCGCAGAGCGAGGGCTTTCCGACACTGACGTGCGGCATAACTTCATCGCCAGTTACGTTTATGAGCTGCCAATCGGACACGGCAAGCGCTGGAATATACAGAATCGCTTCCTCGATGGCTTAATCGGCGGTTGGCAGGTCAACGGAATTACAACGTTCCGCTCGGGAATGCCATATACGATTGTCACCTCCACTGATATCGCCAACGTCGGGACAGGATCACAGCGCGCCAACGCCACGGGCTTGCCGGCGCGCAAACTCGACCCGCGAACCAACGGCCTACGGGGCCTGGATCCTGCCGCGTACGCGGTTCCGGCCAAAGGCAGCTTCGGTAACATTTCGCGCAACACACAGCCCGGTTTCGGCATAAACAACTGGGATTTTTCAGCCATCAAGAACTTTCCGATTCGCTGGCTGGGCGAGGCGTCCCGATTGCAGGTTCGGGCTGAGTGGTTCAACTTTTTCAATCACACGCAATTTCTGAATCCGAATGCGGTGGCGGATACTCCTGCCGTATTCGGGTTGGTGACCGGCACCCTGGACCCGCGAATTCTCCAGGTGGCTGCGAAGCTGTATTGGTAGCGGCGCGCCACGGGTGCGAGCGATTAATATTTAAACTTCAGGGCGAACTGGATTTCACGGGAATCTACGCGAGTACTCGAGATTGTTCCGAAGCCGGTCCCGATCGTGCTGTTCGGCTGGCCGAAAACCGGGTGATTTGGCAAATTGAAGAATTCGGCGCGAAACTCAAGCGCGCGGGACTCCTGGAACTGCCAATCCTTCACTACAGAGAAATCCACAACCGCGAGCGGCGGGCCTATTAAGTTATTCCGCGCGTTGTTTCCATAGCGATACTGGGGCTGGTTCGGATCATTAATGCGGTTAACGAAGTTAGTTGTGTTAAACCAGCGGTTCGGGCCGCGCTGATCGCCGGATAAAGAACTGGTCCCGCCGAGGTTGTCAGGGTAACAGTTGTCGCCGCCATTCTGGACAGGGCCGCTGCCGCAATAGAGCGTGAACGGAAACCCGCTCTGCAGCGTGACGATGCCGCCGGCCTGCCATCCGCCGACGATTGCCCTCACCAGCCGCGTGCTGCCTCGAGCCAGTGGAAGCTCATAGACGAATGACGAGGTCCAGCGATGGCGAAAATCGAAGGCCGAGAGGCCGCGATCGAGTCTCAGATCGTAGTCGTTTGACGGCGTCAGAGAGTCGCCGTCAGTAGTCCGAATCCCACTGCCGTTGTCGATAGACTTACTCCAGCTATAGGAGCTGAGGAGCGTAAATCCGCGGCTGAACCGCTGCTGAAAACGAGCCTGGAACGAGTGATAGCTGGAGTGGCTCGGCGCATTCATTACCTGGAACCCACCGCCATAAATAGGAAACCATGGCCGGCGGTTATTGATATTCGTAGGAGGACCCGGCGTCGCGGTGTTGTAAGTCATCAGACGGCGCAAGTGGATGCCGGCTGATCCTACATAGGATACTTCCAAGGAAGCGTTATTCGACAGTTGGCGCTGCACTCCGAATGACCACTGCGCGACATAGGAGGTGGGCTCATTGAACTGGTTCACCAGTATAAACGAAGGCGCGCCGGTTTGCACAAACGGAACCTGCCAGTTTAACGACGGGATCAGGGCCGATTGTGCATTCTCGGCGCGCCGGATGGTGAACGGCGCGTTGCGCACCAGATCAAAGACCGCATTTCCGATATCGCGAACGTAGTAGATCCCGGCGCCCGAGCGCAGTACGGTTTTACTGTTCGGACTATAGGCGATACCAATCCGCGGAGCGATATCGTGGTAGTCGGTCATATACGCCCGGCGCCCGAAGCGTCCGTCGCGCACGTACGGCACCGTGGAAGGCAGGCGGAAGGGCGGATTATTTTCATATGGATCACCATTGCCTGCCCGGACGTAAACAGGCAGCAGGGTGTTATCCCAACGAAAATCGATGTTCACGATGTGATCATTCTTATCGAGATAAGGCGGCTCCAGCTCGTACCGCAAACCGTAGTTGAGGGTAAGCTTGGGAGTGACCTTCCAGGAGTCCTCGGCATAGAAATTCAGCGAATAACCGCGATAAGCGGCAATCGGAGCGCCGGTCTGGCCTTCGGAGCTCTGCATATAGCCGAGGAGGAAATCCGCTATAGAGTTCTGGGGAGGCGGACTGCTGATTGATGGATCGGCTGTGTAAGTGCCATTGAAGGTGAAGCGGCCGCGAGCCACAACAGCGCCTATCTGGTTATAGCGCGTACGCCGGATATCGGTGCCGAATTTGAGGCTGTGCTTACCATGCGTCCACGAGAAGTTATCGGTCCACTGGAAAATGGTGTCCCAGTTTACGAAAGGACAATCGCTGCATTCTCCGACAGTGGAAATGGCTCCGCCTCCAAATTGAAAGACAGGAACTCCCCAATACAGAGGAATGTCGGTATCGATACCGCCGATCCCAAGCTGCGTCACCACGTTTTCCTTATTGGCGCGGGGCTGGGCATTCGATCCTGTGAGCCGGCTCAGCCCGAACTTGAATTCGTTGACCTTGCTGGGACCGAGTACCCAGATGTGCCCGATCATGACCTGGTGCGAGTTGACCTGATTGTTATAGCCCAGGCCGGGTGTAGTCAGCGGAAGATACTGATTGTCGCTCCCATTGCTGTACCGGAACTGAAATGTCGAAGCGGCGCTCTGGATGTAATCGACGCGGCCGCTAAACTGGTCGCTTGTGCTGCTTCGGCCCTCATTACTCAGATAATTGTTCACATAACTTCCCGGTGCGCCCTGATTCGGGAGCGGGAAGTATCGCTCAAAGACTGTTGTAGAGGCCTTTTGAATGCGATTGGCGGGAATGATATTACCGGGAAAGGCAGCTTGCGATACGAGCCTGCCGCTCGCATCGAGAACGCGCGTCAGCGGATCATAAATGACGGCGCTGGATTTCGAAAAATCGCCCACGCGATCGGACGCCAAAGGCATATTGAACTGCTGCGTCAAAGCTTTTCGCTCCCGCAATCCTTCGTAATTGAAGAAGAAGAACAGCTTGTTCCTGCCGTTCACGACTTTTGGAATCCAGACCGGTCCGCCGAGCGTGGCGCCGAACTGGTTGCGCTTAAATGGCGGAATCGGCTTAAGGGGACTGTCGAAGAAGTTCTTGGCATCGAGATTCGAATTACGAAGAAACTCGAACAGCACGCCATGAAACTCGTTGGTGCCGCTCTTAGTAGTTACGTTTACCTGGCTGAGACCTCGGCCGTATTCCACGCCATAGGTGCCGCTTTCCACCTTGAATTCCTCAAGCGCGTCGATCGAAGGCAGAAACAGGTAGGTATTGAAATTTGGGTCTGTGTTCTCCAGTCCGTCGAGCGAATAGTGGTTGTAATGCACCCGCTGGCCGCTGACATTCAGGGCGAAGGCGTTGCGCGCACCGCCCATCCGCTGCTGGCCCTGCGATGACGCGGGGCCGTTGGTTGTGGCGCCGGGAATCAGCGAAGCCAACTGAAGGTAGTTCCGCCCGTTCAGCGGGAGATCCACAATACGCCTGTTTTCGATGACGGTGCCAATCGTGGAGTCCTCGGTTTCGAGCATTGGCGCTCCGCCGGCCACCTCGATCGTTTCGGTTACATTCCCAAGCTGCATCGTAAAATCGAGGCGAGCTACTTGGCCCACCTGTAATTGAATATCTTTGCGCTCTTCTGTGCGGAAACCTTTGGCTTCCACTCTCAGGGAATAGTTACCCGGCGATAATGCCGGCAGGCCGTAAATGCCCGCTTCGTTTGAGGTAGTGACACGCTGGGCTGCTGTGGCGTTGTTGGTCAGCGTGATCGTAGAGCCCGCCAGTGCAGCGCCCGTAGCATCCAATATCGTTCCAGTGATTTCTCCAGAAGGCACCTGGGCCCACACCGAAACGCTCGCGCATAGCAGCAATGGGTGAAACATCTTTCTGAGAAGCATACGCGGCTCCCTTCAAATGCTGAGGAAGCTAACAGATGCCGGCGTTCGATGTCAAGGGAGGCAAGTTCCGCAGACCGGGCGTTAGATCTCGGATCCAACTCTGCATGCGACGATAATGTGATCCCTGCCAAAACACCCGCCCGCAGTTCGGACATCGGCGGAACTCGTTATGCAACTTGGCGGCACGCTGCGGAACAAGGTTTCGCACGTCATCTTTGACGGCTTCCTGAAGCAATGCATTGCAGGCCATGCAGCGCGAAAATGGCCTTATCGCGCCGTACAGATCGAATCTTGCGAGAATCTCCGGCACTTGCCGACGGCTTTCTGTGTTACGAACCCAGTAGCCGTGTGTCACCATACTGCGCTTCAGCAGCCCGCGGTCGCGCGTGAGCAGGATGCGATGTTCCGCCGCGGAAATCCCCGCCAGCCGCCTGTCACTAGCGCAAGACTGATACCATGTATCGAAACCGAGCATTCGCAGGTATGCAGCAAGCCTGCCCAAATGGATATCGAGTACGAACCTCGTCTCTCGTAAGGGCTCCGGGCGGATACGCACCTCCGGCGTGATATCCAGTGATTCAAAGACCGGGTAGACGGCAACGCGATCCCCGGCGCTGACGAGCTGGTCGAATCCCGCCGAAGCGCCATTTACAAGGATCAGATCCACCTCTGTGTGCGGCACGCCAAAACTCTCGATGACGTCTTTGGCATTCGTCGGCATCAGGAGCGGCTTTTCCAGCGTGCGGTATTGCTGGTGCGCCGTTAAATGATCATTTAGTTCGGCGTAAAAGCGGATCGAGACGTTAGCCGGAGGGCGGCACACGATTCCAGGTTACCGCTTACTGCGGCCAGTAACGGCTGGCATAGAGGGATTGCGCGACGCCTCCCGAATTACCGAACACGTCGTTGAAGCTGAACCAAATCTGAAAACCTTCATGGCTAAACCCGACATCCAGGCGGAAGAACACCGAGTTCCGCGCATTGACGCGAAAGCCGAATCCCGCTGAACCCTTCAGATCATGAAAATTCAACTCGCTCCGCCGGTGGAAAACCTTGCCCGCATCGTAGAACAAAGCCCCATCGAGCCCTGTAAAGATCTCCCATCGGTATTCTCCGTTCAGCACGAATGCATTATTGTCGTAAAAGCGCGCGAAGCGATATCCGCGCAGATCGTTTTGGCCTCCCAGAATTGGCTGCATATAGAACGGCACAACCTGTCCGGGATTCGCATAGGTCAGCAGTGTCTTCGCGCGTAAGGCAATTACTCGCCTGCGGTTCGCGAACGGAACATATTGTTGCGCTTCCAAGGTCAGCCGCCGGTGGCTGTACAGCGCCAGATCCTGGTCTTTGTAATAATCGAACCGGGCCTCGTAAAAGCCTCCGTATTTGGCTCCCCCGGGATAGTCACGCCAATCATAGCTCGCCACAACACCGCTTCGCAGAAAACTGGATTGCCGGCCCAACCCCGGTGTCGCGCTGGTGGAGTAGGCCGCCTCTGTCGAGGCGTACCGCGAATCATCCCCCGGACCGACATTGGTCTGGAGATATCCGGCTGTTATGCCAAGACGCATCCCAGGGATGGGCGACAGGCCCGCGTTCACGTCGTACGCCGCATCCTCCAGCCGAAATGCCGTGCGTCCGGATTTCTTTGAATCGGGGCCAGCGCCATAATAGGGCACGCGCGGATTATTGCGCCAGCGCGTGTATAGATCTAGGTAAGCTTTTCGCTCCAGGAGCTTCGGCAGGGTCAACTCGACGTTTCCAAAGAGGCTCTTACCTGTGGAAGCACGTATCGAGGTACGGAAACGAACCGCGCCGTTCCGTAGCTCCTCCCGGTAGTATTCAGGTCCCAGCCCGAATCCGGAACCGGGCATGAGGTTCCCGAATACCAGCCGAAAGCCGGCGATACCGCGCGTGAACCGCTCTAGCAGCTTGTGATCGTCGGCCCAGTCCAGAGCCCGCTCCACCGAGGACAACTCATCGTCGCCGTATACGCCGCCATCCTGTTTGCGGCGCTCTTCCAACTCCATTTGGCGCGTTTGCGCATCGAGCGGCATACCGCCGCTCCAAAGCAGGCCGCAGAGGAATCCGAACCGGACCCCGCGCTTCACCACATCCGCTCCACACCCGCGATTTCATACCCCGCCGCTGACTTGCGGATGTAAATCGTGACACTCCTTTCATCGCCTTCGCGTTTGATGGTAGTCGCCCAGTATGTGCCCGCTGCAGCAGTTCGTAGCGGCTCTGGAAGTTGCAATGTGGTCGCGCTGGTAAGATCTGATTTAGCTCCGCTTTCATTATCAAAACGAGCCCAGGCAATTCTTATTTCTTCTTGACCGCCGAATCCGTACCGCGCCGCAAGATCATCGAATGTCAGCCGTCCGTCGGCGACTCGGAAGTTATCGAGCGCCGCGGCCTGACGGACATAGGTACGGCCGATAATATCTCTCCGGCGGATGAGGCACTCAGCCACCCAGTTCTCTGCCCCTTTGTCCGAGTACTCTCCGCTCGCGACTACTTCCCGAATATCGGCATCCGAGAACTGCATGATTTTCTTAGCTGCCCAGAACTTGTCCTCGGGAAGGGCGTTCATAAAAGCCCGATTGTGATAATTTGGAACCCACCGCTCGGGATCAAAAGCCGAATATTGAATGCGCCCCACGCTCGGGTAATAGGAATATTTCGCAATCTCCCAATGGCGGAAGTATAGGCCCAACGATGCGAAGTTCGCTGCCGCAGACCGAAAGTCAAACAACGGCGCATTGCCTTCGCGGGCGCTTTTGCTCTTAGTGGCGGCCGATCCCAGAGTGCTGCCGAAGTCGATAAGATAGTGCCGCACATGGCGAACGCCGTGTTCCTCAACCACTGTGTCGAGAGTGTTAATCGAGCGGGAATCGTGGTGATTCACCCAAGCCGAGATGACGCGGAAGCCTCGCAGTTCCCGCCGGTGCTCATGCCGGATGAAATCGTTCCGATCCCCTTTTCGCCGGCCGTAATATTTGAAAGGCCCGATCGGCTGTCCAGGCACATACAGACTTGCCACGGCGCGGATCTTTCCTTCATGCGGGCCGCGCCGCGCTCGGGGAACACGTAGAAGCAGTTCGGTCACATCGCGGTCGGTAATGTTGCTCGTGCGCGCGAACTGATCCGTAAATTTCGTGTCCCGGCCAACCACGAGCTGTTCCCGCGAGAAGTGCACGAGATAGTTCTCAGGCACGAAATACCCGATCGCGTACAGCAGTTTGGCAGTGATCACATCTGCGCCTGTAGCCATTTCCGGGTTGCGAAGCGGATCGAACTTCAGCAGATATCGACGGCCGCCGGCATCGCGAATGAGCAGGCCTGGAGTGACCCCCTCGGTTTTAGCCGCGATTACCGTCCAGGGTCCCGATGCATCCGGTGCCCGCGCAGGGTCGTTCGGGCCCCGTACAATCTGCTCGTGCGTTAGTTTTCGATTCGTGTACCAGGCGCTGTTCAGCACCTCACCTAGCGTATTCACGTTCTGCGCAGGAATCGGAGGGGACGCATGCTCGTTGCTTTCACCGGGATGCTGGAAGGTGTTTCTGTAGTAATCGTAGAACTCATTGATGCGCCGGAATTCAAGGTTGTCGATGTTGAGGGGAGCGGGTTCGCAGCAGATCGGATCATCCACTCGAAAGCGTTGCCCGGCCGCCGTCTGCAGGAACGGCGAAAGCACCACCCATGCGGCGGCCAGCCCGGTGAAATAGCTCACGGTATTTATATAGTCGCATGCCCTCGTACTCCTGAGAGCATTTATTTTGCAGGCCAGCGATAGAACGGAAGCAAACCCGTTATCGCTGGTGGGCTTTGCGAAATTCAGTCGCCGCGCGAAGCAGCTTCGGCTCCAGCTACGCGGCGCAGCAGTTCCGTAGAATGTTCCACGATAAGTTGCCCGCTCTCCGGTGAAAGCGCCATGGGAACCTGGTATGTCTGGAACAGCATGTCAGGAATTGAATACGTCTCCCAAGGTGACCATCCGCCGGCCGGATAACATTCCGCCGTCGGCATGTAGCTCGCACAACCGTTCGAGTATCCGAGAAATATTGTGTTGTTGAACGGGGAGGCCGCCTTGGTGCGCAATCCCAGCTCGCAAAGCGTTTCGCCGGATACGGCCGCGATGCCCAGGTCGTTGATGCGAACCGCCTGGAAATTTACCGGCAGGCTCGCCTGGCGGATCCCTCGTTCGACGTAGGAGTGCATCTTTATGGCCCAATCATGGAAGCGGTGATAGATGGTCAGCAAGTGCTCCGGCACTCCGTCCTTCTTCGCTTTCTCGAGCGCCTCTCGGCGGAATTTCAGGATGCGCGCCGCTTCGGCGGCATCCGGAAACGGCAGCAGCGGCAGTTCAAATACTTGCGAAACCGAGGCGAGCTGAACGGACGTGTCATTAACCGCAATATAGGGATACAAGGAATTTTTGGACAGCGAGGAAAACAGCACGCGAGGGCCGCGCTTCTGGTGCGTGCGGATGTCCATCGCAGCTTTTACAGTCTCGGCGCCGAGTATGTGTCCGAGACGCGTCATGTTCTCTGTGTCGTCCTCGGTCGCGCCAATGCCCGTCACCGGATTGATGTCGCCGGCCGCGCCTTGCAGGTACAAAGCCTTCGCGCCCGTTGCGGATTCGATCAGCTCGCGCGCCGGCCCGGGGAAATCCGGCGAGAGCCGCAAGCTTTTTGCTCCCATGGTGACTGTGTGGCAGCCATAGCTGAACAGAAGCGCCAGCGGGCTTCCGTCACGCCGGTCAATACGGATCACGCCCACCTCAGGATCCATCGGGCCGTCAGGATTTTCGCCCACGAAGGCCTTTCCGTCGGCATCGATCTCACGCCGATTAATTCCGATCCGGCAGGAACCCGAGCCCCGGCCGACCCGAGCCGGTGCAAGATTCCTGTTCGCCATCACAGCGCAGCCGGTTAGCAGCGATTCGAGATTCGCGAAATACTCCCGCTGCATTGCTTGCTGTGCCTCATCGGCATGTAATCCCCAACTCGGCGGCGTCGGCCCGCAGTGTGTGTGGCTGAAATTCATCAGAACGTTGCCGGCTCCCGAGCCGATCAGATCCCCGATGCGCGCTCGAACGCGGTCCACATCCGGGCTCTGGAGGAAAATAAGATCGGAAGCCACGATCGCGATCTTAACGTCTCCATTCGTTACGACCAGGGCCGTGGCCGTCAGCGGCCGCTCGACTCCGATTGACACTCCATTGCGGACATAGTAGCCGGCCATACTGATGCCCACCGGCGGCGTGATGTCGACTCGCGCAACACCGGCCAAGAATTGATTTGCCATTTGCTTTACGCGTTATCCTTTCAGGAGCTTTTTCGCAACAGTGCCGCCAACATCGGTAAGCCGGAAGTCCCGGCCCGAATGGCGGTAGGTGAGCCGTGTATGATCGAACCCCAGGCAATGCAAAATCGTTGCCTGGAGATCATGGACGTGCACTTTATCTTCGACAATATTGAAGCCGAGGTCGTCGGTTTTACCGACCGCTTGGCCGCCCTTTATTCCGCCGCCGGCCATCCACATACTAAATGCCAGCGGATGATGATCGCGTCCTTCATTGCCTTCTTCGCCAGGCCGGCGCACCTCAACCATGGGCGTGCGGCCGAATTCGCCGCCCCAGATCACCAGAGTGCTATCGAGCAAACCGCGTTGCTTCAGGTCTTGAATCAAGGCAGCGGCGGGCTGATCGGTGATGTCGGTATTCTTCTTTAAATTCTTGTTGAGGTTCGAGTGATCGTCCCAACTTGCGTGCATAAGCTGCACGAATCGCACGCCGCGTTCCACCATGCGTCGTGCCAGCAGACAGTTGACCGCAAAAGGATGCGTGGGCTGCTTATTGACGCCATACAGATCGAGAATATGCCGCGGCTCTTTCGAAAAATCGAGCAATTCGGGCGCTTCGGACTGCATTCGGAATGCCAGCTCATAGGAAGCGATGCGGGAGGCAATCTCCACATCGCCAGTCGCCGCATACCGCTCCTGGTTCAACTCACGAACCAAATCCAAACCGGCGCGTTGCGTGCGGCTGCTGACGCCCGGAGGGTTGGAAAGATATAGCACCGGATCACCGGTGCTTCGGAAGACCACGCCCTGGTAAACCGAGGGAAGAAAGCCGCTGCTCCAGTTCGAGGCGCCGCCGCTGGTTCCCCGGCCCGAGCTGAGGACCACAAACCCCGGCACGTTCTGCGATTCGCTTCCTAAGCCATACGTTACCCATGCGCCCATGGACGGACGCCCAAACTGCGTAGTGCCGCTCATCAGCAGCAATTGACCGGGATGATGATTGAAGGCTTCGCTATACATGGAGCGCACAAGACAGATGTCGTCTGCATGGGAGCCGAGGTGCGGCAAGAAATCGGAAAGCTCCATTCCGCACTGGCCATATTGCCGGAAGACCCGCGGACTGGACATCACCTTGGCGCTGGGCTTGATGAACGCCAGGCGCAGATTCTTGGTCATGGATTCCGGCAGCGACTGGCCGTCCCATTTGCGCAGACCGGGTTTGGGATCGAACAAATCCAACTGGCTGGGCGCGCCTTCCATAAACAGGAAGATCACGTTCTTGGCAGTTGGAGCGAAGTGCGGCCTTTTGGGCGAGAGCGGATTGATCACGGGCGACGCATCCGCAGTTCGCCCTTCGGCAGCCAGCAGGTGGGCGAGCGCAATCGTGCCGATACCGCCCGCGCAATCGCGGAAGAAGCTCCGGCGAGTCTGGATTCTGGTAAATTCGTGCCAATTCATGCTCGCGCGCTCCTAATTGCGTGTGATGAATTCATCGAGATTCAACAAGGCCCGGCTCACTCCTACCCAGGTTGCAGCTTCCAGCGGCTCGGCGCCATCCAGAGCGCCCGTGTATATCTTCCGCACCGAATCGGGCTCCTGCTTGAGGATTTCTGACTGCCGCTGGAAATAACTGAGGATGCGCTCTCCTTCGCGAGCTGTCGCCGGTCTTGCCAGACACAGCTCCATGGCATAGTTGATCCGGTCGCTAAGGCCCCCTGGGCGCTCGCGAAGAACGCGTGCTGCAAGCGCCTGGGCAGCCTCAAAAAACACCGGGTCGTTCAGCAGGTTGAGGCTCTGAAGCGGTGTCATGGAACGTAACCGCCTCGTACACGCAAGATTCGCATCGGGCGCGTCAAACGTCATCAGCATCGGATACGGCACGGTTCTCTGAAAGAAAATGTACAAACCTCGGCGGTACCGATCCTTGCCTTTGCTTTCCGGCCACTTCACGAAATCGCCGTAACCAAGGTTGGTGAGACCTGCCGGTTGCGGCGGCCGGATACTGGGCCCGCCTATGTCCTCGGAGAGCAGTCCGCTTACGCTTAACGCAGCGTCCCGCACAAGCTCCGCATCCAAACGAAGCCGCGCCTGCCGCGCTACCAGCACGTTGTACGGGTCGCGGTCAAGGAGTTCTTTCCGGATATCGGATGATTGCCGGTATGCCGCCGATTGCACAATAAGCTTGTGCATCTGCTTCATGCTCCATCCTCGTTCCATGAACTCGATAGCAAGCCAATCGAGCAGCTCCGGATGACTCGGGCGCTCGCCTTGCGTGCCGAAGTCGCCGAGTGTGGCCACAAGCCCACGTCCAAAGAACGTGTGCCACATGCGATTCATCGCCACGCGCGCCGTGAGCGGGTTCTGCTTCGAAACCAGCCATTTTGCAAGATCGAGCCTCGTTCGCCGGCTCGTGCCCTGCAGCGGACCGAATACGGCAGGAACACCCGCGCGAACCTCGCTGCCCGGGCTGCGGAAATCACCGCGTATCAAGACATGTGTCGTTCGCGGCTCCGACAGTTCCGTAATCACAGGAGCCTGGGTCAACTGAGGACAGGATTCGTTGAGCGCTTTCAGCTTCTCCCGCAGCTCTTTGAATCGCAGTTCCGCATAGCGCTCCTTACTGACGACCGCGCTATACCACTCCAAGAAATGGTCCGTGAGTTTATCGCGCTCCTTCTCCGTTCGCTTTGCCGGGTCTTTCAGCAGGATCTGGCGCTCGTCATTCCATAGCACGGTCCAGGCAAGATCCCAGTCTCCGCCGAATTTTCCCGGCTGCTTCCCGGCTGCGATTACCCTGGGCTCCCACTCGGTTTGAAGAGGCGCAACGTTATACTGCTTCAGCAGCTCCTGGCGGCGTTCAGCACATGCGGCATGTCCGGCGAGAAATGGACCGATTTCACCGCCTAGCGGCGCGTCGATATCCACTTCGTCCAGCGAATCAAAGAATGCCGCCAGAGAATAGAAGTCCTTTTGCGAGATGGGATCGTACTTGTGGTCGTGACATTGCGCGCAGCCGACGGTGAGACCCAGCCAGACGGCCCCGATCGTGGAGGTGCGATCGATTACCTGCTCCACGCGCAGTTGCTCTCGATCGATGCCGCCCTCACGGTTCGTCAGCGTGTTCCGGTGGAAGCCGGTGGCTACAACCTGCTCCACCGAAGGATTCGGCAGGAGATCCCCTGCGATCTGTTCCAGGGTGAAACGATCGAACGGCATATCTTCGTTCAATGCGTTTATGACCCAGTTTCTCCAGCGCCACGCATACGGCCTCGGAAGGTCTTTTTCATAGCCGTCCGAATCCGCGTAGCGAGCCAGGTCGAGCCATTGGCGCGCCCATTTCTCGCCGTAGTGAGGCGATGCAAGCAGGCGATCAACAAGCCGCTCGTACGCATCAGGTCGCTCATCCGCTAAGAACGCGCGGATTTCATCCGGAGTGGGCGGTAAACCGGTCAGATCCAGGCTTAACCTCCGGATGAGGGTTCGCCGATCGGCCTCTGGGGCGGGTTCGATTCCTTCGTGTTCGAGCTTCGCAGCGATGAATGCGTCAATCGGATTCCGAATCCATGCGATATGGCGAACCTTCGGAATTGCCGGACGGACCGGCGGGAGAAAGGACCAATGTTTTGTCGCGGCTACGGCTCCGGATTCCGGCCATTTCGCGCCCTGATCAATCCAGGCCCTCAGAATGCCGACCTGTTCGGCGGTGAGGCGGGCTCCGCCCGGCGGCATCACGATTTTTTCAACCCCGGCGACGAGTCGAATCACCCTGCTGTGCGCGCTATTACCAGGCTCCAGCGCTGGACCGGATTTTCCCCCGGCCAGCGCTGCCTTTCTCGAATCCAGCCGCAATCCGCTCATCTGCTGGTGAGCACCATGGCACCCCTGGCACACTGCCAGAACCGGTGCCACGTCGCGCGCGAAATCAACAAGCCGTTGCGCGGCAGGCGGCAAGCTCTGAGCGCCCGCCACTACCGCGACAGCGCTCAACAAGATGAGTTTCCCCGACACCCCGCGCATGTACCGTTCCGATGAAAACCCCTCAATTCTATCATCGAGGGCTGCCGCTGTTACGTTATCAATGGGCTGATATGTGTTAAGCTCTCGTTCGATGCCGCCGGAATCCCGCAATCCATACTTGGTTCCATCACTGGCGCGCGCGTTCCAAATCCTGGACGTCCTTGCCATGAGCAGCGTCGGCCTGACGAAGACGGAAATCGCCCGCAAAGTCCACGTTCCATACAGCACGGCATTCAATATTTTGGCGACGATGGAGGATTACGGATATGTTCGCAGGGACGATGCGACAGCGCGCTATCATCTCGGGTTGAAACTCCTGAGCTACAGCAACGTTGGAGTGAAGGACGGCAACCTGCGCGATGTTGCCGCTCCAGTCCTGGAACAGCTCGTGCGAGAAACAGGGCTTACGGTACACCTGGCGATTCTCGATCGCGGTGAGGCGGTTTACATCGACAAGAAAGAGCCGGATGGGTTTCTGAAGATCAACTCTTGGCTCGGCAAGCGCAATTACGTGCACACGTCTGCCGTTGGAAAAGCACTTGTTGCCGGCGCTGAGGTAAAAGAGCTGCGTCGAATCTGGACCTCCGGGCTACCGCGCCGGACGGCGAACACGGTCACGACATGGAAGGGCTTTCAGGAGGAACTCCTCGAGACGCGCAAACGCGGGTACGCGGTGGACCGGGAGGAGGATGAGCTGGGAGGCCGATGCGTCGCCGCGCCGGTGCGGAACTCGCGGGGCGCGGCCATCGCCTCGATTGGAGTCTCGGGCGTCGTGTCGCAGATCTCTGATAGCCGCATCGTAGAACTTGGCCAGCTTCTCCGGTTAGCCGCCAGGGATATCGAGTTCCGCCTGGGCTATTTGGCACCGGCGGCGCTAAAAAGCCGTATCCGCTATAAAGGGGCGCGGGCCGGCGCTTGCGCCTGTTAGGGCTTCCGGGACAGGAAACCCGCGCCTGCCCCCGTCGCCGGAGATTGGACCATAGCAGTACTGCCATAACCAAGTTTCCAGCGAGGCTAAATCAACGCACACCATCTGTGCTCTTATGTAGCAGCACGCCCGGCAAGGGCGGCGCCGGATGGAGGGAGATTGATGCCTGCATGGTCGCGCTGGATTTCTCTGCTGGTGCTCGCGGCGGGGGCGATTTGGGCCCAGGCCGATGCAAACAAGTCCGCGCTTGCGGGAACTGTTGTCGACGCGGAAGGGGCGCCGCTCTCTGGCGCGCGGGTTAGCGTCTCGAATCGTAACACCGCATCGCGCCGCGAGATGCTGACCAATACCCAAGGCCAATATCGCTTCGGCGCGCTCGAACCCGGTGAGTATGAATTGATAGTCGAGGCCACGGGATTCGCCCCACTGTCGGTGAAGCCGGTCATCCTGACCGTGGGAGCATCCCTTCAGGTGAACCTGACGGAAACCGAGAAGAGCACGACAGTGGTTGTGGATCTATCCGATCCACCGCCTCTGCCAGTCGACTCGGCTTCGAGCGAAGTCCTGCCGCAACCTGTGATTCGGGACCTGCCGATCGACGGCCGCCGCTTCCAGGATTTTGCGCGGCTCACACCGACCGTCGAAGCAGTACCAGAGACGCGCCATCAACTCAGCTTCGTCGGTCAGCGCGGCGTCAACTCCAATGTGATGGTGGACGGCGTCGATTATAACGAGCCTCTTACGGGCGGTATTCGCGGCGGTGAGCGTTCCAGCGTCGCATTCACGCTGCCGCAGAACGCGATCCAGGAGTTTCAGAGTGTCGCTTCGGGCTACTCAGTCGAATATGGCCGGTCGACCGGCGGTTTGCTGAACGCCATCACACGTTCGGGCAGCAATGCCTATCATGGCGATGGCTTTTATCAGTTGCGGCACCATTCGCTAGGACTAACGAATCCCCTCGGGCAGCAATCGCTTGAGAACCAGCACCAGTTGGGAGGCGCGATTGGCGGCCCGGTCCTCAGAGACCGCCTGTTTTTCTTCGCGGCTGCTGAACAGCAGTGGGCCGCGTTCCCGCGCCGCGTAAGGTTCAGTGCGCTCGATGGCCTAGGATCAATTACACCGGACATCGCGCCCGGCTACAACTACTTTCGTTCGCTTGAGGGACCGTTCGATCAGACCAATGACGTCAGCGCCGCGCTCGGCCGGATCGATTACCAATTCAGCCAAACCCATCTTACCGGCAGGTACAACTTCAGCCAGAATCGCGCCAGGAATGCGGCTCTCGGCAACAGCCTGAACCCTGACACGAACAATGCGTTCTCAGCGAATGGAAATGAGCAGGACAACACACATACCGCAGTGGGGCAATGGACTACTCTGCTCAGCGGCCGCACCATCAATGACCTGCGGGTGCAGTATTCACGGGAAGAGTACCTGAGGGAGGCCAATTCGTTCAGCCCGACAGTCCAGGCAGGGGTGATCGGAACGTTCGGGACATCTACGTTTCTTCCCTCGATCGCTAACAACCACCGGCTTCAGTTCGCCGATTCACTCACCTTCGAGACCGGTGCTCACGCCCTGAAACTCGGTGTCGACTTCAGCACGATTGGCGCGCGTCAGAACCAGGCCACCAATCAATTCGGGGCATATATCATTACAACCTCTGATGCGCGGCGCGCTTTGGAGATTCTCTCAAGTACTGGAGGAGCGGCAGGCAATCGTTTCGATGATCCCAGTGTGGTGTATCGGCGTCAGGTCGGTAGTCCCGATACATCGATCAGCGTCCGGCAGATCGCGTTTTTCCTTCAGGACAACTGGCAGGTCAAATCCAGCCTGACTCTGAACTACGGATTACGTTGGGAGGGCCAATTCAATCCGTCTCCGGTGACCGACAATGCTTTCCTCCTGACCAATGTACGTGATACTGCCTTTCCACTAGGCCGCGTGAATCCCGGCGTTCTGCGCGATCAACTCGGGCAATGGGCGCCACGCCTCGGCCTGGCGTGGAACATCGGAGGCCGCGGGCATACGGTGCTGCGGGCGCAGGGCGGATTATTCTATGGGCAGACTCCAATTACGCTGCTTGTGGCTCCGCTCAACAACTTCCGTCTTCCTGGAGGCGATCTTACTCTCGAAATCGCTCCCACAAACGGCGGCTCGGTTTACGACCAGTTCCAGCGGGCCGGCTTCGATTTCAACCTGGTTCCACTCGATCGCCTTCCGATTTATTCCGTCGCCGATGTGTGGATGAAAGTAGCCGGGCAGCCGAACCAGTTCGCCAATTCCAGCGTCATCACAACCTCGGGAGATGGCTTTCGCAACCCGCGGGCATTCCAGGTGGGTATTGGATTGGAACATCAGCTTTCGAGCGGACTTACGATCGACTACCAGTTCAATCAGGTAAACGCGGTGCATCTGGAGCGCAATATCGATTTCAACGTCCCGCGCCCCTTCGTTCGCCCGGGCGATCTGAGTCTGCGACCGTTTTTCGGGTTGCGCTCCGGAACATTGCGGCCAAACCCGAACCTCGCCTCCGTGCTGCTGCGAGACTCCAGCGCACGCTCGAATTACGTCGGTAACACTTTCCGCGTGCGATATCAGCACCAGCGCCTGCAAATGGCGGCACATTACACCTTGGCCTTCAACAAGTCCGATGACGACAATGAGCGCAGTCTGACGGGCACGACATATCAGAATCCATTCGACCTGGGCCGCGAATATAATTGGTCGGCATTGGACGCGCGGCATCAGGTGAACGGCTACTTGATCTACCGCGCGCCCCTGGGGCTGGAGATGGCGGCCTTATTTCATTTCCGCAGCGGACTGCCGATCGACGCCACCACGGGTGAGGACTCCTCCGAGCTACTCTCCGGAACCATTGGTAACCGGCCACTGGAACGACCCGGCGTACCGATGCTTCGGAACGCCTTCCGCAACCGGGCCTATCGTTCCGTCGATTTGCGAATCCTTAAGGATCTGCCTATTCGCGAACCGATACGACTGCAGCTATCTTGCGAGCTGTTCAATGTTCTCAATTTCCACAACCTCTTTTTCCTGCCGTCGGACGCATCCACTACGAACCCGGCATTCATCTACGGTCCGGGAATTCTTACAGACGGCCGCGCTGCGCCCGTCGATCCCCGGTTCCTGAATCTTCGCGGTGCCAACGGACAATACGACCCTTCGAGCGTCGGGCAGCAGGGTACGCCCTTTCAGGCGCAAGTAGGCATTCGCTTGTTCTTTTAGCGTTCGTGCTAAATTCGTGAAGGATACCATCGCTCTGGAATCGGCTTTGCTTGAACTACAAAGCTCTACCTGGAGCGAGTCCTCCAGACGGGCCCTTAGCTCAGCGGTTAGAGCAGCGGACTCATAATCCGTTGGTCGCTGGTTCAAATCCAGCAGGGCCCATTACGCCGGCAAAACGACCGAGCCGGGTTTTTTTTCAGGTAGCCGAGCTTAGTAATTGCGTTGGGGTTGTACAATCCTAATTAGATCTTCTCGGTCGTTCCGTACTAGTCATTACCTTTATCTCAAACGCAGGCTGAAAGCTCGGATTCCAACTTTGGTAGGGAAATATTAGTTTCCTTTAAAATCCGGGAGCCACGAGCGATGCTGAGCCGAATGAGCACTAGAAAACCGTGGTGTTACGGTTTGGACACAAGGTTGCACGCGTTGAAAATCTTCCTCTTGAACCAAAGAGTGCCTGTTAACGGAGATAGAGGCATCACGAGGATTCGCGGACGGGGAAGGCAAAGGGGACGGTATGAATGATTAGGCTCGCGCGCGGGATAAGCTCCGAGAAGAGAGATTTTCTCGGAGTAGACAGGTCACAGGCTGCATGTTTGTGTGAGGCATTTGACCTCGTAAAGGAGGTTGGTCAGACTTGTGACTGGAGCGCCACCGTAAGGCCGGCATGCCGGACCTTGAATAGGAGAAATGGTGACCGCCGCAGAGCCCGTCTACTCCACCTGCAAGTACACAACCACAGGAGGAGTGATGCAAGCACCACGAAACATCGGAATCGACCTGCACCGCAACCAGTTCACCTGTTGCGTGCGATTGGAGAACGGCCGGAATTACTTGACGGATTGGAAATTGGAAGACCTGCCGCGCTTCGTGAAGAAGCTGCGGCCGAGCGACGAGATCGCCGTGGGAGGTAACCGGGAACACGCGGTTATTCCATGATGCGGTGGCGCCGTACGTGAAGCGCGTGGTGGCGGTGGACCCGAACCAATTCCGGGTGATCAGCCACTCGGTGAAGAAGACGGACCCGAACGACGCGCGCAACCTGGCGCTGTACCTGGAGAAGGATCTGTTGCCGGAGGTGAGGATGAAGGACAAGACGCAAGCGCAACTGGCGAGCCTGACGCAGACACGGGACACGCTCGTGAAGCTGCGGACCGCGCTGAAGAACAAGGTCAACAACATCCTCTCCGCACACGGCATCAACCTGGAGAAGGAAGCGCTGTCGAGCGAAAAGAAGCTGCGGGAAATCCTGGCCATGCAATTCGACCCCATGCTGGGGATAGAGCTGAAGATCATCGTGGACCAGATCCGCAGTCTGAACCAGAGCATCGCCGAGTTAGAGAAGACGATCGCCGAGGAAGGCAGCAAGCTGGAAGGGCACAAGAACCTGACCAGCATCAAGGGCATCGGTCCACTAACGGGGAGCATTTTGCTTGCCGTGATCGGCGACATCAACGATTTCGCGGACGATGGTAAACTGGCGGCCTACTTCGGGATCGTGCCGCGGGTTGCCAACTCCAAGAGACGGAGCACTCCGGGCGGATTACGAAGCGGGGCAGCAAGCTAGGCCGCAGGACCTTGGTCCAATGCGCACTTATCGCACAGCGTTACAGCCGTATCTGAAGCGGTACTACGAGCACATCAAGGTGAGACGGGGAACAGGGAAGGCGATCATCGCTTTGGCGCGGAAGCTCCTCGGGATCATTTACCGAACCCTGAAGAACAAGTGGGTGTTCGAGGACTTCCCGAATTTTGTACTGGCGGAGGTGTGAAACGTGAAGGACGAAATACTTTATGCCGTGCACCCAGCACGCGGCAAGGTGCGCGGGGCGCTGCCCCGGATGCCCCCGCCACGGGGGACATCCCTTTCCCTTCCGCTCCCATGTTCCAGAACCCGTACTCGCCGTCCAGGGTTCGCTTTGCCGCGCACAAACCGCGCGCCCTGGACGGCTCCGGGGCCGTTCCGAAGATTTACCAGTGAAAGGGAAAGGTGGCAAATACAAAGGCAAAACCTTTCTTCACTTGCGGCTCTGTACGGCCTCTCGTTGGTCGGGCTCCGAGCTGCACGACAAGTTGGAGTAGACAAAACATCATAGGAGATAGATATGGGCCGTTTTCGATTTTGGACGCTGTCTTGGGTGAGCGTTCTCCCAGAGACCGCTCTTGTGGGCGTTCTGGCGATTCTGCTGGCCGCGGGGTCGACCTTGCTCGGGCAGGAGCGATTCGGAGAATTGCGAGGCGTAGCTACCGACTCGAGCGGCGCAGTGACACCGAATGTCACAGTCACGATCACGAACACCAGTACCGGGCGCATTTTTACGACGAAGACAGGGGCGGATGGGACTTACATAGCCCGGGATTTGGAGCCTGGCCGTTATTCGGTCCGCTTTGAAGCCACCGGCTTCCAGCGCTATGAAGTGCCCGACGTAAATCTTCTGGTGGGGAAGACCTTGGAGGTGAATGCGAGCCTGGCGGTGGGATCCATGGAGCAGACTGTGCAGGTTACAGAGGCTGCCCCATTGATCGACGTCAGTGGAACGACCATCGCGCACAACGTGACTGCCGAGGAATTTGACCGGCTGCCTAAGGCCCGAAGCTTCCAATCGCTAGTCATCGCTTCACCATCCGTGAACACGGGGGAAATCGAGGGGGGATTTCAGGTGAATGGCGCGAGCGGCGCGGAGAATCAGTTCACCGTGGATGGTGTTTCCACGACGAGTCTGATCAACGGCAAAAGCCGCCAAGATGCCGTTTTTGAAATCCTCCAGGAGGTTCAGGTTAAAACCGGCGGCATCGACGCCGAATATGGTGGCGCTTTGGGCGGCGTAATCAGCGCTATTACCAAGTCCGGGGGTAACAGCTTTCACGGGGACTTTCACTATTACTATTCCGGAAATGCGATTAGCGCCGGTCCCACGCTGCGGCTCGTAGCTGATCCCGTCACGGAGAAGACAGCCCTGCATACGCAGGATCGAAAGCAGACCGACAATGCGAACGAGGTTGGCGGCTCCCTGGGCGGCTACTTTATCAAGAACAAGCTGTACTTTTTCTCGGCCTTTTCCCCTCGCTTCCGGCACCAAGCTGGCTCCTATGGATTCAACAACGGGAGCGAACGAGCCAATATGGAGCGCGATACCACGTTCCATCAGATGTTCCATAAGCTTTCCTGGGACCCGGTAAGCCGAGTGCGAACAAACTTCAGTTGGCTCTGGTCACCCACCAAGGTAAACGGTTTCCTCCCGCGAGCCACCGCAGTCCTTCCGGACACCACGACGCTGCCGCTTTCAGCCGTGGACCCAATTCGGAACAGCGGGTATTTCCAGCCCCAATCTAGCTATACAGGCCAAGTAGACATCAGCGTGAGCAGCACGGCATTGTTAACTATTCGGGGCGGCCGGTTTTGGGACAATTACAAATCAACTGGACTGCCCAATCTGATTTCGGTTACATACCTGACCTCCGCGACCAATCTCCCGTTTAGTATTCCAGTCAATCTTCAGCAGGCCAAGGGATTCGCGAATATCAGCAGGACGCCCGTTAATGACTACGACATCGTCACCCGTACCTTCATCCAGACAGACTTCAGCAAATTCGGAAATTTCCTGGGCCAGCATAACCTGAAAGGTGGATGGGGCTTCACTAAGACCGTGAACAAGATGAACGACCATGAGATGGGCGGCGGGTATATTGAAGTCTTCTGGAACAGCCAGTTCCGCAGCACTGACGATTCAACTCGCGGGCCGTACGGCTATTATGCGTTCAACGATCGCCGTACCGCCGGTGTGACAGGCGCCGGCATGCACAACCTTTTCATTCAGGACCAGTGGCGTGTGGCCAAGCGTCTGACCCTTTCCTTAGGCCTCCGTGTCGAAAACGAAAAGGTTCCGACCTTCCGGCGCGACATCAAGGACTACGGCTTCCAATTCGGCTTTGCCGACAAACTCGCGCCGCGTCTCGGCGCGAGCTTTGACCTCTTCGGCGACGGCCGCGTCAAGCTCTATGGCAGTTGGGGCAGGTACTTCGATTGGGTGAAGTATGAACTTTCCCGCGGCACATTCGGCGGCGATATCTGGAGGGTTTACTATCGGTCACTGGATAGTCCCGACGTCTTCAACCTGCTCAGCTCTGCGACCATCGCGAATCTGCCCGGGCGGAACATCTGGAGTAATGTCCCCGGGTCTTTCCGAGATCGCCGTGTCCCCTCGTTTGACCTCGTGGCGAAGAACATCAAGCCTATGAGTCAGGACAATATGAATGCCGGCGTCGAGTATCAGATCGGCCCCCAGACCGTATTCCGTGGGAACTACGTGCATGCCAACCTACGCCGGACCATTGAGGATCTGGGAGCCCTGGACGCGGCAGGCAATGAAGTCTACCTTTACGGTAACCCGGGCGAAGGCGACGCAAAGATCATGCCGACAAGCGGCGCCACCAAACCCTTTCCAATGCCCAAACCTGTTCGGAGATACGATGCCATGGAATTAGCGGTTACGCGCCGCTTCTCAAAAGGGATGTTTGGCAGCTTTAGCTACGTGTATAGCCGCCTCTATGGCAACTATGCCGGTATCGCCAATTCGGACGAGATTACAAGTCCTGCTACCGGCAACAGTTCGCTGACGGCGCAGCAACTCTCGGGCAGCATTGCGCGCCCAGGCGGCAACGCCAACCGCTCCTGGGATCTTGATGAGGTACTGTTCGATTCGCACGGCCATGTCGATATTAAGGGCCGCCTCGCTACTGACCGTCCACATGTGTTCAAGCTGTACGGAAACAAAGAATTCAACTGGAGATCCTCACAGACCACCGACCTTGGTCTCTTCCAGTACGCAGGCAGCGGTACGCCACTGACCATGGTGGTCCAGACAGTGAATCAGATCCCGGTAATGGTGGAAGGGCGGGGCAGTATGGGCCGAACTCCCTTCCTGACGCAAACCGATCTGTTAGTGGGCCACACGATCAAAGTTGGTGAAAACAAACGGCTGCGTTTCGAGTTTAATGCGCTGAACGTGTTTAATCAGAAGACAGCTCGTAGCCGGTTTACCAGTCTTAATCGCGGCGCCGGCGCGGGCGGGGGACAGCCTGGTTCTGCAATCGATTTGAGCAAGGTCGACCTGTTTCAGGGATTCGATTATCGAACCATGCTGAATAACACCGCTGATCAACTGTCCGGGCGCGGCGCTTACGATCCACTGTTCGGCTTATCCGATATTTTTAATCCGGGTTTTGCGGGCCGGTTCGGTATTAAGTTCTCCTTCTAACGATCCACAGCTTGCCTCGAGTGCGGCTCGGTATCGATACTGGCTACCGGGCCGCAGTCCTGAGAAAGCCACCGCTCTCCGCCTCAAACTCGAATGTCGTCTTTACCGAAATCCCATTCGGCCATCCGGCGCTCCCCTACCGAGAGGTTCACCAGATGAGCGCAGGCCGCGGCGTGATGTCCGGCGGTAGCATCTTCCCAGTACGGCTTCCGTGTGCGAATCGAATCGAAAAAATGCCCGAAATGAGCAACCGTTGAATCCGGTCCTTCCGAAGGCAGCCTTTCCGGCTTTCCTTTGGGCCGATGGCGAGCCTGCACTTCGGACGCGATCACCTTGGGGTCCCGATAGTACGCGTCCTCGAGCGCTTTCGGCCAGCTTTCCACGATCCATCGGTTATCCTCAACCGCGTGCTCCGGATAGAACGTTACGCCGTCGCCTACGACGATGCTTCCTTCAGTTCCGAGAATCTGCAGCCCCCCTTCGGACGCAAGCTCATTGTTGAAGCTCGAGCTCAGGTTTACCACGAAGCCCTCGGGATATTCGAGAATCGCGTTCATCGTATCCGGCACTTCGCGGCTTTCTTTCCAGCGGTACAACTCGCCCATAGCCATCACACGGGAAGGCATAGTGGCATCCATCAGAAAATGGATTGAGGTGCAGAGATGGACGAACAGGTCCGTCGCGATGCCGCCGGAATAATCCGAATAGCAGCGCCAGCGAAAGAAGCGTTCCAGGCTAAACGGACGTTTGGGCGCGGAGCCCAGAAACATTTCCCAGTCCACAGTCTGAGGCGATGCATCCGGAGGAATCGGGTAAATCCATGCGCCGGAAGCCGTGTTGCGATTGTACATTGCGCGGATCATGGTTACCTGGCCCAGTCGGCCTGACCGGATCCACTCCTTGGCCGCCTGCTGGCCCGCCGAGCTGATCGGCTGGCTGCCCACCTGCACGATGCGCTCCGTAGATCTGGCCGCCGCGATAATCTCCGGCCCCTCCGCGGAGCGGTACGTCATAGGCTTCTCCGTATAGACGTCTTTGCCGGCGCGAAGCGCCTCGACGATGATCGGCTTGTGCCAGTGATCCGGCGTCGCCACCACCACCGCATCAATGTCCTTGCGCGCCAGTAGCTCCTGATACGTCTTATAGGGTTTGGCGCGTCCGTTCGTCCGCTCGATGGCGCGCTGCACCCGGCCTTTGTAGGCATCCACAACGGCGACGATCTCCGCTTGCGGGTGCTGCTGGATGGCGTGCATCAACTCCGTAGCGCGAGCGCCCGCACCGATCATACCGACTGTAATCCGGTCACTCGGCGCCGGCTGGGACAAAGGACTGGCGGCCGCGAGTACAGCCCCGGCCTGCAAAAAATTGCGACGCGTTACACTCATCAACGCTTCTCCTTTTCGCAAATCACAACTGCGGGCTGGCCGCTTCCATCGGCATGAGCGCCTGCCCTACTTTCAAAATAAGCGCTTCTTCGAACGCGCGCCCCACAATCTGGAGCCCGATCGGTAATCCGGCGCGGTCGCGCCCGCACGGGATCGAAAGCGCCGGCAGTCCCAGAAGGTTAATACCGCGGACCAGCCGTGTCACTGCTAGCCGAACATCCTCGGTAGCGCCCGCGATCACAGCGCTCGTCTGCCCGATGTGCGGAGCCGTAATGGGCGAGGTTGGCGTCAACAGGCAATCCACTCTCTCGAACACGGCGCGAAACTGCTTTTGCATCGAGCGGCGCAGCCTCTGCGCGTTGATGTAGTCGGTGGCCGGGAGCAGCCTTCCTTGATCGAGCAGCGATAATACGTCGGTGCCGAAACGATCGCGGCGCGACAGGTGCGGTTCCATGACTGCTGCTGCCTCGGCAAGCAGGATCACGCGGGCCACGACGTTGATCGCCGCGATATCGGGGACGCGCACCGGTACGAGCACAGCGCCCAGCGATTCAGTTTGCCGGACCATTCCGCGAACGGCTTGCTCTACTTCCGGGTCCAGGCGGTCAAAGTAGAAGTTCTCCGGAACGCCCACACGCACGCCGCTTAGCGAAGGTTCAGGCTCGGGCAGGTATTCGGGTACCGGGCGGCGCGAGGAGGTATCGTCACGGGAATCATAACCCGCGATGGCTTTCAGCACGATGGCTGCATCCCGAACCGACCGGGTCAGCGGGCCCATGTGATCCAGGCTGAAGTCCAGCGGCAGCACACCATAGCGGCTGACGCGGCCGAACGTCGGCTTAAGCCCCACGGTTCCGCAGAACGACGCCGGAATCCGGATCGATCCGCCGGTATCGCTTCCGGTCGCCATGAACACCATTCCGGCGGCCACGGCCGCGCCCGAACCGCCGCTCGATCCTCCCGGAACGCAGTCCTGATTCCAGGGATTGCGAATCGGTCCGTAATGCGGGTTGTTGGAGGTAACGCCGTAGGCAAGCTCATGCAGCCCCGTCTTGCCGATCAGGACTGCGCCCGCCGCGGCCAGCTTCTCAACCACGGCGGCGTCGTGGTCGGGGATTCGTTCTGCGAACAAAGGCGATCCGCAGGTCGTGGCGATGCCCTTCGTGCAGAAAACATCCTTGATCGCAATCGGAATCCCGTGCAGCGGCCCCAGGTCCATCCCGCGTGCGAGCTCCTCGTCGGCCTGTTGCGCACGCGTTCGGGCACTCTCGTCCGTGGTGGTGAGGAATGCGTTGAGGCAGTCATTCAGTTTCCGTACACGCTCGAGCGCCGCTTCCGTCAATTCGACTGATGAAATTTGCCGCGCCCGCAGTGCCGCCGCGGCTTCAAGAATGGTCATTCGGCACCCTCCGCGGCATGAAAGATTACAGCTGGCTCGATATCAGGCGGGATGCCGCCGACGAGCGAACGAAAGACCTCCTCCATGCTATCAAGCGCGGGGGCAATCCGGCCCAGATCGGCTTCCGGAATGTCCAGCTTGTTGCCGAGTGCGATCTGCCTCCAGTCCTTCATGGACCTTCAGGATACCTGATCCGGGCCCGCGCGTACCAATCGGTCGCGCCGGGCGGCCGACAACACGCCAGACCATCGGCGGCGCGCGACATATAGCGCATCCCCATGGAGCAATTGGCCGGATTGGGACACATATTTCGCAAGATATCCATGCCGTGTCATGCCGAGCGACCGCAGTGTCGCGTCCACCTCGTCAAAAACCGCCTGACCTTGGTAGACGGGCACAAACTCGACTTCCACAATCAGCCTGCGAGTACGTTGCAGGATTCGCCTGGCTCCACGGATCACCGGAAGGGTGTAGCCCTGCACGTCGATCTTGAGAACATCAATCGAGTTAATCCTCAACTCTTCGCAGATATCGTCGAGAGTCCGAACCCGTACGGATCCATATAGCGTTTGCTGGAGATCGATTCCGTACCAGGAGCTCGCCCGCGGATCGATTTCAAGGAGCGAAGAAGCTTCGCTGTGTGCTGACCGCCAGCACGGCGCCTCGCCTTTCCAATCGCCGAGTGCGCAATGGAGCACGTAATGCGGCGCAAGGCGCGCATCGTTCCGTAAGCCCTCAGCCAGGTCATCCAACATTTCGATAGCAACCGCGCGCTCAGGCTGGAAATAGTCAATGGCGGCGAACAAAAATCCTCCGCGGTGGGCTCCTGCATCCACGATTACGCCGCACTCGCGCGGGTCGCAAATATTGGATAAATCAAACATCTTGCGCCTGCTGGAGCTCGCGCGAGAAGCGGGCACACGCATACCTGTACAAAGGGCGGTCTACGGCGACGTAATCCAGCACCTGCTTCCCTACAGGGTCCTCCGCGCGAACCCAGCCGCAATCTCCTAACGCATCTCGCGAAGTATTGGAACGGCAGGGGCGCAGTTTCAGGGTATGGCCGTGCTCGTGGAGCCGGCGCGCGAGAACCCGCAAACCTTCTTCGAATCGTTCGGTTAAGCCGACAAAAAAGAAACCGTCGAGAACACGGCGTGCGAAATCGGCGAGTGAAGCTTCGTATTCTCTAACGTGAGATCCATGAACTCGCTGCGCGCCCGCCAGAAAATGCGTGGCATTCCCCAGCCGGTTCAGTTCCCCACCGCGCGCCAGGCACCATGCGGCAATCTCCCGCACCGAGAGTTCATGCGCGTTAGGCGGGCAATTGCGGCGGTGAGCGGGATCAAGCGACCGATAGTGTTTCCGAATAAAGCTCATATTCGATAGAAATCGATCTACTGGCTCGCGAAGCAGGCTGATATAAAGCGCCTTGCGGCCCGCGAGCCAAGGCCGATATACGCGAATGGAATGCGAGCTGATCGACGCCACGCCGGCTTTGGACGCCACGATTCGGTCGAGCTCCTCGGGAGGCAAAACGAACTGAGGGTCCGAAAAATACAGTTCCACGTGCCGCTTCCCGAAACTTTCGCGCAAAATCTGGTTGAGCGATGTTCCCGCCGTCCTGGGAACATGCACATGGATGAGAATAGGTGCAGAATTCCTGAAGAATGTCATCCGACTGCACAAAATTAGCGCATCAACTCGAGAATTTCAACACAACCGGCGTAAATTGCCGCTGCGTTTCGGCTGCCTGCGGGAATGCGCTAGCCAAGCTGTAATGCCTGGCGGAGGGATGGATCGCTGCGAACACGCCAGATACGGCTGTCCAGAAAGTAATGAGTGAGCCCAAAGCCGCAGAAAAAGCCGAACGCCAAGTCTGAAATCCGGCCCAGCTCAAAACCCGGCACGCGATATAAGGCGCTAAACAGCAGGCCGATCATCGCGTAGCCGGCCAGGCTTCGGGCGACCGTGGACGGAATGCGGCCGTGGCGCTCGTTCGAGGCCGGCGCCGAGTACCGATTCCGGTGATAGAACCAGATTAAGGCATGGTATTGCAGGTTGTGAACGATGGTGACGGTCGGCACCGCAGCTTGCCAGCTCATCGTGGCAAAAGTGAGCCAGTGCAGCGGGACTATTCCTGCGAGAAGAAGAAGTTTCGGAACGTTCCACGGTACTCCCGCGCGGCACCGGGCGATTTGCCGTCCCGCGTAGACGGCGGCCGTTACTGCGACTAATATCCACAGGTACGGCTCCGTGCGAGGCAAGCCTGTTTTCATGCCAAGCTCGCGGGGATGATGCACAAAGAAGCGGTGGAACGGCGGGAAGATCAGCATCACGCCCAGGAACACGCGGTCCAGAATATGATCGAGCCGGCCGAGATCCCGGTTCTTGACCTTGTAGAGGACCAGAAATCCGTAATGCTGCCTTACGACGTGATAGTAAGCCCACACAGCCACAATGAAGGCGAGATAACCCTTCCACCCGAGCAGCACCATCACCGGTCCCAGCGAGAAAAAGAAAGCAACGCTGCCGAAGAGCAGCAGGCGCCTGGTCCGCCTTGCCTCGCGATCGAAAAACGTCCTGCTCGCCATGCCGAATATATGTGTCCCATCGAACCCGACCGACCAGAACCACCACAAAAACGAGATGGGCACGTGGAACACCAGGTTCATCAGCAGATAGATATATCCGGCTATGGAGCTGCCGATCACGAAGAAGAGATCGACAGCGGGACCGATGATCCAGCGGCAGGTGACCCGGCTTTGCGGGCCCGAAACAGTTTGGGCGATCGCTGCCAAGTTCACAGTCTAGCAAGCCACGATCTGCCGCTGAGTGGTCCAAAATCAATATGCCAAAATAGACGCGGTGCCTGGGTTGCGCTGGCAGACAGTGGTTGATTTCCTGGTCCTCGCGGCCGCGCTGTATGCAGTGCTCAAGTGGGCGCGGCAGGCGCGAGCGCTACGCATTGCTCTCGGCATCGTGGGCCTGCACATCGGCGCCATTCTCGCGCGCCATTTCGAGCTCTTCCTCACGGGTTGGCTGCTGGATGGCGCAGCTGTGCTGGCAATCGTCCTTTTGGTCGTTGTCTTTCGTTCGGAGGCCCGCCATGCCATGTTGCAACTGGACAGCCTGCTCCGGCCGCGCCCCGCGGCCACAGCCGCCCACATTTTTCGGGCCATCGCGAAGGCCGCGTTTTCACTGGCCGAGAGTAGAACCGGCGCTCTCATTGTGATCGTTCGCCGCGATGAGACCCATGAGTTTGTCCAGCATGGTGTTGCCCTCGATGCGGAGCTTTCATCCGAGCTGATTGAGTCAATCTTTCAGAAGACCTCGCCGCTGCACGATGGTGCGGTGGTGGTCAGCGGTGAGCGCCTGGTTCGAGCTAACGCCGTGCTGCCGCTGACGGACAGCCGGGAAGTGCCTGCCTCTTATGGCACACGGCATCGCGCCGCGATGGGACTGGCCGAGCGATGTGACGCCTTAATCACTGTCGTTTCGGAGGAACGCGGCGAAGTCACACTGATACGGCGTGGCAAAATCGATGCGGTGGCGTCCGCTCAGGAGCTGGTTCGTGAGCTGCAGCACCTCGCCACACCGCCGCCCAAGACTCTTGAAAACCGGCTTCGCCGTGCTTTCTTTTCTGATCTCGGATTCAAATGGGCCGCCTTCGGACTGGCCGCGCTCGTCTGGGTCATGTCGGTGTTCGTAGGGGGCGTCAGCGTGCGAACCCTGAGCGCTCCCATCGAATTCAACAACGTGCCTGCCGGTATGTTCATCGCCGATCAATCCGTGGACCGGCTCGACATTCAACTGCGGGGGAGTTCGTGGCTGATGGACTCTTTCAGCCTGCCAAGGCTGACGGTCCAATTCGATCTGCGCGGCCTCGGGCCCGGCCGGCATCGGCTCACAGCCACAGCGGACAATGTGAATCTACCGCCCGCCATAGTGATGGAAAGGATCGTTCCTGCCTACGTAACGATCCTACTGGTACGCCAGAAGTAGACAGCTACATCCGCCCTTCCCAGCCGCGGCCCGATACAAAGGGGGGCGGGCCGCACCGAGCCGCCACTGGAGAGAGCAGAGTTGGCCGCCCGGCTTACGAGCTCTTCTTGATCCCTAGCTTACTTCCGAGCAGTTCCTCCTGCTGATGGGCTTTTGCATACCGTACGTTATCGTGGATTGACTGGGAAATCTGATTCGCTTCCTGGTAGAGGTTGTCGAGATATTTGCGGTAGGCATCCCGCCACAATTCCTCATGGTGGCCGTTCAGAAAGTGAATCGCATCTCCTGCATTATCCGCCATCAACCGGACCTCCGGCGCCGTTGTGTCGATCACCCTCTGCTCCCAGGGCGAGGCTGCGCTTCGGATAGCCTCCAATCGGCACACCTGGACCGCCATATCATTAATTGCTTCTTTAATGCCGGTCAGGTCTGCTGCGTGCATCTCCCAACTGATATTAGAGTTTGTAGTAGCCATCTGCAGCTCATCGGCATAATTGCTGATTTGCGCGGCATCTCGCTCAACCACCTTTACCAGATCACTAGCTTGCCGGGAGGCATTCCCGGCAGCGGAGTCAGCCATCGAGACGGACGCGCATTCGTGGCCTGCGGCCGCTAGCGATACGGCGGAAGCCAGCATCGCACTCACAAGGAATGAACCCAGTTTCCCGGAATAAACGAGTTTCATATCTTCTCCTTCCGGCGCCCTGACTAACGGGCGCCTTTCGCTCTCACTTGTGTAGATGCGAGCGGCATAAGGCCGGAGACTCCCTTCGAAGCAGTATTTCCGGGGGACGAATCGAAGTAAGAAAATTGTTCAGCGTGCCGTCGCCAGCATCGGGCTGATGATAAGATTCACAGCCACCATTACAACCGCGCTGGCGGGGATAACCAACAGCGCCGTCTTCAAGCGCTTCGGATCGCCTCCGGCAATCGAGCCAATGATATTGGAGCTGATCGCTAGGCCGATCCATCCGCAGGTAATGACGATGCCCATCGCGGTACCTGTCATGCGCGGAAATGCGTCGCCAACCATCGCCAGAGTCGTGGGAAAGACTGGCGCCATCGAAATACCGGCCAGGAACACAAGTATCCACGCTAACGACGAATTGCTCGTGTTCAGCATGAGAAACGTCGTAATCGCCATAAGGACGGATGCCGCAAGCGTCACTGTGGGCGCCGGCACGCTGATCAGTACAGGCGAAACCGCTACGCGGCCTATCAACAAGCCTAATGCGAAGCCCAGCGACAAGATGTTGAGAGCGCGCGCTTCCGGGATGCCCTGAGCGATGAGGTGACGCGCCAGCCAGTTCCATACTCCAACTTCGCAAGAGACGTAGAGAAACAAGAACAGAGCCAGCAGGAAAAGCACCGGACGGCCAAGCACCGGCCCTACATCGGCGAATACGAAACTGCGCTCACCTGTGGGGCCGGGCATCGGGGTAGCAACGTGCACCGCCAGTGTAATCACCGTGAGCACGGCAACTGTGTAGCACAGCCGGATGGAATTGCGCGAGAGCAGGTTCGCTGAGATAAACGGCGTGGCAAGCCCGCCCAGCCCGAAAAAGAGATTGAGCAGATTCAACGTGCTCGCGCGCCGCGCTTCGCTGATATCGCTCACCAGCGCATTGGCGGCCGTAACAATCACGCCGCCGCCGAGACCCAGCAGGAACAGGTATAATACGATGCTTCCAAAACCCTTCGACCTGGGCAGCGCAAATAGCGCAGCCGAGATCAGCGCTAGTCCGAGCACCAGCCCCACTTTCTTGCCTTCGTTATCCACGAGCGGACCGACGGCTACCGACGCCAGGATCAGTCCCATAGCCTGCGCCAGGGCGATCTTTCCGTTTTGGTTCGGCGTAAGGTGAAATCGTGCTGACAGGTCCGGCAGGATCGTGCCCAGCATGGCGGCGATCATGCCGTAAACGAAGATAGCGAGAATTGCGGCGACGACCAGCATCGAGAAACGATCTTATCAGAAAGCCCGCGCCCGCCCGCGAGTTCGCCGCAGCAAGCAGCCGGATTAGACGAACCGGTAGCTCTCGCCCTTCTCGTCCCAGACGATCTTCTTGCCGTTCTTGAAAGAAAGGGTGGCCATGTGGCCGGAGATGGCCGCCTGCTGGCCAACGGTCGGAGGCGCAATCACCTGCTCTTTGCCCTCGATGGCATTGATGAAATTGCGGAAGTGATTGATCGCACCGTCGGATTCGCCGAAATCCTTGGGACCGTTTAGGTGCACGGCAGCGCGCGCCTTGACGTGTTCCGGCGCTTTGCCGCCCATAAGCTCCGGCGTAAAGTACAGGTCTTTGCGGTTCAAAACCTCAATCGTGCCTTCATTGCCGCACAACTGCTCGCCGTACCCGTAATGGTCGTTGCCGAAATAGCAACTGTAGTTGAGGTGGAACCGGCCTGGGTACTCGTAAATCGCGCTGAGCGTGTCCGGCACGTCACGGTCGTCTTTCGGGTCGACCCAGCGGTAAATACCTCCGGATGCCATACACGAACTCGGCACCGTCTTGGTCAGCATGAAATTGACGATGTCGGTCTGGTGCACCAGCAGGTCCGTCGAAATACCGCCTGAATAATCCCAATAGAGCCGCCACTGGTAATAGCGATGCAGATCGAACGGGCGCTTGGGTGCGCTCCCAAGGAAGCGATTCCAGTCCGTATTCTGCTCGTTCGCATCCGGTGGGATCACGTAGCGCCAGGCGGGATTATCTTCCGTTGAGTTCCGATACCAGAAAGCCCGCACATAGTGACAATCGCCAATCATGCCCTGATCCACCATTTCTTTGGCTTTCTTGTAGAGCGACGAGCTGCGATTCTGTGTCCCGACCTGGCAGACTTTCCCGGACTTCTTCCATTCGCGGATAATGTCCCAGCCCTCTTCGATGGTATGAGCGAGCGGCTTCTCTACATATACGTGCTTACCCGCGCGGAGCGCCGCGATCGCCATATCGTGGTGCAGATGCTCGGGCGTCATGATGTAGACGGCATCGATATCGGGCCGGGCGAGAAGTTCCCGATAGTCCACGTAAGTGGCCGGTGTATTGCCCCAGACCGTTTGCACGCGATCCTTGGCGCGCGTGAGATAGCCTTGGAACGTATCACAGACAGCCACAAGCTTTACCTGATCTCCGGCAGCCTGCTTCAGCCAGCCTATGCCCGCGTTGCCGCGCGTGCCGACCCCGATCCAGCCAATGTTGATCTTGTCATTCGCCCCTCGAGCGGGACCGGCGAGGACCGCCGCTGCTGCTGACGTCCTGAGGAAATCCCGGCGCTTAAGTTCGTCCGCCATACTCAGTTCTCCGAATGAATCAGGAAACTTTATGATAGCATCCGCATCCGAAGCGGCTCCCAGCGCACCCTGCCGGGCATCACGCGACCAATTCGCGAAGATCGGAGATCCAGTAATCGGGCTGCCAGCGCGAGAGCTCTTCCGGCTTACCATACCCGTACCGGACGGCGCAGATTCTGGCTCCCGCACGGCGGCCTGCCTCCATGTCGGCCGGTGAATCGCCCACCATCAGGCAGTCTTCCGCCGCCACTCCGAGCGAGCGGGCGGCCGCGAGAATCACATCGGGTGCGGGCTTACACGGGATACCGTCCGTGCCTTGTACGTGATCGAAATATTGCAAAAGCCCGAACTTCTCCAGCACCATCCGGGTGGTAGGAGTGCCTTTCGTCGTAGCTGTCGATTTGCGCCCGGCCAATGCCGCCAGACCTTCCCGTACGCCGGGAAATACACACGTCCCGCGGTGCTCGCGAGCCCGGTAGATGCCCCGGTATTGCAAAGTCAGCTCTTCGATCTGGGCAGGGGTGTAGTGGGGAAGAGCGTCCGAGAAGACGGTGACGAGACTGTACCCGATAAAGCCCTTCAGGTACTCGAAAGAGAGTTCACTGCAACCGGCCGCGCAAAGCACCTGCTGGACGGAGCCGCAGATATCAGGCGCCGAATCCAGCAGCGTACCGTCGATGTCGAACAGATAGACCGGGAATCGCGGGATCACGCCGGCTGCGGTCGTTCTCCCTCTGAAAGACCTGGTATGCGCCGCGCTCCTTCCGGACGCAGGACCTGCTGCGTATGGTCAATAGAATCCTTCGGCGGCTTCGAGCTCATGGGAGCGAGCGGCTGCCCATTAATGAGCTGCATGACCTCGTTGCCGTCCAGGATCTCCCGCTCGAGCAGAGCCTCGGCGATTCTCACCAGCGCTTCGGAATGCTCCTCCAGAATCCGCGACGCAGTATCATACCCGCCCTGCACCAACTTCTTTACTTGCTCGTCGATGCGGATTGCCGTTTCCTCGCTGTAATCGCGATGCTGTGCGATCTCGCGGCCGAGGAAAATCTGCTCTTCCTTTTTGCCGAAGCTCAGGGGTCCGAGCTCGCTCATACCCCACTCGCAGACCATCTTCCGCGCCAGATCGGTCGCCCGCTCGATGTCGTTGCCGGCGCCCGTGGTCATGTGCTTCATGTACTTCTCTTCGGCGATACGTCCTGCCATCAGGATTGCAAGCTGCGCCAGCAGATAATCCTTGCTGTAGGAATGCTTGTCATCGATCGGCAGCTGCATCGTGACGCCAAGCGCCATTCCGCGCGGGATGATCGTCACTTTGTGCAGCGGATCCGCATTGGGCAGCATGGCCGCTACCAGGGCATGCCCGGCCTCGTGGTACGCCGTATTGCGCTTCTCGGCATCGCTGAGGATCAGCGACTTGCGCTCGGCGCCCATGAGGATCTTGTCCTTAGCCAACTCGAAATCAACCATCATGACGACCTTGCGATTCTGCCGGGCGGCATTGAGCGCCGCCTCGTTCACCAGGTTCGCCAGGTCCGCGCCGGCCAGGCCCGGAGTACCCCGTGCCAGCACCGAAAGATCTACGTTATCTCCCAACGGAATTTTCTTGGTGTGAACTCGCAGGATGGCTTCGCGGCCCTGCACGTCCGGCCTGCCTACTACGACTCTGCGATCAAAGCGCCCGGGCCGCAGCAAGGCTGGATCGAGCACGTCCGGGCGGTTCGTGGCCGCCACCAAGATGACTCCTTCGTTCGATTCGAAGCCGTCCATTTCCACCAGCAACTGGTTGAGCGTCTGCTCGCGCTCGTCATGCCCGCCGCCCAGGCCCGCTCCCCGATGCCTGCCGACCGCGTCGATTTCATCGATAAAGATGATGCACGGCGCGTTCTTCTTGCCCTGTTCGAACAGGTCACGCACGCGGCTCGCGCCCACGCCGACGAACATCTCTACGAAGTCCGACCCGGAGATCGAAAAGAACGGCACACTTGCTTCACCCGCGATCGCCCGCGCCAGCAGCGTCTTGCCCGTTCCGGGAGGCCCGATCAGCAGCACTCCTTTTGGAATTCGTCCGCCAAGCTTCTGAAATTTTTGCGGCTCGCGCAAAAATTCGATGATTTCCTGAAGCTCTTCCTTGGCTTCCTCAACGCCAGCCACGTCCTTGAACGTCACTTTCTTTTGCTGGGTGGAGTGCAGCCGGGCGCGGCTCTTGCCGAAGCTCAAAGCTTTGTTGCCGCCGCTCTGCATCTGCCGCATCATGAAGAGCCAGAAAGCAATCAGGAGGATGAACGGCGAAGCATTCACCAGTAGCGAAACCCACCCGCCGCCACTCGCTTCTTTAATGTCGACGTCGACGTTTTTCTCCTGTAGCAGCTTGTAGACGTCCGGATAATTGGCGGGAATATATGTGTGAAAACCGGCGTTCTCGTTGTTATAGTCGCCGTGAACTTCGGTTCCGCTGATCGTTACCTTCTTAACCTTACCGGCTTCCACTTGGTTCATGAAATCGGTTAGGGTGATCTGCTTCTCGGCGCGGTGTCCGCCGGTGCGTACTACAGTCCACAGCAGCACGGCAATACAGATCAGGACGACCCAGAAAATAGCTGTTTTGATATTAGAATTCACGAAACCTCCGTACCGGAGAGGCACATCTTGCAGGCACTACTATAGTAGACGTCGCGGGCGGCATCACAGATTCCATTTAGTCAACATTGGAGATTTCCCGGATCGCGACCACTACGCGCGTCTCCGGCCCGGCCGCGAATTGCGCCGCAGGACCGAAGCGCCGTGCCCAAATGATTGTGTCGCCGCTGGTTAGAACCGGCCAGTGACGCCGTTCCCACAGGGGAATCTTCGCCGTCTGGAACAATTCCTTAATCTTTTCAACGCCGGTATGCCCGAAAGGCTGGTACTGGTCGCCCGGCCGCCAGTTCCGAATTTCCAGAGAACCGGAGAGGCGATGCCAGTCCAAACAAGCCACGTTTTCATTATATACGGAATCTTCACAATCGTTCCGCTCCGATTTTTCAATCAGTTCCAGCCGAATACCGGCGGCGGAATCCGGTACTCTGACTGTTCCCGGCACGGGGGCAGCCACGCGGTAATTACGCGCTTCCAGGCGATCCGTGCCGGGTGGCGCCAAGCGGATCCAATCGAAGGAGCGGAACACGTCAATACCGGGGATTTGCAGCCGGCCGTGTCCCTCAACCGAAAGCGCCAGGTCGAGAACCGCATTGGTGTGCTCGAAATCAATGGCGCGCAAGTCGCCCTTGACGCGCTCAATCGCCTTCCGCACCAGGCGCCGTGCCGAGGCCCGCGGCATGGCCGCCAGCTCGCCGGCGGCAATCAGCACGGCAGGCCCTTTCTCGATCAGGTGATCCCTGGCCAGGCGGTCGAGTTCAGCCTCCCAATAGCCTTCTTCGTCGAGGGCCCATTCGGCCAGGTGAGACAGACCTTCTACCAGCCGCGGATTCCAGTCGCGTACGAGCGCCGGCAGCAGCTCATGCCGGATCCGATTGCGGGCGAAAGCTGGGCTGGAGTTTGTCACGTCCTCGCGCCACGGAATTCCGCGCTCGCGAAGGTACTGCTCCACTTCGGCTCGATCCACACACAGCAGCGGGCGCACAATCCGTTCCGGCGTAACCGGACGAATTCCGGCCAGGCCTGCGGTTCCGGCTCCGCGCAGAATCCGGAACAGTACTGTTTCGGCCTGGTCGGAGCGTGTGTGACCGGCCGCCACGCGATCGATTGAGCCGGATTCGATTACGGATCTGTAGAAGGCCTGGCGCGCGCGTCGCCCCGCCTGCTCCAGATTGTCGCCGGTCTCGCGGCTCAGGGCAGCCACATCCGTTTCCTTTAAATAGAACGGCAGGCCGAGCCGCACAGCCGTGGCGCGGACGAACTCCGCGTCCTCTCTTGATGCGGCGCCACGCAGCCCATGGTTCAAATGCAGGATGGAGATTCGCAGATCCCACTCCCTTCCAAGCTCGAGCAGAACGTGCAGCAGACATAGCGAATCGGCACCGCCTGAGACAGCCACGCCGACGCGGTCCCCGCGCCGAAACATGCTATAACGAGTGATGTTCTCCGCAACACGCGCAAGCACTACTCGATTGTAGACTGATCACCCTTGGCAGAGACATTTGTTGTCAGCCTCGATGTTGGGACATCCTCGGTCCGCACGCTGCTCTTTGATGAGCGCGGCCGCGAGATTGAGGGTTTCGGAACACAAATCCCCTACCGGGTCGCGACCACTTCGGACGGCGGAGTAGAAGCCGATGCCGACGAGCTCGCCGCGCTGGCAATCGAAAGCCTGGACCAAGTTCACGGGCAGCTTCAGTCAACCGGAAGGCAGCCCGCAGCCATCGCCTTCTGCACCTTCTGGCATAACGTACTGGGCGTCGGGTCAGACGACAAGCCGACCAGCCCCATTCTTCACCTGTTCGACACACGCGCCGCCGGGGCTGCCAAGGATCTGACTGCGCGTATCGATGCGCGCCAGCAGCATGCGCGCACTGGCTGCGTCTTGCACCCAAGTTACCTGCCTGCAAAGCTGCTCTGGATTTCGCAGGCCCAGCCGGACATCTTTCGCCGCACACGGCGATGGATGTCCTTTGGCGAGTACTTCTTCCTCAAATTATCGGGAACCGCGGTCGCCTCAACTTCAATGGTCTCCGGTTCCGGATTGTGGAACCAGAACGGCAACGACTACGATTCCGGTGTGCTAGCAGTCCTCCCGATCGAGCGAAACCAGCTTACCGCCGCGGCGGAGATGGATCAGCCCATGCCGGGCTTGCGCGCCGAATACGCCGGCCGCTGGCCCGCCTTTGCCAAGGCTCGTTGGTTCCCCGCGCTGGGCGATGGCGCCTGCAACAACATCGGCAGCGGATGTACCTCTCCTGACCGGGTCGCCCTTATGGTCGGGACCAGTGGCGCTATGCGCGCCGTAATCGAGCAGCCTCACATCGAAATCCCCGAAGGGTTGTGGTGCTATCGGGTGGACCGCAACCGTTTCGTGCTGGGCGGCGCGCTCTCCAACGGCGGCGAGGTTTATGCCTGGATGAAACGCACGCTGGCGCTGCCGGAGTCCGATCAGGAGATCGAGTCGAGACTGGCAGCCATGACTGCGGGCGCTCACGGCTTGACCGTGCTTCCGCTCTTTGCCGGGGAGCGCTCGACGAAATGGCGCGCGGAAGCTCGCGCCGCAATCACCGGCATGAGCATGCATACCACGCCGCTCGAAATTCTCCGGGCCGCAATGGAGTCGGTATCCCTGCGCTTTCGCAATATCTACGACATCATGGTGCAGCAACTGGCTCCGCCCGCGCAGGTGGTGGCGTCCGGCGGTGCGCTGCTTCATTCGCCCACCTGGACCCGCATGATGGCCGACGCCCTCTCCAGGCCAGTCGTTTTGTGTCTTGAAAAAGAGGCGTCCGGCCGCGGCGCCGCCCTCCTTGCTCTCGAAAGGCTCGGAGTGGTCCGCAATGTGGGCGACATCGACGCCCGGATGGGGCCCGTTTTCAAACCCGAGCCTGCCAGCGTTGAAATCTACCAAAAGGCACTGGAGCGGCAGCGCCGCCTTTACACCAAACTCTTCGAGGAGAATTGACGCCCTTGACCGCTGACATAGATCGCCTTGCCTCGCAGATTCGCCTGCTCTTGATGGATGTGGACGGCGTGATGACGGACGGACGGCTTTATAACGTCCCGGACCCCGCCGGCAACATGGTCGAGACCAAAGCGTTCGATTCACAGGACGGAATCGCCCTGCAATGGATGAGCTGGAAAGGAATCAAGACAGGCCTGATCAGCGGACGCGTATCTCCGGCCACCGTAGAGCGCGCACGCCAATGCAAGTTCACCTATGTCTATCAGGGCCACATTGAGAAAATTCCGATCCTCGAAGAGATCCTGGCTGATGCGCAGGTGGATCCCTCGCAGGTGGCCTACATCGGCGATGATCTGACCGACGTTGTAGTCATGAATCGCGTCGGATTCTCGATTGCGACCGCGAACGCCCGCCCGGAAGTTAAGCGGCAGGCTCACTACGTAACCCAGGCCGAGGGCGGCCGTGGAGCGGTGCGGGAAGTGATCGAGCTTATCCTCAAGGCTCAGGATCTTTGGCAGGAGCTCCTCGAGAAGTACGAAGTTTGCCGGGAAGGGGCCTGAACGCGAGCCGGCCGACCGTGCGCGCGCGCTTCAGTCCTTACAAATTCACGCCCGAGCTTCCGGGTGCCGGACCACTCGGTAGCTGAAAGCGGCGGTCTCTCCGACGAACGATGTTTCCTATGGCGCTCAGTCGAGTTCTTGGGCAAGTCCGATGAGAAGCCCTTCAGGCCCGCGGATGTAGCAGAGCCGATACGCTTCTTTATACTGGACCACTTCGCCTACGAGTTGCGCACCGCGCTTGCGTAGGCTTTCAAGCGTCTCGTCGATGTCGTCCACGGCGAACATGACGCGGAGGTAGCCAAGAGCGTTCACAGGGGCGTTGCGGTGATCCGCGATGGCGGGCGGCGTGAGGAAGCGGGAGAGCTCGAGCCGGCCGTGGCCGTCCGGCGTGCGCATCATAGCAATCTCTACGCGCTGATCGCCCAGTCCAGTGACACGTCCGGCCCATTCTCCTTCGATCGTGGCCCGCCCTTCCAGTTCGAGGCCGAGTTCGCGAAAGAAATCAATCGTCTCTGCGAGGTCATCGACGACGATTCCTACGTTTTCCAAGCGTTTGAGCGCCATGTGTCCAATCTACAAGGTGTCGTCTCCTCTAACAACGGACCCTTTTTGTAGATGCAGCCTTAAATTTGGCATTGCGGCGCAAGTCGTCATCCTCGCCATGGGCAAGCGATCTGTGAGTATTCCTCGTATTCCCGCTGCCATCGCTCCTTGTTGCTCTCGCTGTAGTCCACTCTTTTGCGCAACTGTTCCCTCAGGAGCCACGCGCCAACGATATTCGCGGCGAGGGCGCACATGACCATCAGAACGGACCACGTCGCCCAGCCGTTGTTACGGATGCAACCTTGACCTGAAAGGCCAACCCTCGCAGCGTTTGCTGTTCTCCTGGCCATAGCTTCCTCTAACCTAATTTTTCAGCCCGCGGGGTATACGAAGCCTCTCAACAAAGGCCTTGACATAGGCGAAGAAAAAGCGAACAATAGAGGCGTGCTCTTCGAGGATTCCCCAGGCCCCGGCTTGGTCGGCATCGCTCGGATGGCTTCCCAGAGCGAACTGCTGGAGGCCAAAAGCCGCATCCGGTACTTCGAACTTCCGGCGCGCAGCCTTCTGAACCGCACTCGGCCGGGTATGCCGTTCGCCTGGACCATCAACCCCTATCGCGGATGTGAGTTCGGATGCAAATACTGCTATGCCCGCTACACACACGAGTTCATGGGCATGGATGACGGCCTCGCATTCGAAGAGAAGATCTACGCCAAAGCAGCGCCTGCCGAGCTATTGAAGCGGGAGCTCAAGAAGATTGACCGCCGGGAAGGGATTGCCATCGGCACGGCGACGGATCCGTATCAGCCGGCTGAGCGCCGCTATCGCCGCACGCAGGCCATCCTGGAGGTCTTCGCGCATCAGCGCGGCCGCCGGATCTCCATCACCACCAAGTCCGACCTGGTGGCGCGGGACGCCGCGCTGCTTCGAGAGGTGGCACGCTATAACGTGCTCCACGTAAACATCACGATCACCACCTTGAACGAAAAGCTCGCCCGCATTCTGGAGCCGCGAGCGCCACGCCCCGACCTGCGCCTCGGCGCCGTTCAAAGACTCGCCGGCACGGGAATTTCCGTCGGGGTATATCCAAGCCCGGTTCTGCCGCTCATCACGGACCGCGAGGCGAGCCTGGAAGCCGTAGCCCGCGCTGCCCGCGATGCCGGCGCCCGCCATTTCGGCGGCGGCCCTCTTTTTCTGATGCCTTGCGCGCAAAAGGTGTTCCTGCCGTTCCTGGAGCGGCATTTTCCCCATCTCGCACGGCGTTACCGCGAGCGCTACGAGCGCAGCCCCTATCTCGATGACACCTACAAGCAGATCCTGCGCGAACGCCTCGAGAAGATCCGGAATCGCTACGGGCTTTCAGCCGGCCCGGTCGACTACGAGCCCGAAGCCTGGGAGCCGGAGCCGCACCAAGGCGAGCTGTTCCCACTGCTAGAGTAGAGCTTGCAGCTCTCTGAGTTTGACTACGAATTACCGCCGGAACTGATCGCGCAAGAGCCTTTGCCTGACCGCTCAGCCTCCCGCATGATGGTGCTCTATCGGGCAGAAAATCATTGGGAGGACCGGCGCTTTGCCGAGCTGCCGGCGTTTGTAGGCCCGGGCGATTGCCTCGTGCTCAACGATTCGCGCGTATTTCCCGCGCGCCTCTTCGGCCGCCGCGCGGGTGTTCGTTCTTTACCGATCGGAAAGAACAATCCCAAGCGCCGGGAATACTTGAGCGGCGACGTGGAGGTGCTGCTATTGCGTCCATTAAGTGCCGGCGGCCGGGAGTGGAGCGCGCTCGTGCGGCCGGGAAGAAAGATGCGCGTGGGCGAGCTGATCCGGTTTGGGGACGGCCTGGAGGCCGAGATTCTCTCCCGGGGCGAATTGGGCGAGCGCACGCTCCGTTTCCGCGGCGAGCAAGACCTGTACAACGAGTTCGAACGCATTGGCCACGTTCCGCTCCCTCCTTACATCAAGCGGCAGGATCGCGAAGTGGATCGGGAGCGATATCAAACGGTGTACGCGCGCGAGCGCGGGTCGGTCGCGGCGCCTACTGCAGGACTTCATTTCACCCCCCAGGTCCTTGAAAGCTGCCGCGCCGCGGGCGCCTCAATCGCACACATCACGCTGCACGTTGGACTCGGCACGTTTCAGCCGATCCATACCAGCCGCATCGAGGAGCACCGGCTGCACACCGAAAGCTTTCGCATCGAAGCGGACGAAGCCGCCCGGATGCGCGCGGCGCGAAGGCTCATTGCAGTAGGAACCACCAGCCTCCGCGCGATCGAAAGCGCGATGCTGCGCGGCGGTCTCCAGGAGATGATGGGAGAAACCGACCTGTTCATCTATCCCGGTTTCCAATTCCGGGCAGCCGGAGCGCTGCTCACAAACTTTCACCTGCCGCGCACGAGCCTGCTCATGCTGGTAGCGGCCTTCGCCGGCCGGGATTTCACGCTCGCCGCCTACCAGCACGCTGTTAAGGGCCGCTATCGCTTTTACTCGTATGGCGATTGTATGCTGATCATTTGACCTCCGAGTGGCACCTGCTCCGCGACCCGCAAGACCCTGAGCTCGACCGCCTTGGCGAGCGCTATCACCTCCATCCGCTGCACATCGAAGACTGTCGCCATCGCAACCAGAGCGCCAAGGTGGAGGAGGACGGCGGCTATCTCTTCGTGGTTCTGAAACCGGTCCACATCGATGCCGAGGGGCTGCTGGAGGTCTCCGACCTGGATATTTTCATCGGAAAGGATTTCACCATTACCGTCGAGGAGCAGCACTGTCCGGGCGTTCGCAAGCTGCTCGATCAACTGCGCGCTCTGAATCGCGAGTGGAAACCCGATGAGCTGTTGTATCGAATCGCTGATGGCGTGGTCGATTCCTATCTGCCCCTGCTCGACCGTTTTGACGAGCGGGTCGACGAGCTTCAGGACGCCGTGCTTGAACGGCCCGAGCCGGCGGTGCTCTCCCAGATCTTCGACCTGAAGCGCAACCTGATCCTTCTGCGGCGGGTTCTGGTAAATACGCGCGACGTAGCCGGGCATCTTCAGCGCAGCGAATCGCCGCTCATCGGGCGCGGCATGTGGCCGTTCCTCCGCGACGTCTACGATCATGTGGCACGCAACCTGGACACGGTAGACATGCTGCGCGACCTTTTGGCCGGGGCGCTGGACGTGTATCTCTCGAGCGTGGCTAATCGGACCAACCAGGTGATGAAAGTGTTGACAGTCCTTAGCACGATTGCGCTGCCCGCACTCATTATCTCCGGGATTTACGGCATGAACGTAAAAGGCCTGCCGTGGATGGAATCGCCGCACGGGGCTATCGGGGTCGTTGTGGTCGCGGCGCTTTGCACCCTCGCTCTGCTGGGGCTGCTCAAGCGCTATGGCTGGTTTTAACGATTAGCAGCAGCCTTAAAGCTTCGGCGCGTAATACCCTTTTCGCGCGCGCACCACTAGGTCCTTCCGGCCTTTTACTTTCACGTGCACTTCGTGATACAGGCCGTCGGTCTTGAGCGGCTCCGGACGGTAGAAGACGTTGTATTGATGCCGCAGCTCATTGGCAATGTTCTCGAACGACTGCGAGAGGTCCTCCACCTTGAATGGGAAGAAGGCTTGACCTCCCGTCTCCGAAGTCAGATATCGCAGCACCTTATCGCCGTCCGTATCCGTGCGTGAGATATTCGTGGAAATCCCGTAGATTACTACGTCCGCTTTCTGCGCCATCTCCAGCGCCTGGTCGCGGCTCACCTGGCTTTGGTTGTCGTCGCCATCGCTGACGATAATGAGGGCGCGGCGGAACTTATGCAGCGGCTGGTCCTGCTGCAATTTCTCGCGGCACGAATAATAGATGGCATCATAGAGCGCGGTGCCGCCGCCGGGCCGCAAGCTGCGAATACCGGTACCGAGCTTCTCCACATCGTCGATGAGATCCGTCACCAGGTCGACCGAGGTATCGAAGCTGACGACCATCGCTTTGTCCTGCCTCGGGCGGACTACGCTATTGATGAATTGAATCGCTGCTTCCTGCTCGAACCGGAAACGGTCACGAATGCTGTTGCTGGTATCGATCAGGATCGCGAGCCGCAGGGGTAGATCCGTCTCCGCGGTGAACTCCTGGATTTTTTGGGACTTCTTATTCTCTACGATCTCGAAATCGTCTCTTGCCAGGTCGGTAACAAAGCGGCCCTTCTTGTCCGTGACGGTGAACAGCATGTTCACGCGTGTGACGTCCAGGATGATGCGCGAGCCCTCAGGGACGGAATTCGGGCGTTCAGTCGTACGGGCGGCGAGGCCTCCGGAGGAAGGTTGCTGGGCCCAGGCGGCTGCTACGAGCACACCAACAGCGGCGTAGCAGATTGCGGCTTTCATGTCTCCGATTATAGCCCGTTCATCCACGTCTCAAGCTCCGCCGGCAGGGGCGAGACGACCTCGATATCCCGGCCGGTGACCGGCTGCCGGAACCGGATTCGGTACGCGTGCAGAAAATAGCGCCCAAGCGGTTCCCTTCCTGCAACCTGGGCCGGCGCGCCGTAGAGCCTGTCTCCCACGACCGGGTGCCCGATGCTGGAAAGATGCACCCGGATCTGGTGCGTGCGCCCGGTGGCGATCCGGATCTCCAGCAACGTGAATTGCGCGAACCGCCGCAGTACGCAATATTCGCTCTGCGCCTCCCGGCCCCGGGCGAGCCTGGCAGTCATCCGGACTCGGTGGCGCGGATCGCGCGTGATCGGCTTTTCAATCCGGCCACTCTCAGTTTTCATGGCGCCGTGCACGAGAGCGAGATAGATCTTCTGCACCTGGCGGCGCGCGAACTGCTCTGCCAGCGCACGGTGCGCCGCATCATTCCGGGCCACGAGCAGGACACCACTCGTATAGCGATCCAGCCGGTGCACGATGCCGGGCCGCA
>Ga0070741_10000741_pt1 | contig 110275 bp, 116 predicted proteins | sample Coa_R1_4_FD_66440 | JGI IMG/M metagenome (GOLD analysis project Ga0070741, IMG submission 66440) | Surface soil microbial communities from Centralia Pennsylvania, which are recovering from an underground coalmine fire - Coalmine... | ecosystem: Environmental > Terrestrial > Soil >...
CAGGCCGGACGGATAACTACTGACCACACAATCCAGCCAAGGAAAGGCCGCGACCCAAGCAACAAAGCCAGATCGCGGCCTCTCGACCCGCCGTTATCGCGGGGAACTTCGGCCTAGGCCTCGCGCAGGATCCGGTCGAAGCCGTGCACCCGCCAGACGGCGAGCATGTTCGCCGTCGAGCCGCCCCCGACCGAGATCGCGTCCTGGGAGAGGACGAGCTCGCGCAGCCCCGCCGGAGGCCAGGGGTGGAACTTCAGGTGGGAGAGGTCGCCGAGCCCGTGGCAGCGCTCGTAGAAGGAGACGACGCCGGCGTCGGAGTCCCCGGTGGCGGTCGGCACGTGCAGGACGCGGGGCCGCGACTTCCCGGTCAGCGAGAGGGCGTGCCGCATCAGCGCCCGCGTCTGCTCGGGGGTGTCGCCACCTCCGCCGAGACCCAGGATCTGCTGCTTGACTTGCACCATGAGCGAGCCCTCCAGTCTGACCGTCGGCGACAGGTCGTACTCGATCCACCGGCTCGCGGAGGCCGGCGACGCCTCCCGGCTCCCGTACACGCTCCGGATCCTGCTCGAGAACGTCCTCCGCAGCGGGAGCGAGGAGGGCGTCGCGGCGGTGATCGGCTGGGATCCCGCCGCGGAGCCGTCGCGCGAGATCGCCTTCTCGCCGTCGCGCGTGCTGCTGCAGGACCTCACCGGCGTGCCGGCGCTCGTCGACCTCGCCGCGATGCGGGACGCGCTCGCCGAGCTCGGCGGCGACCCGGCCCGGATCAACCCGCAGATCCCGGCCGAGCTCGTGATCGACCACTCGGTGCAGGTGGACGCGTTCGCCTCGCGCGGCGCGTTCGCGCGCAACGTCGAGCTCGAGTTCGAGCGCAACCGGGAGCGCTACGAGTTCCTGCGCTGGGGGCAGCGCGCGTTCGACAACTTCGCGGTCGTGCCGCCCGGCACGGGCATCTGCCACCAGGTGAACCTCGAGTACCTCGCGCGCGTCGTCGAGGACCGCGACGGCGCCGCCTTCCCCGACACGCTCGTCGGGACGGACTCGCACACGACGATGGTGAACGGCGTGGGCGTCCTCGGCTGGGGCGTCGGCGGGATCGAGGCCGAGGCGGCGATGATCGGCGAGCCGCTCTCGATGCTCGTCCCGCAGGTCGTCGGGTTCCGCCTCTCGGGCGCGCTCCGCGAGGGCGCGACCGCGACCGACCTCGTCCTCACGGTCACCGAGATCCTGCGCGCGACCGGCGTCGTCGGGAAGTTCGTCGAGTACTTCGGCGAGGGGCTCGCGGGCCTCTCCGTCGCCGACCGCGCGACGCTCGGGAACATGTCGCCCGAGTACGGCGCCACCTGCGGCTTCTTCCCGGTGGACGAGCTCACGCTCGAGTACCTGCGCCTGACCGGGCGGCCGCAGGAGCGGGTCGCCCTCGTCGAGGCGTACTGCAAGGAGAACCTCCTCTGGCACGAGCCGGGCGAGCACCCCGAGTACTCGCAGGTCGTCGAGCTCGACCTCGGCGACGTCGAGCCGTCGCTCGCCGGGCCGCGCCGGCCGCAGGACCGCGTCCCGCTCGCACGCGCGAAGGAGTCGTTCCTCGAGGCGCTCCAGACCTTCGGCGTCGAGGCGGACGGCGACGGCGCGGTCGCCGAGACCTTCCCCGCGAGCGACCCGACCACGGAGCAGGCCCCGGGCGGCGACCCGGCGCCCGTGGAGGCGCCGGCGCCCGCCGTGCCGCGCGAGGCGCGCCAGGTGCGCGTCGCGCTCGACGGCGGCGAGTTCGAGCTCGGGCACGGCGCGGTCGTGATCGCGGCGATCACGTCCTGCACGAACACCTCGAACCCGCAGGTCATGGTCGCGGCCGGGCTGCTCGCGAAGAAGGCGGTCGAGCGCGGCCTCGCCAGGCGGCCGTGGGTGAAGTCGTCGCTCGCGCCCGGGTCGCGCGTCGTCACCGAGTACTACCGCGCGGCCGGCCTCGAGCGCTACCTCGACGAGCTCGGCTTCAACACGGTCGGGTACGGCTGCACCACCTGCATCGGCAACTCGGGGCCGCTCCCGGAGGCGATCTCGGACGCGATCCGCGACGGCGACCTCGTCGCCTGCGCCGTCCTCTCCGGCAACCGCAACTTCGAGGCGCGCATCCACCCGGAGGTGAAGGCGAACTACCTCGCCTCGCCGCCCCTCGTCGTCGCCTACGCGCTCGCCGGCCGGATGGACGTCGACCTCGAGCGCGAGCCGCTCCAGGGCGACGTCTACCTGCGCGACATCTGGCCGAGCGCCGCCGAGATCCAGGAGACGATCGCGACCGCGATCCGCGGCGAGATGTTCTCGTCGACGTACGCCGACGTCTTCACCGGCGACGAGCGCTGGCAGGCCCTCCCGGTGCCGGAGGGCGACCGCTTCGCGTGGGACCCGTCCTCGACCTACGTGCGCCGGCCCACCTACCTCCAGTTCGTCACGAGCGGCTACGAGCTCGTCGGCGACATCCGCGGCGCGCGCTGCCTCGTCTCCCTGGGCGACTCGGTGACGACCGACCACATCTCGCCGGCCGGCGCGATCCGCCCCGACTCGCCGGCCGGGCGCTACCTCGTCGAGCGCGGCGTCGAGCCGCGCGAGTTCAACTCCTACGGCGCGCGCCGCGGGAACCACGAGGTGATGATGCGCGGGACGTTCGCCAACGTCCGCCTGCGCAACCTGCTCGTGCCCGGGTCGGAGGGGACCTGGACGGTGCACGTCCCGTCGGGCGAGGAGACGACGATCTTCGAGGCGGCCGAGCGCTACCGCGGCACGCCCCTGATCGTGCTCGCGGGGAAGGAGTACGGCTCCGGCTCGTCACGCGACTGGGCCGCGAAGGGGCCGCTGCTGCTCGGCGTCCGCGCCGTGATCGCGGAGAGCTACGAGCGCATCCACCGCTCGAACCTGCTGATGATGGGCGTGCTGCCGCTGCAGTTCAAGCCGGGCGAGAGCCGCGAGGCGCTCGGGCTGACCGGCCGCGAGGAGTACTCGATCATCGGCGTCGCGAGCGGGGCGACGGACGAGGTGACCGTGCTCGCAGACGGAACCGAGTTCCGGGCGACCGTTCGGCTCGACACCCCGCGCGAGCGCGAGTTCTACCGCCACGGCGGGATCCTGCCGTACGTCGTGCGGCGCCGGCTCGAGACGCGCTGACGCTACTTCGCGCCGGGCTTCGTCGCGGCGACGACGAAGGCGACGACGTCGTTCAGCTGCTTCGTCGTGAGCACGCCGACGAACGTCGGCATGAGGCCGGTCGTGCCGCCGAGGGCGCGCATGATCTTCGCCTTCGTCTCGCGCTTCCCGGTCAGCACGGGGCCGGCGCTCGCGCTCCTCGCGACCGTGGCGGCCGCCCTCAGCGTGTGGCACTTCCCGCACTTCGCCCGGAAGACGGTGCGTCCGGAGGCCGGGCCGACGGCGGCGGCCGCGGGCCCGGCGAGCGCGGCGAGGAGCGCGACGCAGGCCGCGAGGCGCATCAGCCGTCGGTGAGCTTGGCGACGATCGGGTGCTTCTTCGTCGCCTTCTCGACGAACGCGGCGACGTCGTGGATCTGCGTCCAGTTCATCTTCTTGAGCACGATCTCGTGCCCGCCGAAGAGCTCCGTGATCGCGGAGATGCAGAGCGAGGCGGAGACCTTGAGCTCGTTGAAGCTCGGGCCGCCGTCCTGCCCGAACTTGCTCTCGGCGCCGAACCCGGCCGCGAGCGCCTCGGCGAGGGCGTGGCACTGGCCGCAGTACGTGCGGTAGGCCTTCTTGCCCGCGACGACGTCCCCCCTGACGCGCGTCGCCGCCCAGACCCCGGCGGCCGAGGCCAGGACGGCCACGGCGAGGGCGCAGAGGACGGCGAGACGGACCCGTGCGGACAAGCCCCGACACGATACCGGTACGCTGAGCGGCGTTCTACACCGGGGTGCCGCCGCGGCGGCTGAGATCACACCCGTCGAACCTGATCCGGGTCATGCCGGCGAAGGGAGGAGCAGCCTTGCACGACGCGCCGAACTGGGGAATCGAGCCGGTGCCGGAGCGCCTCCGGGCGCTCGGCGCCCTCGACGGCGTCCTCCTCTGGGCGAACCTGTCGGTCTCGCTGCTCGTCATCGTCGCCGGAGCCTTCCTCGTGCTGCCGGCGTCCGAGTACGGTCTCGCGCTCTCGCTCCCCCAGGCCCTGCTCGCGATCTGCGCCGCCGCGGTCGCGGGCAACCTGATGCTCGGCGCCGGCGGCTACATCGGCGCGGACGCCCGGGTGCCGCAGATGGTGCTCCTCCGCGCGGTGCTGGGCCGGCGCGGCTCCTACCTGCCGACCGCCCTGAACGTGCTCCAGTGCCTCGGGTGGTCGGTCTTCGAGCTGATCGTGATCGCGACCGGCGCGAGCGCCCTCTCCGAGCGCGTGCTCGGCTTCGGGGGGACGGCGTTCTGGAAGGTGCTCTTCGGGGCGGTCGCGACGGCGCTCGCGCTGCTCGGCCCCGTCGGCTTCGTCCGCCGCTACGTGCGCAAGTTCGCGGTCTGGGTCGTCGTCGCCTCGCTCGTCTACCTCTGCTGGTGGTCGCTCCACGGCCAGCACGTCGGCAGGCTCTGGGACCGCCCGGGCGAGCACGCCTTCTGGGCGGGCTTCGACCTCGTGCTCGCGAGCATCGTCTCCTGGACGCCGCTCGTCGCCGACTACACCCGCTTCTCGCGCAGCCCCCGCGCGGGCTTCGTGGGAGCCGGGCTCGGCTACTTCCTCCCGACGGTGCCGCTGTTCGCGCTCGGCGCCGTGATCGCGCTGTCGCGCCACATCAGCGAGGCCCCGGCGCTCCTGACGGCGATCGCCGCGGGCGGCGCCGCGAGCGTGCTGGCGCTGCTCGCGCTCACGGTCGACGAGAGCGACGAGGCGTTCGCGAACGTCTACTCGACGGCGGTGTCGCTCCAGAACCTGCTGCCGGGCGTCCCGCAGCGGCTGCTGATCGCGGCGACGGCCGCGGTCGCGACCGGCGGCGCCCTCGTGGTCGACCTCCGAAACTACCAGCCGTTCCTGTTCCTGCTCGGCTCGTTCTTCGTCCCGCTCTTCGGGGTGCTGCTCGCCGACTGGCTGCTCTCGGGGCGGCGCTACGGCCGCGACGACGTCTTCGCGGCGCCCGCCTTCCGCCCGGAGCTCGTCGTCGCCTGGCTGGCCGGCTTCTGCCTCTACCAGTGGCTCTACCCGGACGGCCCCGGCTGGTGGACGCGCCTCGTCGAGCACGCCCACCCGCACGCGCTCCCGTGGGGCGGCGCCTCGCTGCCGAGCTTCGCGGCCGCGTTCGCGCTCACGGCGCTCGCGCGGGCGCTCGCGCGGACGGCGATACTCGCCCGAGCGTGATCGCCCTCCTCGGCAACCTCGCGCGCGACCTCTTCCCCGACCGGCCGCCGGCGCCGGGCGGCGCGCCGTACCACGCGGCCCGCGCGCTGCGCTCGATCGACACGCCGGGCGTCATCTACGCGCGCTGCGCCGAGGAGGACCGCGAGGAGCTGGTGCCGCCCGTGGCCCGGCTCGGCACGCCCGTCCGTTACGTTCCCGGCCGCTCGACGGCGTCGTTCCTGATCGCCTACGAGGGCCACGTGCGCTCGATGGGCGTCGAGGCGGCCGGCGACACCTGGCTGCCGGAGGACGTGCCCGAGCTGCCGCCGCGGGTGCGCTGGGTGCACGTCGCCCCCCTCCTGCGCTCCGACTTCCCGGCCGGGACGCTCGCCGCGATCGCCCGCGGCCGGCGCCTCTCGCTCGACGGGCAGGGGCTCGTGCGCGCGCCCGAGCTCGGGCCGCTGCGGCTCGACGCCGACTACGACCCCGCGATGCTCGCGCACGTCGCCGTGCTCAAGCTCGCCGAGGAGGAGGCCGAGGTGCTCGGCGACCCCGCCGCGCTCCCCGTCCCCGAGGTGCTCGTGACGCACGGGCCGGTCGGGGCGACGGTCTACGCCGAGGGACGCTGCGAGCACGTGCACGCGTTCGAGGTCGACGCCGACCCGACCGGCGCCGGCGACGCGTTCTCGATCGCCTACGTCGCGGCGCGCGCCGCGGGCCTCCCGCCGATGACCGCGGCGCGCCGGGCGACCGGGGTCGTCGCCGAGATGCTCGCCGCGTCGCTCGTCCCGTGATCGCGCTCGTCGCGACCGTGGCCGGGCCGTTCTCGGTCGACCTCGACACGGGCGAGGTCGAGCCCGGGGACCCGTTCGCGGCGCCGCCCGCGCCGCCGCTGCGCCTGCCGCGGGTGGTCGCCGCGGCCGAGGCGGGCTCGACCGTCGCCGCCGTCGTCGAGACGAAGCCGCCGCTCGTCGTCTCGCACGACGCGGGCGCGACCTGGCGCGAGTCGGGCCGCGGCCTCCCCCCCGGCCGCGCCGTGGCGGTCGCCGCCGCCGACCCCGACGTGATCCTCTTCGCCGCCCGGAACCGCCTCTACCTGTCGCGCGACGGCGGCGTCTTCTGGACCGCCCTCGACGCGGAGCTGCCGGAGATCGAGGCGGTCGCCCTCAGGGGATGACGAACTCGCCGCGGGCGACCACCTTCGCCGAGCCGCCGACCCGGACGCGCTCGAGGCGCTCGGCGGAGCCGTCGGCGCGCGCGTAGAGCGTCGAGGGCCGGCCGAGCTCGGCGCCCTGCGAGATCGCGATCTCCTCGCCGAAGCGGATCCGGCCGTGGCGGGCGAGGTGGACCGCGAGCGGCCCGGCCGCCGAGCCGGTGGCCGGGTCCTCGGGGACGCCGAGGTCGGCGAAGAACACCCGCGCCTTCCAGCCGGAGCCGTCGCGGGCGAAGCAGCCCGCCCCGGCGGAGGTGACGCGGCCGAGCGCCGCCAGGTCGGGCGCGAGGGCCGCCACCTCTTCCGGCGAGCCGAGCTCGACGAAGACGTACGACGGGCCGAGGTCGTAGCGCTCGACGGGCAGGCCCGACCCCGCGACGCCGAGCGCGGCGAAGAGCTCGCCGCTCCGGTCGAAGGGGCGCCAGCGCGGGAGCGGCTGCTCCATCCAGCCGAAGACGATCTCCGCGCCCTCCCGCTCGAGCTCGACCGGCACGACGCCCGCGTCGGTCTCGAGCCGGACGACGACCTTCTGGAGCGGGCCGCCGAGCACGAACGCGGTCCCGAGCGTCGGATGCCCAGCGAACGGGAGCTCGGCGCCGGGCGTGAAGATGCGGATGCGGGCGTCGGCGCCGTCGGCCCGCGGGGGCAGCACGAACGCGCACTCCGAGAAGCCGAGCTCGCGCGCGAGCGCCTGCATCGTCGCCGGGTCGAGGTCGCGCGCGTCCGTGAAGACGCCAAGCTGGTTGCCGGCGAGCGGCGTCGCGGTGAAGACGTCCGCGATCACGAAGCGCAGGCGGCGCACCGGGGGAAGCCTAGTAGCCTCCTCGCCGTGCGACTCTTCCTCGTGCGCCACGCGGAGGCCGCCCCCGGCGAGCCCGACGAGCTGCGCCCGCTGACGCCCGCGGGCCGCAGGGCCGCGCGCGAGCTCGGCGCGCGGCTCGCCGCGGAGCGCCCCGAGGCCGTCGTCTCGAGCCCGCTGCTGCGTGCGCGCGAGACGGCCGCCGCGATCGCCGAGGCGGCCGGGCTCGAGGCCGAGCCCGACGAGCGCCTCGCCCCCGGCGCGAGCGCAGGCGCGCTCCGGGCGGCCGTGGCGGGCCGGGGCGAGACGGTGGTCGCCGTCGGGCACCAGCCGGACTGCTCCGAGATCGTGCTCGCGCTCACCGGGCAAGAGCAGAGCTTCCCGGCCGGAGCCTGGTGCGAGGTCGAGCTGTGACCGAGGTGGCGGTCTCCGTCCGCGGCCTGCGCAAGAGCTACGGGCCGCACGAGGCGGTGCGCGGGATCGACTTCGAGATCCGCAAGGGCGAGGTCTTCGGCCTGCTCGGGCCGAACGGCGCGGGCAAGACGACGACGATCGAGATCCTCGAGGGCTACCGCGAGCGCAGCGGGGGCGAGGTGCGCGTGCTCGGCGTCGACCCGCAGCGGGCCGGCCGGAAGTGGCGGGAGCGGCTCGGCGTCGTGCTCCAGTCGTCGTCGCTCTACCCGAACCTGACGGTGCGCGAGAGCCTGCGCACGTTCGCGGGCTACTACTCCCACCCGCGCGACGTGGACGAGGTGACGGAGATCGTCGGCCTCGCGGAGAAGGCGGACGCGCGGGTGCGCACGCTCTCGGGCGGCCAGAAGCGGCGGCTCGACCTCGGGCTCGCGCTCGTCGGCGACCCGGAGCTCGTCTTCCTCGACGAGCCGACGACGGGGTTCGACCCGGGCGCACGGCGCACGGCGTGGGACACGATCCGGAACCTGCGCTCGCTCGGGACGACGGTGCTGCTGACGACGCACTACCTCGACGAGGCCGAGCAGCTCGCCGACCGCGTCGCGGTGCTGCGCTCCGGCGAGATCGTGCGCGAGGGGCCGCCGTCGGAGCTCACCGGCGCGAGCGCCGAGGCGGAGATCCGCTACCGGCGGAACGGCGAGGCCGTCGTCGAGCGGACGGCGGCCCCGACCGCGCGCCTGCACGAGCTGATCCACGAGGCCGGCGGCGCCGAGCTGGAGGGGCTCGAGGTGCGCCGCCCCACTCTCGAGGAGGTCTACCTGGAGCTCACCGGCGAATGAGGCTCTGGCTCCACGAGCTGCGGGTCGAGCAGCTCCTCTTCTGGCGCAACCGCGAGGCCGCGTTCTTCACCTTCTTCCTCCCGGTCATCTTCTTCCTCATCTTCGGCTCGGTCTACGGCGACGACACGATCAAGCAGGAGGGCGGGATGAAGGCGTCGCGCTTCCTCGAGGCTGGGATGATCGGGTACGGCGTCGCGGCGACGTGCTTCGCCGGCCTCGGGATCTCGCTCGTCGTACGGCGCGAGTCGGGGGTGCTGAAGCGCATCCGCGCGACGCCCCTCCCGCCCGCGACCTACATCCTCGGCGTGCTCGCCTCGACCTTCGTCGTCTTCCTGATCGAGGCGGTGCTGATCGTCGCGATCGGCCGGGCCCTCTTCGACGTGCCGGTGCCCGACGCGCTCCCGTCCCTCGTCGCGGTGCTCGCGCTCGGCGCGCTCGCGTTCGCCGGAATGGGGCTCGGCATCTCCGGGCTCGTCCGCACCGCCGAGGGGTCCTCGGCGGTGATCAACGCCGTCTACCTGCCGATGGCGATCATCTCGGGCACGTTCTTCACGCCGGAGACCTACCCCGGGTTCCTGAAGGCGATCGCCGACGTGCTCCCGCTGACGCACTACACGCGCCTCACGCGCGACGTGATGCTCCGCGGCGAGCACTTCTGGACCGCGCCGGGGGCGATCGCCGTCGTCGCCGCCTGGGGCGCGGTCGGAGTGGCCGGCGCCGTCCGCGGCTTCCGCTGGCAGCCGCGGGAGACCTGAACGGGGAAAACCGATCCGGTCCCGCGGCGGGAACCCGGGAACGAGACACCGCTGGCTCACACCGGGCGCGGCCTCGCAGGAGGCCGCCCCCCTCACGGGAGGAACCGCATGACGAAGCACGCACCGCTCCTCGCGCTCGCGATCGCGTCGGCTGTCCTCGTCGCCGTGCCCGCCGTCGAGGCGCGCCCGGCGCGGGCCGCCGCGACCGTCGCGGCGACGGCCGGCAAGCCGTCGGAGTTCAAGTTCGCGCTCTCCGCGAAGTCGGTCAAGCATGGGGCGGTCACGTTCACCGTGACGAACCAGGGCTCCATGCCGCACGACTTCAGGGTCTGCTCGAAGGCGACGAAGACGGCCGCCGACACGTGCGCCGGCAAGACGACGGCGCTGATCTCGCCCGGCGCGAAGGCCACGCTGAAGATGACGTTCAAGGCCGCCGGCACCTACGAGTACCTCTGCACCGTCCCCGGCCACGCTGCGGTCGGGATGAAGGGGCTGCTGAAGGTCACGTAGGCCGGTCGCCGGACCTGAGCGCCGCCACCCAGCGCGGATGGCGGCGCTCGGCCCAGTCCTCGCGCACCCACCCGCGCGTCATTCCCGACAGCGAGTGCCGCGTCGACGGGAGGACGAGCGCGTAGTAGAGGTGCCCGAGGAAGAGCACGAGCGAGGCGTACATCAGCCAGTCGTGCACGAGCAGCGTGCTCGCGAAGCGGAAGCGCGTGTCGCGCTCTCCGTACCAGAGGAGGAACCCCGAGACCGCGAAGAGGATCGCGAACGCGGCCGTCGCGATCGTGTTCAGCTGCTGGCCGCGGTTCATGCGGCCGTCGGGGTCGAGCCGGTCGAGCTCGCGCACCGTGCGCCGGAGCGAGCGGCGGTCGCCGAGCGCGACCACCAGCACGAGCGCGCCCGCCCACGCCGCGGCCGTGTAGAGATGGATGTCCTTCAGGAGCGGCCGCCTGCTCACGGCCTCCGCCAGGCTCGGCAGGTAGAGGCAGAGCCCCGAGCCGAGCAGGACGCAGAACGCGCCGGCGTGCACCCAGTGCAGCGCGCGCTCGGTGCGGTTCCAGCGAAGGACGCGGCGCGACCGCTCAGGCGGACGAATAGCCATTCGAGCGGCCGACCCAGGCGTTCTGGTCGTAGCCGAGGCCTTCCCAGTAGCCGGTCGGCTGGCGGTCGACGAGCTCCATCCGCGCGAGCCACTTCACGCCCTTGTAGCCGTACATCTCGGGGATCACGACGCGCGCCGGCGCGCCGTGCGGGCGGCTGAGCGGCCGCCCGTCGAGCTCGAGCGCGAGCAGCACGTCGGGCAGGCGGAGCTGGGCAAGCGTGAGCGAGTCGTCGTACGGCTCCTCGAGCGAGACGAAGCGGACCGCCCTCGCCTGCGGGAGCGGCTCGACGAGGTCGAGCAGGTGCGAGAGGCGCACGCCGGCCCAGTGGACGTCGTGGACGGTCCAGCCGGTGACGCAGTGGAAGTCCGAGACCTGGTGCGAGCGCGGCAGCGCGAGCAGCTCGTCGTAGGTGAAGCTCCGCGGCCGCGCGACGAGCCCGCCGACCTCGAGCCGCCACGTCTTCGGGTCGAACACCGGCATCGAGCCCGAGATCGTGTAGATCCGCCAGCCCCCGACCGGGAACAGGTTCCCGAGGAGCTGCGAGACGGAGGAGGTGACGGGCGAGAAGACGCCGGTCACCCGGTCCGCCCACGCAAACGACGAGAGCCCTCCGCCGAGGAGCGCGAGGAACGCGGCCCGCCCGTAGCGCCGCTCGCCCGCTTCGTCCACGCGCCCACGGTACTCCTCGCCGCCGGGCACGCGCAGGGGCCCGGTCCCCGCCGCCGGAGAGCTTCTACACTGGCCGCGGCGCCCCCGTAGCTCAGTGGAAGAGCAGCGGTTTCCTAAACCGCGTGCGCAAGTTCGATTCTTGCCGGGGGCACTCCCGACTGCCCTGTGCCTGCCTGCAAGAACACGCAAGTTTGCAGGAATTCTTTCTCGCTTTCTGACTCGCCGGCGACGGTCGGCGTCGCCGGTCGAGACGGCCAGCGGGACCATGAGACTGTCGCGCGACCGTCTCGCGGAACATCCGATGCCCCTTCTGGCGTTTCCCGTCGTGGCGCAGCGGACCGGCATCGAGGCACAAGAAGGCGTGCGCATCGCGCCGCGACGCCCGCTGCAACTGCGACCGACCTACCAGGCAAGCGTCTTCAGCGCCCACGAGTCGAAGCGCATCCGGAAGGCCTTCGCCACGCTGGCCGAGGCGCGAGGGTGGCGCGCCGAGACGCAGACGGGCGTCCGGCGTGGGACGTTGCGCGCGCCGGCGCACACCACGGTCGCCGAGGCAGCGGAGGAGCTCGTCGAAGGGATGCGCTCGGGACGCGTCCGCACCCGCTCGGGCGACCCGTACAAGCCGAGCGCGATCCGGAGCTACGCGGCCGCGCTTCGCGACCACGTCGTCCCGCGGATCGGGCGAACCCGCCTGGGCGACGTGCAGCATCGCGACGTCCAGCGGATCGCGGACGAGCTGCTCGCCGCCGGCCGCGACCCGTCGACCATTCGGAACGCGCTCATGCCGCTGCGCGCGATCTTCCGGGCGCGCGGTCGAGGACGGCGACGTCGCGGTGAACCCGTGCACTCACCTTCGCCTGCCGGCCGTCCGCGGCCGGCGCGAGCGCAGCGCGTCGCCGGACGAGGCAGAGCGGCCGTTGGCTGCTCACCCCGAGCGCGATCGGCCGATCTGGGCGACCGCGCTGTACGCCGGTCTCCGCCGCGGCGAGCTGATGGCGCTGCGCTGGGATGCCGTCGACCTCGCGAACGGCGTCATCCGCGTCGAGCGTGCGTACGACGAGAAGGGGCGCATCGAGGTCGAGCCGAAGAGCCGCGCTGGCCGCCGGTCGGTCCGATCGTCGGCGCCCTCCGCGACCTCCTCGTCGTCCACGAGGCGAGACAGGATTGGCGCGACGGCCTCGTGTTCGGCGGAGACGCGCCGTTCCAGCCGTCGAACCTCTGGCGCCGAGCTCAGCGCGCGTGGAGCCGCGCAGGCCTGCAGCCGATCGGGCTCCACGAGGCCCGCACACGTTCGCGTCAGTCCTCATCGCCACCGGCGTCAACCCGAAGGCGATCACGACCTCCATGGGCCACGCGTCGATCCAGACGACGTACGACCTGTACGGGAAGCTGATGCCGGGTTCGGAGGCAGAGGCTGCAGCGCTGGTCGACTCGTATCTGGCACGAGCCACTACGGGCGCCCAAGTCGCCCGTCTCGACGCTGCGATCTGAGCCGCTTGTGCCCGCGAGGGCCGTTAGGCGGCGGCAGGTGCGGTCTCGGCGAGTCGCGCCTCGGCGTCGAAGCGATGCTGCAGGTTCGTTATCAGGCGTGCCAGCGTGTTCCCGCACGTGTGCTCACCAAGGAGGACACGAAGCCACCCCGGGGTGACCTCAAGCCGAAGCGTCTGCCCAACGTGAAGGTCGACCGCGTTTGCCTCCCATTGAGCGTCGTCAACCTGGCGAGGTAGACCCCACAGGCGGAAGGGCTCCTTAGAGGTGAATAGACCTGCGACGAAGCGGTCGAGGTCAGCGAGCGGGCGTGGAAAGTCGATCACCGCAACGTCTCCGTCGATGGTGAGACCCAGTTCTCCAACTCGCTCCGCCCGCAGCTGGTATGTCGCCTCCAGGCTTCGAACGTATGCCTCATAACGATCGAGCGTTCTCCATAGCGCACCCGCTACTAGCTCAAAGCTCGTCCCGGTCGCGACGAACCCACCCCGGTAGTCGGCGATGACACTCGCCTCTCCGATGCCGGCTTCTCTGAGCCAGGAGCCCACAGCTGTCAACGACGCAGCAGAGGCGAACCGCGGATCCGTGCGAACGAGGTTCAGCAGTGCCTCGGGAGCATCGCCTTCGACCTGCACCCGCCAACGCCGCGTCGGCCCGGCCGCGTCGCCTCTCACCGGAAGCAGCTCGTCGGATGTGAACGAGGACTTGACCCAGTGACGCTGTCCCTCGAACTGATTCAGCTGATCCGAAGGAAGCCAGGCCGTGTCGAGGCGCGCATCCGTCAGCAACTCGCGACGCACCAGACGCCTGACGACGTTCGCTGGCGCCGTCGTGTGTAGGAGCCAGAACCGAGTGTTCAACGAATCCACGAAGAACACGTGCTCGTTTGTCGTGAGTGTCCACAGCGATTCACCAGCTGCGTCAACGCGAGCTCCGAGACGGTCACCAATCGAGCGCAGAAGGGTCGCGGCACCGTCGCTCGAGTACTCGACTGGATGTGCCTCGAGAAGCCGTGACTTCACGCGACCAGGCGCGAGCCGACCTCCGAAGACGTCTTCACCGACCTCGCCACGCATTGCGTCGGTCATAAGCGCGATGAACTCCTGCCGTTCCATCGTTAGGCCCATTATTCCGCTCCGATCACTCCTCGGCGATCCCGCCGGTCTCCGCAAGATCCTCAAGCGAGAGCTGCCCTTCGATCTGTGGCTGTGGCTGACGCCCAATCGAACGCGCCGCTCGGCCCTGAGCAGCCTGCCATGCCCGCGTAGCCCCGCGTGGATCGAGGGCGGCCGGAGTGCTGAGGATGACAACGCGGCCTTGGCTGCTCCCCGTCCGGGGCTCGTAGCGGAAGTATCGACGCATCGCAGCGCTTGTCAGGCGCCGGAGGATCGTCTCACAGCGCTGGATGAAGCTCTGCTGCACGCCGCGCCCCAGTAGCGCCCATTCGGGGAGAAGCGCCTCGCACAGAGACTCGATCCCGAGGAATTCAAGTCCGCGGGCTTGGGCCGCTGTCAGCTGCGGCACGAGCAGCTCTTGGATCTCATCGTCAGGACTTTGGTGGTCCACTGGAAACCGCGCAGGTGGCAGTCCGCCATCGTGTCGCTGGTCGAAGTCATCGAGACCCGTAACTCCGCTCGAGCCGGAAAGGCGAACTCGGCTCGAACCGATGGTCAAGAGGGGCGCCTCGATCTCAAGCGCTCGAAGCGCGTGTTCGAGCGCAGCCCGCTCATCCTCAAGGCCGACGAACATGGCCCGCACCGCGACGTCTGGCTCATCGCGCAACACCGACGGGAGCGTGCCAGCGCGTCGTAGTGCAGTTGCATCGGCCGCCAAGTACCGTCGCGCCTGCTCCTCCTCAAGGTTCTTGCCGCTCTTGCACTCTGCGAGCAGAACGAGCGCTGGCGCGGTTCGGAAGAGGACGGCGTCGGCTCGGATGTCACCGGAAGACGTACTCACGAGCATCTCGAACTGATGCCGCTCCCAGCCCTGATTCCGAAGGAGTGAAGGCCAGCGCCCATCCCCTCTCAGGAGCGCGATGAGCCCATTCAGAGGGATGAGACGCCGATCCACGCCTGAATGTTCCCTCCGGCGCAAGCGATACCTGCGATTCCTCGGACGCGGTCAGCGGCTGTTCCCCGCCGAGGCGCGAGCGTGGCACGCCGAGAGCGAGCGGGCGGCGAGGAACGCTGCGGGCACCGGCGCACACGACTCTTGCGGGCGGCGGAGGAGCTCGCTGCCGGGATTCGCTCCGGCCGCGTCCGACCGCGAGCTCCCGAAGGACCCGGGAATGCGAGGCTGCGCCTCCAGCCCGTGCTCGGCCCGGCAGGCGATCAGCCCCCGCGCGATCCCCTCGTCTGCGCTGCCGCAGTCCGAGCTCGCTGGTCGGTGCGGTGTCTCGCGGCCGGCGACCGCTCGGCTCGAACGTCGTCCCCGCCCTCGACGCCGACCTCGTCCTCGACCTCGCGCTCTGCGAGAGCCAGCCGGCTCGCCGGGAGCCGCGCGGCGGGTCCGTCTACCGCAGGCTCCTCATCCGGGACGCCCACTAGAGTCGCCGCGACGTGGCGGGACGCACGCAGGAGGCTCTCTACGCCGAGATCGACCTCGAGCTGTCCTGGTCCGAGGACGAGCTCCCCCAGGTCGAGCGGACGAAGCACGTCCACAGCCTCCACCCGTACCTCGGGAAGTTCATCCCGCAACTGGTCGAGGTCTTCCTCAAGCGCTACTTCTCGCCGGGAGGGTGCATCTACGACCCCTTCGTGGGGTCGGGGACGACCCTCGTCGAGGCCAACGTCTTCGGGGCCGACGCAATCGGCTGCGATATCTCGGCCTTCAACTGCCTCCTCTCGCGAGCCAAGACCGCCCGCTACCCGCTGGGAGAGCTGGAGCTCGCCCTGCGGGGAACGCTCGAGGACGCTCGGCGGCGCATCGACGGCCCGCCGAGCGCCGCGACGCCGTGGCTCGAGCGCTGGTATGCACCCCGGGCGCTCTCCGAGCTTCTTGCGTACCGCGCCGCCGTCGACGACCTGGCTCCGCCCTTCGACGACGTCGCTCGGGTGATTCTCTCGCGGGCCGCCCGCTCCGCTCGCCTGACGACACACTTCGACCTCGACTTCCCCCGCGCGCCGACCACGGGGCCGTACTGGTGCCTGAAGCACAAGCGCAAGTGCCGCCCCGTCGAGGAGGCATGGAAGTTTCTCGTCCGCTACACGACGGACACCGTGCGGCGCCTGCGAGAGTTCGCGGCGCTTCGTCGCGACCGTGAGGTCGCGGTTCTCCACGGCGACTCCCGAACCGTCCGGCTACCCGTGAGTCCGTCGGGTGTGATCACCTCGCCGCCGTATCCCGGCCTGATCGACTACCACGAGCAGCATCGATACGCCTACGAGCTGCTCGGCCTCGTCGACCGCCGGGACGAGGAGATCGGCGCGGCGTCCTCGGGCCGAAGCCGGTCTGCCCTGCAGTCGTACGTCGAAGCGATGAGCGCGGCGTTCGGTCACACAGCCGCTCAGCTGCCTCGGGACGCCTGGGTGCTCGTCGTCGTCAACGACTCGCAGAATCTCTACCCGGCGATCCTCGAGAACGCCGGTCTCATCCTCGAGGAACGCATCACTCGCCACGTCAACCGGCGCACAGGACGTCGCGCGGGCGAGTTCTTCGAGGACGTCCTGCTCTGCCGCGCCGCGTAACGACCGGCACGACGGCGCCTCAAGGCAGGTCACGCTCGCGCAGCTCGAGGGCGAGCTCCGCGCGGAGGAGCGCCGGGCGCGCGAGCATCCAGACGTGGCCGCCGGGCGCGTCGAGCTCCCGGTACGCGGCGCCGAGGAGCTCGGCGAGCCGGCGGCAGTGCGACGCCGGGGTGAGCTCGTCGCTCGTGCAGGCGACCACCGTCGAGCGCACCCCGGCGTCGCGGACGCGGAGGAGCTCGGCGGTCAGGTCGAGCCCGTGCACCGTCCTCGCGAGCCGGAGCGCGCACCGCGGCGAGACGGCGACGCCGAGGACGATCCGGACGAGCTCGCCCGGCGGGTACAGCCCCCGGCAGGCCTGGCCGAGCGAGGTCAGGAGGATGCGCGCGAACGGCTTGCGGAGCGGCAGGCCCGCCGGGGCGACGAGGACGAGCCGCTCGACCGCCTCCGGCCGCTCCGCCGCGACGAGGAGCGCGAGCGCCGCCCCCATCGAATGGCCGGCGAGCCGCACCCGGCCGCCCCGCCTCGCGACCTCCCGTTCCAGCCGGGCGCGGTACGGCTCGAGCGCACCGCCGGCCGCCCCGAAGCGCGGCGGCTCGAGCGCCTCCCAGCCGTCCGGGAGCGCGCGCCGGTAGAGGCCCGCCGTCGCCGCCCAGCCGGGGACGAAGAGGCCGGGCGGCTGCGCCCGGGCGGGGCGCGTGGATGGCTCCGGCGTCCGTGCTGCGATCTCCGGCTGAGCGTAGTCGCAGCCCTACAGCCGCAGCCGGAAGCTCCGCTGCGCACGGCCGTGCGCGCCCCGCGGGAGCGCGACCCGCGCCGTGAGGCGCCCGCGGACGCCCCGGGGACAGCGGAGCTCGAAGACGCCGCTCGAGCGCGGCAGGAGCTCGCGGGCGGGCGCGCGCAGGCGCGCGACGAGCCGCCCGCGGGCGCGGAGCACGACGGCGAGCGCGCCTCGCGGGAGCGCCTCGACGACGTTGCCGCGGTTCGAGACGACGAGGCGGAGCACGCGGCGGCGGCCGGCGCGGCGCACGCGCAGCGAGCGCAGCTCGAGCCGGTGGACGATCCGGCCGGGGACGCGGACGACGACCGTCACGCCGAGCCGCATCCGGACGGCGAGGCCGCCCGCGGAGCCCGGCCGGGTGGTCGCGAGCACCAGGGCGGGGTGGTCGCCCGGGCCGGCCCCGCGCGGCGGCGCGGAGCGGAGCTGCACGGCCGCGGACTGCCCGGGCGCGAGCGCGACCCGGGCGGGGCGCAGGCGCAGCCACCTGCCGGCGAGGCGCGCGCCGGCGCCGCCCGAGCGTACGAGCGGGCGGCCGCGCGCGTCGAGCGCGAACCCCGCGGCCGCGACGTCGACGACGACGGGGGCGGCGCCCTCGTTCGCGAGGCGGACCGTCGCGCGCGCCGCGCCGGCGAGGGTGACGTGGGCCGGCGAGGCCGAGAGCGCCACCGCAGGCCGGCCGGCAGGGGCGGCCGCGCCCGCCGCGGCGGGCGCGAGCCAGGCGGCGAGCGCGGCGGCGAGGGCGGCGCGTGCGTTCACCGGCCGACGACGGTGAACGTGACGGTGGCCGAGTAGTGCCCCGCGGCGACCGCCGGCAGCGGCGCAGCGAAGCCGACGCTCGCCGTCCAGACGTCGCCGGCGGCGGCGCTCGGCGCCGAGGCGGTGCCGACGAGCAGGTCGGCCGCCGGCGGCACCGGGACCGGCGCGAGGCCGCCGCCCGAGAGCGCCGGCCCGAGCGCGCCGCCCGCCGGAGCGGAGGCGCCGACGCCGAGCGGGAGGTCGGCGGGCGCGAAGGCCGAGCGCCGCACGGTGAGCGAGTAGCCGGCGGCGTCGTTGGAGAGCACCGTCACGTGCTCGGCGAGCGCGGCGGGCGTCGTGCCGGCGGCCGCGGCGCCGAAGCTGAGGCTCGGGCGGTCGAGGGCGATCGAGACGGCGGGCGCCACGTCGAGGTCGACGGCGGCGCCGGCCGAGGCGGTCGCCGACGGCGTGCCGGCGCCGGCGCACGACGCCGCGGGCGAGGCGCTCGAGCCCGGCGCGGGCGGGCCCGCGGCGAAGTCGGCCGCGTTCGCGTCGGTGTCCGTGCAGCCGCCGTCCGCGCGCACCGCGGCGGTCGTCGCCGAGAGCGCCGGCGCCGGGCCGGACCCCTCGTAGTCCGAGGCGGAGCCGTAGCCGACGAGGTCGGCCACGAGCGGGTTCGCGGAGCAGCTCCCGGCGCTCGCGCCGCACGAGAGGGCGGCCGCGTCGCGCACGAGCGCGACCTTGCCGCCGGAGGCGGCGAGGTTCGTCGTCCCCGTCGCGTCGGGCGCGGGGAGGGCGGCGCCGGCCGTGCCGCCCGACGCGAGCTGGACGAGGTAGCGGCGGCCCGGCTGCAGCGAGCCGGCGAGCGCCGTCGCCTGCCACGACGTCCCGGCCGCGGTCGCGTACTGCACGCTCCAGCCGGTGACGTCGACGGCGGCCGCGCCGCGGTTCAGAAGCTCCACGTAGTCGTTCAGGTAGGCGGCGCCCGCGTTCCCGCCGCCCGCGTAGAGCTGGCTGACGACGACGTCGGACGAGGCGCCGACGGCGGCCGGCGCCTCGAGGAGGACGGCTGCGCAGAGGAGAGCGAGGGCGAGGCGAATCGCGTGCATGGGCGGCTCCGATCGGGGAGGGGGACGGGGTCTCCCCGTGGTAGCGGCGGCGGGCGCGCGGGGGAAGGGTGCGTGCGCGAATCGTCTCGCTTCCGTCGCGAAGCTGTCGCAGAGCGCCGCGCCGCCGCCCGAGCCTGCAGAATCAGCGGGTCGTGCGCCCGGCGGCCGCCGCATGAGGATCGCGCTCTTCGCCACGTGCGTCGGCGACGCGATCTTCCCGGAGGCGCCGCAGGCGACGGTCGAGGTGCTCGAGCGGCTCGGGCACGAGGTCGTGTTCCCGGAGGAGCAGACCTGCTGCGGGCAGCTGCACGCGAACAGCGGCTACCGCGAGGAGGCGGCCCGGCTCGCGCGCCGCTTCGTCCGCGTCTTCGACCGCCACGAGCTCGTGGTCGCGCCGTCGTCGTCGTGCGCCGGAGCCGTGCGGGCGCTCTACCCCGACCTGCTCGGGGAGCCCGTGCCCCTGGCCGAGCGCGTGCTCGAGCTGTCGGAGCTCCTCGTGCGGCGGCTCGGGCTCGACGACGTCGGCGCCTCGTTCCCGCACCGGGTCGCCTACCACCCGACCTGCCACTCGCTTCGCGTCGCCCGCGTCGGCGACGCGCCGCTCACGCTCCTGCGCCGCGTGCGCGGACTCGAGCTGGCCGAGCCGGAGGGCGCGCTCGAGTGCTGCGGCTTCGGCGGCACGTTCGCCGTGAAGAACGCCGACAGCTCGAGCGCGATGCTCGCGGACAAGCTCGACCGGCTCGAGTCGACGGGCGCGGACTACTGCACCGCCGTCGACCCGTCGTGCCTGCTCCAGATCGGCGGTGGTCTCTCGCGCCGGGGCTCCCGGCTTCGCACCGTCCACCTCGCGGAGATCCTCGCGGCGCGATGAGGGCGCCGGCGGAGAGCTTCCCCACGGCGGCGCGGCGCGAGCTCGCGGACGCGCGGCTGCGCGCGAACCTGCGCGCCGCGACCGGCACGATCCGCGCGAAGCGCGCCTCCGTCGTCGCCGAGGTGCCCGACTGGGAGGAGCTGCGCGAGGCCGCGCGGGCGATCAAGGCCGAGGTGCTCGCGCGCCTGCCCGAGCACCTCGCCCGCTTCGAGGCCGCCGTCGAGACGGCCGGCGGCCGCGTCCACTGGGCCCGCGACGCGGCCGAGGCGAACTCGATCGTCGCGGACGTCGCCCACGCGCACGGCGTGACCGAGGTCGTGAAGGTGAAGTCGCTGACGACCGACGAGACCGGCCTGAACGACGCGCTCGCCGCCGCCGGCGTGCGCGCGGTCGAGACCGACCTCGCCGAGCTCGTCCTCCAGCTCGACGGCGACCGGCCGTCGCACATCCTCGTGCCGGCGCTGCACCGCAACCGGACCGAGATCCGCGACCTCTTCCGGCGCACGATCGCCCCAGGGCTCGACTCGGACGACCCGGCCGCGCTCGCGGAGGCGGCGCGCCTCCACCTGCGCGAGAAGTTCCTGACGGCGCGGATGGGCGTCAGCGGCGCGAACTTCGGCGTCGCCGAAACGGGCACGCTCTGCGTCGTCGAGTCGGAGGGCAACGGCCGCATGTGCACGACCCTCCCTCCCGTGCTCGTGACCGTGCTCGGGATCGAGAAGCTCGTGCCGAGCTTCGCCGACCTCGAGGTCTTCCTGCAGCTCCTGCCGCGCTCCTCGACCGGCGAGCGCATGAACCCGTACACCTCGCTCTGGACGGGCGTCTCGGACGGCGACGGGCCCGAGGAGCTCCACGTCGTCCTGCTCGACAACGGCCGCACCCGCGTCCTGGGCGACCGCGTCGGGCGGCAGGCGCTCCACTGCATCCGCTGCAGCGCCTGCCTGAACGTGTGCCCGGTGTACGAGCGGACGGGCGGGCACGCGTACGGCTCGGTCTACCCGGGGCCGATCGGCGCGATCCTCACGCCGCAGCTCGTCGGCGTCGAGCGCGCCGCGTCGCTCCCCTTCGCCTCGAGCCTGTGCGGAGCCTGCTACGACGTCTGCCCGGTGAAGATCGACATCCCCTCCGTCCTCCTGCACCTGCGCGGCCTGGCGGTGCAGGCCGCCGCGCCGCGGGCCGAGCGCGCGGCGATGCGGGCGGCGGCCTGGGCGCTCGGGGGCCCCCGCCGCCTCCGGCTCGCCGAGCGCGCCGCGCGCCTGCTGCAGCGGCCGCTCCTCCGCGGGGGCGCGATCCGGCGGCTTCCGCCCCCGCTCGCCGCCTGGACGCGCACGCGCGACCTGCGCCCGGTCGCGGCGGAGACCTTCCGCGAGCGCTGGCGCCGGGAGCGCGGGTGAGCGCGGCCCGCGACGAGGTGCTGGCGCGCGTCCGGCTCGCCCTCGCCGGCGCGCCCGCGCCGGCGCCGCCGCCGCGCGCCTACCGCCGCGAGGGCGCGCGGACCGCCGCCGAGCGCGTCGCCCTCTTCTGCGAGCGCGCGGGCGAGTACCGCGCCGAGGTCCGCCGCGTGCCGGCCGGCGGCGTCGCCGAGGCGGTCGCCGAGGCCTGCCGGGAGCGCGGGGCGCGGCGGCTCGGCGTCCCGCCCGGGCTGCCGCCCTCGTGGCGCCCGCCGAGGCTCGAGCTCGTGGAGGACGACGGCCTCGGGGCGCGGGAGCTCGACGCCCTCGACGGGGTCGTGACCGGGTGCACCGTCGCGATCGCCGAGACGGGCACGATCGCGCTCGCCGGCGGGCCGCGCGAAGGCCGCCGCGCGCTCACGCTCGTGCCCGACCTGCACGTGTGCGTCGTCGAGGAGCGGCAGGTGGTCGAGCTCGTGCCGGAGGCGACGGCGCTCCTCGGCGCGCTCGTCGCGCGCGAGCGGCGCCCCGTGACGCTCGTCTCGGGCCCGTCGGCCACGTCGGACATCGAGCTCAGCCGCGTCGAGGGCGTCCACGGCCCGCGGGGCCTCGTCGTCCTCGTCGCCGCCGACGGCGCATGAGGCGCGCGGCCGTCGCGGCCCTCGTCTTCCTCGCCTGCTGGGGGGCCGTCCACTTCTGGTTCTACCGCTACGACCTGATCGGCGACGTCGGCATCTACCGCGGCTACGCCGAGCTCGTGCGCCACGGCGCGGTGCCCTACCGCGACTTCGCGTTCGAGTACCCGCCCGGCGCGCTGCCGCCGCTCCTCGCGCCGGCGTACCTCGGCGGCTACCAGCACGCCTTCGGCCTCCTGATGGGCGTCCTCGGCGCGGCGCTCGCGGCCCTGCTCGCGCGCGACGCGCCGCTCCGCGGGCTCGCCTTCGCCGCCGTCTCGCCGCTGCTCGTGGGCGCGCTCGTCCTGAACCGCTTCGACCTCTGGCCGGCGCTGCTCGCGACGGCCGCGCTCCTCGCGCTCCTGCACGACCGCCACCGGCTCGGCTTCGCGCTGCTCGCGGCCGGCTTCACCGCGAAGCTCTGGCCCCTCCTGCTCGTCCCGCTCGCGGCCGCGTGGACGCTGCGCCGGCGCGGGGGCCGGGAGCTCGCCCGCGCGGGCGCGGCGGCCGCGGCCGTCGCGGCGGCGGCGCTGGTCCCGTTCGCGGCGCTGGCGCCGCACGGGCTCTGGTCGAGCCTCTGGGGCCAGCTGTCGCGGCCGCTCGAGATCGAGACGCTCGGCGGGGCGCTGCTGATGCTCACCGGGCACGCCGGCATCGACATGAGCCACGGGAGCTACAACGCGGCCGGCGTCGCCGTCCGCCCGCTCGAGGCGCTGACCGGCGCGGCGCTCGCGACGACGCTCGCCGTCCTCTGGGTCGCCTTCGCTCGCGGGCCGGCCGAGCACGAGCGGCTCGTGCGCTACGCCGCCGCGTCGGTCTGCGCGTTCGTCGCGCTCGGGAAGGTGCTCTCGCCGCAGTACCTGATCTGGCTCGTGCCGCTCGTCGCGCTCCTCCGCGGCCGCCGAGGCGCGTGGGCGGTCGCCCTGCTCTCCGCCGCGCTCGTGCTCACGCAGGTCCTCTACCCGTCGCGCTTCTACGACTACGTCTACGGGCACCGCCTCGCGTGGCTCGTGCTCCTGCGCGACCTCCTGCTCGTCGGCTTCGTCGCGCAGCTCGCGCTCCCGCACGGCGTTTGGCGGCGGCGCCCGCGGGAACGGCTCGAGACACGTGTCAGCCAGGCAGGAGGATGACGATGCCGCCCAGGGGAGTGAAGAAGGGGACGAAGCTCGCACGCCAGTACGAGCACGTCAAGGAGAGCGAGCGCCGGCAGGGCCGGTCCGAGGGCCTCGCGGAGGAGATCGCGGCGCGGACCGTGAACAAGGAGCGCGCCCGGAGCGGGCGGGCGAAGACGAGCTCCCGCCTCTCGCGCACCGACATCTCCTCCGGCCGCCGCGGCGGGCTCCGCTCCGGCACCGCCCGTCCGAAGGGGCGCACCTACGACCAGCTCTACGAGGAGGCGCGCCGGCTGGGGATCGAGGGTCGCTCGTCGATGAACAAGGCGCAGCTCGAGCGGGCCGTCGGACGGCGCACGTGAGCCGGACGGCGGGCGCGGACGCCGGGGAGGCGGGCGCGCGACGCGTCCGCCTCCGTCCGGCGGGACCTACGCGATCAGCGAGACGTTCGCAGCCTGCGGGCCCTTCTCGCCCTGCTGCTCCTCGTACTCGACCTTCGCGCCCTCGGCGAGCGTCCTGTAGCCGCTGCCCTGAATCGCGCTGAAGTGCACGAACAGATCCTTGCCGCCCTGGTCCGGGGTGATGAACCCGTAGCCCTTCTCGGCGTTGAACCACTTGACGGTTCCGGTTGCCATATCGCTTCTTCTCACCTCCCTGCCACTTCGTGAACGGGCAAGAAAGTGCAAGGACACAGCACGATCCGAACCGCTCGAATTGCCGCGCCATTCTAGCTCCGCCCGGGCCGCGCGGGCGCCCGAGAGCCCGTCTCCGCGCAGTTTGCGCCCGCTTTCGCCTGGACGCAGGCGACCGCGCCGACTAGAATCCGGGCTGGTGTCCCCGCGCAGGCTCTTGGCTCTGCTTACCCTCGTGACGGCCGGTGCGCTCGCCGTCGCCCTTCCGGTCGCGGCCGACACCTACAAGCCGGGCCCCGTCGTGGAGTCGAGCGGCGTGCCCGACGGGCCGATCAAGTCACAGCCGGGCTCGGCCGTCCGCGGCAAGAAGCTCTTCGTCGTCTTCTGCGGCAAGTGCCACGTGATGCAGGCCGCGCACACGAAGGGCACGCTCGGGCCGAACCTCGACCGCGACCACGTCAGCTACACCGGGGTCATCAACGCCGTGATCCAGGGGGTCGGCGGGATCCAGGCGGAGTACCTGCTCCGCGCGCTGACCTTCTCGCAGATCTACGACGTCGCGAAGTTCGTCGTGCTCGAGCGGCGCTAACCCCGCCACCGCCGGACCGATCGCGAGCTCGCGCGCACGCTCCCGCACGGCGCACGCCGCCGCCGTCGCGATCGCCTGGGCGATCTACCTCGGCAACGTCGCAGCGCTCGTGAAGATCTGGGTCGACAACGGCAACCTGGCGATGCACACGACCGCCGACCTGCTCGCCCGCACGGCCGGGCTCGCGGGGCTCCTGTGCGCGTACCTCGCCCTCGTGCAGGTGGTGCTGCTCGCCCGGCTGCCGGTGCTCGAGCGCGTCGCGGGCTTCGACCGGCTCACCCACTGGCACCGCTGGAACGGCCATCTCTGCATCGCCCTCGTCGTCGTCCACGTCGTCCTCCAGATCCAGGGCTACTCCATGCCGACGCACCGCTCGTTCGGCGACGAGTTCTGGACGATGGTCGCGGAGGGCGCCTTCCCCGGGATGATCACCGCGACGGTCGGGACGGTGCTCCTGCTCGCCGTCGGCTGGAGCTCGTTCGCGCTCGCCCGCCGGCGGCTGCCCTACGAGCTCTGGTACGCGGTCCACCTGACCGCGTACGCGGGGATCGCGCTGGCGTGGTTCCACGAGATCCCGACCGGCGGCGACCTCGCCCTCAACGAGGGCGCCGCCGACTACTGGCGCGGGCTCGCGGCCGCCGCGCTGGCGGTCGTCGCCTACCGCGTGCTCGCCCCCTTCGTCTCGGCGTTCCGGTACCGCCTCCGCGTCGCCGAGGTGGTCGCCGAGGGGCCGGACGTGACGTCGGTCAGGATCACCGGCCGCCGGCTCGACCGGCTCGGCGCCGTGCCGGGGCAGTTCTTCCTCTGGCGCTTCCTCGCGCGCGGGCACTGGTGGTCGGCGCACCCGTTCTCGCTCTCGGCCGCCCCCGACGGGGACTCGCTCCGGATCACCGCCAAGGCCGTCGGCGACCACACCCGCCGGATGCGCGACCTCCCCGTCGGCACCCGCGTCGTCGCCGAGGGCCCGTTCGGCGACTTCACGGAGCGCTCGCGCCGCCGCGACAAGGTGCTGCTCGTCGCCGGGGGAATCGGGATCACCCCGGTGCGCTCGCTGCTCGAGCGGATCGACGGCGACGTCGTCGCGATCTACCGCGTGCTCGCCCCGGAGGACGTCGTCTTCGCCGACGAGCTCGCCGAGCTCGAGCGCCGGCGGGGCGTCACCGTCCACTACGTCGTCGGCGACCACGCGACCGACGAGGGGCGCGCCCTGCTCTCGCCGGCCCACCTCGGCGAGCTCGTGCCCGACCTCGCCGAGCGGGAGGTCTACCTGTGCGGCCCCCCGGCGATGACGAGCGTGACCGGGAAGCGCCTCCGCGCGGCCGGCGTGCCGCGCCGCCGGCTCCACGTCGAGCGGTTCGCGATCTAGGGGCGCGTCCGGACGCCGCGCCTCACGGGCGCGGAGCCCGCCCTCCGGCGACGCGGCCGCCGCCGGGCTACTGGCAGATCGGCTCGCGGGGCCCGGTCAGGGCGAAGCCGTACACGACGCCCGAGGCGGTGTAGAACGAGGTCGTCACCCCGCCCTTCCGGGAGGAGAGCGCCTCGAAGCCGATGCACTTCGTGTAGATCGGCGTGTCGTAGAGGTCGTAGATGCTCGAGACGGGGTCGGTCGTCTTGAGCCCCTCCTTCGTGTGCCAGCCGGTCGGGGCGCCGAGCGTGAACACCGCGGTCACGCGCCCGAGGTGGAACTTCACCGCCACCCCGAGCGGCTCGCCGCGCGTGTACTCGAAGAGCCAGACTGGCTCCCTGCAGAGGTCGCTGTTCTCGACCGTGCAGAGCTGGTAGCGCGCGCCGAGGACCTTCTTCACCCGGACCATCGTGTCGCCGAGCTTGACGCCGGCGAGCGAGACGCCGGGGACGAAGACGCCGCGCGTCGGCAGCTGACCCGCCGCCTGCGCCTTCTGCGCCTGCGCGTGGGGGACGACCGCGAGAGCCAGCGAGAGCACGAGGGCGACCACGTGGGGCGCACCGTACCTCGCGGAGCGGGAGCCCGCAAATCCGACCGGACCGTCCCCGCCGTGCGACGATCGCGCCGTGGCCGGCCGCGGGAAGGCCCACCGGGCCGCGCTCGAGCGCGCGAAGGCGCGGCTCGACCAGCTCCGGCTCTACCCGGAGCCGGTGCGGATCGACCGGGTGCGGGTGCTCGTCTGGCCCCTCCTCTTCCGCCTGCCGTGGTTCCGGCGCTTCGACGGCTACGCTGCCTGGGACGCGATCTTCCTGCGCCGGCCGCCGGAGGTGCTTGGCGACGACCTGCTCTGCCACGAGCTCTGCCACGTCTGGCAGCTCCAGCACCGCCCGGTGGCGATGCCGCTCTCGTACCTGCGGACGGGCTACGAGCGGAACCCCTACGAGCTCGAGGCTCGGCACGCGGTGGAGCGAAGCCGGCCCGGGTGACCGCCGGCATCCCCCGGATGTGCCGCGGCGCCCTCAAGTCCGGCGGCGGCGGGCACGATGAGACTCGAAGAGCCGATGAGCGCCCTTCGACCGTTCAACCAGGCGATGGGAGCGTCCCTTCGCCACCTCCGCCGCGCGATCGCGTCCTCGTACCTCGAGCAGCACCCGGCCCACACGCTGGCGTTCGTCGTGATCGCGGGGACGCTCGCCGTCGGCGCGCTCGCCGGAGTCGTCTTCGTCGCCGGGCCCGAGGCGGTCGCCCACCGCCTCGCCCACCCGCGCCTCTACTGGCTCCCGATCGCCTTCGGCGCCACGATCGTCAGCTACCTGGGCTACATCTTCGCCTACCGGGAGTGCGCCTGCGCCGGCGAGGGCGTCGACCTGCCGCTGCACCACGTCGGCGCGCTCGTCGCCGGCGGCTTCGGGCTCTTCATCCCCCGCGGCGGCTTCGCCCTCGACGTCGAGGCGCTCGAGCTCGCAGGCCTGCCGCGCCGCGAGGCGCGGGTGCGGACGCTCAGCCTCGGCACGCTCGAGTACGCGGTGCTCGCCCCGGTCGCGTTCGCGATCTCGCTGCTCCTCCTCACCCGGGGCTTCCACCGGGTCGGCGTGCCGCTCTCGTGGGCGATCGGCGTCCCGGCGGGGGCGGCGGTGGCGCTCTGGCTGATGCGCCGCCGTCGCGGCTTCGCGCTCAGGGGAGGCTGGCGCTCGCGGCTCGCGCACGCGCTCGACGGGATCGCGCAGACGGTCCGGCTCGTCCAGAACCGGCGTGCCGGCGCCCTCGCCCTGCTCGGGATGACCCTCTACTGGGCCGCCGACATCTTCGTCCTCTGGGCGTGTCTCGCGGTCTTCTGGCCGGACGGCCACCCGAGCGTCGAGGTGATCATCCTCGGCTACGCGAGCGGCTACGCGCTCACGCGGCGGTCGCTCCCCCTCGCCGGCGCCGGCGCGGTCGAGACGATGCTGCCGTTCACGCTCATGTGGACCGGGATCGCGCTCCCCGCGGCCGTCCTCTGCGTCTTCGCCTACAGGCTCTTCAACCTCTGGATGCCGCTCGTACCCGCGGCCGCCGCGGTCTTCCTGCTGCGCCGCACCGCCGGCCCCGCCGGCGCCCACGGCTGAGACCGGGCGCGCCCGCCCGTATGCTGTGGGGGTGGCGAAGAAGTCGAGGGCGCCGCGCCCGCCGCGGCAGGTGCAGGCGCCGAAGCGGCGCGCCGAGCCGCGGCGCGGCGCCGGCCTCGGGCGGCTGCCGCGCTGGGGCTGGGCGTTCGCGGCGGTCGTGGTCGCGGCGGCGGCCGTCGGCGTGGCCCTCGCGTTCACGAGCGGCGGCTCGGGCACGAGCACGGCCGACGTGAAGCGCCTGATGGCGGCCGCGGGCTGCACCTTCAGGGACGTGCCGCCGAAGCCGCCGAAGAAGAGCCCGACGAACTTCCACGAGGACGTGCCGACGCTCTCGACGCCGACGAAGGGCCTCTGGAGCACCTTCCCGCCGTCGGCCGGGGCGCACTACGGCTCGTGGGCGGTCTGGGGCTTCTACCGCCAGCCGGTGAACCCGCGCCAGGTCGTGCACAACGAGGAGCACGGGGCGGTCGTGATCTGGTGGGGGCCGAAGGTGCCCTCGGCGACCGTCGACGCGCTCGAGGCGTTCTACGCCGAGAAGCCGGAGGGGATGTTCGGGACGCCGATCGCGGGGCTCGGCCGCAAGATCGCGCTCACGGCCTGGACGGGCGACCCCGCGACCTACTACCGCGACCACGACTTCGGCATGGGGCACATCGCCACCTGCACGAGGTTCGACCACAAGGCGTTCGCCGCCTTCCGCGACGCGTTCCGGGGCAGGGGCCCCGAGGGCGTCCCGCTCAGCTCGGACGCCCCCGGGATGGGGCCGCAGTGACGGCCGCTACGTCCCCGGGTACTCGCCGAGCTTGACCTCGAGCGACACGGTCGCCCCGGACTGGCGCGTGACCCTGAGCGTCACCGTCTGCCCCGGCCTGTAGCCCGCGAGCACCGTGCCGAGGTCGTCGGAGGTCGGCGTCGGCTTGCCGTCGATCGCCCTGATCACGTCGCCGACCCTGAGGCCGGCCCTGGCGGCGGGGCTGCCGGCGCTGACCGAGCCGACGTAGACGCCGTTGCCGGTGTCGCCGATCTCGATCCCGAGGTACGGCCGCCCGGAGTTCACGACGTGGCCGAACTTGACGATCTGGCCGGCGATGCGCTTGACCGTGTTGCTCGGGATCGCGAAGCCGATGCCGCTGGCCGCGCCCCCGAGCTGCGGGTCGGCGGCGGCGAGCGTCGGGATGCCGATCACGTTGCCGGTGATGCTCACGAGCGCGCCGCCCGAGTTGCCGGGGTTGATCGGGGCGCTCGTCTGGATCGCGTTCTGGAGCACGCGGCCGTTGCCCTCCGGCTCCTGTCGTCCGAGCGCGCTCACGATCCCCTCGGTGACGCTCGAGGAGAGGCCGAGCGGGTTCCCGATCGCCATCGCGATGTCGCCCACGCGCAGCTTCGACGAGTCGGCGAAGGTCGCCGGGCGGAGCGAGCCGCCCTTGACCTTGATCACCGCGAGGTCGTCGGCGGCGAACGAGCCCACGAGGGTGCCTCTGAGCTGCTTGCCCGCGGAGGTGGTGACGGTGAACGTCGTCGCGGTGCCGACGACGTGGGCGTTCGTGACGATGTCGCCCTTGCCGTCGAAGACGACTCCCGACCCGAGCCCCTCGGGAGTCTCGATCTGCACGACGGAGGGCGCGACCTTGCGGTAGACGCCGACGAAGACGTTCTGGAGCTGCTCTCCGACCGAGCCCGCGGCGCTCGTCGCCCGGGTCGAGGTCGTGGCGCGGCCCGAGGCGAAGCCCACGAGCAGCGCGGCCAGCGCCGCGAGCGCGGCGACGAGGAGTGGGAGCCTGATCCGGTTCATGCCACCGTTCTACCCGGCGCCCGGGCGGCGAAGCCTAAGAAGCTCCTAAACCGGGGCGGAGGTGATGAACGGCTTCCGGGTCGGGGCGTCGACGCCGCCGGCGCGCTCGACCGTCACGGCGACCACCGCGCCGGCCGGGACGGCGTGCGTCAGCCGCACGACGACCGTGCCTTCGCCGCCGGCGAACACGCCGGCGCGCTCGGCTCTGCTCCCGGCGATCACCCAGGCCTCGTACGTCTTGCCCGCCGGCGCCCGGCCGACGCCGGTGAGGACGAGCGCAGCCTCGTCGCCCGACACGACGACGGAGCCGCTCGCGCCGTTCAGGGGCACCCCGCGCAGGGCCTCCTGCGCCCGGTCGAGCCGGCCGTGCAGCGAGACGTTCCAGATCGCGAGCCCGGCGGCGGCGGCGACGGCGGCGGCGGCGACCGCCGCGAGCGGCCGGGAGAGGCGCGGCCGCAGCGGGACGACGTTCGGGCGCTCCGCCCGCACCGCGGCGAGGATGCGGTCGCGCAGCTCCGGCGGAGGCGGAGCGGGCCCGGCGGCGAAGGCGAGCGCCGCAGCGCTCTCCGACAGGACCGCGAGCTCGCTGCGGCAGCTCTCGCAGCCGGCGAGGTGCTCCTCGAAGAGGCGCGCCTCGGCCGGCTCGAGCGCGTCGAGCGCGTAGGCCGGGATCAGGTCGTGGAGGTCGTCGGCGTCCATGCTTCTCCTTCGAGCAGCTCGCGCAGGCGTGCGAGCCCGGTGAACATGCGGCTCTTGATCGTGCCGATGGGCTCGCCCAGCCGCTCGGCGAGCTCCGACTGCGTGAAGCCGCCGTAGTAGGCGAGCTCGATCGCCTCGCGCTGGCGGTCCGGCAGCTTCGCGAGCGCCGCCTGGACGCGCTCGCGCTCGAGCCGCAGCCACATCGCCTCGTCGCTCCCGCCGCCGGCGGCCGCCTCCGCCTCCGGGAGCGGCTCGGCCCGCCGGCGCTGCTCGCGCCGGACGAGGTCGACGGCGCGGCGGTGGACGACGGTGAGGATCCACGTGCTCGCCTTGCCCCGCTCCGGCAGGAAGCGGGCGGCGCCGCGCCAGACGGCGAGGAACGCCTCCTGCACCGCGTCCTCGGCGAGCGCCTCGTCGCGCAGGATCCGGAAGGCGAGGCCGTAGGCGACGCGCCCGTAGCGGTCGTAGAGCTCGGCGAGCGCGACCTCGTCGGAGCGCGCGCACAGGGCGACGACGGCCTCGTCCGACAGGTGGGCCAGCGTGCGCGGCATCGCCGTCGCGAGCATCGCACTGATTCGCCCGGCCCGCCACCTCGGTTCGGGCCTCCGCCTCGACCCGGCCCGGCGACGCCGCGGACGGGGCCGGCGCCCGCGCTCAGCGCTTCCGCGGGACGACGATCAGCACGGCCCGCATCCCGAGCGCGCGGTGGTTCGCGATCCCGCACCAGAGCCGGTAACGGCCGGGCAGGAGCGTGACCTCGAGGTCGCGGTAGGCGCCGGGGAAGACGACGGGCGTCCTCCAGACCCGGCCGCCGCCGATCCGCTGCAGCCGGAGGTCGTGCGGGTCCTCGCCGAGGTCGACGAGCTCGACGACCGCGGGCCCCGCGGCGAGTCTCGCCCGCGAGAGCGAGAAGAAGAACTCCTTCGCGCTCACCTGGACGCGGGCGGGCGCCACGGCGGCGGGCGCGGAGCCCGCGAGGGCGGCCGCGGCCAGGGCGGCCGCCGCCGCCTGCCTCACCGCAGGAGCGCCGGCCGCTGGAAGACCGAGGCGCCGGGCAGGATCGCGTCCGCGTCCGTCCCGAGCCACTGCTCGAGGAGCGCGGCCTGCACGGCGCGGAAGTCGGCGGTCGGCCTGAGGTTGCCGGACGGGTCGAGGCCGCCGGTCAGGCCCGGGAACGAGCCGACCTGCTTCCCGCTCACGCGCGAGCCGATCAGCAGGCCGAGGCCCGCGGCGCCGTGGTCGGTGCCCCGGGAGGCGTTCTCGGCGCCGCGGCGGCCGAACTCCGACCACACGTGCACGAGCACCCGGTCCGCGAGCCCGCGCGCCTCGAGGTCGCGCTGGAACGCGAGCAGCGAGTCGGAGGCGAGCTGGAGGTCGCGCTGCAGGCTCGCCGCCTGCGTGGCGTGGGTGTCGAAGTGGCCGACGGTGAGCCCGACCACGTGCACGGGGAGCCCCGCGGCGATCATCGCCGCGAGGCCGGCGAGCCGGTGCGGGAACGGGTCGGCCGAGCTCGGGTACGGCACCGGGCTCGCGAACCCGCTCCGCACCGTGCCGAGCCCGTAGTAGAGGTGGTGGGAGTCGTAGGCGACCGCGCCGGCGGCCGCGAGGCCGGGGTCGGACGACCTCGCGTGCGCCGCGCCGATGTTCGCGGCCTCCTGGAGGATCGACGACTCGAGCGGGTGCGCCGGGAGGCCGGGCGGCGCGAACGTGTACTGGTCGGCGGCCGCGAGCGTCGCCACCGGCACCTTCGCGGTCGCGAGCGACGGATGGAGCGCGACGTCGAGGGTGAGCCCCTGGAGCGGGTTGTCCGGCGTCCCGACCCGGTCGAGGTAGCGGCCGAGCCAGCCCGTCCGCAGGTGCGGATCGGTCGCGCCGACCTCGTAGTAGTGGCGCGAGGTGAAGTGCGACTGGTTCGCGCGGTCGTAGCCGACCGCGGGCAGGACCGAGACCTTTCCCTCGTCGTGGAGCGTCGCGAGCCCGGACGCCGCCGGGTGCCAGCGCAGGCGGTCGTCCTCGGCGAACGGCCGGCCGGCGCCCTGCGGCAGGGCGAGGTTCGGCCGCAGCGAGTAGTAGAGCGGGTCGCCGGCCGGGAAGAGCACCGAGAGCCCGTCGACGCCGCCGTTGAGAAACACGGTGACGAGCACCTTCTGCGCCGCCGCCGCGTCCGACGCCGCCCGCGCGATCCCGGAGTCGAGCGCCCGGCCCGAGAGGGCCGAGCCGCCGTAGACCGCGAGCGCGAGGCCGGCCGCGCGGGAGACGAACTCGCGCCGCGTGAGCCCGGTACCCGCCGGCACCGGCATCCCGGGCTCGATCGCGGGCAGGCCCTTCCCCGGCCGGGCGGCCGCCCGCCGGAGGAGGTCGGCCCGCTCGCAGTCGTAGCAGCTCATGCGCGTCCCCCGCCGCCTCGGGCTCCCGGGCGGCGGAGCCGCCCTCCGCCCGAGGGCGGCGCCGCCGGCGGCAGGAGGCTGTGCCCGAGGGGCGCGCGCGCGCTCGAGGCCGGCACGCGTCCCACCTCAGGCGGTCTGCAGGTCGGGGGAGGAGGCGACGAGGCGGCGCAGGGCCGTCTCGACGTCGCCGGGGCGCGCGCCTCGCCTGAGCTGCGCCGACGCGAAGGCGACGAGCAGGTCCTGGGTCGTCCGGGTCACGGTCGGGTTCGCCCAGAAGGCGAGCGCCCGCTGCAGGATCCTCGCGGGGTCGGCGGGGGTGTCGACGGGCGTGTCGGCCCCCTGCACGAGCGCCGCGATGAACCAGCGGGCGCGGAAGGTCGCGGTGTCGAGCCAGCGCGCGTCGTCCCAGCCGCCGACGTCCGGCGGGTAGAAGAGCTGCTGCCCGGCCTGAGCCGAGAGCGACCACCAGCTCGACGTGTCGACGAAGCGGCCGCGCATCCGCAGCAGGCCGGCGTTCAGCACGACCGGCGGCTTGACCATGCGCGGGCCCTCGTAGAAGTCCGGGTGCGTCAGGATCGCCTCGACGACCGGCCGCACGCGGTAGCCCGCGTAGAGCGACGCGAGCCCCTTGACGGTCGCCGCGTCGGGCGCGGTCGGCACGAAGTAGCTCCAGAGCTTCGTGACGAAGTACGAGGGGTGGAGCGGGTGCTCGAGGCAGAGCCGGCACGAATCCTCCCAGCTGAAGTTGCCGGACCTGCCGAAGATCGTCTTCACGCCGGCGTCGTGGCGGCTCGGGTCGAACGTGAACCCGTTCGGCTGCCGGTTGACGACGTTCCCGCGCCAGCCGGTGAGCGCGCGCGCCTGCTCGCGCACGTCGGTCTCCGTGTACGCGCCGCGGTTCGCGCCGAGCGTGAAGAGCTCCATCATCTCGCGGGCGTAGTTCTCGTTCGGCCGGCCGCGCACGTTCTGGTTGCCGTTCAGCCAGACCAGCATCGCGGGGTCCTGCGTCACGTTCACGAGCAGGTCCGCGAACGAGCCGAGCGCGTTGCCGCGAAACATGTCCACCTGGTTCAGGAGCAGCCGCTGCGACGCGACGCCCTGGTTCGACGTGGCGAACCAGTCGTGCCAGACGAGCGTCATGCGCTCGACGAGCGGCGCGTTCGTGCGCACCATCCGGTCGAGCCACGAGAGGTGGTCGTGCCCGAACGCGTCCGTCGGCGCCAGCGGCCGGCCGCGCTCGTCGTGCGGCTCGGGGCCGACGAGCCGGTACGGCGCCGGCCGCGTGAGCGCGTGCACCGCGTGCTTCAGCCCGAGCTTCGTGAGCGCCTCGGCCTCGCCCGCGCGCGCTCCGAAGCCCGCCCGCCAGAGGAGGCGCTCCGCCTGCGCCTTGCCGAACGGCCCGCGGTAGGAGGGAACGGGGCCCGCCACGAGCGCATTAAAGGGCACGCGCCGGCCGGGCGCCAGCCCGCGACGGAGCGGAGCGCCGGCCCCGCTACCATGGCGCGGTGCGCCGCCTCGCCCCGCTCCTGGTGGCCGCCGCGCTCGCCGCCCCGGCGACGGCGGCGCCGAACCCCGAGCAGGTCCGCCTGCAGAGAACGCTCAAGGCCGACATGGCGAAGACGTTCAAGCAGCGCGCGCCGCAGCTGAAGATCACCACGGTGAGGTGCAAGCTGCCGGCGAGCGGCACCGTCGCGAAGTGCACCGCGCACTTCACGTACGGGACGGCGGTGAAGGGCTACTACCCGGTGACGGCGACGCTGCACGACCTCGGCGGCACGCTCACCTGGAAGACGGGCGCCCCGAAGTGCCGGAACGCGAAGACGAACAGGCGCGTGTCGTGCCAGCCGCCTCCCGCCGGATACATCGCCCCGGCCGACGCGGAGGCGCTGCTGAAGCAGGGCTTCGACTACCGCGGCACCACCGTCCGCGCCGTCTCCGCGACCTGTGCGCGCGGCGACGGAGCCGCGGCCAGGAACGGCGCCTACAGCAGGCTCACGTGCAGCGTCGGCGCCGCCGGCGGGCACCGCTACCGGGTCGAGCTGGTCATGGTCGGCCCCAAGTCGGTCTCGGTCGCCCGCGTGACCCGCTCGAGCTGAGCCCCGGGAGCTAGGCCAGCTCGGCGAGGTCGGGGAGCTCGGGCTCGGGCAGCCGCGCGGTGTCGGCGTCGCGCAGGGCGAGCGCCGCGTAGCGGCCGCCGCGGGCGAGCAGCTCCTCGTGCGTCCCCGTCTCGACCACGCGGCCGCGGTCGAGGACGACGATCTGGTCGGCGTCGCGGATCGTCGAGAGCCGGTGGGCGATCGCGATCGTCGTCCGCCCCTCGACGAGCCGCGCCAGCGCCGCCTGCACCGCCCGCTCGGTCTGCGTGTCGAGCGCGGAGGTGGCCTCGTCGAGCACGAGGATCGGCGGGTTGCGCAGGATCGCCCGAGCGATCGCGATCCGCTGCTTCTCGCCGCCGGAGAAGCGGTAGCCGCGCTCGCCGACGACGGTCTCGTAGCCGTCGGGCAGCGACGCGATCAGGTCGTGGATCTGCGCCGCCCTCGCCGCCTCCTCGACCTCCGCGTCCGTCGCGCCCGGCTTCGCGAAGCGGAGGTTCTCGCGCACGGTCGCGTTGAAGAGGTACGTCTCCTGCGAGACCACCCCGACCGCGGCGGCGAGCGACGGGAAGGTGAGCTCGCGCACGTCGATCCCGTCGATCGTCACGCGCCCCCTGCTCACGTCGTAGAGCCGCGAGACGAGGTAGCCGAGGGTCGTCTTGCCGGAGCCCGTCTCGCCCACGATCGCGGTCGTCGTGCCGGCGGGGACGACGAGGTCGACGTCCTCGAGCGCCCACGTGGCGGCGCCTCCGTAGCGGAACCAGACGTGCTCGACCCTCACGTCGCCGCGCACCCGCTCGACCGTGCGCCGCCCCTCGACGATGTCGACCGGCAGGTCGAGGTACTCGAAGACGCGGTCGAAGAGCGCCAGCGAGCTCTGCACGTCGATCGAGATCGAGAGCAGGCTCCCGACCGGCGCGAAGAGGCGGGTCTGCAGCGTCGTGAAGGCGACGAGCGTGCCGATCGTGATCGAGCCCGTCATGCCCGCGAACCAGTAGACGGCGGCAGGCATGACCGCGAAGGTCATCTGGATCGACTGCATCATCCACCGCCCCGTCATCCGGCTCCGCACCTCGAGCCCGGCGAGCCGGTCGGACTCCCGCTCGAAGCGCCCGGCGAGCTCGGCCGAGCGTCCCATCGTCTTGCCGAGCAGGATCCCCGAGACCGAGAGCGACTCCTGCACGAGCGAGGAGATGTCGGCCATCGACTCCTGCCGGACGGCCGCGACCTTGCGCCGCTGCTCGCCCACGTGACGCGTCATCCAGACGAAGAGCGGGAGCAGCGCGAGCGCGAAGAGCGACAGCCGCCAGTCGAGCAGGAACATCGCGACCACCGTCGCGATCACCGTCGTGACCGTGGACATGACCGACGTCGCCGTCGAGGTGAGGACGTTGTCGACGCCGCCGATGTCGCTCGCGATCCGGCTCTGCACCTCGCCGGTCCGGGTCTTCGTGAAGAACGCGAGCGAGAGCCGCTGCAGGTGGCGGTAGACCGACGTGCGCAGGTCGTGCATGACCGACTGCCCGACCCGCGTCGACAGGTACGCCTGCACGACGCCGATGGCGCCGGTCACGACCGAGATCCCGATCATCCCGCCGACGAGCGCCGAGAGGAGGCCCTTGCGGTGCTCCGGGATCGCCGTGTCGAGCACGGCGCGGAGCAGGAACGGCGAGACGACGCCGAGCCCCGAGGAGACGACGATCAGCCCGCAGACCACGGCGAGCTCGAGCCGGTAGCGCCGGAAGAGGCCGACGACGCGGCGGAAGTTCGCACGGCGGACCGCGCGGTCGGCCGTGCGGACGATGGGCTCCCTCGGGGAGAAGGCGTGGCGCGGGCCGGGCATGGGCTCGCTTAGACGGTACCCGTCAGCCCGCCGCGCCCGGGAGCGCGCGCCGCAGCTCGCGCTCGAGCAGCGCGTCCGGCTGCTCCCCGATCGACCGCCACGCGACGCGCCCGCGCGGGTCGAGCACGTAGAAGGTCGGGTAGGAGCCGACCCCGTAGGAGCGGGTGACCGGGCCAGGCGCCCCGTGGTCGGGGAAGGTCGCCGGCGGGCCGCCCCCGGGGTCGAGCAGCGCGGGGAACGGCAGGCCGAACCAGACGTGGAAGGCGAAGACGCTCGGCGCGTCGCCGCCGTTGCCGTCGATCGCGACGAAGGCCGCCCGCCGGCGCGGGAAGCGCGCCTCGAGCGCCTTCAGGTGCGGCGCCTCGGCCGCGCAGTGCGGGCACCAGGTGGCGAAGAACTCGAGCAGCACGGCGCGGCCGCGGAGCGAGCGCAGGCTCACGCGCGCGCCCGTCGGGGTGCGGAGGTCGAAGCCGGGCGCGGGTGCCCCGACCGGGAGCAGGCCGTCGGCGACCGGCCGGGCCGCGCCGGCCGGCAGGCCCTCGACGCTCCCGACGCCGGGCGCGGTCCGGGGCCGGAAGCCGACCGCGGCGGCCGCCCGGAGGAGCGCCGGCGAGGCGCCGCGGTCGGCCGGCGGGAGCGTCACGACGCGGCGGGGCGGCGGCGAGGAGCGGGCCAGCAGGATCCCGCCCGCCACGAGCGCCGCGAGGGCGGCGGCGAGCCCGGCCGCGAACACGGCGCGCGTACGGGGCGAGAGCGGCGCGCGCCCGGGCCGCAGCGGGAGCGGCGGGACACGCACCGGGTAGACCTTCGACCGCTTCGCCACTTCAGGCCGCCTCGAGCGTGGCCAGGTCGCCGGCGAGCTCGGCCGTCGTGATCCTCGCGTCGTAGAGGAGCCGGAGCTGCCCGTCCGGGTCGACGAGCAGCTCGAAGCTCGAGTGGGCGACCGTGTCGCTCGGCCCCGGCCGCGCCGCCACGTGGTAGTCGGCCCAGACCCGCCGCAGCTGCGCGCGCGACCCGATCAGGTAGTGGAACGCCGGCCGGAGGCGGTGGTCGCGCGCGTACCGGCGCACCGCCGCGGGCGTGTCGCGCGCCGGGTCGACGCTGACCGCGAGCACGCGCAGCCCCGCGCGGCGGCCGGCCGGAGTCGCGATCGCGCGGTTCAGGTTCGCCGCGATCAGCGGGCAGACGTCGGGGCAGTGCGTGTAGAGGAAGGTGATCACGAGCCAGTGCCCGCGCTGGCCCGAGACCGTCACTCTGCGGCCGTCCTGGTCGACGAGCGCGAAGTCGGGCGCGCCGCTCGGGGGGTCGATCTGCGCGCCGGCGAGCGAGAGCGGCTCGCCCCCGCCTCCGCCGCCGCAGCCGGCGGCCGCGAGGACGACCAGCGCGAGCGGGACGAGCCGCCTCACCGCCGCCTCACCGCCGCGCGGAGGGCGACGGCCGCCACCGCGAGGAGGAGCGCCCCGGCGCCGATCAGGAGCCGGTCGCGCCAGGCCGAGCCGCCCCCGCCGCCGCCCGCGGGCAGGTCGACGCCGTGCCGCGCCGCGAGCGCGCGGACGGCGCGGACCGCGGCGCGGGCGAGCGCGTCGCCGGCGGCCGAGGCGGGCGCCGGCAGCGCCGCGAGCGCGGCGCGGTCGCCGGGCGGAAGGCCGCCGTGCTTGTAGAGCCCGTATCCCTGCGGCATGACGACGAGGAGCTCGTCCTTGAAGAAGTAGTAGTCCTCCTGACCGAGGAAGGTTGCATATCGCTCCGGCTTGCCGAAGAGGCTCGGCACGGCGCCGAGGTCGAAGCGGCTCGAGATCACCGCCACCTTGAGCGGGAAGCCTCTCCGCTTCGACTCGTCGAGCAGGCTCGTCAGCTCCCCGGCCCGCTCCTTCGAGACCTTCGCGTCGAAGGGCAGGAACACCTGCTGCGAGATCAGGTAGTCGCTCGCGGGGTCGCCGTCGGCGAGCGCGTCGCGCACGAGGAAGGTCGCGACGAGGACCGCGGCCGCGCCGACGGCGACGCCGAGCAGGGCGGCGGCGAGGCGCCGCCTCATCCGCCCGCCCGGTCGACGACGACGGCGGTGAACGCCCGCCCGCCCGGCGGCGCGATCCGGAACGAGAGCGCCCAGTGGCCGACCATCACGAGCGCCGAGGCGGCGGGCCTGGCGTAGACGCCCGGCTCCGTCTCGTCCAGCCTCAGCTCCTGGTCGCCCATCTCCATGTCGAGCATCGCGAACGTGACCGTGACGTCGGCGCCCGTGACCGGCCGGCCGGCGCGCGTGAGCTCGAGGGCGAGGTCGTTCGGCACCGCGGCCCGGTTGGGCGAGACGACGAGGCGCAGCCGGTAGCCGTCCTTCGCGACCGCACGCGCCACCGGGCCCGGCCCGACCCGCGCCACGGCGGCACCCTCCCTGGCGAGCGCGGGCGGCGGCGGCGCGAGGCTCGAGAGCACCGCGGCGGCCGCGACCGCCGCCCACACGAGCAGCACCTCGCCGCCGACGAGGCGGCGCAAGAGCGCGGCGGCGGAGGCGCCGAGCTCGGCGCGCCGGCGCGCGGCGGCGAGCCGCGGCCGCGTCCGCGCGAGGTTGACCGCGGCCAGGAGCAGGGCGGTCGCGAGCAGCGCCGCCTTGACGAGGATCGTCTGCCCGTACGAGGTCTGCCACAGGGAGCCCAGCGTGGGCAGGTGGACCACCGTCGCGCCGACCCCCGAGCCGAGCAGGACGAGCACCGAGGCGAGCGCGACGTTCGAGAACCGCGGCACGGCGACGACCAGACCGGCCACGCGGCGCGCCGCCGGCAGGCACCGCCAGAGCACGAGCAGCCCCACGAGCCCGCCGGCCCACACCGCGCCGCCGGCGAGGTGGAGCCAGTCGAGGAGCAGCGAGACGCCCCGCGGGGCGGTCTGGGCCGCGTGGCCGGCCGCGCCCGGGACGAGGAGCGTGGCCGCCCCGGCGACGAGCGCGCCGGCGGTGGCGAGGAGCTCGGCGACCGAGCGCCGCGGCCGCTCGGGCCGGTCGAGCCAGAGCGAGATCGCCGCGGCGGCGACGAAGAGGGCGAAGCAGAGCTCGAGGTCGAGGTAGCCGCGCCCGAACGCGGAGACGTGGAGGAGCGGCACGAGCGTCCCGACGTCGAGCGCGGAGCGGAGCGAGAACTCCGCGGTCGCGAGGTCGAGGTAGACGGGGATCGCGAGCAGCCCGGCGGCCGCCGCGACGAGGAACGCGACCGAGAGCGCGCGCAGGCTCGCCCCGTCGACGCGGCGGACGACCGGGCGCGCGATCCCGATCCGGAGCACGAAGAGCCCGATCGCGCACATGACGGCGACGAAGGCGACGGCCCGCGCCGCGACGAGCCTCGGCGTGGCGGCGCTCTCGGCCACCGAGGGCACCGCGAACTCCGGCTGCGGGCCCGGGTTCGGGCCGACGGCGAACGTGAAGGCGCCGCGCACCGGGTGGCCGTCGACGGAGATCACGCGCCAGTAGACGAGGTACCAGCCCTCGGGCACCCGCTCGAGCGGCACGGCGAGGGTGTCCGGGTCGGCGGCGGAGCGCCGGGGCGGGCCCGCCGTCACCTGGCGCCCCTTCGCGTCGGTGACCGAGACGATCGCGAACCGGGGCTCGACCGACTCCGAGTAGGTGAGCGAGACCCGCGCGGGCGGGGCGTTCACGGTCCTGCTCGCCTCGGGCGCCGTGCGCACGAGGTACGCGTGCGCCGACGCCGGCGCCGGGAGCGCCAGCGAGGCGGCCAGGGCCGCGCCGAGGACGGCGCCCCGCCCGCGCGGGCGGAAGCTCACGCGAGCTGCCTCCCGGAGCGCGCCACGAGCGCGAGCACGCCGATCAGGACGCCCACCCCGCCGACGACGATCCCGACGAGGCCGAGCGTCGAGCCGCCGCCGCCGCCGAGCGAGCCCTTCGCCTCGATCGTGGGAGCGGGCGCGTCCGAGGACTCGGGGCCGGACCAGTCGACGACGGAGCCGTCGGAGTAGGTCTGCTCCACGGAGAACGCGTACGTCCGGCTGGAGCCTGGGCGGCCGAGGAAGGCGAAGTGCGCGACCTCCTCCGCCGGGACGCTCCCGCCCGTCCACGTCACGCGCTGGACGGCCGCGTCCTCGCCCGACCCCGCCTTCTGCACCTCGCGCCTCCAGCCGGCCGCCGGGACGAAGGAGTCGATCGAGAAGCCCGGCGGGACGGTGAGCACGACCTTCGTGGTCGTCAGGCCCTCCTTCTCGGTCGGCACGTCGAGCGTGAAGAGCTGGCCCGCCCGCGCGAGCGCGACGGGCGGGCTGACGTGGGCGTGCGCCGAGGCGGCCGGGGCGGCCGCGAGCGCGGCCGGGGCGGCGAGCAGGGCCGCGGCCGGCAGGCGCAGCCCGCGCTGCAGCGGGAGGTTCATCTTCGCTCCTTTCGGGTCGACGACGGTGGCTAGGCGGGCGCCGGCGCGGGGGGACCGCGCGGAGCCGCCGCCGCCGACACCCGCTCCGGCAACCGCCGGGCGGTGGAGCGGAAGGCGCGGCCGGGGCCGCGGAGGAGCGGCAGCCGCGCCGCGAGCAGCGCGACGAGCCGGCGCGCCCACGCGAGCAGGTGCTCGACCGCGCCGTGCGCCGCGACCGCGAGCAGCGAGAACGCGGCGAGGACGGGAAGCGCGTCGCGGTGGACCGGCCCGGTCAGGCAGTGCAGGCCGTGCCAGCCGAGGCCGGCCCGCCAGTGGAGGTACGACTCGAGGACGGCGAACCCGAGCGACGCGACCGCGACGAAGAGCACGCCGCGCCGGACGAGCCGCCCCGGCGCGAGGCGCGGCGGCGCCAGGAGGGGGGCCGGCGCGAGCGCGAGCCGCTCGCGGACCGCGACGACGGCGAGCCAGAGCACCGCCGCCGAGACGAGCGCGGCGGCGGCGAGGCCGGCGCCGAGCACGCCCGCGAGCCGCGGCCCCCCGCCCTCGTGCTCGAGCCGCGCGACGAGCTCCGCCTGCCCCGGGGCGAGCGCGTAGGCGACCGCCCGTGAGGCGAGCACCACGGCGGCGACGAGCGCGGCCCAGATCCCCGCCCGGATCACGTCACGCGGAGGGTGAAGGGCACGGTCAGGAGCCTGCCGCCGACGTCGACCTGGAGGAACAGCCGCCACGTCCCCGGCACCGGGACGAGCACCCCGACCGTGAGCGTCCCCGGCGTCGGCGAGGTGCCGGTCACGCTGGCCGCGCCGAGGGAGCTCGTGCAGCCGGTCGCGTCCGGGGCGCAGACGTGCGTGTGGAAGTAGTCGAGCGAGCCGCGCCGGAAGAAGATCGCGTGCGCGAGCGCGCCGTAGTAGGTGCGGAACGCCGGCCGCCGCCCGCCCGGACCGGTGACGCTGACGCGCACGAGCTGCGCGCGGATCGCCTTCAGGCGGCCGGCGCCCGCGAGCGAGAAGCGGTAGCCGCCGACCCGTTCGACCCGGGCCGGAGGCGGAAGCGGGTCGGGCGCGTAGTCGCCGCCCACGCGGACGGTGCGGAAGAGCTGGAAGTTGGACGCCTGCCCCGGCGCGGCCGGCGCGCCCGGCGCCGACCCGCGGGCGGGGGCGGGGTAGACGTCGACCACGAGCCGGTAGGGCCCCGGGGCAGGGAAGGTGACCCGGTCGACGATCCTGCCGGCGGCGGTCACCGGGGGGTGGTGGTGGACGATCTCCGCGAGGTCGTCGCGGACGTAGATCAGGTGGACGCCGGTGTGCGGGCCGGGCCCGCGCCGGAAGCGCGTGAGCGGCGTGCCGTCGGGCTGCCGGATCGTGAAGGAGAGCTCGACGGGCTTGCCCGCGACGACGGGGGCCGACGGCTCGAAGCTCACGAGCTCGTAGACGCGCGCCGCCGGGATGGTCGGAACGGCGGGCGACGACCCGCCCCCGCAGCCCGGCGCGACGAGCGCGAGCGCCCCGAGCGCGAGCAGGCGCCTCATCCGTCCAGCTCCGGGAGCAGGCTCGCCGCGGCGGCGCAGGCCCCCGCGACCACGGCGACGGCGCAGGCGAGACGAACGACGTCGGAGGGCAGAGCGGAGATGACCACACCGTGCCAGAACACGGGCAGCGAGGGGAGGGTGACCGCGGCCGCGACGGCTCCGGCGGCGCCGGCCGTCCGGGCCCGTCCGCGGCCCTCGCGCGCCGCGAGCGCGACCGCGAAGCCGAGCGCGACCGCGAGCGCGACCCCGATCGCGGTCCACGCCGCCCCTCCGCCGGGCCGGTCCCGTAGCGCGAAGGCGATCGTCGCGACGAGGGCGGCGAGCCCGGCCGCGCTGCCGAGCGCGAGGGTGAGCCCGGCGCGCGCGGCCCGCCGCCGCGCGACCGCCGCCGCGACCGCCGCGAGGGCGGCGGCCCCGGCGAGCCAGGGCAGGAGCGGCGGCCGCGGCACCCGGACGAAGCTGCCCCGGATCGCGCCGGCGCGGCCGTCCACGAGCACCGGGACGACGATCCGGCCGGCCGGGCCGGCCGGCGTGAGCCGGTGGTCGTGCCAGGCGAACCGCCTCCCCGTCGCGACGCGCACCCACCCCGGCCCCGCCCGCACGAGCCGGGCCGCCTGCGCGGTCGGGGAGGCGGCGTTCGCGAACACGCCGCGCGCGTCGAAGCGGAGCATCGGCTCGCGGACGAGCCCCCGCACGAGGAGCGACCTGCCGGGGTCGACCCGCGCCTCGAGCGCCCGGTCGCCGTCGAGGATCCTCGCGTGGACGCCCGCCGGGACGGAGGCGAGACGGAGCCGGTAGTCGAGCGCCACCACCGAGCCGCGGCCGTGCGCCGACGCCTGCGCCGGGAGCGCGAGCGCGAGCGCCCCGAGCACGGTCGCCGCGAGCCGGGCACGCACGGCGCGGCCGGGCTAGAGCCGCCCCGCCAGCTCGGGCGTCTCGGGCGCGTTCCGGTAGGGCTGCTCCTCGGCCGCGTCCTCCTCGTGGTAGGCGCTCTCGGCGTTCACGGCCCAGAGGTCGTGGCCGGCGCCGGTGAGGAGGTTGTCGACGGCGCGCATCGCGGTCAGCATCGAGTGGTCAGAGTTGTTGTAGCGATGGAGGCCGTTGCGGCCCACCTGCTGCAGGTTCTCGACGGTCTCGAGCCAGGCGCGGATGACCGCGACGCGGTCGGCGTACTCCGCGTCGTAGATCGGGTAGGCCTTGGGCACGCGGATCGCGAAGCCGCGCTCGACCTGCCCGCGCCGCGCCAGCCCGAGCGTCTCGAGCTCGGACGCGGCCAGCTCGACGAGCTCGTCGTCGGAGGACGTCCAGAGGTCGTCGCCCGCGAAGCAGAAGTACTCGAGCCCGACGCACGCCCGGTCCGGGTCGGGCACCATCCACGGGCTCCAGGAGCGGTAGTTCTGGATCCGGCCGACGCGGACGGACGGGTCGTGGATGTAGATCCAGTTGTCGGGGAAGAGGTCGTCGCCCGAGACGACGAGCGCGACGGTGAGGAAGTCGCGGTAGCGGAGGCCGCGCGCCGCCTCGGCCACGGCGGCCGGCGGAGCCGGGTCGGTCATCGCGACGAGCTCGCGCAGCGGCAGCGAGGAGACGACGGCCTCCGGCCGGAACGTGCGGCCGCCCGCCTCGACCGCCTCGACGCGACCGTCGGCGAGCGCGACCCCCGTCACCGGCGACTCGAGCAGGACGGTGCCGCCCTGCTCCTCGATCAGGCGCGTCATCGTCTCCCACATCTGCCCCGGCCCGTAGCGCGGGTAGTGGAACTCCGAGATCAGCGTCCTCACCCTGTTGCCGCGGTTGCCGAGGAACGCCGCCCTCGCCGCGGAGGCGAACGAGAGGCCCCGGATCCGCTGCGCCGCCCACTCCGCCCGGATCTCCGTCGTCGGGACGCCCCAGACCTTCTCGGTGTAGCTCTTGAAGAAGAGCTCGAAGAGGCGGCGGCCGAACCGGTTCGAGACCCAGTCCTCGAGCGACTCCTCGCGCCTCCTGGGCGTCAGCGCGGCGCGCGCGTACGAGGCCGCGCAGCGCGCCAGCTCGACCGGGCCGAGCTTGCGGATCACGTCGGGGCCGCGGAGGGGGTAGTCGAGGAAGCGGTGGTTCCAGTAGATGCGGGACATGCGCGGCCGGAGCAGGAGCTCGTCGCCCATCACCTCGTGCCAGAGCGCCTCGACCTCGCGCGCCTTCGTGAAGAAGCGGTGGCCGCCGAGGTCGAAGCGGAAGCCGTCGATCTCGACCGTCTTCGCGAGCCCGCCGACCTGCCGGTCGGCCTCGACGACGACCGCGTCGCGGCCGGCCTTCCCGAGCAGGTAGGCCGCCGTGAGGCCGGCCGGCCCGGCGCCGAGGACGAGGTTCGCCGCCTCCATCGCGCCCACCCTACTCGCGGCGGAGGTAGACGGCCGCCTGCAGGGGCTTCCAGTAGTTCCGCTCCTCCAGCACCTCGTCGCTTCCCACGGTCGTCACCTCGCGGAGGCGCGGGTCGGCCGCGACCGTCCGCGTCCACACGCGCGAGGTGTCGTAGACGAGCCGGGTCCAGGGCGCGCGCCACGCGCGGTAGTCGCGGAAGACGGGCGACACGACGACGAGGTGCTGCCCCGGCCGGAGCGACGCGAGCAGCGGCTCGAGCTCGCGGCCGACCGAGACCGCGCGGAGCCGGTCGAGCGCGTCGCGCCAGTCCATCACGCGCGGGTCGCGAACCGCGCCGAGCTGCGTCGCGAAGCGCAGGCCGCCGCCCAGGTAGTACCGCAGCACCGGCACCTGCTCCGGGTGCGTCGAGAGCACGAGGTCGCCGGGCTGCAGGTAGGGCTCGACGCCGTGGGCGATCGCGCGCACGTTCGACTTGTCGTCGTGGGCCGAGTAGCCGGCCCAGAGGAAGACGACGAGCGCGAGCGCGACGAGCCCGAGCCGGCCGGCCCGCGCGAGCCCCGCCGCCGCGAGGAGGAGGAGCGGGCCGAGCAGCACCGCCAGGTAGCGGCTGGCCCACGCCGGGGTCAGCTGCGAGAAGACCCACGCGGTGAGCTCGGCCGCGCCGACGGCGGCGAGCAGCGCGAGCGCCGGCGCGCGCGCCGGGTCGGCGCGCCGGCGGAGGACGGCCGCGAGCCCGGCGCCGCCGGCGAGCGCGAGCGCGGCGAGCGGCGCGTCGCCCGAGATCACGAAGCCGGGGCCGAGCACGAGCGCGTGCACGCTCGGCGGCAGCGTCCACGGCGCGCCGGTGTGGCGCGCCTGGTCGAGCAGGATCGGGAGCCACGGCACGTACAGGAGCGCGGTGGCGGCGCCGGCGAGCGCCGCCGGGCGCCAGCGGTCGCGCGCGACCGCCGCCGTCGCGGCCGCGAGCCCGAGGCAGAGGAAGAGGCCCCAGTTGTGGGTGTAGAGGATCAGGTCGAGCGTCGCGACGAGCAGCGGGAGGTAGCGGCGGCGGCCGCGGACGACGCCGTGCACGAACGCGGCGGCGGCCGCGATCGAGAGGCAGGCGACGAGCGTGTACATGCGCGTCTCCTGGCCGTAGTAGGTGAGGTACGGGTCGAGCGCCGCGAGCGCCGCGCAGATCCAGCCGGCGGTCCGGCCGAAGATCGACCGCGCGGCCCAGTAGCCGAGCGGCACGCACGCGAGCGCGGGCGGGAGCGAGAGCGCGTGCGTGGCGCGCTCGCCGTCCCCGAACGCCCCGATCCACACGTGCAGGAGCAGGTAGTAGAGCGGCGGCGAGCCGTCCTCGCGGAGCAGGTGCGGGATCGCGGTCAGGGGATGGTGCGCGATCCCGACCGAGATCCCCTCGTCGATCCAGAAGCCGCCGCCGAGGACGCGCGTCCGGAGCCACAGGGAGAGCACGCAGAGGAGGCCGAGCCCTGCGACCGTCGTGCGGCGCGGCACCGAGGCGGTGTCGAGGCCGAGCCGCGCGCGCTCGAGCGCCTGGACCGCGCCTACCACGGGAAGCCCTTCGCGACCGGGAGCTCCGTCGCCTCCTGCCCGCGCACGGCGTAGAAGCGGAGCCGCGCGCCGCGCTCGAGCAGCGCGCGCGGGAGCTCGAAGACGAAGCCGGAGCGCAGCCTCCCCCCACCGAGCTGCCCGATCCGGCGTGCGACGGTGGTCGCGCCGGCGAAGACGAAGCGGCCGCGGTCGAAGACGGCGACGGCGTCGACGAGCCCGTGCCGGCGCGGGTCGCCCGCCCAGCCGCCGATGCGGACGGTCGACCGCTCCACGTACCAGTCCTCGACCCGGCCGGCGAGCGCGCCGGGCACGACGCGCAGCTGCGCGAGCGAGAAGGCGGCCGCGCCGCGGGTCAGGCGCGCGAGCCGGCCGCCCGAGACCCCGTACACCTCGACGTCGTTCGCGCCGCGGTGGAAGGCGCGGTCGGGGACGAACGCCGCGAAGTGGGTCTCGCCGTCGACGGCGAAGGTGCGGGTGACGGCCGCGATCCTGCCGTCCACGGCGATCGCGAGGTCGAGCGGCCGCCTCGCCCCGGAGACGCGCCCGGTCACGTGGCCGGGCGAGAGGAGCGAGCCGGGGTCGACGGCGGCGAAGAGGCTCCGGCCGTCGAGGGCGGCCGCGGCGCGCACGCGGCCCGCCGGGAGCGACGCGACCGTCCGCCCGAGCAGCTCCCGGTGCGGACCGATCCCGTAGACCCGCTCCCAGCCGCCGGCGCCGAAGAGCCGGACGAGCCTGGCGAGCGTCCGGCGCTCGCCGCGCTCGACCGCGGTGGGCGAGCCGGAGACGAGCTCGCCCTGCCGGCCGCGGACCGCGACCTCGCGGTGGCTCCGCGCCGCGAGCAGGGAGCGCCCGTCCGCGCGGTAGGGGAGCCGGAACCCGAGCACGTCGGCGATCGTCGGCACGACGTCCACCGACTGCGCGTTGCGTCGGTCGACGCGGCCGCGCCGCTCGCCCGGGTACTTCACGAAGAGCGGGATCCCGGCGATGTCGGGCAGGTTCGCGCGCGTGATCGAGCGCCGCCGCCCGCCCGGCACGAACGACGCCCCGTGGTCGGCGACCACGACCACGAGCGAACGGTCCCAGGAGCCCTGCCGCTTCAGCTTCGCGACGAGCTCGCCCAGCAGCCGGTCGGCGAACCCCGCCTGGAAGAGATGGCGCTGCCAGCCCTGCTCGACGAGCCACGGGTCGGTCGACCAGGTGTCGCCGTCGAGGCCGTCGATCCCGAGCGAGCTCCCGTACTGCTTGCCCGACGGGAGGTAGCGCCAGGGGTAGTGCGGCATCAGCAGGTGGATCGCGTCCAGCGCCGGCCTCGCCGAGGGCCGGACGCCCGCGAGCCAGTGCTCCCAGAGGAAGCGCTGGTCCTGCCACATGTCGCGCCCGATCTCGGCGTCGACGTCGCCGCTGCCCCGGAGCGCGAGCACGCCGCGGCGGACCGACGCGGCGTCGTCGTGGGCGACGCCCTCGAAGTTCTGCCAGGTCTCCGTCACCGACGGGAGCCGCCGCTCGAGCTCCCTCGGCAGCACCAGATGGCCGTAGACCACCTCGAGGTCGGAGGCGAGCGAGCGCATGCGCCCCGCGAACGAGTCGCCGTGGCGCGAGCAGAGCGACGGCGGGCACAGCTGCGTCACCGACTCGAAGACGTGCAGGCGGTAGCGGGAGGCGAGCAACGTGAACAGGTTGTTCGGATGGTCCTTCGCGACCGGAAGCTCGCCCCGCCTCGGGTACAGGCCGGTCAGGATCGCGGGCACGGCCTCGGTCGTGTGCTCGTGCACGCTGGTCGCGTTCGGGTACCAGGTCGCCTCGCGCGCGAGCTCGGCGAAGGCGGGGAACCGCTTCGCGTCGATCCGGCCGGGCGCGGCGAGGAGGCTCGTGACCGGGAGCTCGTCGAGCACGACGAGCACGACCGGCGGCTCCTCGGCGGGCGCGGGGATCGGCAGCGCCTTCGCCGACCCGGCGAGGTCGGGGAGCGGCGCGCGGGCGAGGAAGAGGCCGAGCACGACGAGCGGCACCGGCCCGAGCACGGTCACGAAGAGCCGCACCGGGCGCGCCCGCGCGTAGAGGGCCGCGAGCGCGGCCCCGAGCGCGGCCGAGAGCACGAGCGCGGCCGCCGCCCCGCCGGTCTCCCTCCGCACCACCTGGAGCGCGACGACCCCGGCGAGCAGCGCGACGAGCACGAGGTGGAGCGCCGAGGCCGCACGGGCCGACGCCGCGGCCGCGAGCGCCTCGAGCCCGACGAGGGCGAGCGGCGGCACGAGGGTGAGCCCGAGCGCGAAGACGACGACGTCGACCGGATGGGAGCGGCGGACGACGAAGAACTCCGGCGTCCGGCCGAGCAGGTCGAGCAGCGGCTGCACCACCGCGAACGTCCACAGCACCAGCACGTGCAGCGCGCGGGCGCCCAGGGTGCGCGGGGAGGGACTCATCGCGGGCGGAGGAGGTAGAGGACGCGCGCGCCGCCCGCGAGCTCGAGGGTGCGCTCGACCGCGAAGCGGGCGGCGAGGAGCCGTTCGAAGGCCGGCCGGGCGTAGTCGCCGTGGAGGCCCTCGCGCTTGGCCGCGACGAGGCGGGCCGCCATCGGGTCGGAGCGGTCGACGAACTCGACGACGGCGGCGCCGCCGAGACCGGCGAGCCACTCGACGAGCTCGGCGAGCGGGACGTTGCGCGTGATCGCCAGGTGGTGGACGAGCGCGAGCGCGAGGACGAGGTCGGGCCGGCCGCGGGCGGCGAGGTCGCCGCGCTCGGCGCCGCGCCAGCCCAGCGAGGGCGACGGGTCGGCGAGGTCGACGACGAGCGGGAGGATCCGCTCGTGGCCCTCGCGCGCGAGCCGGTCGGCCACGGCGGCGTCGGCGTCGACCGCGACGACCGTGCGCGCCGCCTCGGCGGCGATCCTGGCGTAGACGCCCTCGTTGCAGCCGAGGTCCCAGACGAGGCTCGGCTCGGTCGCGGCGACCGCCGCCCGGACGAACGCCGCCTTCCGCTCCGCGTCCTCGGGCGTGTACGTGCTCGTCGTCGTGTAGGCCCCCCACGCCTCGCTCGAGCCGCGCCAGTCGAGGCTCTCGACGACGCGGCGCAGGCGGCGCGCGTTCGCGAGCAGGATCCGCCTGTCGAAGCCGGCCCGGCGGAGCTCGCCGCGCACCTCGCCGGCACGGCCGGCGTACCGGCGCTCGAGCCGCGCATGCAGGACGACGTGCGTGAGCACGCCGCGGCGGAGGCGGTCGCGCAGGCCGAGCAGGTTGCGGAGCTCCGCCGGCTCGATCCCCTCGAGCCGGCCCCGCAGCCACGGCTGGAAGGGGACGTCGCGGAACGCCTGCAGCATGAGCGGATACAGGTGCAGCCGGCAGAACTGCCGGTACCCCGCCCACGGCTCGCCCTCGCGCAGCCGCTCGAACGAGCCGACGTCGATGAAGACCGGCCGCGAGCCGTCCCACTGCACGTTGTACGGCGTCCCGTCCTTGAGCACGAGCCCCGCGCGGACCGCGTCCTCGAGCAGGCCGAGCTGCAGGAGCGCCGCGCGCTTGAGGAGCGTGAACGGCCACTCGTACGGGTACGACACGAACGGCACGCGCTCGTGGCGAAGGAGCGCCGCGTAGCCGTCGGGCGGGTCGTCCGCCTCGGTCGTCGCCACGATGCGGGGGTCGCCGGCGAGCGGGCTCGCGGCGAGCGCGCGCCAGTCGGCCGCCGCCTCCTCGGTCAGGGCACGGTACACGGCGTCGCCGCCGGCGAAGACGCGGTTGCCGGGATCGCGGAACGAGCCGCGATCCGGAGTGAGGTCACGGCTGCTCGTCGTCGGCTTTGCGAAGCCGGAGGAACCTGAGCACCCGCCGCCAGTAGAGCTTCGCGGTGACCGCGACCGCGGCGGTCCCCCCCGCGATCATCTGGAGGATCATGCTCCCCGAGCCCGGGTCGAGGTAGGCGAGCGGCCTCAATTCGCGTCGGACGCTACCAAGTTCGTGACCAGCCGACGACCCTCGTGGCTGTAGACGACCGTGACGGCGTCGTGCTTGCGGTAGGTGCCGGCGATCCCGAGGAGCATCGAGAGCCAGCGCCAGAAGCCGAGCTTGCCCTCCTTCGCGAGCTCCCGCGAGAAGACGAGGGTCGACCCCACGACCTCGTAGTCGGTGCCCTCGACCTGAGGGATGCCGTTCAGGAAGACCTCGAAGGGAGGCCGGACCTGGTGAGGCAGTTCGACCCGCGACCGGGTGGGCATGGGTTTATACGATGCCAGCCGGCGTGCGTCGGAGAGCCACTGCCCTCGTCACGGCGGCCGCAGGCGCGCTGGCGCTCGCCGGCGCGGCGCTCGCGGGGAACGGCGGCATCCTGCCGCCGGCGCCGCACTCGCCGAACGCGCACCGGATCACCGACGCCTACCTGTTCGTGCTCGGCTTCACCGGGGCGATCTTCCTGATCGTCGAGGGGGCCGTGATCACGTTCGCGATCCGCTACCGGCGCGGCAGGCGGGCACGGACGGTCGAGGGGCCCCAGATCCACGGCGCGACGCGGCTCGAGATCATCTGGACGGTCGTGCCGGTGCTGATCCTCGCGGCGATCGGCACGTTCGTGTTCTGGAAGCTGCCCGGGATCTCCGGCCCGCCGGCGGCGAGCGCCGCCGAGGAGACGACGATCACGATCGAGGGGCGGCAGTTCTACTGGCTGTTCCACTACCCGAACGGCGCCGTCTCGGTCGGGACGATGGTCGCGCCGGCGGACCAGGTCGTGCACGAGACCGTCGTCTCGGCCGACGACGACGTGAACCACAGCTGGTGGGTGCCGAACCTCGGCGGCAAGATCGACGCGATCCCCGGGAAGGCGAACCACACGTGGTTCATGGGCGACCCGGGCACCTATCGCGCCCGCTGCGCCGAGCTCTGCGGGATCCAGCACGCGATCATGGAGGCGCGGGTGAGGCTCGTCCCGCGGGCCGAGTACGACCGCTTCATCGCGGAGCGCAAGGCGGACGCGGCCGGCGCGACGCTCGGCAAGGAGGAGTGGGACAACGTCTGCACCGCGTGCCACCGGCTCGACCACGTGTACGTCGGCCCCGCGCTCGGCGGCAACCCGCTCCTGCGCGACCGCAAGGGGATCGAGGCGATCCTGCGCAGGGGCGTCGGGAAGATGCCCGCGGTCGGGAGCGACTGGAGCGACCAGCAGATCGACGCGCTGATCGCCTACACGAAGACCCTGAAGAGGCCCCGTGGCGGTTGACGCCGAGGCCGTCCGGCCCTACCGGGCGGACTGGCGCCGCGGCCGCGTCACGGCGTGGCTGACGACGACCGACCACAAGCGGATCGGGATCCTCTACATCTGGACCGCGCTCGTCTTCTTCGCGCTCGGCGGCCTGCTCGCGGTCCTCATGCGCTCGCAGCTCATGAAGCCGCACGAGCACTTCATGACGCGCGACTCCTACAACCAGGCGCTGACGATCCACGGCACGACGATGATCTTCCTCGTCATCGTCCCGATCCTCGCCGGGTTCGGGAACTACCTCGTGCCGCTGATGGTCGGCGCCCGGGACATGGCGTTCCCGCGCCTGAACGCGCTCTCGTACTGGCTCTACCTGCTCGGCGGGATCGTCCTCTACGCGAGCTTCTTCGCGAAGAACGGCGCCGCGTCGACCGGCTGGACGGGCTACGTGCCGCTCTCGACGCTGCACGCGCCGGGCCGCGGCCAGGACCTGTGGATCCTCGGCATCCACGTGCTCTCGCTGTCGTCGTTCGCCGGCGCGGTCAACTTCATCGTGACGATCCACAACATGCGGGCCCGCGGGATGACGTGGATGCGCATCCCGCTCTTCGTCTGGGCGATCGTGACGTACGCGTGGCTGCTCGCGCTCGTGCTGCCGACCCTCTCCGCGGGGCTGACGATGATGCTGCTCGACCGGCAGGCGGGCACCCACTTCTTCGACCCCGCCGGCGGCGGCGCCCCGCTCCTCTACCAGCACGTCTTCTGGTTCTTCGGGCACCCCGAGGTCTACATCATGGTGCTGCCCGCGATGGGGATGATCTCGGAGATCCTCCCGGTCTTCGCGCGCAAGCCGATCTTCGGGTACACCGCCGTCGCGTGGTCGACGGCGGGGATCGCGTTCTTCTCGATGCTCGTGTGGGCGCACCACATGTTCGCCGTCGGCCTCCCGACGGGGCTCGACTCGTTCTTCATGATCAGCTCGATGATCATCGCCGTGCCGACGGGGGTGAAGATCTTCAACTGGCTCGCGACGCTCTGGCGCGGGAACATCTCCTTCGACACGCCGATGCTGTGGGCCGTCGGCTTCGTCGCCGTCTTCACGGTCGGCGGGCTCTCCGGGATCTTCCTGGCCGCGTTCCCGATCGACTGGCAGGTCACCGACACCTACTACGTCGTCGCGCACATCCACTACGTCCTCTTCGGCGGATCGATCTTCGCGATCTTCGGCGGCCTCTACTACTGGTGGCCGAAGATCTTCGGCCGCGTCCTCGACGAGCAGCTCGGGAAGCTCCACTTCTGGCTCGTCTTCGTCGGCTTCAACGTCACGTTCTTCCCCCAGCACCTGCTCGGGTTGCTCGGGATGCCGAGACGGATCTACACGTACGATGTCGGCGGTCTCTGGGAGACCTACAACATGATCTCGACGATCGGCTCCTACGTGATGACGCTCGGCATGCTCGTGTTCGTGGCGAACGTCGCGAAGACCGCCCGGACGGGCCGGCGCGCGGGCAACGACCCCTGGCTCGCGGACACGCTCGAGTGGTTCACGAGCTCGCCCCCGCCGCCCTGGAACTTCGACCGGATCCCCTACGTCACGAGCGCGCGGCCGCTGCGCGACCTGCGCCGCCGGCTCGTCGAGGAGGGACGGCTGTGACCGGCGCCTGGACGCGCGTGATGGCGGCCGGGGCGGTCGCCGGGACCGGGCTCGCGGTCGTCTCGGGCGCGGCGGGCTGGGGCACCGCCCACCGCCTGCTCGCGGCGCTCGCCCTGCCGTGGCTCGCGGGGCTCCTCGCCGTCGCGTGGCTCTCGGCGCGGCCCCTCCTCCCGCCGGCGGCCGCCGCGGTCTCGCTCTTCGGGCTCGCCGCGCTCCTGACCGAGCCGGCCGTCCACCTCGCCGCGGCCGCCCTCGCCTTCGCCGCGACGGCGCTCCTCGCGGTGCGCGTGGCCCGCCGCGGCGCGGCCGGAAGGGCGGCGGCGCGCGACTACGTGACGCTGACGAAGCCGCGCGTGATGTCGCTCCTGCTCCTGACCGGCGGCGCCGCGGTCTTCGTCGGCGCGGGCGGGCTGCCCGGGTGGGGCGTCTTCCTCGTCACGCTGCTCGGGCTCGCGCTCGCCTGCGGCGGCGCGGCGGCGCTCAACCACTACCTCGACCGCGACATCGACCCGCTCATGGGCGCGCGCACGGCCTCGCGCCCGGTCGCGGCCGGCCGGATGGCGCCCCAGCTCGCGCTCGAGTTCGGGATCGCGCTCACCGCGGCCTCCTTCGTCCTGCTCGACGCCCTCGTGAACCTGCCGACGGCGCTGCTCGCGCTCGGCGGCAACCTCTTCTACGTCCTCGTCTACACGCGCTGGCTCAAGCGCTCGACGCCGCAGAACATCGTCGTCGGAGGCGCGGCCGGCGCGGTCCCGCCGCTCGTCGGCTACGCCGGCGCCAGCGGACGGCTCGGCTGGGCGGCGCTCGTGATGTTCCTCGTCGTCTTCCTCTGGACGCCGCCGCACTTCTGGGCGCTCGCGCTCCTGATCCGCGAGCAGTACGCGAAGGCGCACGTGCCGATGCTGCCGGTCGTCCGGGGCGACCGCGAGACGGCCCGGCAGATCGCCTGGTACACGGTCGCGCTCGTCGCGGCGACGCTCGTGCCGGTCGCGCTCGGCGTGTTCGACCTCGTCTACGGCGTCGCCGCGCTCGTCCTCGGCGCGGCGTTCGCGTGGACGGCGCTCCGCCTCCTGCGCGAGACGACGCGGGCGCGGGCGGCGCTCGTGTTCCACTCCTCGCTGGCCTACCTCGCCCTCCTCTTCGTCGCGATGGCGCTCGACGCGGCGGTCTGAGGCGGCACGATGGCCGGGCCGCAGCCGGAGACGCGTCCGCCGGACACGATGCAGCGGGCGGTCGAGCCCGACGAGGCGCTCGCCCGCCGCAACCTGCTCTGGGCGTGGTCGCTCGTGGCGCTCTTCCTCGTCCTCTTCGGGGGCACGTTCGGCGTCGGGTTCGTCTACCTCTGGCTCGGCTGACGGCGGGGCCGCGGCGACGGTGCCTGCGGCGCGACCCGCGTGAACGCCGACCTCCGCTTCGCCCAGGAGCTCGCCGACGCCGCCGACGCGGTCACGCTCGCGCGCTTCCGGGCGCTCGACCTCCGGGTCGAGACGAAGCCCGACCTGACGCCCGTCTCCGAGGCCGACCGCGCCGCCGAGGAGGCGGTGCGGGCGCTCGTCGCCCGCCGCCGGCCGGGGGAGGCCGTGCTCGGCGAGGAGGGCGGCGGCGGGGACGGGGGCGCGGCCCGCGGCCGCTGGATCGTCGACCCGATCGACGGGACGCGCAGCTACGTCCGCGGGATCCCGGTCTGGGCGACGCTCCTCGCCCTCGAGCGCGACGGGGTGGTGGAGGTCGGGCTCGTGTCGGCGCCGGCGCTCGGCCGCCGCTGGTGGGCGGTGCGCGGCGAGGGCGCGTGGGCGGGGGGAGCGCCCTGTCGCGTCTCGGCCGTCGCGCGGCTCGAGGACGCGACCGTCTCGACGACCTCCGCGCCGGCCATGCCGCCCGGGTGGGCCGCGGTCGCCGGGCGGGCCTGGGCGGCCCGCGGCTTCGCCGACTTCTGGCAGTACTGCCTCGTCGCCGAGGGCTCGCTCGACGTCGCCGCCGACGAGGAGCTCCAGCTCTGGGACTACGCTGCGGTCACGCTGATCGTCGAGGAGGCGGGCGGCCGCTGCACGACCTTCTCGGGCGGGGAGCCGGCCCCGGGCGCCTCCTTCGTCTGCTCGAACGGGCTCCTCCACGACGAGGTCGTGGCGCTCCTGGGCGGCCGGGCGCCGTGACTCCGCGCGCGACACCCAGGGGTCCGCAACGCTCCGGGGTCTGACCCCAGATCGTTGCGCCCAGGGGTCCGCAGCGCTCGAGCTTCGACCCCGGTCGTCGCGTGCCTGCTAGCCCGCGGCCGCGGCCAGGACGGCCTCCTCGTAGATCCGGTCGCGGGCGAAGCGGTCGAGCTCGCGACTCAGGAGCTCGCTCGCGGAGCGCGGCTCGCTCGGCGGCGAGGGCAGCTCCTCGCCGCCGAGCCGGACGCCGAGCTCGCCGGCGGGCTCGGCGGCGCGGATCGCGCGGTCGAGGCGGGCGTTCAGCCAGCCGCGGAGGAGCGCCGCCTCGGCGCGCGGGCCGCGGATCCAGATCTCCTGCTCGCGGATCGCCGGCCAGTAGCGGGCGAGCTCGACGCGCCAGTCCTGGATGCGGGCCCAGGCGATGTCGGAGACGGCGGCGCGACCGAACGCGGCGGCGAGCTCCCGGTAGCGGAGCTCCTCCCACTCCGCCGAGTCCACGACCACGCGGTCGGCGACGCCGACGAGCTGCTCCCACTGCACCTCGCCGAAGGGCGGCTCCCCGCGCCAGCGCACGAACACGGGCAGGTCCGAGATCGCGAGCGGCAGCACGATCGACGCCGGCGCGAGCAGCCGGTCGCCGTAGAGGTGGAGCTCGATCACCTCGCCGCACACGGCGCGGTCGCCCGCCGGGTAGCACCGCACGGCGAGCTCGGCGTCGATGCGTCCGCCCCCGTCCGCGTCCTCCTCGTGCGGTACGAGGATCACCGTCCGCGAGGGGTGGCGCTCCGCCATCCCCTCGAGCGTCCGCTCGGCCGCGTCGAGCCAGTGCGGCGGCACCCACGCGACGTGCGTCATCACGCTCGTCCGCTGGTGCGGGTTCCGCCCCTCCCCCGCCGAGTCGTCCCGCAGGCGCGCGAGCTCGGCCTCGACCTCGGCGAGCGTGACGTCGCGGCCCGTCCACTCCTCGACGGCCGGCGCGCCCGTCAGTGCCGCCTCCAGGACCGGCCGTCGCGGTGGAGGAGGTCGTCCGCCGAGGGCGGGCCCCACGTCCCGGCGGCGTAGTTCGGAAAGGCCGGCCGGTCGCGCTGCCAGGCCGCGACGACCGCGTCGACGAGCGCCCACTGCTCCTCGATCTCGTCGGCGCGCGTGAAGAGCGTCGCGTCGCCGAGCATCGCGTCCAGCACCAGCCGCTCGTACGCCTCCGGCAGCCCCTCGCGGAACGCCGATCCGTAGAGGAAGTCCATGTGCACGGTCCGGATGGTCATGCCCTGGCCCGGCACCTTCGCCCCGATCGCGAGCGACATCCCCTCGTTCGGCTGCACGTGGATCAGCAGCACGTTCGGGCGCAGCCCCTCGGCGGCGGTCTCCTCGAAGGGCGGATGCGGCGCGCGCTTGAACTGGATCGCGATCGTCGTCTCGCGCCGCGGCAGCCGCTTGCCGGTGCGCACGTAGAAGGGCGTGTCGGCCCACCGCCAGTTGTCGACGAAGAGCTTCGCGGCGACGTACGTCTCCGTCGTCGAGCCGGGCGCGACGCCGTCCTCCTCGCGGTACCCCTGCACCTCCTCGCCCTCGACGAAGCCGCGCCCGTACTGACCGCGGACGACCGACCGCGGCCCCGGCGTGTGCAGCGACCGCAGCACCTTGACCTTCTCGTTCCGGACCGAGTCCGCCGTGAAGTCGATCGGCGGCTCCATCGCAGTGATCGCGACGAGCTGGAGCAGGTGGTTCTGGAAGATGTCGCGGATGGCGCCGGCCTGCTCGTAGAACGCCGCCCGCCCCTCGATCCCGAGCGACTCGGCCACGGTGATCTGCACGTGGTCGATGAACTGCCGGTTCCAGATCGGCTCGAAGATCCCGTTCGCGAAGCGGAGCGCGAGCATGTTCTGGACGGTCTCCTTGCCGAGGTAGTGGTCGATGCGGAAGACCTCCCGCTCGGCGAAGCGCTCCGCGAGCAGCCGGTTGAGCCGCCGCGCCGTCTCGACGTCGCGCCCGAACGGCTTCTCGACGATCAGGCGCACCCACCCCTCGCCGCCGCGCCGCTCGGCGAGCTCGCGCACGAGCGGCTCGATCGCGCTCGGCGGCACCGCGAGGTAGTGGACGCGGTTCCCGAGCGTGCCCCGCTCGGCGTCGACCTCGGCGAGCAGCCGCGTCAGCGCGTCCTCGCCCGCGTCGTCCGCGACCTCGAGCGGGCAGTAGCGCATCCCGGCCGCGAGCTCCGACCAGACGTCCTCGCGGAACTCGTCGCGCGCGTACCGCCGCACGGCCTCCTTCATCCGCGCGCGGAACTCCTCGTCGCTCTCCCTGCTCCGCGCCGCTCCGACGACCGCGAACCGCTCCGGCAGGAGCCGCCGCACCGCGAGCGCGTACAGCGCCGGCATCAGCTTCCGTCTCGACAGGTCGCCGGAGGCGCCGAAGATCACGAGCACGCACGGCTCCGGCCGCCGCCGGACCGGCAGCCCCTCGGCCAGCGGGTTCCGCTCGAGCGCGATCAGCGCGGCGCCTCCCGCACGCGGTGCCCGCCGAACTGGTTGCGGAGGGCCGCGTTCACCTTCGCCGCGAACGACTCGTCCTGCCGCGAGGCGAAGCGGGCGAATAGCGCCGCCGTGATCACCGGCACCGGCACGTCCTCGGCGATCGCCTCTGCGATCGTCCAGCGGCCCTCGCCGGAGTCCTCGACGTAGCCCTCGATCCGCGCGAGCTCGGACCCCTCCTGCTCGAACGCGTCGTGGAGGAGCTCGAGCAACCACGAGCGCACGACCGAGCCGTGGCGCCAGATGCCGGCGACCTGCTCGAGGTCGAGCGGGAACTCGGAGGCGCGCATCACCTCGAACCCCTCGGCGTACGCCTGCATGAGGCCGTACTCGATCCCGTTGTGGACCATCTTGACGAAGTGCCCCGCGCCGGACGGGCCGACGTGCGCATAGCCACCGTCGGGCGCGAGCGCCGTGAAGACCGGCTCGAGCCGCGCAACCGCGCCGGCCTCGCCGCCCGCCATCAGGCAGTAGCCGGCGTCGAGCCCCCAGATCCCGCCCGAGACGCCGACGTCGAGGAAGGCGACGCCCCGCTCCCCGGCCTCGCCGGCACGCCGCTGCGAGTCGCGGAAGTTCGAGTTGCCGCCGTCGACGACCACGTCGCCCGGGTCGGCGAGCGCGAGCACCTCCCGGAACGTGCGCTCGGTGATCTCGCCGGAGGGCACCATCAGCCAGAACGCGCGGGGAGGGTCGAGCTGGTCGCGCAGCTCCGCCAGGGTGGCGGCCGTCGAGTCGACGCGCGGGTCGAACGTCCGCACGTCGTGGCCGCGGCGCTCGAGCCTCGTCGCCATGTTGCCGCCCATGCGGCCGAGCCCGATCATGCCGAGCTGCACGTCAGAGATTCTCCAGCCGGACGCGGGCCACGCGCCGGCCCCGCTCGCGCAGCGCCTCGAAGTCGCCCGCGGCCTGCGCCCGGATCAGGCGCGCGAAGCCGAACGGGCGCCCCGGGATCTTCAGCTCCTCCCCGTAGTCCTCGACCACCTGGAGGTAGAGGCCGGTGTCGGGCCCGCCCTTGTGGAGCTGCCCGGTCGAGTGGAGGTAGCGGGGCCCGAAGCCCCAGGTCACGACGCACCCGGTCGCCGCGCGCGCGCGGCCGGCCGCGGCGCGCAGCGCGGCCTCGTTCGCCGCCGTGGGCTCGACGAAGGCCTGGAAGCAGACGTAGTCGCCGGGCCGGGCCGACGCGAGGAGCTCCTCCGCCGAGGAGACGTCCTCGAGCTCGGCGTCCCCGGCGGCGAGCACCTGGCTCGTCCGGTCCTTCGCCGCCTGCACGTCCGGCTGGTCGAACGGGTTGATCGCGAGCACCGAGCCCGCGACCGCCGTCGCGAACTCCCAGCGGAAGAACTCCTGGCCGAGCTCGTACGGGTCGGGCAGGCGTACCTCGTGACCCTGCCGGTCGGGCCCGTCGGGCGACTCCCCCGGGGCCGGCACGAGCCCCCGTCCCTCCTTGCCCGTCGACTCGGCGAGCAGCTGCTCGACCCAGAGGCCGAACCCGTTCACGTCCTCGAAGCAGACCTTGTCGCGGCCCTCCCGCCAGCCCTCCCCGAGCGCGAGCCCGAGCTCGAGGCCGGGGTTGCCCTCGTCGCCGCGGCAGGCCTCGGCCAGCTCGAGCGCGCGGTCGAGCAGCCGCACGAGGTCGACGCCGAGGAGCGCCGCCGGCACGAGCCCGAAGAGCGAGAGCGCGGAGTAGCGGCCGCCGATCGTCGGCTCCCCGGGGAAGGTCGCGCGGAAGCCGCGGTCGCGGGCGATTCGCTCGAGCTCCGAGCCCGGGTCGGTGATCGCCGCCCACTGCGCCCCGCGCGGCGCGCGCCGCCAGAAGTAGTCGGTGTGCGAGCGGGTCTCGAGCGTCGTTCCCGACTTCGAGGCGGAGAGGAAGAGCGTCCGCTCGAGGTCGAGCCGCGCCTCGAGGGCGGCGATCGCGCGGGGGTGCGTGGTGTCGAGGACGTGGAAGCGGTCGCCGCCGAACGCGCGCCGGAGGACCTCGGGCGCGAGCGACGAGCCGCCCATCCCGAGCAGCACGACGTCGTCGAACAGGCCGGCGACGTCCTCGACGAACGCGAGCACGACCTCGACGTCCTCGCGCCGCCGGCCGGGCTCGTCGAGCCAGCCGAGCCAGCGCGCCTCGTCGCGGCCCGTCCAGACGGTCGGGTCGCGCGACCAGATCCGCTCGACGAGCTCCCGCCGCTCGGTGCTCACGCGTGGGCGAGCTCGGCCCGCTTCGCCCGGATTCCGTCGAGCAGCTCGCCGAACGAGTCGGCGAAGCGGCGCACGCCCTCGTCCTCGAGCGTCTCGACGACGTCGTCGTAGTCGATCCCGGCCGCGCGCAGCTCCCCGAGCAGGCGCTCCGCCTCGGCCACCCCCTCGACCACCGTGTCGCCTCGCACCTCGCCGTGGTCGGCGAACGCCTCGACCGTCTCCGGCGGCATCGTGTCGACCGTGTCCGGCCCGACGAGCTCCTCGACGTAGAGGACGTCGCGGTAGGCCGGGTTCTTCGTCGAGGTCGACGCCCAGAGCGGCCGCTGCTTCGACGCCCCCTTGCCGGCGAGGAACGCCCAGCGCGGCCCGGCGAAGGCCTCCTCGAAGTGACGGTAGGCGAGCCTCGCGTTCGCGATCGCGAGCCGTCCGGCGAGCTCCGGCCGGCCGAGCTCCTCGAGCCGCCGGTCGGTCTCGGTGTCGACGCGCGAGACGAAGAACGAGGCGACGGACGCGACCCTCGACGGGTCGCCGCCGCCCGCGACGAGCCGCTCGAGCCCGCGCAGGTACGCCTCCACGACGGCGCGGTAGCGCGCCAGCGAGAAGATCAGCGTGACGTTGATCGACCGGCCGCGGGCGATGCACTCCTCGATCGCCGCCAGCCCCGGCACGGTCGCCGGGATCTTCACGAGCAGGTTCGGGCGGTCGATCGCCTCGTGCAGCTCGAGCGCCTGCTCGAACGTGCCCTCGACGTCGTAGGCGAGGCCGGGGTCGACCTCGATCGAGACGTAGCCGTCGCCGCCGCCCGTGCGCTCCCACACCGGCCGGAGCACGTCGCACGCATCCCGCACGTCGTCCTCCGCAAGGCGGAAGAACACCTCGCGCGGGTCCTCCTCCCGCTCGAGGAGCGCGCGAAGCTGATCGTCGTAGTCGGCGCCGCCGGCGATCGCCCTCTGGAAGATCGTCGGGTTCGAGGTGACGCCGGTGACGGCGTGCTCGTCCATCAGGCGCCGCAGCCCGCCGCCGTGGACGAGCTCCCGCGAGAGGTTGTCGATCCAGACCGACTGCCCGCGCTCAGCGAGCAGTCGAAGCCTCGACGCCATCTCTCATCTCCTTCTCCATCGCGGCCACCTTCTCCAGCCGGGCCACGTACCGCGCGCCGCCGTCGAAGCGGGCGGCGAGGAACGCGGCGACGAGCTCGCGCGCGAGCGCCGCCCCGACCACCTCCGAGCCGAGGCAGAGCACGTTCATGTCGTCGTGCTCGACGCCCTGGTGCGCGCTGTAGACGTCGTGGCAGATCGCCGCGCGGATCCCGGCGACCTTGCACGCCGCGACCGACGCCCCGACCCCCGACCCGCACACGAGGACGCCGCGCTCGGCGGCGCCGGTCAGGATCGCCTCCGCGACCTCCCGCGCCTTGTCCGGGTAGTCGACGCGCACCGAGGCGTCGTGCGTGCCGAGGTCGAGCACCTCGTGGCCGGCGAGCGCCTCGAGCACGGCCTCGCGCAGGGCGACGCCGCGGTGGTCGAACGCCGCCGCGATCCTCATGCCACGCGTTCCAGGAGCGCGGTCGCCCTGGCGACGACGTTGTCGACCTGGAAGCCGAGCCGTTCGAGGACGGTCGTGCCGGGCGCCGAGGCGCCGAAGCGCTCGAGCGAGATCGAGTCGCCCCGGTCGCCGACCCAGCGCCTCCAGCCGAGGGCCACCCCCGGCTCCACCGAGATCCGCGCCCGGCAGTCGGGCGGCAGCACCTCGTCGCGGTAGTCGGCCTCCTGCAGCTCGAAGAGCTCCCAGCACGGCATCGAGACGACGCGCACCGCCGTCCCGTTCTCGTCCGCGATCCGGCGGCCGGCCTCGAGCGCGAGCCCGACCTCGGCGCCGGTCGCGATCAGGATCAGGTCGGGCGGGCCGGACTCCCAGAGCGTGTACGCGCCGCGCTCGAGCCCGGATGCCGGCGCGAGCTCGGTCCGGTCGAGCGTCGGGACGGCCTGCCGGGAGAGCGAGAGCGCGACCGGCCCGTCCGGCCGCTCGAGCGCCACCTTCCACGCGACCGCGGTCTCGTTCGCGTCGGCCGGGCGGACGAACCAGAGGTTCGGGATCGCGCGCAGCGCCGCGTACGTCTCGACCGGCTGGTGCGTGGGGCCGTCCTCGCCGAGGCCGACGGAGTCGTGCGTCCACACCCACACGACCGGGAGGCCCATCAGCGCCGAGAGGCGGACGGCCGGGCGCATGTAGTCGCTGAAGACGAGGAAGGTCGAGCCGTACGGCTTCACCGTCCCGCCGTGGAGGGCGACGCCGTTCACGATCGCGCCCATCGCGTGCTCCCGGATCCCGAAGGCGATGTTCCGGCCCGACCAGCGGGCGGAGAAGAGCCCGCCGCCCTCGAACTCGGTGTAGGTCGACTCGGCGAGGTCCGCGGCCCCGCCGATCATCGTCGGCACCGCGTGCTTGAACGCCTGCATGACCCGCCTGCCGGCCGCCCGCGTCGCGAGCTTCTCGCCCGCAGGGAAGTCCGGGAGCTCCCACGCCCCGGCGCGGCCCGCGTGCGCGCGGTCCCACGCCTCGCGCTCGGCCGGGTACGCCGCCGACCAGCGCTCGAACGCCGCCTTCCAGTCGGCCTCGAGGCGGATCCCCCGCTCGACCCGGTCGCAGTGCTCGCGCACCTCCTCGGGCACGACGAAGCTCGCGTCGGGGTCCCACCCGAGCGCCTCCTTCGCCGCGCGCACCTCCTCCTCGCCGAGCGGCGCCCCGTGCGCCTTCGCGGTGTCGACCGCGTGCGGCGCCCCGAAGCCGATGTGGCTGCGGACGACGACGAGCGACGGCCGCTCGAGCTCCTCCTGCGCGGCGCGGATCGCGGCGCGCAGCTCGTCGAGGTCGTTCACGTCGTCGACCCGCTGCACGTGCCAGCCCTGCGCCTCGAACCGCCGGCCGGGGTCCTCGACCGAGAAGGAGATCGACGTCGTCCCGTCGATCGTGATGCGGTTGTCGTCGTAGAAGTAGACGAGCTTGCCGAGCCCGAGCTGGCCGGCGATCGACGCCGCCTCGTTCGAGAGCCCCTCCATCAGGTCGCCGTCCGAGCAGATCGCGTAGACGCGGTGGTCGACGATCGTGTGCCGCGGACGGTTGAACCGGTCGGCGAGGAAGCGCTCGGCGATCGCCATCCCGACCCCGTTCGCAAACCCCTGCCCGAGCGGGCCGGTCGTCGTCTCGACGCCCGGCGTGTGCCGGTACTCGGGGTGGCCGGGCGTGGCCGACTGCCACTGCCGGAAGCGCTTCAGCTCCTCGAGCGAGAGGTCGTAGCCCGTGAGGTGGAGGACGACGTACTGGAGGATCGCCGCGTGGCCGGCGGAGAGGACGAAGCGGTCGCGGTCGGGCCACCCCGGGTTCGAGGGGGAGTGGCGGAGGGTCTCGGTGTAGAGGAGGTACGCGAGCGGCGCGAGCGCCATCGCGGTGCCGGGGTGGCCGGCGTTCGCGCGCTGCACGGCGTCCATCGCGAGCGTCCGGATCGTGTCGATCGAGAGCTGGTCGATGTCCTCGGCAGGCAACGTCCCTCCTTCCCTTCCGCCCCCCGGCCTCGACAGTAGCGAGTTTCACTCGTGCGGGGGAGCGACACCCGACGCGAGACGGCCGAAAGGTCCAAGCGGCGCTCGGAAGGTCAGGCCGGGCGCCTTCTTCGCGTCCGGAGCCGCCCGCTCGTCTTCAATGGCGGCACCGTGGCCGTCCTGATCGCCTCGAGCCTCCGCAAGGAGATCGCCGGAGCGCCGCTCTTCGACGGCGTCTCGTTCAAGCTCGAGCGGCGCGACCGGCTCGCGCTCTCCGGCCCGAACGGCGCCGGCAAGACGACGCTCCTGCGCGCGCTCGCGGGCGAGCTCGGGCTCGAGGGCGGGGAGCTCGCCTGGGAGAAGGGCGCCCGGGTGGCGCTGCACGACCAGCGCCCTCCGGCGGCGAGCCGGGCGCCGCTGCGCGAGTACGTGCTCGCGGGCACGGCAGACCTCGCCGCCGCCGAGCGCGAGCTTCGCGAGCTCGAGGCCGCGATGGCCGCCGGCGCGCACGACCAGCGCACGCTCGCGCGCTACGCCCGGGCGCAGGCCCGCCTCGAGCACGCAGGCGGCTACGACTGGCGCGAGCGGGCGGCGGCCGTCGCGCGCGGCCTCGGCTTCACGGACGCCGAGCTCGACCGGCCGCTCGATTCCTTCTCGGGCGGCGAGCTGACGCGCGCGTCGCTCGCGCGCGCCCTCGCCGCCCAGCCGGACGTGCTCCTCCTCGACGAGCCGACGAACCACCTGGACCTCGAGGCGATCGAGTGGCTCGAGGAGCTCCTGCGCGCGGTCGACGCCGCGGTCGTCCTCGTCGCGCACGACCGCTGGTTCCTGGAGGCGGTCACGACGGCGGTGCTCGAGCTCGAGGCCGGGCGCTCGGTCTTCTTCCCGGGCGAGTGGCACGTCTGGCGGCGCGAGCGCGCCGCGCGCGGGCTGCACGCCGCGCGCGCCGCCGAGCGCCGGGCGGAGGAGCTCGCCCGGCTCGAGCGCTTCGTCGAGCGCTTCCGCTACAAGGCCTCGAAGGCGCGGCAGGCGCAGTCGAAGCTGAAGCGGATCGAGAGGATCAAGGGCTCCCAGGCGGAGGAGCGCCCGGCCGCCCGCCGGACGCTCGGCTTCGAGTTCCTGAAGCCGAGGCGCTCGGGACGCGTCGTCGTCGAGGCGGAAGGGCTCGAGCTGGCCGTGCCCGGGCGCGTGCTCCTCCGGGACGTGTCGTTCGCGCTCGAGCGGGGGGAGCACGTCGCGCTCGTCGGCCCGAACGGGTCCGGGAAGACGACGCTGCTCGAGACCGCGCTCGGCCGCCGCGCGCCGGCCGCGGGCAGGGTCCGGCTCGGCCACGACGTGGAGCCGGCGTACTTCTCGCAGCACGAGGCCGAGCTCGACGAGCGCGGCTCGGTGCTCGAGGCGACGACCGCCGCGACCGGCCTGCGCCGTCCGGAGGCCCAGGCGCTGCTCGGCCGCTTCCTCTTCTCCGGCTGGGAGGAGCACGAGAAGCCGGTGGCGGCGCTCTCCGGCGGCGAGCGGCGGCGCCTCGCGCTCGCGCACGTGGTCGCGAGCGGCGCGAACCTGCTCGTGCTCGACGAGCCGACGAACCACCTCGACCTCGGAAGCCGCGAGGCGCTCGAGGCCGCGCTCGAGGCGTTCCCGGGCACCGTCCTCCTCGTGACGCACGACCGCGCCCTCCTCGACGCGGTCTCGGGCCGCCTGCTCGCGATCGAGGACGGCCGGCTCGTCTCCTACCCGGGCGGCTGGGCCGAGTACCGCCGCCGCGGCGAGGCCGCACCCGAGCCGGCCCCGCGGCCCGGGCCGAAGCGCGAGCGGCGGCGGCGGGAGCCGCCGCGGGGCCCGACCCCGCTCGAGCTCGTCGAGCGGGAGATCGAGCGGAGCGAGGCCCGGGTGGCCGAGCTCGAGCGCCGGCTCGCCGAGGACTGGGCGAACGTCGACCTCGTCGCCGCCCACCGCGCCGCGCGCGACGACCTCGAGGCGCTGCTCGAGCGCTGGGAGTCGCTGCTACCGGGCGACGACGGAGGCTGAGGCGCCGGCGGCCCAGCCGCGGCCGCCGCGGACGACGACGCGGTAGCGGCCGCGGCCCGCGGGCAGGCCGAAGGCGACGCGGGAGCGGCCGTCGAGGCGGGCCCGGCGGACCGTCCGCCAGGAGAAGCGCTCGCGGACGTAGGCCTGGAGCGCCGCGCGGGCCCCCGCGCGCGCCGGCGCGGCGACCGCGACGACGGTGCGGCCGTGCAGCCCGACGCGCACCCTGGGCGCGACCGCGAGGTGGACCGCGGGGCTCGCGAGACCCTTCGCCCGCGCCCTGAGGTCGAGCGGCCGGAAGGCGCGGACGGCGACGCTGAAGCTGCCGTCGGCGGCCGGGGCGACGCGGCGCTCGACGCGCGGCGGCTTCCCCGCCCGCTCGAGCACCACCGTCCGGGTGCCCGTCGGCGCGAGTCCCTGCAGCACGGCGCGGCTGCCCGCCACGACCGGCTCGGCCGGTCCCGCGAGCGCGACCGGCACCACCACCACCTCGCCGCGCATGAACTTGTGGATCGTGCAGTGGTACGCGTAGACGCCAGCGCGCGCGAACGTGCGCGCGAACGTCCCGCCGGGCGAGACGTAGCCGGAGTCGAAGCTCCCGTCGTCGGCCGTCACCGTGTGGTTCGTCGCGTCCCCGTTCCGCCACACGACCGTGTCCCCGACGAGCGCCTGCGCACGCCCGGGCGCGAACACCTTCCCGGGGATCGCGACCTCGCGCACGCGGCCGTCGACGGCGGCCGCGGGCACGGCCGACGCCGCGGCCAGCGCGGCGCAGCCGGCGGCGAGCGCGCGCCTCACCGCGACACCCGGTAGATGCCGATCATCCCGTTCATCATGTGAGCCTCCACGTGGCAGTGGTAGAACCACGTGCCCGGGTCCTCCTCGCGCCAGCGCACCTCGAAGCTCTGCGCGGGGCCGAGCGTCCGGGTGTCCTCGAACGTCCCGTCCGGCTGCCGCCAGCGATGCCCGTGGACGTGGAAGGTGTGGAAGTCGTCGCCGAGCGTGAGCACGTCCCACTGCACGAGGTCGCCCACCCTCGCGTGGAAGACGGGCGTGTTGCCCACGAACGCGCGCCCGTCGATCGTCATGAAGCCGAGCTGCGAGGCGAGGAAGACGACGAACTCGTGGTCCGGCGCGGGCGTGCCGGCCGGCCGGATCGAGAGCGCGCCGTAGAGGCCGCCGGCGATCGAGTCGTCCATCGAGGGCGAGTGGTCGTGGTAGGGCCAGACGCCGACGGAGTCGGGGTTGGCGACGAGCCGGTAGGTGAACTCCCCGCCCGGCTTGACGTTCGCGCCCGGCCCGGAGAAGCCCGGCAGGTAGGCGCCGTCCGAGCCCGGCCGGTAGCGGACGCCGTGGAAGTGCATCGAGTGCGGCCGGTTGAAGACCGTGTCCAGGTTCTGGAAGTGGACGAGGACGGTGTCGCCGACCTCGGCCTGGATCAGCGGCCCCTGGATGCCCTGGTTGTCCGCTCCGTTCCGGATCATCCTCCCGAAGCCGGGCGTGAAGCGGCGGTAGACGACGGTCTGGAAGGTCGTCTTGCCGGGGTCGAAGCGGACGCCGTTGACGGCGTCGCGCTCGTTCGGCACGACGTGCCAGACGACCGGGACGGCGGCGATCCAGTACTCGCGCACCTGCGCCCGCGCCGGGCCCGGGGCGGCGAGCGCCGCGGCGGCGAGGGCCGCGAGCGCGAGCGCCCGCGACCCCCGCACCGAGGCCGGCGTCACGGCGTGACGACGATCGTCCCGCTCATGTCGGGACCGTGGATCCAGCAGAAGTACTTGTACGTCCCCGCCTTGGTGAAGGTGACCTTCACCGAGCGCGGCAGCGGGATGCCCGGCGCGTCGGCGGCCACCGGCGTCGCGAGGAAGCCGTTGCCGTGGTTCGCGCCGTCGTAGCGGTACTGTCCCTTCGGCTCGGAGCCGAACGGGATCACCGGGGCGACCTGGTTCGGCTTGCCCGGCCCCACCGGGAACAGATCCGTCTTCGTGGCGAACCCCTGCACCCACTTCTTGGGGCCGAAGACCGCGCTGTGCGGCTCCTGCGGCGAGCGGTCCACGAAGTTGACCGTCGTCCCGACCGGAACCCGGAGCGTGCTCGGGAAGTAGCCGAGGATCGTCTCGAGGTTGCCCGCCCCCATGTAGACGGTCTTCGCCGGCGGGTGCGCCGCCGTCGCGACCGCCTTCGCCTTCGCCCACGCGGCCGCGGTCTCCTGCAGCGCCTGCGCCGTCACCTGGGCAGGGGACTTCGGCGCGGCGCCGCTCGTCACGACGACGGTGCCCTTCATCCCCGGGTGGATCGTGCAGTAGAAGCGGTACGTCCCCGCCTTCGGGAACGAGAACGTGAACGTGGCGGGCTTCGCCTTGGGGCCGCTCGGCGAGAGGACCCCGCTGTTCGCCGTGACGCCGGGCGTCACCTCGTGCGGACCGGACGGCGCGAGCGCCGCCGCGTTGTAGATCAGCTTCGGCAGCCCGTTGAAGTAGAAGGGCTTGCCGGTCGCGTCGGCGATCCCCGCGTACTTGCTCTTTCCGGGGTCGCCCACGAAGATCGGCGGAACCTTTCCGCCGGTCGCCACCGTGTGGAACGTGGCGCTCGAGAAGGTGACGCTGTCGCCGACGGCGACCGTCACCTTCCCGGGCAGGAACCTGTCGAGCGTCGCTCCCTTCGGCGTACCCGCCGGCGGGCGCGTCTGCTCGCCCAGGAAGACCTTGTAGTCCGCCGCCGCAGCCTGGCCTGCGAAGCCGAGCGCCGCCAGCATCGCGAATGCGACGATGCCTCGTCTCACCCCAAACCCTCCCTCTCTCGTAAGACCCCGACGAATCAGCGCGGGATCCTACAGCTACCGTACGCCGGTGCGCAATGGGCCGATGGTCCTGGTTGCGGCCGCCCTCTCGGCCGTCTTCGCCCTCCCGGCGGCGGCCGCGACGGAGCCGCCGTTCGAGGGCGCGCGGATCGAGAACCCCTCGCGGCTTCCGCCCTTCACCCTGCACGACCAGACGGGTCGACCGTTCGGCCTCGCGTCGGCGCGCGGCAAGGCCGTGCTGGTCACGTTCCTCTACACGCACTGCAGGGACGTGTGCCCGCTCACGGCCCAGAACCTGAGCGCGGCGCTCTCCCGGCTTCCGAGAGCCGAGCGCGACCAGGTGCGCGTGCTAGCGGTGAGCGTCGACCCGCGCGGAGACACCACGGCCTCGGCGCGGCGGTTCGTGCGCCGCCACCGGCTCGTGCCCCAGTTCCACTACCTGACCGGGTCGGAGAGGGAGCTCGCACCGGTGTGGCGGGCGTACAGCGTCACCTCGGTCGCGCGCGCGAAGAGCGACGTCGACCACACGCTCTACACCGTGCTCGCCGACCGCCACCGCGTCGCGAGAGTGCTCTACGACGCGACGGCGACCCCCGCCGCGGTCGCCCACGACCTCCGGCTCCTGCTCGCGCGCTGAGCTACGACCAGAAGGCGGCGAACGCGTCGGGGTCGGTCGGCAGCGCGAGCACCTCGCGCCAGCGGCCGCCGTCGAGCGTGATCACGAGCAGCTGGTCGAGGTCGAGCTCGCGCCCCAGTCGGCGGCCGCGCGCCCGGTAGGCGGCGACGGCGCGGTCGCCGTCGGCGAGCGCCCAGCGGAGCTCGCTCGCGTAGGTCCCGTCCGTGAGGCGCCGGGTGGCGCGGAAGAGCTCGAAGATCTGCTCGCGCCCGCGGTACTCCCGCGAGACGGGCGCCGACCCGGGGACGCGCCACACGGCGTCCTCGGCGATCACCTCGACGAGCGCGCGCGGGTCGCCGCCCGCGAAGGCGGCGAAGACCCGGCGGATGCCGTCGAGCGGATCTATCGCTCGAGCGGCGCCATCGTGAGCCCGTACCCCTCGAGCTGCGAGTGGTAGAGCTCGGCCGGCTCGCGGTGGCCCGACCAGACGATCGCTTGGCCGGTGGTGTGGATCTGGTTCGCGAGCCGCATGCCCTTGTCGTAGTCGACGCCCGGGATCGTCTGGGCGAGCGCGAACGCGACGCCCTCGAACGTGTTGTGGTCGTCGTTCAGGACGATCACCCGCCAGGCGTCGCCGGTGCCCGACCCGGTTCCCCGGTCGAGGCGCTCCTTCGGCGGCGTGAGTGTCGTCATTCCGCCGAAAAGGTAGCGATCACGGCGTCCGCGATCACGCGCAGCGGGCGGCCGGAGACCTGGCTCGCCTTGCGCAGGCGGGCGAAGGCGTCGGCCTCCGAGAGCGCCTCCCGCTCCATCAAGAGGCCCTTCGCGCGCTCGATCACCTTGCGGTCGGCGAGGGCCTGCGCGAGCGAGTCGGCGTCGGCCCGCACCGCCGCGAGCTCCTCGTGGCGCGCCTTGGCGAGCTCGATCGCCGGGAGCACGTCCTGCTCGCGGAACGGCTTCACGAGGTAGCCGTAGACCCCGGCCTCGGCCGCCCGCTCGACGAGCTCGCGCTGGTCGAACGCGGTCAGCATCACGATCGGGATCGGACGCTCCTCGAGCATCCGCCGGGCCGCCTCGATGCCGTCGAGGCGGGGCATCTTCACGTCCATCACGGCCAGGTCGGGCTCGTGCTCGCGCGCGAGGGCGACCGCCTCCTCCCCGTCGCGGGCCTCGGCGACGACCTCGTAGCCGGCGCGCTCGAGCAGGCCGCGCAGGTCGAGGCGGATGATCGTCTCGTCCTCGGCGATGAGGATGCGCACGCTCACGCGGGAAAGCGCACCTCGGCGCGCGTCCCTCCCTCGCCGGCGAGCACGAGCGTGCCGCGCAGCTCGTCGCGGACGAGCGCGCGCACGATCGAGAGGCCCGTCCCGTCGGCCGCGCCGCGGTCGATGCCGGGGCCGTCGTCCGTGATCGCGAGGACGACCTCGCCGTCGTCGCGGCGGAGGTCGACGCGGACCCTGCCCCCGCCGTGCTCGAGCGCGTTCCCGAGGAGCTCCGAGAAGACGAGCGCGAGCGCGGTCGCCCGGTGCCCGGCGAGGGGCACCGGCTCGAGCCTCTCGTCGACCGCGCGCCCGTCGGCGACCCCCTGGACGAGCGTCGCGCGCAGGCGGCCGAGCAGGTCGGCGAGGTCGACGTCGTCGTCGCGCCGCTCCGTCAGCAGCTCGTGGACCGCGGCGATCGCGAGGATCCGGTTGACGGAGTCCTCGAGCGCCTTCCGGGGGTCGATCGAGCCGGCGGCCCGCGCCTGCAGCCGCAGCAGCGACGCCACCGTCTGCAGGTTGTTCTTCACGCGGTGGTGGATCTCCTGGGCGAGCACCCCGCGCATCACCGCCCGCCCGTGCTCGAGCGCGACCGCGGCCTGCTGCGCGATCGACGCAAGGAGCTCCCGGTCCTCGTCCGTGAACGGGTGCGGGCGGTCGGCCACGAGCTCCCCGATCTGCCGGCCGCGCCACCGGAGCGGCTGCCGGATCGCGTGCGCGTCTGCGTGACCCTCCGGCCAGGCGATCTTGCCGTCCTCGAGCACGAGCGCGGCGCCCGTGGCGGAGAGCGCGTCCATCGTCGTCTTCACGATCGCCTCGAGCGACTCCTCGAGGTAGAGCGAGTCGGAGACCGCCTCGGAGATGCGGGCGAGGGCCTCCAGCTCGTGCACGCGGCGCTGCGCCTCGGTGTAGAGGGTCGCGTGCTCGATCGACTGCGCGACCTGCGCCGCGATCGCGAGCAGGAGCTCGATCTCGTCGTCGGTGAACTCGCGCGGCTCGCGGGTGCGCACGTTCAGCGCCCCCTCGAGCCGCTCGCCGCGCGCGAGGATCGGCACCGCGAGGATCGACTCGTACTCGTCCTCGGGCAGGTTCGGGAAGTTCTTGAACCGCGGGTCGAGATGCGCCTGGCTCGAGATCATCACGGGCGCGCGCGCCGCCGCCGCCGAGCCGGTGATCCCCTCGCCGGGCCGCATCCGGGGCCGCTGCGTCATCTCCTCCACGCTCGTGCCGTGGGTCGCCCGCAGGACGAGCTCGCCGGTGCGCTCGTCGTAGAGGTAGACGAAGCAGGCGTCCGCGTGGAGCGCGTCCGCGACCTTCGTCGCGACCTGCGAGAGCACCTCCTCGAGGTCGAGGGTCGAGTTGACCGCCTCGATCGTCTCGGTCAGCAGCCTGAGGTGCCGCTCGCGGGCGTCCATGCGCCGAAGGGTACGCGGGGCCGGTCGGCGCCGCCCCCGGCCGGGCCGCTCGTTGACGGCGCCGGACGCCGGGCGGATACTGCCCGCATGCCCCGCTGGACCCTCCCGCTCCTTGTCGCCGTCCCGTGGGTCGCGGGCATCTGGTGGGCGTGGCACCGCCGCCCGAGGGACGGGTGGGTCCCGCCCTCCATGGGCGAGCGCGCGCTGCGGCGGCTGAGAAGCACCTGACCGCCGGCCCGCGCCGCCGCTCCCGCGGCGGGAGGCGCGGCCGCGACGTTTTACAAATCGCTTACGCCGGCGGAGGGATTTTCGCCGCAGGACGGGAATAGGGTCGCAACGTTGAGCTCCCCCCTCGACCCCTCCCGCCGGAAGACCGTCTCGCCCGGCCGTCCCCGGGCGGGATCGCCGCCGCCGGAGCCCGGCCGGTGAGCGCGCTCGCCCTCGACCTCCGCCGCACCGCCGGCTTCCTCGTCGCCGACGCGCGCGGCCGGATCGTCGGCCGGGTCGAGTGCCCCATGTACGGAAGCTCGCCGGAGGAGCCCGACGCGCTCGCGGTCCGGTCGGGGTTCCTCGCGCGGCGCCGGCGGCTCGTGCCCGCCGACTCGATCGAGCAGATCGACGACGGCTCGAGGGTGATCGGCCTCCGGGTCGAGCGCGACACGATCCGCACCTTCCTCTGAGCCGGGCCCGGCCCCGTCCCTCCGGCGCCGCCCCGCGCCCACGGCCGCCGCGCGCCTCGAACGGCTTCGGCGCGACGACGCGACCGTCGAGCTCGAAGCGGCAGGCGGCCGCCGCGCGGGCGCGAGCGAGCGCGGCCGCCGCGGCCGCCGCGAGGCGGATCGCCGCGTCAGGCGCGCGCGTGGCTCCGCCCGGCCGCATGAGACGAGCGAACGCGGCCGCCGCGGCGGGGTCGGCCGTCCCGGGCGTGACCGCCGGCCGCCCCGGGCGGCGGCGGGAGCCGGCCGCCGCGCCCGCGCGGCCCGAGCCGGCCGCCGCCTGTGGACGGATCGGCCCACATCCGGCCCCGGGCCGTCACGCCTCCGTCACGAAGATCGCGCTAGGGTGACCACCCCGCGGGTGGGTGGGGGCTTGGGATGGAACGCCCCGACCCCCGCGCCCCGACGCTCAGAGCACCGACAGGTAGCGGTCGAGCTCCCACTGCGTGAGCTGCACGCGGTACTCGTCCCACTCCTGCCGCTTCAGCTGCACGTAGTTGTCGAAGATGTGGTCGCCGAAGGCGCGCCGCATCAGCTCCGAGGCCGCGAACTCGTCGATCGCCTCCCCGAGGGTCTCGGGCAGCGAGATGATCCCGCGCTCGCGCCGCTCGTCCGCCGAGAGGTGGTAGAGGTTCGTCTCCATCGGCGGCGGGAGCTCGTAGTTCCGCGCGATCCCCTCGAGCCCCGCGTGCAGCAGCGCCGCGAAGGTGAGGTACGGGTTGCACGCGGGGTCGGGGCAGCGGATCTCGGCCCGCGTCGCCTGCTCGGAGCCGGGCTTGTAGAGCGGGATCCGGACGAGCGCCGAGCGGTTCCGCTGCGACCACGCGACGTACACGGGCGCCTCGTACCCCGGGACGAGCCGCTTGTACGAGTTGACCCACTGCGCGAACACGGCCGACAGCTCGCGCGCGTGACGCAGGAGGCCGGCGATGAACGCGCGTCCCGCGGCCGAGAGGTGGTACGACTCGTCGGGCGAGAAGAACTGGTTGCGCCCGTCCTTGAAGAGCGACATGTGCGTGTGCATGCCCGAGCCGTTCTCGCCGAAGAGCGGCTTCGGCATGAAGGTCGCGTAGGCACCGTGCGCCGCCGCGACCTCCTTCACGATCAGACGGTAGGTGATGGTGAAGTCCGCCATGTCGAGCGCCGGCGCGTAGCGCATGTCGATCTCGTGCTGCGAGGGCGCGACCTCGTGGTGGTGGTACTCGACCGGGATGCCGACCGCCTCGAGCGCCTTGATCGTCTCGTAGCGGAGGTCGGTCGCGGCGTCGAGCGCGGTCATGGCGAAGTAGCCGCCCTCGTCGAGCGTCTGGGTGCCAGCGCTGTCGGCGAAGAGGAAGTACTCGAGCTCGGGACCGACGTTGAACGTGTCGAACCCCATCTGCGACATCCGCTCGAGCGCCCGGCGGAGCACGTGCCGAGGGTCGCCCTCGTACGGGTTGCCGTCGGGCTTGACGACGTCGCAGATCATCCGGCCGACGCGCGCGTCGGGGATCGTCGGCAGGATCTGGAACGTCGCCGGGTCCGGCATCGCCACCATGTCCGACTCCTCGATCGCGTTGAAGCCCGTGATCGACGAGCCGTCGAAGCCCATGCCGTCGTCGAGCGCGCCCCGCACCTCCGCCGGCGTGATCGCGAAGCTCTTCAGATGCCCCTCGAGGTCGGTGAACCAGAGGAGCACGTAGTCGACCTTCTCCTCCTCCATGCGCCGGAGGACCTCGCGCCGCGCCTCCGGGTCGGAGGTCGCCCGCGCCCTGCTCTCGATCATTCCCATCGCCTTCTCAGCCTCCTCCCTGGACGGTCTCGCCGCCCTACGCTAACCTTCCGGGAAGCGGGCCGTCGAGAACGGCCGCGGTAGAGGCGACGGGGCCTCGCGACTCGGGGAGTCGTGGGGCCTTTTTCATTGGTCCAACGCGGGAGGTACGGGAATGGCGAGCGAAGAGAGGCACTACCTGGCGAGCGGGGTCGAGGCCGGCGTGGCCGCCGCGGAGGCGATCGAGTTCGGGCGGTCGACGCAGGCGAAGATGGTCGACCTCAAGTTCACGGACCTGCTCGGGTCGTGGCAGCACATGTCCCTGCCGCTCTCCGCCTTCGACGAGAGCGCCTTCGACGAGGGCCTCGGCTTCGACGGCTCCTCGATCCGCGGCTGGCAGGGAATCTCGGAGAGCGACATGCTGCTCGTGCCGCAGGCCGACACGGCGATCGTCGACCCGTTCGCCGAGACGCCGACGCTCTCGATCCTCTGCGAGGTGATCGACCCGATCACGCGCGAGCCGTACCCGAAGGACCCGCGCCGCGTCGCCCGCCGCGCCGAGGAGTACCTGCGCTCGACCGGCATCGCCGACACCGCGTACTTCGGCCCCGAGAGCGAGTTCTTCGTCTTCGACTCCGTCGCCTACGACCTGCAGGTGAACGGCGCCCGCTACGAGCTCGACTCGGCCGAAGGCCACTGGAACTCCGGCGCGCCCGGGCTCGGCTACACGGTGCGGCCGAAGGAGGGGTACTTCCCGCCGCCGCCGTCGGACTCGCTCCACGACCTCCGCACCGAGATGGTGCTCACCCTCGAGCGGCTCGGGATCCCCTGCGAGTTCCACCACCACGAGGTCGCGACCGGCGGGCAGTGCGAGATCGACATGCGCTTCGCCACGCTGACGCGGATGGCCGACCAGGTGATGACGTACAAGTACGTGGTCAAGAACGTCGCGCGCCGCCACGGCAAGACGGCGACGTTCATGCCGAAGCCGCTCTTCGGCGACAACGGCTCCGGGATGCACTGCCACCAGTCGCTCTGGAAGGAAGGCGCGACGCTCATGGCCGACCCGTCCGGCTACGCGGGGCTGTCGCAGCTCGCGCGCAACTACGTCGGCGGCCTGCTCGCGCACGCGCCGGCGCTGCTCGCGTTCTGCGCGCCCACGACGAACTCCTACCGCCGCCTCGTGCCCGGCTACGAGGCGCCCGTGAACCTCGTGTACTCGCAGCGCAACCGCTCGGCCTGCATCCGCATCCCGATGTACTCCAGCTCGCCCAGGGCGAAGCGGATCGAGTTCCGCTGCCCCGACCCGAGCGCGAACCCCTACCTCGCGTTCGCGGCGATGCTGATGGCCGGGCTCGACGGGATCGAGCGCGGGCTCGACCCGGGCGCGCCGGCGGACTTCGACCTCTTCGAGGAGTCCCGCGGCGAGATCGCGCAGGTGCCCGGCTCGCTCGGGGAGGCGCTCGACGCCCTCGAGGCCGACCACGCCTTCCTCACGAAGGGCGGCGTGTTCGGGGAGGACCTCGTCCGCACGTGGATCGCCTGGAAGCGCGAGAACGAGGTCGACGTCGTGCGGCTGCGGCCGCACCCCGCCGAGTTCTTCCTCTACTACGACGCCTAGGACGCGCGTGGGCACGCGGGCGACGGCGCTCCCGCGCCTCGCCGTCCGAGACCTCCGGCCGGGCGACTGGCCGGAGGTCTCGCGCATCTACGCGGCGGGGATCGCCACCGGCAACGCGACCTTCGAGACGGAGGTGCCGACCTGGGAGGCCTGGGACGGCGCGCACCTCCGGGAGAGCCGGCTCGTCGCGGTCGAGGACGGCCGCGTCGTCGGCTGGGTCGCGCTCACGCCCAGCTCCGACCGCTGCGCGTACCGCGGCGTGGCCGACGTCTCGGTCTACGTCGACCCGGCGGCGCAGGGCCGGGGCGTCGGCCGCGCCCTCCTCGAGCGCGCGGTCGCCGGAGCCGACGCGGCGGGGATCTGGACCCTCCAGGCCGGGATCTTCCCCGAGAACGCCGCGTCGCTCGCGCTCCACCGGCGCTGCGGGTTCCGGCTCGTCGGGCGGCGAGAGCGGATCGGCGAGCTCGGGGGGGTGTGGCGGGACGTCCTCCTGCTCGAGCGGCGCGCTCCCTGACCGGCGTGCAATCGGCGATAGACCACGCTATGGTGTAGCTCTCGGGGGTCGAGCGTTCGCCGGTCAGGGGGGTCACGGCGGCGCTCGATCGCCCGTACCGTTCGAGCGGTGGACTACCTCTTCGCCGACTGCCGCTGGTCTCTCGACGACCCCGACGAGGGCCGCCGCGCCTACCTCGCCGGCCATATCCCCGGCGCGGTCTTCCTCGACGTCGAGCGCGAGCTCTCCGCGCCGCCGGGCCCCGCCGGGCGGCACCCGCTCCCCGCGGCGGACGACTTCGCCCGGGCGGCCGGCCGCGCCGGGATCGGGCCCGGCGTCCTCGTCGTCGCCTACGGCACGCTCGGCGGCGCCGAGCGGCTCTGGTGGCTCCTGCGGCACTTCGGCCACGACGCCTGCGCCGTGATCGACCTCGCCGCGTGGCGCGGGCCGCTCACGAGGGGGGAGGAGCGGGCGCGCCCCGCCCGGTTCGAGCCGCGGCCCCGTGCCGACGACGCGATCGAGCGCGAGGAGCTCGCGTCGCGCCTCGGCGAGCTCGTCGTCGTCGACGCCCGCGTGCCCGAGCGCTACCGCGGCGAGCCGAACCCGGTCGACCGGGTGCCGGGGCGGATTCCCGGCGCCCTCAACGCACCCTGGAACGAGGAGCCGCCCGGCCTCCCCGAGGGCGAGCTCGTGGCCTACTGCGGCTCCGGAGTCACCGCGTGCGTCGTCCTCCACCGCCTCCACCTCGCCGGCCGCGAGGGGCGCCTCTACCCCGGCTCGTGGTCCGAGTGGGAGCAGCACCCCGAGCTCCCGCGCGAGCGCGGGTAGCGGCGCAAACGGCTCGGGGCCGGCGCTCGCCTGTTGCGGACCGCCCCGGGGCTCAGGCCGCCGCGGGGGCGCCGTAGGCCGCCAGGTACCGCTCCCAGCGCGTCGGGATCTTCGGCGTCGCGAGGCTGATGAAGAGCACCGGCGCCGGGACGCGGGGCGGGTGGCGCAGCTCCATCTGCGCCTCGTGCAGGAGCCGGTTGCCCTTGCGGAGGTTGCAGGGCGCGCAGGAGGTGACGACGTTCTCCCAGCTCGACTCGCCGCCCCGCGAGCGCGGGACGACGTGGTCGAGCGTCAGCCGTCCCCCGGCGGTGCCGCAGTAGACGCAGCGCCAGCCGTCACGGGCGAAGAGCGCCCGCCGCGAGATCTTCCGCTGCACGATCCGCGGGACGCGGACGTAGTGGACGAGCCGGATGACGTGCGGCCACGCGAACCGCCGCGTGGCCGAGCAGAGTGGTCGGTCGAGCTCTTCGACGACCTCGGCCTTCCCCTTGTAGACGAGGACGTGGGCGCGGCGGAGCGAGCACACGTTGAGCGGCTCGTAGCTCGCGTTCAGGACGAGAACCTGCTGCACCCTGGCTGAAAAAGTACCCGAACGGGCCGCCGGGCCGCCGGGCCGCCGGGCGAGGCACGGGCGGCGTCAGCGCGCCATCGCCCGCTCGACCGCCTCCTGCTCCTCCGGCGAGAGCGCCACGGAGGGGCGGCCGCGGTCGAGCTCCTTCAGGTAGATGCGCGCGTAGTCCCGGCCCTGGATCGCCGTCATCACGATCCCCGTCCGGGCGCGGTCGAGGAGGGCGACGGAGGCCGACTGGTGGCCGCCCGTGTCCTCGTAGGCGTCGAAGCGCACGATCGCCGTGTTCGAGACCGAGCCGTCCACCCTCCGGTCGACCCGCGCAAGGCCGGCCGCGACCTCGTCGACCGCCCGGTGGAGGTCGTCGATCCGGCCCTGGAGCGCGACCGCGAACTCGACGAGGTCCTTGCGGCCCCCGCCGATCACCGTCCGCTGCGCCTCGCGGAGCCGCCGCACCCGCACCCAGGCCACCCACGCGAGCACCACCCCCGCGAGCCCGATCGCGGCGCCCACGACCGCGATCAGCGCGGCGACGTTCCCGGAGACGTCCATCGCCGCCGCCCGCTACGGGAGCGAGAAGATCACCGGGTAGGACGCGGAGTTGTTCGACTTGTTGACCTCCCCGGGGACGGTCGCCACGTCCACCTTCACCGTGGTCTGGGACACGAACGGCACCTGACCGAGGTTGCGGAACACGAGCGTCTTGTCCTCGTTCGGGTTGATCACGTCGAGCTTCTGCGTCTTCGTGATCGGCCCGCCCTGCGCCTGCGGGCGGTCGATCGTCAGGGTCACCGGGATCTGCACCTCCTGCGAGTCGCCGCCGTTGTGCACCGTCACGGAGAACGCGAGGTCCGTCGTCGCGGTGACGGTCGTGAGCGTCGAGGCGAGCACCTGCCCGCCGGGGTCCGCGGTGACCGACACGACATTCGTGCCGTGGACGCCGGTCGGCGTGCCGCCCGTCGCGGCCCCGCGGATCCGCTGCAGCACGAGCGCCATCGAGCGCGCGCTGAGCAGGTCGGGGCTCGCGACGAAGTGGGAGTCCGGCACCGCGACGCCGCTCACGCCGTCGTGCTGGAGCTGCTGCACCGCGAGCGCCTTGAAGAGGTCGTCCCACACGATGTCGCTCGCCGTGAGCCGCTCAGCCTGCGCGGCGAGGAGGCGCGAGTCCGCCGTCGTCTTCGTCGACTTCGCCGTCTGCTGGAACGTCGACGCGAGCCCCTCCACCCCGCTCACCCGCAGCTGCAGCGCCTCGACGAGGTGCTGGTTCTCGTCGCGGAGCCGCCCCGGCGGGTCGAGGCTCTCGCCCGCCGCGACGTTCTGCTGCTCCTGCTCGGCGATCCCGCGCAGGCGCGTCTCGATCTGCGCGACCGTGAGCGCGGGCGTCGTGAGCACGCCGGCGAGCGCCTTCCCGTTCGCGCTCGACTGCGCGGCGAGCTTGCGCACCTTGTCCATGTAGCGCGCGTACGCGTCGTGCTTCGACGCGCTCGCGCAGGACTGGATCAGCAGCCCGAAGACGAGCACGACGACGACGAAGAAGCCGACGAGGGCGAGCAGTCGCAGCAGCGGGCCCGGCCCGCGCGGAGGCCCGATCCGCCGCCGAGGCCCGACCTGACGCCGCGGGAGCCGCACCCGCGCCGGCGGCTGCTTCTCGGCCGTCGCGGGCTCGTCGTCGAAGAAGTCGAACTCGATGTCGTCGTCGACGTCCATCAGCCTCGTTCGAAACTATCGCAGGGTTCGGTGGGCGCAGGAGATCGAGGCGCGGCACCGTAGAAGCGGGCTGGTGGCCGCCGCGGCCCTCGCGCAGGAGCTGATCCTGGGCCGTTACCGGCCCCTGCGACCCCTGGGCTCGGGCGGGATGGGCCACGTGTGGCTCGCGCGCGACGAGCGGACGGGCCTCGACGTCTCGCTCAAGCTCGTCGGCCGCGAGGGGAAGGCCGCCGCACGCGCCGAGCGCGAGGCGAGGGCGGCCGCGTCGCTCCGCCACCCACGCTGCCAGCGCGTCTACGCGCTCGCGCGAGACTCCGGCCACGTCTACATCGCCTACGAGTACGTGCCCGGGCGGACGCTGCGCCAGGCGCTCTCCGCGGGCGCGCTCGACGACCGCACGGCGATCGAGGTCGCGGCCCAGGTCCTCGACGCGCTCGCGCACGCGCACGCGCGCGGGGTCGTGCACCGCGACGTGAAGCCCTCGAACGTCCTCCTCGCGGAGGGCGGCCGGCCGGACGTGCGGCTGCTCGACTTCGGGCTCGCGCAGATGGAGGAGTTCGACACGCTCACCGCCGTCGGCGACGTGCCCGGGACGCTGGCCTACGTCTCGCCCGAGCGGCTGCTCGGCCGGCCCGGGACCCCCGCCGCCGACGTGTGGGCCGTGGGCGTGATGCTGTGGGAGGCGCTCGCGGGCCGCCACCCGTTCCGCGCCGCCACGCTCGCCGAGACGTCGCGGCGGATCCAGGCCGGCGCGCCGCCGCTCGAGACGGTCCGGCCCGACCTGCCGGAGCGGCTCCGGCGCGCCGTCGCGGACGCGCTCGCACCCAGCCCGTCCCGCCGGCCGTCCGCCGCCGACCTCGCGAAGCGGCTCCGCGCCGAGCCCCGGCGCCGCCCCCGTCCCGCGGCGGCCGCGGCGGCCGCCGCCGAGTCCGCGCGCGCGCGGGCGCTCCTGCGGACGCGCGCGCTCCCGGCCGGCCTCGCCGCCGCCTGGGCGGGCGGCTCGGCGGCGCTGCTCCCCTTCTACCCGGCCGGGTGGGCGCCGGGCCTCGCCGCCGTCGCGGGCGCGCTCGCGCTGGCCGCGCCGCGGGCGGGCGCGGCGCTCGCGCTCGCCGTCGCCTTCTTCCCGCTCGGGAACGTCTCGCTCGGGCTCGCGCTCCTGTTCGCGCTCCTCGCCGCCGGCTGGCTCGCGCTCGGCTGGCGCGACCCGCCGGCCACGCTGCTCCTCGCCGCGGGCCCGCTGCTCGCCGCCGCGGGGGCGCTCGCGCTCGTGCCGCTCGCCGCGCAGGCCGCGCGCGGCGCGGCCAGGCGCGCGCTCCAGGCGGGCGCCGCCGCGCTCCTCGCCGCCGCCGTCGCCGGGCTCCGGGGCCGCGACCTGCCCTTCGGGGCCGGGCCCGCGCCGCTCGGGCTCGGGATCGCCGGCTCCAGGCGGCCCGGGGCGGTCGCCGAGGCGCTCTGGGGCGCGCTGGCCGCCCACCCGGCGCTCGTCGCCGAGGCCGGGATCCTGGCGGCCGCCGCGGCGCTCGCGCCGCGGGCCCGCGGCCCCTGGCCCGCCGCGGCCTACGCCGCCGGCCTGCTCGCCGCGACCGCGCTCGCGGCGCCCGCCACGCCCTTCGCCCCGCTCGCCGCCGCCGCCTGGATCACCGCGTCGATCCTCGCCCTGTCGGGGCCGGCGACGAACAGGTGCTCGTGGTTGCGCAGGCGGGTCACGCGGCCGACCCGCCTCCCGCTCGGGTTGTAGATCCCGATCTGCGCCCCCACGTAGCGGCGCGACTCGACGTCGATCCGCGCGACGTGGCCGCGCCCGGCCAGGAGCTCCCAGACGCGGGCGGGGTCGTGGAACCCCTCGTCGTTGAAGGAGACGACGAGCCACGGCGCCTCGAGCGAGGCGAGCAGCTCCTCGAGCGCCGCGGGCGCCTCCCGGCGCGAGTTGTACCGGCTCTTGACGGTGCGGCAGTCGGCACGCTTGCCGGCGACGCCGTACTGCTCGGGCGCGTCCCAGCGGACGAGCGTCTCCCAGACGTGGTAGTTCGAGAAGTACGAGTGGTGGTTGTAGGGCGGATCGACGTAGACGAGGTCGACGTCGAGGCGGGGCGCGAGCTCGTTGGCGTCGCGGCGGAGCACCGTCCCCGGCGGGCCCGGCACGGCGAGCGGGAGCCGCAGCTCCAGCTCGCCGTACGACCGCGGCGCCCACCGCTTCAGGTAGGCCATCTGCAGGCCCGTCGTGCTGTCGACGCGGTCGGCCGCCTCGAGCAGGGACGTGAGCACGATCCCGCGCTCGACCCGGGTCAGGTCGTACCCCTCGATCGCGTCGCGGATCGCGTCGACGCGGCGGCCGTTGTGGGGCTGCAGGTAGCGGGCCCGCCGGCAGAACGCCTCCGTGAAGTAGCCGTCGCGACCGGGCAGGGCCGAGAGCTCGGCGAGCACGGCCGCGAGGCGCACCCGGTCGACCGACCGGCCGGCCGCGATGTACGCGAGCCCGAGCACCTCCGAGTAGCTCGCCAGGTCGTTCGAGACGACCTCGAGGCCGAGCGACCGGAGCGCCTGCCCGACGCGCGTCGTGCCGGCGAAGAGGTCGCAGGCGGTCCGTGCGGGCAGCTGGGACACGACCGCGCGGATCAGCGGCACGAGCGCCCGCTTCGAGCCGATGTACTTGATCACGGAACGAGCGTAGTGAGTGCTCCGGCGGGCCCTGCGCCGCCCAGGGCCACGACTAAACTGACCGGCCCGGGTATACCGGGCCCGGGATGACCGTGCTGAGAGCCATCGAGTCGAAGCTCGAGTCCCTGTTCGAGGGCGTCTTCGGCCGCGCCTTCCGGACGAACGTGCAGCCGGTCGAGCTCGCGCGGAAGCTCGCCAAGGAGATGGACGACCACCGGACCGTCTCCGTCTCGCGGGTCTACGTCCCGAACGAGTACACCGTCTACCTCGCGCCGGCCGACCGCGAGAACTTCGCCGGCTTCGAGGACTCGCTCCGCGACGAGCTGCAGGAGTACCTGGCGGGCCACGCCCGCCGGGAGCGCTACGTCCTGCTCACCTCGCCGCGGGTGAAGTTCGAGACGGACCCCGACCTCGGCATCGGCGTGTTCGGGATCGCGACGCGGCTCGTCCGGGGCGCGCGCCCCGCACCCGCCGGCGCGCCGGCCGACCAGCCCGCGCCGGGGGCGACGATGGTCTACCGGGCCGTGCAGGCGCCGGAGGAGGCGCCCGCCGCCGGCGGCGCCGAGCCGGAGCCCGGGCCGGAGCCCGAGCCGGAGCCCGAGCCGGAGCGAGAGGCGCGGCCGGCGGCGGTGCTGACGATCGCCGGCCGGCGGCACGAGCTCGCAGGCGAGCGGGCCGTGATCGGCCGCTCGAAGGACTGCGACGTCCAGGTCTCCGACCCGAACGTCTCCCGCCGCCACGCGGAGCTCCGCCGCGACGCCGGCGGCTGGGTCCTCGTCGACCTCGACTCGACGAACGGCGTCGAGGCCGGCGGCAAGCGCGTGAAGCGGCTCGACCTGCACGACGGCTCGCGCTTCACGATCGGCTCGACGGAGGTCGCGTTCTCGGAGGAGCTCACCTGACTTGGTCGCAAGCGCAAGCGTCGAGACGACGCTCCTGGCCCTCAAGGTCGCCTTCCTCGTCCTCCTCTACCTCTTCATCTGGCGCATCGTCCGCTCGGCCGCGCGCGACCTCCGGCTGCCGCAGGAGTCGATGATCCTCTCCCCCCAGCAGGCCTCGGCGCTCCTGCCGCAGCCGGTCGCGCGGGAGCTCGGGCGCCTGGTCGTCGTGCGCAGCCCGGCGCTCGCCGAGGGCGAGGTCGTCCCGCTCGACCTGCACGCGCTGCGCGTGGGCCGCGGCGGCGACAACGACCTCTCGGTCGAGGGCGACGAGTACGCGTCGTCCCACCACGCTCGCTTCGAGCCGCGCCGCGACGGCGTCTACGTCGAGGACGTCGGCTCGACGAACGGGACGTTCGTGAACGGGATCCGGGTGGCGCGCGAGCGCCGGCTCGCGCCCGGCGACGTCGTGCGCATCGGCGAGACCGACCTGCGGTTCGAGTCGTGAGGATCGGCCAGCGCCACGGCGAGACCAACCCCGGCCGCAAGCGGCGCCGGAACGAGGACGCGTTCGTGTGCGACCCGCCGCTCTTCGCGGTCGCCGACGGGATGGGCGGCGCGCAGGCGGGAGAGGTCGCCTCCTCGCTCGCGGCGGCCGCGCTGCGGGAGCGCGGGGACGACGACGAGGGCGACGGCGAGGCGCGCGTGGCCGAGCTGATCCAGGAGGCGAACCGGCGCGTCCACCAGCGCGCCCTCGACGACGAGACCGCCTCCGGGATGGGGACGACGATGACGGTCGCCCTCGTCGGCGCCGACGGAGCGGTCTCGATCGGCCACGTCGGCGACTCGCGCGGCTACCTCCTCCGCGACGGCCGCCTCGAGCAGCTCACCGAGGACCACTCGTACGTCGCGGAGCTCGTCCGGCGCGGCGAGCTCTCGCCGGAGGAGGCCGAGGTGCACCCGCAGCGCTCGATGATCACGCGCGCGCTCGGCACCGAGCCCCGCGTCGACGCCGACACCTTCACCCTCCAGGCCCGCGAGGGCGACCTGTTCCTGCTCTGCTCCGACGGCCTCACCTCGATGGTCGACGCCGAGACGATCGCCTCGATCCTCCAGCGCGAGCGCCGCGACCTGCGCGGCGCCGCGCGCGCGCTGATCGCCGCGGCCAACGACCGCGGCGGCGACGACAACATCACGGCCGTCCTGTTCGAGCTCGCCGCCGGCGAGGCCGGCGAGGAGCGCGAGGAGCCGACGGTCGAGGCCGGCGCGCCCGACCCGGCCGACGAGGACACGCTCCATCCGGGCGAGGAGCGGCGAGCCGAGGGCGACACGTCCGTGATCCCGGTCGCGGCGCTCCGGCAGGCGCTCGAGGAGCCGCGGGCGTCGGTCTGGCAGCGGCTGGCCGCCGCGCTCCTCATCCTCGTGCTCGTCGCCGTCATCGTCGTGCTCGTGACGCGGGGGCTCGCCCGCTGACCGCCCGGAACCGGGAGCTCGCCTACCTCGTCGCGGTCGCCGGCCTGACCGCGGTCGGGTTCGCGAGCGTCTACATCGCGCGCCGGGCGCTCGTCTCGTGGGGCTCGCTCGGCTACGCCGCCTTCTTCGTCGCGCTCTACCTCGCCGCCCACGTGATCGCGCGCAGGACGGTGCCGAACGCGGACCCGTACCTGCTCCCGATGGCCGGCTTCCTGACCGCGATCGGGCTCACGGAGATCTACCGCCTCGAGCCCGGCGACGCCTTCCGGCAGGGGCTCTGGATCGTCGTCGGGCTCGCGCTCTTCGCCGCGGCGCTGATCGGGCTCCGCGCCGACTACCGCCTGCTCGAGTCGTACAAGTACCTGTTCGGGCTCGGCGCGATCGTGCTCCTCTACCTGCCGCGCCTGCCCGGCCTCGGCACGAGCGTGAACGGGGCGCGCCTGTGGGTGCACGTCGGCGGGCTCCAGTTCCAGCCGGGCGAGCTCGCCAAGATCTTCCTCGTCGTGTTCCTCGCCGCGTACCTGCGCGAGAAGCGCGAGGTGCTCGCGCAGGGCCGCCTCAAGGACTTCGGGCCGCTCCTCCTCATCTGGGGCGGCGCGATGCTCGTCCTCGTCGCGACGAACGACATGGGATCGGGCATCCTCTACTTCGGGATCTTCCTCGCGATGGTGTACGTCGCGACCGCGCGTCTCTCGTTCGTCGCCGCCGGCGTCGGCCTCTTCCTCGCGGGCGGCTTCGTCGCGTCGCGAAAGGTGCCGCACATCCACGAGCGTGTCGTCGACTGGCTGCACCCGTGGACGTCGCACAAGGTCTTCTGCCCGCTCACGGGCGGCTACGCCCTGCGGCAGGACTGCCAGAGCTACCAGATCGTGAAGTCGCTCTACTCGATCGGCAACGGCGGCTGGCTCGGCACCGGGCTCGGGAAGGGCACGTTCACGAACACCGACGGCAAGCCGCTGATCCCGTACGTCAAGACCGACTTCATCTACTCGGCGCTCGCGCAGGAGCTCGGGCTCGTGGGCGCGGCCGCGCTGCTGCTCGTCTTCATGCTCTTCGTCGCGCGCGGGATGAAGGTCGCGCTCCAGGTCGACGACGGCTTCTCGAAGCTCCTCGCCGCCGGCCTCACCTTCGGCTTCGCCCTCCAGACGTTCATCATCGTCGGCGGGCCGCTGCGGCTCATCCCGCTCACCGGGATCACGCTCCCGTTCGTCTCGTACGGCGGCTCGTCGGTCGTCGCGAACTTCCTCGTCCTCGCTGGGCTCCTCCTCGTCTCCCACCGGGCCAACTCGCAGCCGTGAACCGGCAGATCTCACGCGTCGCGCTGTTCTCGCTCCTGCTGCTCGCCTCGCTCGTCGTCGGGACGACGTACTGGCAGACGTGGGCGTCGGGCGGGCTCGCGGCCCGGCAGGACAACGAGATCCAGCGCGTCGCGCAGTTCTCGATCAGGCGCGGGAAGATCTTCGCCTCCGACGGCCGCACGGTGCTCGCCTCGAACGTCCGCCGCCGGCGGGCGGGCCAGACGCTCTACTTCCGCACCTACCCGACGCACGGGTTCGCCTCGCAGACGGTCGGCTACTCGACGCAGAGCCGCTCGCGGGCCGGGATCGAGCGCGAGGAGAACGCGTACCTGACGGCGTCGAACAAGACGCTGAGCACGATCTTCCACACGCTCGGCGAGCGCCTCAGGGGCGCCACGATCACCGGCAACGACCTCGTGCTGACCCTCCGCAAGGGCGCGCAGCGGACGGCCGAGAGCCTGCTCCGCGGCAACTGCGGCGCCGCCGTCGCGCTCAACCCGCGCACCGGCGCCGTCTACGTGATGGCCTCGTCGCCGACGTTCGACCCGAACCTGATCGAGCGGCGCTCGGGGTACGCGCGCATCCAGGCGACGAAGGCGCCGTGCTCGCCCGCCGCGCCGCTCCTGAACCGCGCGACGCAGGGGCTCTACCCGCCGGGCTCGACGTTCAAGACGATCACCGCGGCGGCGGCCCTCGACGACCACGTCTTCACGACCGACTCGACCTTCTACGACCCGGGCTACTGCACCGAGTACGGCAAGCCCGTCTACAACGCGCTCGACCAGAGCGGCCCGGAGGCGTTCGGCCGGATCGGCTTCTTCGACGCCTACGTCCACTCGATCAACGCGGTCTTCTGCATGATCGGGCAGAAGCTCGGCGCCCGCCGCATCCTCGACGAGGCGAAGAGGTTCGGCTTCTACTCGGTGCCGCCGCTCGAGACGCCGTCCGACTCGCGCGCGGCGTCGGGCCTGTACGGCTCGCGCACCCGCAGGCTGCTGACCCCGAAGCGCGACAGCGACGTCGACCCGGGGCGGCTCGCGTTCGGGCAGGAGCGGATGCTCGTCACGCCGCTCCAGATGGCGCTCGTCGCCGCCACGATCGCGAACGGCGGCAAGACGCCGGTGCCGCGGCTCGTGAAGGAGGTGCGGGCGCCGGGCGGCGGCGTGATCGCGAAGCTCCACCCCCGGACGTGGAAGGTGGCGACGACGCCGAGGACGGCGGCGGCGATCCGCGACATGATGGTGCAGGTCGTGGAGCGCGGCACCGGCACGAGGGCCCAGATCCCGGGCGTCGCGGTGGCCGGCAAGACCGGCACGGCGGAGACCGGCCGCGACCGCGTCTACGACGCCTGGTTCATCTTCTTCGCCCCCGCCGAGCACCCCGTGATCGCCGGCGCGGTCGTCCTCGAGAACCAGCCGAACGGCTTCGGCGGCGCGGTCGCCGCCCCGATCGCGAAGGCGATCATGCAGGCGATCCTGCCCCCGGCGGCGAATGCCAATTCGGGTGGAAATGGCCACTGACGCCCTGCTCAACAAGGAGTTCGACCGGCGCTACCTGATCGTGCGCAAGCTCGGCTCGGGCGGCATGGCCGACGTCTACCTCGCCGAGGACCAGGAGCTCGGCCGCCGCGTCGCGCTGAAGCTCCTGAACGAGCGGCACGCGAACGACGAGCAGTTCGTCGAGCGCTTCCGGCGCGAGGCCCAGAGCGCCGCCGGCCTCAACCACCCGAACATCGTCTCGATCTTCGACCGCGGCCGGGCCGAGGGCACCTACTACATCGCGATGGAGTACCTCGACGGCCGCACCCTCAAGGAGCTGCTCGTCCGCAACGGGCCGACCCCGGTGCCGATCGCGATCGACTACGCCCGCCAGATCCTGGGGGCGCTCGCGTTCGCGCACCGGCACGGGATCGTCCACCGCGACATCAAGCCGCACAACATCGTCGTGCGGAAGGACGGCCGCCTGAAGGTGACCGACTTCGGGATCGCGCGCTCGGGCGCGTCGCAGATGACGGAGGCCGGCTCGATCGTCGGCACGGCGCAGTACCTCTCGCCCGAGCAGGCGCGCGGCGCGGGCGTCGACGCGCGCTCCGACCTCTACTCGCTCGGGATCGTCCTCTACGAGATGCTGACCGGCCGGGTGCCGTTCACCGGCGAGGCGCCGGTCGAGATCGCGATGAAGCACCTGACCGCGGTGCCGGAGCCGCCGTCGGCGCTCCGCCCCGAGGTGCCGCACGACCTCGACGCGGTCGTGATGCGCGCCCTCGCCAAGGATCCCGACCAGCGCTACGGCTCGGCCGAGGAGATGGACGCCGACCTCGCACGGGTCGCGCGCGGCGTCTCCGTCTCGCAGCGGACGTCGGAGGCGATGACGCAGGTGCTCGCCGGCGCGGGAGCGGCGACCGCGGCGACGATGGTGACGCGGCCGCGCGCGGTGACCGCGCCGCCCGCCTACCGCCCGCCGGCGCCGTACTACGAGGGGCCGCCGCGGCGGCGCGCGCTCTGGCCGTGGCTCCTCGGCGCGCTCGCGGTCGCGATCGCCGCCGGCGCGGGCTACCTCCTCTACGAGAAGATCCAGGACGAGCTCGACAAGAGCCAGCCGGTCGCCGTGGTCGACGTCCGCAACATCCTCCGCGGCCTCGCCGTCGAGAAGCTGAGGGCGCAGGGCTTCGACGTGAAGGTCGAGCGCGAGCCGAGCGACACGATCCCGGTCAACGAGGTCGTCGACCAGGACCCCTCCCCCGGGAGCAGGATCGCGCCGAGCTCGACGGTGACGATCTTCGTCTCGACCGGGAAGCCGAAGGTGCTCGTGCCCGAGGTGCGCCACCTGACGGTGAACCAGGCGATCGCGAAGCTGACCGAGGTCGGCCTCAACCCCGACGTCCACAACATCTACTCCTCGGAGACCCCGGACACGGTGACCGGCCAGGCGCCCGGACCGGGCGAGCGGATCCTGAAGGGCTCGAAGGTCCGCCTGAACGTCTCGCGGGGACCGAAGCAGGTGCTCGTGCCGAACGTCGTCTCCTCGCCGTTCCCGAACGCGCAGAGCCAGCTCGAGGGGCTCGGCTTCAGCGTCCGACGCAAGGACGAGCACTCCCAGGAGCCCAAGGGGACGGTGATCGCGCAGGACCCGCAGGCCGGGATCGGCGCGGCGCAGGGCTCGCGGGTGACGCTGACCGTCTCGAAGGGGCCGGGCACGAGCGCCGTGCCGGACGTCACCGGCTACCAGGAGGCCGACGCGCGCCAGATCCTGCAAGCGAGCGGCTTCGCCGTCACGATCCTGCTCGAGCCGGTGACCGACCCGGGCCAGGCCGGGATCGTGCTCAGGGAGGAGCCGGCCGCCGGGAAGAAGGCGAAGCAGGGGAGCGCCGTCTCGATCTGGGTCGGCCAGCTCGTCGCGGAGACCGCGCCCGAGACGGCCCCGGCCACGACCGAGACCGCGCCCGCTCCGCCCACCACGGTCCCGGCGACCCCCACGACGACGCCGGCGACGACCCCGGCTCCGCCGACCACGCCCGTCACGACGACCCCTTGACGCGCGTCGCCGTGCTCTCGGGGGGCCGGTCGAGCGAGCACGAGGTCTCGCTCGCCTCGGCCGGAAGCGTCGCCGCCGGGCTGCGCGGGCGGGGCCACGAGGTCGTCTCGGTCGAGCTCCCGCGCGAGGGCCCGTGGCTCCCGGACGCGGCGACCGCCGCGACCCTCGCCGGCGCCGACGTCGTCTTCCCGGTGCTCCACGGCCCGTTCGGCGAGGACGGCAGCGTGCAGGGGCTGCTCGAGCTCGCCGGCGTGCCGTACGTCGGCGCGGGCGTGACCGCGTCCGCCCTCTGCATGGACAAGGACCTGCTCAAGTCGGTGCTGCGCGACCAGGGCGTGCCGGTGACGGCGAACGTCACGCTCCGGCGCGGCGAGGAGGCGCGGAACCCGTTCGACTACCCCGTCTTCGTCAAGCCGGCGAGGCTCGGCTCCTCGGTCGGGATCTCGAAGGCGCACGACGAGCGCGAGCTCCGCGACGCCGTCGCGCTCGCCTTCGCCCACGACGAGAAGGTGCTCGTCGAGCAGCTCGTGTCGGGGATCGAGGTCGAGGTGGGCGTGCTCGGCAACGAGTCGCCGTCGGTGTCGCTTCCCGGCGAGATCGTCGTGAGCAAGGGGGAGTGGTACGACTACTCGGCGAAGTACGACGAGGGCGGGATGGAGCTCGTCGTCCCGCCGCGGATCTCGAGCGCCGCGGTGGCGCGCGTGCGGGAGCTCGCGCTCGCCGCGTTCGTCGCGGCCGAGTGCGAGGGAATGGCGCGCGTCGACATGTTCGTGCGCGACGACGGCGAGGTGCTCGTGAACGAGCTCAACACGATCCCGGGCTTCACCGACACGAGCGTGTACGCGAAGCTCTTCGAGGCCTCCGGCGTCCCCTACGGGGAGCTGCTCGACCGGCTCGTCGCGCTCGCGCTCGAGCGCCATGCGCGGCGCGCGGCGCTGCGCTACTGACTACGGGACGTAGGCCGAGCCCTCGAGGTTCCACGGTCGCTGCGGCAGGTCGGTCGCGACCGGGAGCGTCTCGAACCCGGCGCCCTTCGGGCGGACGAGCCAGGCCTGCGCGGTCAGCTCGGTCGCGACGAGCACGGAGCCGGCGTAGCCGGCGAAGCCGGAGGCCGGGGCGAACCAGACCTCCCGGCTCGTCGTGTCGGCGAGGTAGAGGCCGGGGGCGGGGCTCCCGGGAGGCCGCCGCCCCGGCGGCGGCGCGCGCACGACGACGACCGGGTTGAGCCCGCTCCCGAGCCCGGTCGCGATCGTCTTCAGGTTGCCCTTGCGGTCGATCGCGAGCAGGCGCCCGGAGACCGAGTCCTGGTCGATCGCGATCAGGCACCAGCCCCCGGCGGCGCCGAACCTCGCCGGCGCGACCGCGATGTTCTCCGCGCCGCCCGGGCCGGGGTAGGAGCCGAGCGTCTGCACGCGGCCGTCCTTGCGGACGGCGAACACCTGGCCGCCGTCGGAGCCCGAGCCGCCGGTCGCGACGAGCAGGGCGTAGCCGAAGCGCCCCGCGTCGTCGAACGCGAGCGCCCCGTCGGAGTTCCCGGCCGCCGGCAGGCGCGCGAGCTCGACGAGGTTCGAGCCGTCTCGGTCGAGCCGCACGACGCGGTTGTCCGGCGTGTGGCAGTAGACGCCGTCGGGCCAGAGCCCGTTCGGCGGCACGGAGCAGCGCATCTCCTCGCCGCCCTGGTCGAACGCCGCGAACGGCCGGACGTCGGCGCCGTCCGCGTCCGCGGCCTCGATCCGGCCGAGGTTCTCGGCGACGTACAGCCATTCGCGCCCGGTCCACGTCACCTGCCCGAGCGGCAGGTCGGTCTCGGCGAAGACGCTGAAGCGCAGGCTCGGCCCGGTCGCGCCCGAGGCCGCGGGGACGACGGCCAGCGCGAGCAGGAGCGCGAGCCTACGACGCACGGACCTCGTTCACGAGCACGCGCGAGTTCGGGCCGAGGTCCGAGATCCAGACGACCACGTAGCGCCCTCGCGCGTCGCTCAGGTCGAACGTCGTCTGCGAGCCGACGGTCCGGGGCGGCGAGACGTCCCGGAAGGGGCCCGTCGCGCCGTCACCGGTCTGGATCCGCGCCGTGAACCCCGGCGTCGTGCTCGCGACCGTCACGCGGTGGAGGGTAACCGGCCGGCCCGCGTCGAGCACGAGCCCGACCCCCCGCTTCCCGAGCGCGGCCAGCGACGAGCGGTAGCTCTGCGTCTCCCAGTACGTCGACGGGTTCCCGTCCGTCGCGAACCGCGCGTCGCCGTCGTGCTCCGACCCGTCGCCGTAGGGGTCGTAGGCGGTCACGCCGGAGAGCGCGACCGGCGCCTCGCCCCCTCCGCCGGCCGACCCGGGCGACGGCCCGCCGTCGCGCAGGAGCGCGACCGCGAGGGCGGCGACCGCGACCGCGAGCCCGGCGGCGAGCACGAGCGCCGCGACCGGCGTGCGGCGGCGGCGGCGCGGTGCGCGCCGGGGTCGCGGGAGCACGACGGTCGCCTCTCCCGTGAGCCCTCGCAGCTCCGCGAGGCAGGCCTCGAGCTCGGCGGCGAAGGCGGCCATCGTGGCGAACCGGTCCTCAGGCCGCTTCTCGAGGGCGCGCGCGACCGCCGCGTCGAGCCGCGCCGGCGCGTCCGGCCGCCGCTCGCTCACCCGCGGCGCCGGCTCGTTGATGTGCTTCATCGCGACGGCGACGAAGTTGTCGCCCGTGAACGGCACCGCGCCGGTGAGCAGCTCGTAGAGGACGACGCCGAGCGAGTAGACGTCGGTGTGCTCGCCGACGCGCCGCCCCTGCGCCTGCTCCGGGGCGATGTAGTCGGAGGTGCCGAGCACGGCGCCCGTCTGCGTCATCCCGCGCTCGACGTCGAGCGGGCGCGCGATCCCGAAGTCGGTCACCTTGGCCTCGCCGTCGCCGTTCAGGAGCACGTTCTGCGGCTTGACGTCGCGGTGCACGTACCCGTGCTCGTGCGCGAACGCGAGCCCGCGCGCGACCTGGATCCCGAGCTCGACGGCGCGGTCGAGCGGCAGCGGCCCCTCACGCTGCACGAGCTGCTTCAGGCTCTCGCCCGCGACGTACTCGAAGACGATGAACGGCAGCCCGTCGTCCTCGCCGCGGTCGATCACCGTGACGATGTTCTGGTGCAGCAGCCCCGCGACCATCCGGGCCTCGCGGCGGAAGCGCTCCACGTAGTCGGCCTCGGCGGCGAGCCGGCGGTGGAGCACCTTGAGCGCGACCGTGCGCTCGAGCAGCCGGTCGCGGGCGCGGTAGACGCTCGACATCCCGCCCGACCCCACGAGCTCCTCCAGCTCGTAGCGTTCCGCCAGGAGGTCGCCGGCCATCAACCCCTCACTGTTCCCCCCGCCGGGCAGGACTAACCGAGCGCCGCGGAGAGGGCGTCCTCCCACGCGGCGAGCGCCTCCTCCAGCTCGCCGTCGGTCACCACGAGCGGGACGAGCACCCGAATGCAGTTCCCGTAGACGCCGCACGTGATCAGCAGCAGGCCGCGCCGGAGCGCCTCCTCCGCCACGGCGCGGGCGAGCCGCGGCGCCGGCGCCGCGCCGTCGCCGACGAACTCGAGCGCGAGCATCGACCCGAGCCCGCGGACGTCGCCGATCGCGCGGAAGCGCTCCTGCCAGCCGAGCATGCGGGCGCGGATCGTCTCGCCGATCCGCTCCGAGCGCTCGACCAGCCGCTCGGACTCGAACACGTCGAGGACGGCGAGCGCCGCCGCCTGCGCGACCGGGTTGCCGACGTACGTGCCCCCGACGGAGCCGACGTGCCCCGCGTCCATGATCTCGGCGCGCCCGAGGACGCCGGAGAGCGGCAGCCCCATCGCGATCGACTTCGCGACGCAGAGGAGGTCGGGCTCGATCCCGTAGCGCTCGCACGCGAAGAAGCGCCCGGTGCGTCCGAAGCCGGTCTGCACCTCGTCCGCGACGAGCACGATCCCGTGCCGGTCGCAGATCGCGCGCAGCCCCGCGAGGAACTCCTGGGGGGCGACGACGAACCCGCCCTCCCCCTGCACCGGCTCGACCACGATCGCGGCGACCGACTCGGGCGCGACCTGCATCACGAAGGCGCGCTCGAGCGCGGCGAGCGCGTCGGCCGCGGTCGTGCCGCGGTACTCGTAGGGGAACGGCAGCCGGTAGACCTCGGGCGCGAACGGCCCGAGCCCGTCCTTGTAGGGATGCGTCTTCGACGTGAGCGAGAGCGCGAGGTAGGTGCGGCCGTGGAACCCGCCCTCGAACGAGATCACCGCCGGGCGGCGCGTCGCGAGCCTCGCGAGCTTGACCGCGTTCTCGACGGCCTCCGTGCCGGCGTTGAAGAACGCGGCCTTCACTGGGCCGGAGATCGGCGCCAGGGCGGCAAGCCGCTCGGCCAGCTCCACGTACACCTCGTAGGGAACGATCGTGAAGTCCGTGTGGCTGAAGCGGTCGAGCTGCTCCTGTGCGGCCGCGACGACGTCGGGGTGCGAGTGGCCCACGTTGAGCGAGCCCACCCCTCCGGCGAAGTCGATGAAGGTGTTCCCGTCGACGTCCGTGAGGGTCGCGCCGCGGGCCGAGTCGGCGACGACCGGGAAGGTGACGGCGAGCGGGGCCGCGACCGCGCGGCCGAGCCGCTCCAGGATCGCCCGGGAGCGCGGCCCGGGGATCTCGGTGCGGAGCTGGATCGCCTGGGTGGCAGCCACACCTGGAGCGTAGCTGGCTGCGAGAATCGAGCCCGTGGTGCTGTCGGACCGCACGATCGCCCGGCTCCTCGCCGAGGGGCGGATCCTGATCGACCCGTACGACGAGGCGCTCCTCCAGCCGTCGAGCGTGGACGTCCGCGTCGACCGCTTCTTCCGCGTCTTCCGGAACAACCGCTACCCGTACATCGACGTGAAGGAGCCGCAGGAGGAGCTGACGGAGCTCGTCGAGGTCACCGACGAGCCGTTCATCCTGCACCCCGGCGAGTTCGTCCTCGGCTCCACCCTCGAGCGCGTCCGGCTGCCCGGCGACCTCGTGGCGAGGCTCGAGGGGAAGAGCTCGCTGGGCAGGCTCGGCCTCCTGATCCACTCGACCGCCGGGTTCATCGACCCGGGCTTCGACGGGCACGTGACGCTCGAGCTCTCCAACGTCGCCAACCTGCCGATCACGATCTACCCCGGCATGAAGATCGGGCAGGTGTCGTTCATGGAGCTCTCCGAGCCCGCCGCCTCGCCCTACGGCTCGGGCGCGATCGGGTCGAAGTACCAGGGCCAGAAGGGCCCGACGCCGAGCCGGTACTACGAGAACTTCCGGTGACGGCGAGGGTCCTGCTCACCGGCGGGACCGGCTTCGTCGGGACCGCGGCCGCGCGCGAGCTCCGCGCTCGCGGGGTCGAGGTGCGGGCGCTCGTGCGCGACCCGGAACGCGCGGCGCGCCTCGTGGGGTGGGGTGTCGAGCTCGCCGCCGGCGACGTGACGGACGCGCGCTCCGTCGCCGAGGCCGCGGACGGGTGCACGCACGCGATCCACCTCGTGGCGATCATCCGGGGCCGGCCCGCGGCGTTCGAGCGCGTGATGGTCGAGGGCACGCGCAACGTGCTCGCGGGCGCCCGTGCGGCCGGCGTCGCCCGGCTCGTGCACATGAGCGCCCTCGGCGTGTCCGAGCGGACGCGCACGCTGACGCCCTACCTCGCGGCCAAGTGGCGGATGGAGGAGGACGTGCGCGCCTCCGAGCTCGAGCACGTGATCCTCCGGCCGAGCTTCGTCTTCGGCCGCGACGGCGGCGTGCTGCCGACCCTCGTCCGCCAGGTGCGCCTCTCCCCGGTCGTCACGGTCGTCGGCTCCGGGAGGCAGCGCTTCCAGCCGGTCTGGGTGGACGACGTCGCGGCCCACCTCGCCGCCGCGCTCGACGCGCCGGCCGCGGCCAACCGGACGCTCGAGCTCGGCGGCCCCGACGTGGTCGACTGGAACGAGCTCTACTCCCGGATCGCGCGCGCGCTCGGCAGGCGCCGCGCCCTCGTCCACGTCCCGGCGGGGCTCGTGAGGGCCGGGGCGGGGCTCGCCGGGTGGATTCCGGGCTCGCCCCTCACCGCCGACCAGGTGACGATGCTGGTGGACTCCGGCGACAACGTCGTGGCCGGCCCGGCGGCCGCCGAGACCTTCGGCCTCCCGCTCGTCCGGCTCGACGAGCAGCTCCGCCGCGCCGTGTGAGGGCGCCTTCCGGCGACCACGACGACGTCGCGTCCAGGACCCGCCGGAAAAGAGCGAGGGCCGCGCGGGGCGGCCCTCGATCCGGTGACCAGCTTGGACTTCGTAGGGGCGCTTCCGGCCGACGCTGTCAGCGGCGCGAATGCGCGAGTCCCCCACGCTGGCTAGGCGATTCCCTTCTCAGGTCCGGGGACACGCCCCTACGAGCCGGTACCTCCACTGCCCGTACTGGAAATCTCCATCTACCGGACCACCTCCTTTCCGCGGTAGCCCTTACTCTACCGTCGCGGTCAAGACCGACGTCAGCTCGAGTCCGCGGTCGAGCGGCACCGTCAGGCTGACGAGCCCCGGGTCGGCCTGCCGGGCGGCGGAGTAGGCGCGGAGCGTCTCCGCGTGCGAGACGACGTTGTCCGCGACCACGAGCGAGCCCGGCTCGAGCTTCCCGCGCGCGAGCGCGAACAGCGCCTCGTAGTCCGCCTTCTCGGCGTCGAGGAAGACGACGTCGAACGGGCCCGAGAGGGCCGGAATCGTCTCGTGCGCGTCGCCGGCGACGACCTCGACCCACTCCCCGAGGCCCGCGTCCGCGACGTTCGAGCGGGAGCGCTCGAGCTTCGCCGGGTCGACCTCGAGCGAGGTCACGTGCCCGCCGAGGAGGCGTGCGCCCGCGCCGAGCCAGATCGTCGAGTAGCCGCGCGAGCCGCCGATCTCGAGCACCTCGCAGGCGGGCTGCGCGGCGACGAGGGCGTAGAGGAACGCCCCGGTCGTCGGCGCGACGGCGCGCGAGCGCTCCGTCACGGGGAGGCCACGCTCGCGCTCCTCGCGGTCCTCCCGCTCGAGGCGGGCGAGGACGCCGCGCACGCGTTCGTCGAGCACCGCTACCCCGTGTCCACCCTGACGACGCCGGCCTCGACGCGGACCGGGAACGTGCGCACGGGGAGGTAGGCCGGCAGCGTGAGCGCCTTCCCGCTGCGGAGGTCGAAGCTCGCGCCGTGGCGGGGGCAGACGGCGACGCAGGTCTCGGCGTCCCAGGTTCCGTGGCAGAGCGGGCCGTCGTCGTGGGAGCAGCGGTCCTCGATCGCGTAGAGCTCGCCGCCGCAGTTGTAGACCCCGACCGCGTATGGCTCGGCGTCGACGAGCCTCATCTCGCCCGGCGGCAGCTCCTCGAGCGGAGCGACGACGAGGTCAGGCAAAGTCGAGGCCCTGCCACTCGTCCGGCAGCGGCGTCCCCTTCGCGCGGTGGAGCGCGACCTTCAGCACGCCCAGGCCGAGGATCGCGCACTTGAGCCGGATCGGCGTGAGCTGGATTCCGACCTCCTCCAGCAGCTCCTCCTTCGGCAGCGCGGCGACGTCCCCGGCCTTGCGCCCCTTGACGAGGTCGGTGAGCATCGACGTCGCCGCCTGCGAGATCGCGCAGCCGCGCCCCTCGAAGCGGACGTCGTCGATCGTCTCGCCGTCGGCGCCGAAGCGCACCGAGATCGCGACCTCGTCGCCGCAGAGCGGGTTCTGGCCCTCCGCGTGCGCGTGCGGCTCGTCGAGCGCGCCGTAGTTCCGCGGGTTCTTGTAGTGGTCGAGGATCACCTCGCGGTACATGTCCTCGAAGTCCGAGCTCATGCGTGCACCTCGATCACGTGCCTGATCCCGGCGACGAGCCGGTCGACGTCGTCCGTCGTGTTGTAGAGGTAGAAGCTCGCGCGGTTCGTCGCCGGGACGCCGAGCCGGCGCATCAGCGGCTGGCAGCAGTGGTGGCTCGCGCGGATCGCGATCGCGTCGAGGTCGAGGAGCTGGGCGACGTCGTGCGGGTGCACGCCGTCGACGTTGAAGCTGACGATGCCCGCGCGCCGCTCCGGCGGCGGGCCGTAGAGCGTGAGCCCCGGGAGCTCGCCGAGCCGCTCGAGCGCGTAGCCCGCGAGCGCGTGCTCGTGCCGCTCGATCGCCTCGAGCCCGACCGCCCCGAGGTAGTCGATCGCGGCGCCGAGCCCGACGGCCTCCGCCATCGGCGAGGTGCCGGCCTCGAACTTCGCGGGCAACTCGCCCCACGTCGTCTCCTCCGCGGTCACCTTCCGGATCATGTGCCCCCCGAGCAGGAAGGGCTCCATCGCGTGGAGGAGCTCGGCGCGGCCCCAGAGGAACCCGATCCCGCTCGGCCCGAGCATCTTGTGACCCGAGACGGCGAGGAAGTCGGTGCCGAGCGCCTGCACGTCGATCGGCACGTGCGGGGCGGCCTGCGCGGCGTCGCAGACGTGGATCGCGCCGCGCTCGTGCGCCCAGGCGGCGAGCTGCGCGACGTCGTTCACGGTGCCGATCGCGTTCGAGACGAGCCCCGACGCCACCACCTTCACCCGCTCGAGCCCCTCCAGGGCCTCGAGCCGGAGCTCGCCGGCGTCGGAGACGGGCAGGATCGCGAACTCGGCCCCCGTGCGCTTCGCCACGTACTGCCACGGCACGAAGTTCGAGTGGTGCTCGAGCTCGGTCGAGAGCACGACGTCGCCCGGCCCGAGGTTCGAGAGCCCCCACGCGTACGCGACGAGGTTGAGCGCCTCGGTCGCGTTCCGGACGAAGACGATCTCGCGCGCGTCGCGCGCGTTCACGAACGCCCGCGCCTTCTCGCGGGCGCCCTCGAGGCCCGCCGTCGCCCGCTCCCCGAGCTCGTAGACGCCGCGGTGGACGTTCGCGTACGAGGTCTCGTAGAAGCGGGTCATCGCCTCGAGCACCTGGCGCGGCTTCTGCGAGCTCGCGGCCGAGTCGAGGTACACGAGCGGCTTCCCGTGGAACTCCTGCCGGAAGATCGGGAAGTCCTCGCGCAGCCGGACCGCGTCCAGCGCCTCGGGAACGTGTACCGCCATGCGCCTACTGTAGCGACGGGCCCCCGCCCGGCCCGGCGGCCGGCCCCGGCCGCCTACCTCGACACGACGTAGAGCCCGATCATCCCGTTCATCATGTGGCTCTCGACGTGGCAGTGGTAGAGCCACGTCCCGACCTTGTCCTCCTTCCAGCGGAAGCGGAAGGACGAGGCCGGGCTGACGACCTGGACGTCGCGCGAGCCGTCCGCGGTCGGCCAGCGGTGGCCGTGGACGTGGAAGCTGTGCGTGTCGTCGCCGAGCGCGAGCACGTCCCACTGGACGAGGTCGCCGACCCTCGCCCGGAAGGTGGGCGTGTTGCCGATGAACGCGAGCCCGTCGACCGTGTTCAGCTTGAGCTGGCTCTCGAAGAAGACGACGAACTCGCGGTCGGGCGCGCGCTCGGTGCGGCCGAGGATCGAGAGCGCGCCGTACATCCCTCCGGCGATCGAGTCCATCATCGACGGCGAGTGGTCGTGGTAGGGCCAGACGCCGACGGAGTCGTCCCCGGGCTCGAGCCTGTAGGTGAACGTCCCGCCGGGCGGCACGTTCGCCCCGGGGCCGGAGACGCCGGGGATGTAGGCGCCGTCGGAGGCGACGTCGTAGTGGACGCCGTGGAAGTGCATCGAGTGCGGCTTCGCGGTGTCGAAGTTCTTGAAGTGGACGAGGATCGTGTCGCCCGCGCGGGCCTTCAGCACGGGCCCGACGAAGCCCTGGTTCCCGCCCGGGAGCTGCGAGGCCCAGCCGGCCGAGAAGGCGCGGTAGATCGTCGTCTGCATCGTCGTCTTCGCGGGGTCGAACGCCTGGCCCGTCATCGGGTCGCGGCCGCTCGGGACGACGTTCCAGCTCGCCGGCACGGCGCCGACCCAGTACTCGACGGTCTTCCCGCGCGCGCGGCGGTCGGCTGCCGACGACGGCACGGCGGAGAGCAGGGCGAGCAGGAGGACGACCGGAAGCGCGCGTCTCACCGGAGCGATCTTCTCAGGCCTGCGGGATGCGCGCTTCGAGTGCGGCGCCGAGCGCCTCGCGCACCGGGTCGAGCTCGATCCGGTCGAGCACGTCCTGGAAGAAGCCGCGCACGATCAGCCGCTCGGCCTCGGCGCGCGAGAGCCCGCGCGCCATCAGGTAGAAGAGCTGGTCGCGGTCGACGCGCCCGAGCGTCGCGCCGTGGGTGCAGCGGACGTCGTTCGCCATGATCTCGAGCCCGGGGATCGAGTCCGCGTGCGCGTCGGGCGAGAGCAGGAGGTTGCGGTTCTCCTGGTAGGCGTTCGTCTTCTGCGCGTCGGGCTCGACCCGGATCATCCCGCGCCACACCGCCCGCGCGGTCTCGCGGAGCGCCCCCTTGAAGGCGAAGTCCGACTCGGTCGAGGGCGCGACGTGCTCCTGGAAGGTGTCGTAGTCGAGGTGCTGCGAGCCGTCGGCGAAGTACGCGCCGGTGACGCGCGAGGTCGCGCCCTGGCCGGTGAGGTCGTTCTGGATCCGGATCTTGCCCTTCTTCGAGCCGAAGCCGCCCGCGACCCAGTCGAGCTCGGCGTCCCGCCCCACGCGCGCGTGGTGGGTGGCGAAGTGCCACGTCTCGCGCGAGAGGTTCTGCACCGAGACGTACTGGAGCTTCGCCCCCTGCTCGACGAAGAGCTCGGCGACGGCGTTCGAGTACCCCGGCAGGTCGGGCGTCGCGGAGGCGTACTCCTCGACCAGCGTGAACTCGGAGCCCTCCTCGGCGACGACGAGCAGCCGCCAGAAGAGCGACCCGTTCGGGACCGCGTTGTGGATGCGCACGTACAGCGGCTGTTGCAGGACGACGCCCTTCGGGACGCGGACGAGCAGGCCGTGCTCCCAGAGGGCGGCGTTGTGCGCGGCGAACTTCTCCTCCCAGCCGACGAGCGAGTGGAGGAGCGGCTCGTCCTCGGCGAGCGGCGCGAAGACGACGCCCTCGGCGGGGCGGTCGACGACGACCCCGTGCTCGCTCACGGTCGCGACGCCGGCCACGTCCAGCTCGAGCATCTGTGGGACGTCCGTTCCCGCGAGGCCCGCCGGACGTGTCCCGGTCGGGCGTGCCTCGAAGAGCGCGGGGTCGAAGCCGCGCAGGTCGGTGAAGCGCCAGGACTCCTCGCTCGTGTCCGGGACGGGCAGCGAGCGGTAGGCCGCGAGGGCGGCGCTACGGCTCACGAGGCGCGTACCTCCGGTGCAGCATCAGCGCGTTCCCGTCCGGGTCGCGGAAGAGCGCCATGCGGCAGACGCCCGAGTCGATCGTCTCCCCCTCGAACTCGACGCCGCGGGCCTCGAGGTCGGCCCGGGCGGCGTCGACGTCGGCGACGCGCAGGGCGATGTAGGCGTTGTGCGGCCCCTCGAACCGCCGGCCGATCGCGGTCGGGTCGACCAGGTACAGGAACCCGTTCTCGCCGAGCCGGTACTCCGGCCAGCGACCCTCCTCGGAGAGGTTCTCGAAGCCCAGCGCCTGCTCGTAGAAGCGACGCGCGCGCGCCATGTCGGTGACGGGCACCGACACGAAGTCGACCCTCTCGACCTCCATCGGGGCGCCTAGCCCACCGACCCTTCCATCTGGAGCTGGATCAGGCGGTTCATCTCGACCGCGTACTCGAGCGGGAGCTCCTTCGTGATCGGCTCGACGAAGCCGGAGACGACCATCGCGGAGGCCTCCGCCTCGGAGAGCCCGCGCGACATCAGGTAGAAGAGCTGCTCCTCGCCGATCTTCGAGACGGTCGCCTCGTGGCCGAGGTCGACCTCGTTCTCGTCCACGAGGATGTACGGGTAGGTGTCCGAGCGCGAGCTCTCGTCGAGGATGAGCGCGTCGCAGACCACCTTCGACTTCGAGTTGCGCGCGCCCTTGGCGACCCGCAGCTCGCCGCGGTACCCGGCGCGGCCGCCGTTCTTCGAGATCGACTTCGACGTGATCACCGACGAGGTGTTGGGCGCCAGGTGGACGGCCTTGCCGCCCGCGTCCTGGTGCTGGCCGGCGCCGGCGAACGCGATCGAGAGCACCTCGCCGTGCGCCTGCTCGCCGAGGAGCCAGACGCTCGGGTACTTCATCGTCAGCTTGGAGCCGAGGTTCCCGTCGACCCACTCCATCGTGGCGCCGGCGTACGCCACCGCCCGCTTCGTCACGAGGTTGTAGACGTTGTTCGACCAGTTCTGGATCGTCGTGTAGCGGCAGCGGCCGCGGTCCTTGACGACGATCTCCACCACCGCGGAGTGCAGCGAGTCGCTCGAGTAGATCGGCGCGGTGCAGCCCTCGACGTAGTGCACGTACGCGTCCTCGTCGACGATGATGAGGGTGCGCTCGAACTGGCCCATGTTCTCCGCGTTGATGCGGAAGTAGGCCTGGAGCGGCAGCTCGACGCGGACGCCCGGGGGCACGTAGATGAACGAGCCGCCCGACCAGACGGCGCTGTTCAGCGCCGCGAACTTGTTGTCGTTCTGCGGGATGATCGTCCCGAAGTACTGCTTCACGAGCTCCTCGTGCTCGCGCAGGCCGGAGTCCATGTCGAGGAAGATCACGCCCTTCGACTCGAGGTCGGCCTGGAGCTTGTGGTAGACGACCTCCGACTCGTACTGAGCGCCGACGCCCGCGAGGTACTTCTTCTCCGCCTCCGGGATGCCGAGCTTGTCCCAGGTGTCCTTGATGTCGGGCGGGAGCTCCTCCCACGACTCGGCCTTCTTCTCGGTCGGCTTGATGTAGTAGTAGATGTTGTCGAAGTCGATCCCGCCGAGGTCGCCGCCCCACGTCGGCAGCGGCCGGGCGAGGAAGTAGTCGAGCGAGGCGTGGCGGAACTTCCGCATCCAGTCGGGCTCGCTCTTGTGCGAGGAGATCGCGTCGATCAGCTCGTGCGAGAGACCGCGCCCCGACTTGAAGAAGTAGTCCTCGGGGACGTGGAATCCGTACTTGATCGCGTAGTCGGAGCCGATCCCCTGGACGATCTCGGTTTCCGTCTGCGCCATCAGGCTGCCTCCTTCCGCTCCCACTTCGCGTACCCGCTGCGCTCGAGCTCGTGCGCGAGCTCCGGCCCGCCCTCCTCTACGATGCGGCCGTCGACGAATACGTGCACGTGGTCCGGCTCGATGTGGTTGAGGATCCGCTGGTAGTGCGTGATCACGAGCGCGCCCATCTCAGGGCCGACGAGGTCCTTCACCCCCGCCGCGACCACCTTGAGCGCGTCGATGTCGAGGCCCGAGTCGGTCTCGTCGAGCACCGCGATCCGCGGCTTCAGCATCGCCATCTGCAGGATCTCGACGCGCTTCTTCTCGCCCCCCGAGAACCCGTCGTTCAGGTAGCGGGAGGCGAGCTCGCGCGACACCTTGAGCCGGTCCATCTCGGCGAAGAGCGCGGTCCGGAACTCCTTCACCGGGATCGGGTCCTCGACGCCGCCAGCCCGCGCCTTCCGCACGGCGTTGATGGCCGTGCGGAGGAAGTTCGTGACGGTCACCCCCGGGATCGCGTGCGGATACTGGAACGCGAGGAAGAGCCCCCTCTGGGCCCGCTCGTCGGCGGCGGCCTGCGTCACGTCCTCGCCGTCGAGCAGGATCCGCCCGCCCGTGATCCGGTAGCCGGGGTGACCGGCGATCGCGTAGGCGAGCGTGGACTTGCCGGAGCCGTTCGGCCCCATGATCGCGTGCACCTCGTCCGTCCCGACGGCGAGGTCGACTCCCCGGACGATCTCCGTCCCGTCGTCCAGGGCCACGCGCAGGTCTTCCAGCTCGAGCAGCGCCACGACCGCACATGGTAGCCGTAGGGCTCCGCCGCGCGGTCCGGCGGGCGGTGCCCGGCCCGGAAAGGACCCTGCTACGATGGCGCCATGCCAAACATCGGCCCCATGGAGATCGTCGGTCTGCTCCTGCTCGCCCTGCTGCTCTTCGGCGCCAAGCGGCTCCCCGAGATCGGTCGCTCGCTCGGTACCGGGATGCGTGAGTTCAAGGACTCCGTCAGCGGTGACAAGAAGGCGGCCGAGGCTCGCTCGGAGCTCCCGCCGCCCGCGCCGGCCGCACCCGCGGCCCCTGCGGCGCCGGCGGAGGGCGCGGCGGCTCCCGCACAGCAGCCCGAGCGCGAAACCGAGACCGTCTCCTAGCGCGCGGCGATGCCGAGGGTGCCGCGGCCGAGACTTCCGCGTCGCCTGGACCACGGCGAGGAGGCGTCGCTCGTCGAGCACCTCGACGAGCTGCGCCAGCGGCTCTTCGTGGTCATCGGCGCGGTCGTGGTCGCGGTCGTCGTCGGCTTCATCCTCCACAAGCGGATCATCCACTGGCTGATCGAGACGGCTCCCCAGAAGTCGCTCGACAAGCAGGGGGGCAAGCTGATCACGCTGACGCCCGGCGAGCCGTTCATGACCTCGCTCTGGGTGTCGATCTACTTCGGGATCGTGCTCGCGCTGCCGGTGATCTTCTGGCAGGTGTGGGCGTTCTTCGTCCCGGCGTTCGACCGCGCCCACGCGAAGCTGATCAAGTACTTCTCGATCCTCGCGCTGACGCTCGCAGGCATCGGGCTCGTGTTCGGCTACTACGTCGTCCTCCCGGCCGCGGAGCACTTCCTGCTCGGCTACGACAACGACACGTACACCGGCCAGATCCAGGCGCGCCCCTTCCTGACCTTCTGCACGCACGTCGAGGTCGCGATGGCGCTGATCTTCGAGCTGCCGCTGTTCGTCGTGGGCCTGACGCGGATGGGGATCCTGAAGACGAGCTCTCTCCGCCGGAACCGCCGCATCGGCTACTTCGCGGTCGCCTGCCTCGCGGTCGCCCTGCCCGGCGTCGACCCGGTGACGGTGATCCTCGAGACGATCCCGCTGATGGTCCTCTTCGAGACGTCGATCTGGCTGTCGGTGGCGCTCGACCGCCGCTCGCAGCGCCTGCGCACCGCCGCCGCCCAGACGTGAGCAGGAGCGGCGCGGTCTCCGCCGGCTGGGTGCTCCCGGTCGACGGCCCGCCGCTCCGCGACGCGCGAGTGACCTGGGAGGACGGCGTCATCGCCGCGGTCGAGCCCGGCCGCGCCGCACGCCACCTCGAGGACGGCGTCGTCCTGCCCGGCCTGGTCAACGCCCACTCCCACCTCGAGTACGCCGTCTACGCCGGCTTCGGCGACGGGCTCCCGTTCGCGCGCTGGATCCTCGTCCACATGGAGCGGAAGCGGCGGCTCGGGCTCCCGGAGATGGAGGCGATCGCCCGCGCCGGCGCCGCCGACTGCCTCGCCTCGGGGGTCACGACCGTCGGCGACTGCAGCTTCACGGGCGTCTCGGCGCCCGCCTGCGCGGAGCTCGGCCTGCGCGCGATCGTGTACCTCGAGGTCTTCGAGAGCGACGGCCGCACCGCCCGCTTCGAGCGCAACCGCGACCGGATCGCGCCGGCCCTCTCGGACCGCGTCCGCCTCGGGATCTCGCCGCACGCGCCCTACACCTGCGGCCTCGGCCTCTACGAGGAGGCGTTCGGGCTCGGGCTCCCGGTCGCGACGCACCTGAACGAGAGCCGCGACGAGCTCGACTGGCTCGCGGACGGCACCGGGCCCTGGGAGCCCCTCGCGTCCGAGCTGCCGCCGCCCCTCGGGCGGAGCGGGATCCGTGCCCTCGCCGCCGCCGGCCTCCTCCGGCCCGAGCTGCTCGCGGCCCACTGCGTCGTCGTCGACGACGAGGAGGTCGGGCTCCTCGCCCGCCACGACGTCGCGGTGGCGCACTGCCCGCGCTCGAACGCGCTCCTCGGGTGCGGGACGGCGCCGCTCGCCGAGCTCAGGGCCGCCGGCGTCCGCGTCGGGCTCGGGACGGACTCGCCGGCGTCGACGCCCTCGTTCGACATGTTCGACGAGATGCGGGCCGCGGTGGCCGCCGCCCGCGCGCGCGAGCGCCGCGGCGACGCCCTCGGGGCGGCCGAGGCGCTCGAGCTCGCCACCCTGGGGAGCGCCCGCGCGCTTCGCCTCGAGCGCGAGGTCGGCTCGCTCACGCCCGGCAAGCGGGCCGACCTGACCGTCCTCGACCTGGCCGGGAGCCCGTACGATCCCGTGGAGGACCCGGCGGTCGCGGCCGTCTTCGGCGGCTCGCCCGCCCGGGTCGTCGAGACGATCGTGGACGGCGAGACCCGCTACCGACAAGGAGAGACCGCGTGGCACGAGGTACGCAGCATCGCAAGCGCCGCACGCCGGCGAATGCTCGCGTAGCGGCGACGCCGGCCAAGGCGGCCAAGCCGAGGCGGCCGAAGCACGAGCGCTGGGAGGACCAGCTCTTCTTCGCGCGCCTGCGCGTCCACGCCAAGTGGATGTTCCTGTTCCTCGCGCTCGTGTTCGGGCTCGGGTTCGTCATCTTCGGCGTCGGCTCCGGCTCGACCGGGATCAGCGACGTCCTCCAGAACTTCTTCACGGGCTCGTCGTCGGGCGGTCGGTCGCTCTCGTCGCTGCGCAAGCAGGCCCGGGAGCACCCGAAGCAGGCGAAGGCCTGGCGCGACCTGGCGACGAAGCTCGAGGCGGAGGACGAGCTGGACGAGGCGACCGAGGCCCTGAAGCGGTACACCGCCCTCCGGCCGAAGGACGAGAGCGCGCTCCAGGAGCTCGCGAGCGTCTACCTCCGACGGGCGACCGAGGAGCAGCAGGTCTACCTCGCGAACCAGACGCGGATCGCCGTGCTCGCGCCGTCGCGGCCGCAGCCGTCCGCGACGAGCCCGCTCGGCAAGGCGCTCTCCTCGCTTCCCGACCCGATCGCGACCGCGGTCGGCGCGGTCGCCGGCGGCGGGTCGAGCGAGGCCTACGCGAAGATCGTGGGGTTCCAGCGCGAGGCGGTCGGGGTATACGAGCAGCTCGCCAGGCTGAACCCGAAGGACGCGACGACGCAGTTCCGGCTGGCCCAGGTCGCCCAGGGCGCCGGAGACGTCGAGACCGCGGTCGCCGCGTACCGCCGGTTCATCGCCCTGGCGCCCGACGACCCGCTCGCAGCCACCGCGAAGAAGGCGCTCGAGCAGCTCAAGCCGTCCAAGTAGAGCGGGACTGCGACACCGCGTCGGGAACCCAAGTAGACTCGGCTCCAAGGGGGGATCGGCTCATGAACTTCGACATCAAGACCGAACAGCTCTCGGGAAGCACGTACGTGATCTCGCTCGCGGGAGAGGTGGACCTCTACACGGCGCCGGAGTTCAAGCAGCAGCTGCTCGAGGTGATCGCCCAGGGCGCGGGCCAGGTGATCGTCGACCTGACCAGCACGACCTTCATCGACTCGACCACGCTCGGCGTGCTCGTCGGGGGCGTGAAGCGCCTGCGCGAGCACGACGGCCGCCTCAGCCTCGTCTGCAGCGACCGGAACATCACGAAGATCTTCGAGATCACCGGGCTCGACCGCGTCTTCCCGATCCACGCGACGAGGGAGGAGGCCGTTGCGGCCGCAGGCAAGGAGCTCCACACCCCTGCGTAGCCGTCGCCGCACCCTGCTCGCGCTCGCCCTCGCGGCCGCCGCGCTCGCCGCGGCCGGCTGCGGCGCGGTCGGCCGCGTCACCGCCGGCGACGGCGACGCCGCCGCGGGCAAGAAGCTCTTCGTCTCGACCTGCGGCGCCTGCCACGTCCTCGCCGACGCTGGCACGAAGGGCACGGCGGGCCCGAACCTCGACTGGGCGTTCGCGGCCGACAAGGACAAGCCGTTCGCGTCCGCCGACACCGAGCAGACGATCCGCGACATCGTGCGCGGCCAGATCGCCTACGCCGAGGCCGACCCGGGCACCGGGACGCCGGGGATGCCCCCGAACCTCCTCCGCGGCCAGCAGGCGCGCGACGTGGCGGTCTACGTCGCGAAGTGCGCGGCGGTGCCGCGCTGCTCGGTCGAGTAGCCGGCCGGCGGGGCTCCCCCCGCCTCCGCGCTACCCGAGCCTGCCCGTCAGCAGGAAGACGAGGAAGCGCGCCAGCTCGCGCAGGTGCCGCGCCGGGCGCTGCTCCGTCAGGCTCTCTCCGCCCCACATCATGCGCCGATCATCGCGGCCCCGGCCCGGCGCGGCAATCGCCGCATCGGGTTCGGTCGCCTACCCCTTTTCGGCGAGGTCGACGACGACGTGCGTGACCGGCAGAGCGAAGCGCTCGCGGGCCCCCTCGACGACGCCGCGCTCGAGCCAGTGCGACCGCTCCGGCGGATGGGTCGAGATGATCAGCTCGTCGGGGGCGAAGGTGCGGAGCGCGTCCTCGATCGCCTGGATCGGGTCGGCGTCGCCGACCTCGCCCCTGGCGTCGATGCCCGCCGCCCGCATCGCCTGCAGCGACGCCTCGAGCCGCTTCTGGGCCGCCTCCCGCGCCCCGTCCTCGTCGGACGTCCAGTGCCTGAGCGGCGAGTTCAGCGCCGGGCAGACCACGAGCACCTCCTCCCGGACGCCCTCCGAGCGGCGCCGGAGCTCGTGCAGCAGCGGCTCGCCGCCCACCGTCTCGTTCGCGACGACGAGGATGCGGCGCTCGCCCTCGGGGTGCGGCGGCGGCGCCTGCGGGATGGGCCGCTCCTGCCGGCCCCGGGCGAAGATCCACCAGAGGATCAGGGCCGTCTCGACGAGGAAGACGCCGAGCCCGACCCACACGTCGATGAAGGAGCCGGCGACGATCAGCGCCGAGTAGAGAATCGTCAGCCAGACGAACCGGAACGCCTCTTCCTCGGTGCGGAACGGATTGCGCACGCCGGCTCGTCCCCCTGCCTACACGGTCTCGTCCTACAGGATGTACACCGTCACGTAGACCACGATCCACATGACGTCGACGAAGTGCCAGTAGATTCCCCCGACCTCGATCCCGTGGTGGTGCTCGGGGCTGAAGTGGCCGCGGAAGGCCCGGATCCCCATCACCGTCAGGATCACGAGGCCGACGAGGACGTGACACCCGTGCAGGCCGGTGAGGCCGAAGAACGTCGCCGCGAACGAGGTGTCCGCCGTGTTGAAGCCGAGGCGGTGGTACTCGATCACCTGCGTCAGCAGGAACGTCAGCCCGAGCAGGATGGTGAGGACCATGCCCGACTGGAGGCCGGCGCGGTTCCCGCGCTTGATCGAGGTGGTCGCCCAGTGCATCGTGAAGCTCGAGGTCACGAGGATGCAGGTGTTCACGAGGGCCACGAACCACGGCCGCTCGAACTGCACGCCGTCCGGGCCGACGGGCGGCCACGGGTGCGTGTTGTTCACGACCCGGTCGAAGAAGTAGACCGTGAAGAACGAGCCGAAGAGCATGATCTCCGACCCGATGAAGAGGAAGATGCCCACGATCGGCGGGGCGATGCGCGAGCTGTAGTGGATCGGCGGCGGATGGAGGTTCGCGTCGCCGTGCCCGTGCCCGTGGGCCTCTGCGGCCGCGGTCACGACCACCACCTCCTCGGCCTGGGCGCCGAGGCGGGCCCGCCCGCCCGGCGAGCGCTCGAGCCGGACCGAACGCGCGGCGCGATCACGGCTCCGACACCACGTGGTCGACGGGGAGGCCGGTCTCGGCCTTCAGGCGCTCGACGAGGTCGCGGCGCAGCCAGCCGGAGCGCGCCTTCGGGAGCGTCGAGACGACGATCTCGTCCACGCGCTCGTCGTGGGTCGCGTTCAGCGCCGCCGTGAACGGGTCCGGGTCCACCACCTGCCCGTGCGCGTCGATCCCCTCCACCCGGAGCACGGAGAGCGCGCGGCGGAGCCGCTGCGCGGCCTCGTGGCTCGCGACGCTGTCGCTCTGGGGCGCGACGATCAGGAAGCTCGCGGGCCCGCGCTTCGCCCGCTCGCGGATCCGGTCGAGGAGCTCCGGCGAGAGCACGGTCTGGTTGGCGAGGACGAGCACGTTCCGCTCCTCGACCTCCGCCTCGCCCCCCGCGACGACGTGCCGGACGGGCAGGCCGCCGCAGGCCCGCTCGACGTCGCGGACGACGTCGCGGCGCAGCCATCCCGAGCGCTGCGGCGCGTGCGTCGAGACCACGATCTCGTCCGGCGGCGGCTCGAGCTGGGCGAGCGCGTCCTTCGCGGCCTGCACGGGGCTCGACTCGACCACGAAGCCCTGGGCCGGGATCGCCGACGCCCGCAGGAGCTGGAGCGTCCGGTCGAGCCGCCGGCCCGCCGAGGCGCGCCTCGTGTCGTCGTAGACGACGTAGCCGTGGCGCGGCTCGCTCACGGGAGCGATCACCGTCACCTGGACGTCGCCGGCGGCGGCGCGCTCGCGCAGCACGTCGAGCAGCGCGGGCGAGGCTGCGGTCTCGTTCGCGATCACGAGCACGTGGGGCACGCGGCCGTCACCCTAGTCGGCCGGGACGGGCTCGGGTTTGGCGGCGCCGAAGATGACGTGGCGCGCGCCCGGGACGCCGTACTCGTAGGGGCTCCCCACGACCTGCGGGATCTCGTGGAAGTTGAAGAACGGCGGGGGCGAGGAGACCTGCCACTCGAGCGTCATCGCCCGCCACGGGTTCGCGTCGGCGACCGGGCCGTGCGCCCACGACCAGATCATGTTGCAGAGGAACACGATCGTCGACGCACCCAGGCCGAACGAGGCGATCGAGATGAAGAGGTTGAAGTCGGCGAAGCGGTCGGCGTAGTCGGCCACGCGGCGCGGCATCCCCTGCAGGCCGACGTAGTGCATCGGGAAGAACGTCAGGTTGAACGCGACGAACGTGAGCCAGAAGTGGAGCTGGCCGAGCTTCTCGTTGTACATCCGGCCGGTCATCTTGGGGAACCAGTAGTAGATCCCCGCGAAGATCGTGAACACGGAGCCGCCGAAGAGCACGTAGTGGATGTGCGCGACGATGAAGTACGTGTCGCTCGCGTGGACGTCGATCGGCACGGAGGCGACGTAGACGCCCGAGAGGCCGCCGATCGTGAAGCAGGCGATGAAGCCCAGGGCCCAGAGCATCGGCGTGGTGAAGTGGATCCGCCCCTCCCACAAGGTCGCGAGCCAGGAGAAGATCTTGATCCCGGTCGGGACGGCGATCAGGAGCGAGGTCACCATCATCGGCGTCCGCAGCCAGTCCGCCATGCCGGCGACGAACATGTGGTGGGCCCAGACCGAGAAGCTGAGAACGAGGATCGCGAGCAGCGAGAGCGCCATCAGGCGGTAGCCGAAGATCGGCTTGCGGCTCATCACCGCGATCACCTCGCTGATGATCCCGAAGCCGGGCAGCATCATGATGTAGACGGCCGGG
>Ga0070741_10000742_pt1 | contig 110257 bp, 79 predicted proteins | sample Coa_R1_4_FD_66440 | JGI IMG/M metagenome (GOLD analysis project Ga0070741, IMG submission 66440) | Surface soil microbial communities from Centralia Pennsylvania, which are recovering from an underground coalmine fire - Coalmine... | ecosystem: Environmental > Terrestrial > Soil > Unclassified...
AAAAAACCGGTTTTTTTCGACGACGTGGGTTGAGCTTTACTGCGCGAGCAGACAAACAAAAAAGGAGCATGGAGCAATGCAGGCAAGATCAAGATGGTCCACTTTCGCGGCAGTGATTGGTGTAGCCGCGATTCTTCAGGCGCAGTCGTCCCCCCCGACAACGCGGTCCAGCAAGAAAGCAAAGGTGGCGACTGTGTCAGTCAAAGATGTGCAGGAACTGAAGGACGCCATCAGCGCGCAACAGGAACAGATTAAACAGCAGAACGATCTCATTCAGCGGTTGCGCTCGCAACTGGACCAACTAGCGTCCAGCACCCAGCAAAACACTTCAACTTCGCAGCAGACACAGACCAGCATCGCGCAAGCCCAAAGTACGGCGACACAGGCGCAACAAACAGCCGCGGATGCCCAAAGATCCGCCGATCAGGCTGCCAAAGATGCGACAGACCTCAAAACTCAACTCGCCGCAGTGAATGGCAGCGAGCAGAACACGCATCGGGAACTCGCGGCGCTTGAGTCCTTAGCAGGCCGGTTCCGTTTCAGCGGAGACGTTCGGATCCGGGGTGAGAACTACACCCAGGACGGTGTTCCCGACCGCAATCGAGCCCGTGTCCGCGTTCGCTTCGGCGTGGATGGGCAGTTGAACGAAGACTTCGTGGGCGGCTTTGCGCTGGCCACCGGCTCGCTCGGGGATCCCAGTACGACCAATGAGACCCTGACCAATTTCTTCGATCGAAAGACGATTGCTCTGGATCGGGGTTTCATCACGTACAATCCGGTCGCAAATTCGTGGTTGTCACTGACCGCTGGCAAGTTCGCCTACACGTGGCAAAGGACGTCGGCGACGTTTGATCCGGATATCAACCCTGAAGGTTTCAACGAGAAGCTCTCGTTTAATTTCTCAGGCCCGGTGAAGAACTTCACCGCGCAAGGAATTGAGCTTCTCTACAACGAAGCCAACGGCAAACTTGGAATTCCGTCCCAGGATTCCTATGCCTTGGGCGGACAGGTTTCAGCAACCTTGAAGATGGGCCCGTGGACGGCAACACCATCGATTCTCAGCTTGAAGTGGAACCGGCCCGACGCCATTCTGCAAGCGAGTGCATTCGCCACTCAGGCGACCAGCACCGGATTCCTGCCGACCGACGGCACCACTGCTACGACCGGCATTCCTATTCCTGGCGAAGGGCCGGGCTGCGCCAAGGGCGGGTTCAAGCCCACCACTTTCCCGTCGTTTGCGCCCTGCGTATTCGCGCCCAATGGCATGACCAACGCGACCTATGTCGACTCGAAGGGAATCCCTCACTTTTACTCGGGGTTCAACTATGTTGATTTCATCCTGACCAACCAGATTCAGGATGGCATAACGCGCCTCCCAATCAACATCCTCGCAGAATTTTTGGATAACCCAGACGCCGCGGCACATCCTCTCGATAGCAAGGGCAATGTCATCTCCAGCTTGGGAAGTCAGAACAAGGAGTACGGTATCGATTTCAGCCTGGGCCAGACCAAGAACAGGAATGACGTGCAATTCGGTTACGCCTGGTACCGCGAAGAGCAGGACGCCGCGATTGCATCATGGGTAGAAAGCGATCAGCGTGCGCCAACAAACATCCTGCAGAACCGGTTTTACGCACTGTGGAAACTGCGGGCCAACACTCTGGCCAGCTTCACTTGGTGGCGTGGCCGTGCTTTGAACACCAACTTGTTAAACAACGTGGCGTTGTTTAACAACTACAACACGTCTGTGCCCACGATTACCAAGGCAGGCCAGGTTGAGCCATATCTGAACCGGCTTCAATTTGACCTGATCTACAGCTTCTAGGCTAAAGGGGCTTAGGGTCGAATGCTCCACCCTAGGACACTACCACGCCAGTCGAGGTCGCACCTGGGATCTCGGCTGGGCGTGGGTGGGTCGGCGGTGAGTTCGATTTTTTCAGTCTCGAGGCAACAAGGAAAAATATGTCTTATAGTGAATTCCGCATGAAACGTTTTATCCCACTCATGTTTGCGGTCTTTCTGGCGACCGCTTTAACCGCATTAGGGGTTGAAAACAAATATCAGCAGGCAACGATCCTAAACGTCGAGCAGAAAGCAACTACACGCGTGCTTTATTACGTCGTGAACACGCCGATCACTAGGGATGATCCCTATTATGAGGTGTCGGTTCAGTTGAAGGATGCAGAGTACGAGGCCCGGTACACGCCGCGGCATAAGGACGACACGTTGCCGGAGGAATGGACATCCGGCGCCAAAGTCCAGGCAAGAGTTCAGGGTCGCCACTTGTTCTTAAAAGACTCTGAGAGCACGGAGCTGCAGTTGGTCATTGTAAAACGTAAGCCCGTGCTGGCCAACGAGGTCTCTGGTTCAGGAAGCAAGTAGACTTTCGGCATCCAATGACTTGTGGGGGAGCAAGGTCGTACAGGGCAGGCATTGAAGCTGGCGATTCGCGGTGCCGCGGTGGTTGTCATTTGCACTCTGCCATGGTCTGCTCATGGAGCACATCTGAAGGCCAAGGAGCAGGTGCAAGGGCAAATTGTCGAGGTGCAGAAACGCCGAGTGCAATCGCCGCAGTATACGGTCGGGGGCAGCAACCCGTCAGATGCACCGCTGGTGAGCCGTTATTATGAATTTCAAGTTGCAATTCGAGTTGGCTGCATGACGTACATCGGAAGCTATGACACGCCGTTTAATTACGCGCCATTCACCGCCGATCAGCGCATTGCATTTCGGCTTACGAAGCACGTCATGTATTTCAATGTTCCGGACACTGCCGGCATTCGGATGCATATCGTGCACCGACAGAATGAATGTGGGAACGCTCAGTAGAAGATTTGTTCAAATCTGACCTTAGCAAGAGGAGGTTATCTATGCGGTATTTTCGAATTTCGTTTCTCGTGGTGATCACGATGTTCTCACTCGGCGCATTCGCTCAGAGTTCGTCAGCCGACAACAGCCCATCTGACAATTCAAACAGCACCACTGTGCGCGGTTGCATGCAGGGCGAGCGTGGAAACTACATCGTGGTGGAAGATAAGACTGGCAGCGTATTCGTGCTGAAGGGTGTGGGAAACAAGCTGGATAGTTTCTTGCATCACGAGGTTGATGTTAAAGGCAAAGTGCTTTCAGGAACCGTCAAGACTGGCGTTCGTCCTGAGAAGTCAGGGAGCAATCCATCTGACGTGGTGCACGGGGTCGACGGAGCGCCGCTGCAGGTAGCGGATCCGAAAAATGACATCCACCTGGTTTCCAAGAAGTGCAAGGCTGCCGATCAGGATTAACTCGCGTGGTTCGCGAGGGAGCAGTCGATTGGAGCAAGCCGAATTACGCATAGTGAGGCCATGAGCATGATTACGCGTCGCAAGTTTCTTGTGACTGTTCCGGCGGGGCTGGCGGCCGCAGCGGTTTTGCCGCCTATGTTGCGCGGGGCAGACGATGAAAGCGTTTACGTTCCGGGCGAAGCAGGCATGATTGTGCGTTCGGAACGTTTTGTCGATCTGGAAATGCCGCCGGAGTTCGCGGATTCCTGGATTACGCCGGCATCCCACTTTTTCGTGCGCAATCACATGCACGAGCCGAGCACGCTGGACGCTGCGAGTTGGCAACTCAGCATCGGCGGGGAAGTCGAGAAACCGCTCACGCTAACTCTCGCGGACCTGCAAAAAATGGCTCCGCACTCGGTCACTAATACTCTCGAGTGCGCTGGCAACAGTCGTGCTTTCGTGCAACCCCATGTCCCGGGTATTCAATGGCAGAAAGGGGCTGTCGGCACGGCCAAGTTCACGGGTCCTAAATTGCGCGATGTGTTGCAACGTGCCGGCGTGAAAAATACCGGCAAGCACATCATGTTTCGTGGTAGTGACGAGGTGCCGGGCAAAGTTCCGCCTTTCATTCGCAGCATCCCGATCGAAAAAGCGCTCGACGATGACACGCTGGTTGCCCTGCAGATGAATGGGGCGGCTTTACCGAAACATCATGGGTTTCCGGCGCGCGCGCTGGTCCCTGGATGGATTGGGGCCGCGTCCTGCAAATGGCTGACGGAAATCAAAGTTCTGGACAAAGAGTTTGACGGGAACTTCATGAAGCCGGGATACCGGATGCCCAACCATCCGCTCAAACCCGGAGATCCACTCAATGTTGACGATAGCCACGTGGTCACAGCGTTGAAGGTCAAGTCCCTTATCGCTACGCCTGGGGATGGTTTGAACATCAAGTCCCGGGGAGTGAACATTCGCGGGGCAGCGTGGGCAGGCGAATCCGACGTTGTGAAGGTCGAAGTATCAACCGATGAAGGAGCATCCTGGCAGCCGGCGCGATTGGGCCACGACCGTGCCAAGTATGCCTGGCGATTATGGAACTATACCTGGCGCGCACCAAAGCCTGGCGATTACACACTTCTGTCGCGGGCAACCGACAGTGAAGGCCGAGTGCAGCCAGCATCGCCGGAATGGAATCCGGGCGGATACTTAAACAACGCATTTGATCGGGTGAGAATCCATGTCGAAACGTAATAGTTTTGCAGTGGCGTTGGTTTGCTGCAGTTTCACTTGTCTGTTCGCGCAGTCGTCGCAGTCGCCCGAGTTGCCGTCTGGTGCGATGCAACAGAAAGTGACGACTGCGTGCACAGAGTGCCACGGGTCACGCATCATCTTGCAGCAGCGGTTGAGCAAAGGCGCTTGGACCAAAGAAGTGGACAAGATGACAAAGTGGGGCGCATTGGTCGATCCGGCGGACCGCGACGGCTTCATCGATTACTTGAGCAGCAACTTCCCACCAGACAAGGCTCCGGCCGTTATGCCACGCGCCGCAGCTAAACAAGTAGCGAGCGAATCCAAGCCGAAACCGTAAGGATTCGGGCTCCATGGACGTTCACGCGCTCCCGCGGTAACGCCTGCATCCGCTTGCTGAGTCAAAAGGAAAAGGCCCCACACTCGCGTGCAGGGCCTGGGTTTCCAACTAAGTTCAAGCCTACGGAATCGACAGTCCGGAGTACATCACGTCCTGAACGTGTGTAGTTCCAACCACTCGACGTCCGTCAGTCCACGTGATGAATGCGGTGCCACTCTGGGTGGTGTCGTAATCGTAATCACCCGCGTAGCAACTGACGATGAACGAATCCGGCTGCGCCGGCTGTGTGATCAGCCCGCTGCTGACGGAAATCGTTGCACCCCACGACGCTCCGTTGTTGGTAGACTGGCGCGCAACTCGCTCGTAGTTGCAGCCCGCATCGCCCACCTTTTTGCAAGCGGAGGTGGCCCGACGCCGGTCGTACCAGGAAGCAGTAACGCCGCCGGCCGCGTCCGCGGACAGGGAAGGCATCCACTGTGTTTTGAACGCTGCATCAGCCGAACCTTGGAGTTCCTTGGGTGTGGACCAAGTCACACCATTGTCGGTGGAACGGGTGTAGTAAATGTCGCCAGGATCGCCACCGGTTCCCAATCCGGCATAAACGTAGTGCACTACGCCGTTAGGACCGACAGCCGGTTCGCCCCATCCCATGTGCCGGATGATGGGGTTGACCTGGGCAAAGTACGAGTTTTCACTGCAGAGTGCATCGCAGATCGGCGAGAAGCGCGATCCCATCGTGACCTTCGTGAAAGTCGTGCCGCCATCGAGCGATTTGTAGATGAGGTTCTGACGGGTAGAGCAACCGCCGCCGCCTTCATCCATGCCGGCGATGAAAACTGTGCTGTTGGTGCCTTCATAGCGCGAGGCGCCCACCGGCGAACCGGTGATCTGAACGTCGCGAACGAAGGTGGAACTGTTTTCTACGCGGACGGGAGATGACCAAGTCACGCCATCGTCCGAGTGGACCGTGGAGAGCGCTCCCACACCGACGGTGAAGTCATTCCACGAGATGAACAAGCGGCCATAGGTTCCGCTGGTTGGCTCGTTATCCACCCACATTGATTCGCGATCGTCTGACGAACCTTTGTGAGCGCATGCACCCGCGGTCCAGGTTCTTCCATCGGTGGAGGTCCACAGACCGATGCCTTGCCCACCGCATCCGCTTACCAGATCACCAGCAAAGAACTCGCCCAACTTGGCGTTCCAAACCACGATCGGATCGCCGTAGTTATTGCTGTGTCCCGTGTTCAACGGTGGCGGCAAAATTTCATGCCAGGTTGTTCCGCCGTCGGTCGAGACCGACGTGCCTGAATAACCGTTCGAGGAGGCCTGATCGCCATCGTTGTAGTTGTCGACGATGAGCTGGGGGTTGGCGCTGCTCGCCGAGATCATGTTTTCGCTCTTCGTGCAATTGGAAGCACTGGTGCAAGCGCGGTTGCTGACCCGAACATTGGGGGCAGTAAGCGGCAGAGCTTCGGACTTTGCCGGCTGACCACCGCGCACGAGTCCGCATTCAATCAGCGCTCGTCCCGCACGCATGTTCTCCTGTTTGAAAAGGTTCAAAGCCTGAGCCTGAGAGCAATCGATTCCGACCGATGTCATCTGAGCTACGGCTGACGTCGGCTGAAGCGCGCACGCCGCCAGCAACAATGCTGGTAGCGCAAGATAAGCAAAAATTTTACTTCTGCCGTACAGCTTCTTCATTGGTACGCTCCTGTTAGTGTCTAATTACGAGTTTCTTTAAGTGGTTCAGAAGCAGGTCGCTGCTCTCCTGGGTCCTTTGCCACCGCACTGTCGCTGCCGAAGTACTGCTGATCCATCCAAATACCGGCTTTCTTCTTCATTTCGTCCAACTTCACCTTCATCTTTTCGCCTTGCACCATCTTCTCGATGGTTTCCCTTACGTCGGCAAGCGGTTCGCGATCGCGCGCGCTGAGGTAAAGGAGGATCACGCGATCGGGTGTGTTGTCCGCTTCAGCCCACGTGCCGACTTTCATGCCGAATGCAACATTGTCCATCTTGGCAGGAAGTTGCCCGCGAACGAACGTTTCAGGCCGGGCATCAAAAAGGCCTTCCTTGCTGTCTTTGAATGCATCGGCGAGTTTCATGGCGTCACCGCCTGAGGTCGATGCCTTCAAAATCGCGTCCGCCCGCGCCTTGGCTTCTTCGGGTGAAAGCCCGTGTGTATTTTTCGAGTCTTTCCCCATTTTCCAGATGAAGAGCCGGCGGACCTTCACTTCATCGAAATCGGAGCTGTGCGAGGAATAGTATTGGTTGACTTCGTCTGCCGATGGCTTGGTTTGGGACAAGAGCTTCGCGAATTCGGCGTCGGAAAGGATTTGGAGCCGAGCTATCTCGAGTTGTTGCCGGACATCCGGCGAGGACTCGAGTTGATCCGCGACAGCCTGCTGCGAAAGCATCACCACCGAAGCGTAGTCGTCGCCTTGCCGACGGCGATCCTTGATCTTATCGGCGTCGCCTTTTGGTTCGAACTCACCGATGTTGGATTCAAACTCTGCTTCTGTAACTTTTTTGTCGCCGACCTTGATAATCACTCGATTGTCGGAAGGTGCAGTCGTTGCGCTGGACTGTGAAGTTGCATCGGGATCAGCTTGTGATTTGGGAGTGTCTTGAGCGACAGCAAAAGCGGCAATCACTACTAGCAGCAATAGTTGGAAAAGAGCGAAACGTGCACCAGACAAACAGAACCTCCACAACGGATATTTGTTCACGGAATAGTTAGTGAGAGAACACCGCGGTGATCGATTTATCAAGACGATGTAACGCGATTACTCACCCCAAGGCCGCAAAAACTCTAATGTCTCACGATGGTGATTGTCAACATGCATGTTCTTGCACATCGCTTTGCAAGCAGGTGTATAAGGGCGTGGAGCGGGCGTTTTGGCGGATTGAGCAATGCGAGGTACTCACAATCGCCGGGTGAGAAAAGATCTTTGTCGTAGTTACAGCAGCCATTAATCTGTGCGGGAACTTTGTTACAAGGTTTGTTATCTTCGACTGAAAGATTGCAGTGTTGTTAGTCTTGAATCCTCCATCCGGGGCAGATCTCAGGCAAGTAATTAGGAGACTTTGTTCTCTATTTTTGCTGACCCGATATCCGGTGAGTTCTAAGAGCCACACCCTGCACCGGTACTTATCCCGGAAGAGACAGTCTGGCCAATAAAAAACCGGATCGCTTGCGCGACCCGGTGTGTTGCCTCCGATCCGATTACTGCGTAACTGTCAAAGTAAACACCTCGGGAGCCGGCGGGGTCACTCCCGTGGATGTGGCCGTGACCGTAATGGTGTACGTTCCGGCCGGCGTGCCGCCGGTGCTGCCACCACCGTTGTTGCTGCTGGAGCTTCCGCCTCCGCAGGCCACCAGGAAAATGCAGCCTGCAATAGCCAGGATCAAAAGCACCGTACTGATCATCTTTCGCCTTTGCGACCCGCTCATACCCACCGTGCTCAGCAGCATCGCAGGCACAAACAGCCAGGTGGCATAGAAGATCGACTGGTGCTTGATGGCAGGCGCGAGCGCCGTATTCGGTGGCGTGGTTGCGACAGTGAGCGTTGCGCTCGCCGTGCTTCCGCCCTGCGGCTGAATCGGGTTCTTGTCGAACTGGCAGGTCGGAGCGTCTGTACCCGCCGGTGTCACGGCACAGGTCAGATTGACGGCCGCGCTGAAGTTGTTTACTGAGGTGACGGTGACGGTGCCCTTCGCCGACGTTCCAGCGCTCACGCTCGAGGGCGACAGCGTACCCGTCTTCGGCAGAGTAAAGCTGGCAACAGCGACACTTCCACTGAGTGCTACAGTTTGCGGGCTGTTGGCAACGTTGTCCGTGATGGTCATCGTTGCCGTACGGGTGCCGCTAGCTGACGGCGTAAATGTCACAGTGATCGTGCAGGCAACCCCGGCAGCCAGGGACGCGCAATTGTTGCCTTCCGTGAAGTCGGCGCGATCGGTTCCAGAAACTGTGACGGTCGGTGCCAAGGCTGTGACGTTCCCATTATTTGTGACCGTAACCGTTTGCTGTGTGCTCGTCCCCAACCCCGGAGCCTGGAACGTCAAGCTAGAGGCTGAGAGACCAAGGCTCGCGAGCATGTCAGTGACTTTGCGAACGCGCTGCGTCGCCGTATCGGTGATGAAGAGGTTGCCGGATTTATCGGCGGCTAGTCCGTGAGGACGATCCAATTGCGCACTGGCAACCGGACCGTCTAAGTAGCCGGGCACTGCGGTTGCAACCACCCGATCGATATTGCCCGGATCAATTGGCGTTCCGGCAATCGTGACAGTAGATGACGAAGTATTGATCGCTCGGATACAAGAGCGCCCCGCGTCGGCGGCGAAAACGTTGCCGCCTGCGTCCACCCACACGCCGATCACATTCTTGAATTGAGCGCTAGTGGCCGTACCGCCATCGCCGCACGGCGCGACGGTGCATGATGTGTAATCGCCAGCAAGATTCGAGATCGTGCCCGCCGTGTTTACCTTCCGGATTACGTTGTCGCCATTGTCGGAGATGAATACGTTTCCCGCGCTGTCCACGAACAAGGCTTCGGGACCATTGAGTAGCGCGGTGATTGCGCTTCCTCCGTCTCCGCAAGGACTTGCTGAGCAGGGAGTGTAGGTGCCGGCGATTGTTTTGATGTCGCCCTTGGCGATCGAAACATTCGCTATCTTGGCGGCGCCTGACAGGTTAACTGCACGAATGACGTTGCTATTCGTGTCAGCGATGTAGATGTTCCCTGCGCTGTCAAGGAACACGGCCGCAGGAAATCCGAGCGAGGCCGAGCCAGCCGCTCCTCCATCGCCACAGCCCGGAGTCGATGTGGGATCGCAGGGGAAAAGTGCTTCGGTGCCTGCAACCGCTTGAATCTTTCCGGTTGAAGCGACTACTTCGCGAATCGCGTTGTCGCGAGTGTCCGCGATAAAAATGTTTCCCGAACCGTCAACAAAAACTCCTTGGGGACCGTTGAGCTGCGCAGCGGTCGCCGCCGCGCCATCTCCGCATCCAGGATTGCCACCCGGGTTACACGGAGATCCAGTACCTGCAACTGTCGTGATCGTCCCGTGGGTGTCCACTTTTCGAATTACATTGTTATCGGTATCGGCAATGTAGACGTTTCCGGCTGCATCAACTGCGACACCTTGCGAATCGAGGAGTTCGGCATTTGGCGTGGCGGGACCACCGTCGCCATAGTACCCCTGATTGAAAATCACTCCGAAAGTCGTCGAGATCGTCCCACTGCCGGTCGGAGTCGTGATTTTGCGAACGCTATTGTCCTGCTCGTCCGCGACAAGCAGATTTCCGGAGCCGTCCACGAAAAGACTGGTCGGAACCGAGAAGTTGGCGCTCGTTGGCGCTCCACCATCCCCGCAAGGAGCGACGTTGCAGGTTGTGACGTAGGTTCCAGCTGCCAAGAAAACCGTTGCAGTCGAATCGACCCATCGCACAACCTGATCGCCGGTGTCTGCGATCCAGAGATTGCCAGAACCATCCAGGAAAACTCCGTCTGGTGCATTGAAGGCCGCCGATTTCGCCCCGCCTGAAACACCATCACCGCATGAAGGCGGCGTTGCGCAAGCGGTAGGGGGTGTTCCCGCGATCGTGTCGATATTGCCATTGGCAATACTGACTCCAAAGAATGATTTAGTGCTCCCAGACAGGTTCACCACGCGAATCGCATGATTGGCCGTGTCGGCGATAAAAACGTCGCCAGAGGCATCGAGAGTGATCCCTGCCGGAAGGTTCAATTCCGCGCTGGTAGCTGCACCACCATCTCCCGAGTAGCCTGCCGTGAGATTCCCAGCCACAACGGTCATAGCCCCACTGGACTGGGTTAGTTTTCTGATCGCGGAGTTGCCAGTGTCCGCAATGTATATGTTTCCCGCTGCATCTACGGCGACGCCCGCCGGCGCTGATAACGCGGTGCCTGCCGGTACTGTATCGATATCTCCGGGCCCAACAGTGAGGGCTGAACCTGTGTGCGCAAACAACGTGATCGCGCTGGCTCCGGTGTTCACGACCCGTATGACGTCGTTGCCCGTATCGGCAATGTAAAGCGCGCCAATATTGGTCGTGGCGTCAAACGCGAGTCCTTGCGGGCTGCTCAATTCGGCAAGGATCGCCGCGTGGGTATCACCGTTGTAGTTATTTATGCCGTCGCCAGCGACCACGCTCAGCTTGCCCGTCGAGTCCACTTTGAAAATGCGACTGGAAAAGTGGTCGGAGATGTAGGTGTTTCCCAAACCGTCCTGAACCATTCCCCACGGTGTACCGATCGGTGCCGTCGTCGCGCTCACCCCGTTCGGTGGTCCGCCGCCTGCAATCGTGCTGATGGTCTGAGCTTGAGCGCCGAGAACAGCCAATGTGAATAGCGCGAGCAAGCTGAAAGCCGCCAAGCTCTCACGAACTCGAACTGCCGAACCGCTCGACCGAGACACCGCTTCAATGAATTTGGTACGGGAACACACACCACGACGATTACCCACTGAGAAACCCTCCTGTTGAAAACTCAAACCGCGCACTTTGATTTAAGGGAGTTGCTGCAGGTCGAAGGACCCCAACCTGAATTCTTTCTTTGTAGACTGTGGCACCGGCCGTGTCAAAGAGACTAATGACTCCAGCATCTCACAATGAAAGCCACCTCTTCTCGGTCTACTTGCCCGGTATAAAAAGTGTCATCCGGGATGTGGAGTGGTTCACGAGGTTGACGAATGCCCAAAATGCGCCATCAGAGCCGTTAGTCTCCGGGAAATTAGAAAGCTTGCAGAAATTTGCAACCGTTCCTAGTATCTTCAGAGTTACGATTTGCGACCTTCTCGCTTAACCATTCGATCGAAAAAAGCGAAAATCAGTCTGAGCACAACTCTGCTGGAGGAATAATGTTGCACCGCCGTACGAGATTAGAATTTTGGGGCCCGGTTTGCTTGTGGCTTTTACTTGCAGTTGCACCCGTCTGGGCGGCTGAACCTTACCAGATTGACCATGCGACGGCTGAGCCTTCCGCTTCGCTGCCAAAAGCAGTGGTCGATGGACTCAATCCGCAAGGCTGGATGCTGTATACGGAATCGAACGGCCTGAAAGAGCCGATCTGCGAGGTTTTTCTGGCAAAGACGGTGGCCGGGCAGAATGCTGCCGCATCCGGAAATTTGCAATACGGCACTTTCAAAGAAGGGGCCTTGTTGGGCGTAGTTCATCTGCTTCCCGAGGCGACCGACGACTATTCCGCAGACTCACATAACCAAAAGCTGACTCCGGGCTACTACACCATGCGCTATGGCTTACTCCCGGCCGGCACTTACGAACACGGTATCAAGATGGGTGAGTTTGTCATTTTGACGCCCGTCAGTCTGGATCACGATCCTGCCCGCATTCCGAAACCTGACGAGTTGAAGCGCGACAGCGCTTCAGGCTCCAATCTCGATATGCCGGTCACCATGGAACTTGTGGCTCCTGACGCGAGTTCCAAGCAGATCCCGAACGTCACTATGGATGACGCTGGAACCGGCACGTTCCAGGCGCGCGTGCCGCTCACTGTCGGCCAGGGAGATACCAAAGATCTTCGGCTAGCCATCCGCATGCTGACTCCGGTGCCTCACGACGACGGTTCATAAACATCGGGCACAATGATCGTGGCCGCTGCAATCTTCGGCGACCATCCAGTTAAAATCTGGTGAAATTTTGGGCCTCTCCCGATGCGTGTTCCGGAGTCGGAAACCCGTTCTTGCTTGCGTCCGCGAGAGCGCTCCTCGTGCGCAAAGTGCTTCGTCGCGAGCGCCTTCCATTCCCTGCATCAGCGCTCATCATCGCTGGCCACGAAGCGGCCACCGGGCGGGTATATATCTGCTTACTGGTGAAACAGGTTTTTGGTGTTGACGGGAACTGTCCTATCGCCTTAAAATGCCCGCCCATCGGGCGATTTAAGAGATGTACTCCTGAGTTTTGACGTCGCGCTTGGGGTTTTGTAAAAAGTCTTAACGGCACAATTCGGAGTTCGCAGCGCCGCGACCTCCGAAGCAGCGCGATCCATTCATTTTCAATCCGTCACCGACTCTGGCTGAAATCTTTGCGTGTTGGGGGGAGTCTGTGTTTTCTCGCGGTTTCTTCGTGTGCCTTATTTTGTCCGTTGCGCTGTCAGGTCTGGCAAAAGCTCAGACTGCAGATTTCTACGTCGCAACAGACGGGAATGATTCCTGGAGTGGCACGTTGCCGTCGCCGAATTCCCATAACAGCGACGGCCCGTTCGCAACTGTTTCCCGCGCCCAGCAAGCGGTTGAGGGGATTCTTGGGAATCCTGGCGGGCGCAGCACTCCAATCACCGTCATGATCCGCCAGGGAACCTATTGGCAGAGCCAACCGCTGGAATTCACCAGCGCCGACGCTGGAACCTCCCAGCTGAAAGTGATTTGGGAAAATTACCCGAACGAAACTCCAGTCATCAGCGGGGGTATGCAATTAACTGGCTGGCGCAACGTCAGCGGCAATGAGTGGCAAGTTACACTTCCAACAAATACGCAATATTTCGAACAACTTTTCTATAACGGCGTAAGGAGATTCAGGCCGCGCCTCGGAGCATCAAGCGGCAGCAACATCGGCACTTACTATCGCGTGCTGAAGCCTATTTATCTGAGTGGCTCTCCACCGCCGAGTCCTCCACCCGATCCGAACTGCCCGATTTATGTAAGCGGCAGCGGGTGGGAGTGTTTTGATCGCTTTAAGTACAACTCGTCTGACCCGATTTCTTCTTCGTGGAAAAATCTGGCGCCGCCTGCGGGTAATCCGTGTAATCAGCCTGCGGGAAACGCAAACCTGGTCGGCGACATTCACTTAATCGATTTCGAAACGTGGTCTGTCACGAGGCTCAGGATCAGTTGCATTGATCCCAATGCGCAGATCATCTACATGACCGGTGCGGCTCCTAGTACCTACCAGGCCGCCACGCATGGATTCATTGCGAACCATCGCTATATCGTTGAGAACATCAAGGACGAGCTTCAAGAACCGGGGCAGTGGTTCCTTGACCGTTCCTCGTCGTCTTGGGTGGTCACGTATTTGGCTAACTCCGGGGAGAACCCAAACAGCGACTTAGTCGTTGTGCCCCAGGCAAGCCAGGTGTTGGTCGCGTACGGATTAAGCTACGTTACTTTCCAAGGCATCTATTTTGAGCACGACAATTTTGTGATTCCACCTGCCGGTTATCAATCCAGCCAGGGTGATTACGGAATTCCGGCTGCGGTCTCCTGCCAGAATTGCAGCAATGTGGTGTTCGATAGCGATGTTGTGACAGAAACCGCGGGCGGCGGCTTAGAACTGATTTCCTGCGTGAATACGTTCTCGCCATCCTGGTGTGCCGGCACGCATTCCAGCGGCAAGACGAATGCGAACGTAATCCAGAACGGGGCGTTTTACGACATTGGTGGAGAGGCCATCCGGATCGGATCGGGATCCCAGATGAAAGACACGGACTCCAACGTCCCGCACAACAATAGTGTTACTAACAATGTGCTTGAAGGCGTAGGTCGGGTTTTTCCGTCGGCGTACGCAATTGCGCAAGGCAGCGGGCACGACAACACCTATAACCACAATGACATTTATGACAGTTACCACTCAGCTATCGGTATTTGCGAGGCCGGCTGTCCGCCCGGAAGTTCAAATTCGAAAGGCACGTTCAACAACGTAATTTCCTTTAATCATGTCTACAACCTGATGCAAGGCATCATGAGCGATACCGGAGCCCTCTACATCAGCACGGGCAGCACAACTTTCAGCGCCAAAGGAAATCAGGTGCTGAACAATAAGGTCCACGACGTAACTGATGCCAAGGTGATGGACACCGATGGCTACGGCGGTTATGGCATCAAGCTGGACGCCAATACCGGCGGGGTGCTTGTTCAAAATAACCTAATCTATCGCACCACGGACCATCCGATGACGCAGACACTTGGTCCGCAGGTAGCGAATGCGTCGAACATCATTGCGAACAACATTATTTCCTTTACGCCTGCGCAGCTCTTTGGGGTGGTTTCATCTGCTCCAGCGGGAGTCAGCCAGTTTACGTTCGCCCACAACCTGGTGTTCTACAGCCTCACAGAAATTCAGATTGGGTGCGCCTACTGCCCGGGCAAAGGCTGCAAACTTACCTCGGTGCAGGATTACGCCCAGAATATGTACTGCGACTTGTCGCACGCCAACTGTGCACTCGACCCTACGCCATTTCGAACCACGGACGCGACTTGCAATCAAGTCACGCATCAGTCCTGGTCGAGTTGGCAGGGACTGGGCGAGGATCTGGGCAGCATGAATACCAGCCCACTGTTTGTGAATCCGTATTATCCGACGGACAATTTCGCGCTGCAGAGTGGATCGCCGGCAACACAAATCGGATTCGTACCTTTTGATGTCAACGCGCCGGGTCGCACTTCAGACACCATTCAGCCCCCGGCAGTCGCAGCCACTTTTCCAACCGGATCTTACGTAACGACCGGTACGCTGACGATAACGTCGAGTTCTCAGCCGATCACTTACGGGGATACGGTGGATTTGACCGCAAACGCAACGTCTTATTACGGTCCTCCACCGGACGGCACGGAAGTTACGTTTACCGAGGGCAGCAAAACTTTGGGTACCGCCACGACGACGCAGGGTGTGGCCACTCTCGGAATCTCGGGCCTCTCGGTCGGCACGCACCTCATTAGCGCGAGCTATCCTGGCACTGAATTCTGGACTGACAGTACATCTCCGCAGTTCTCTCAACGCGTGGCGCAAGCCGACAGCAGCAGCACGGTCCAGTCGAATGCAAATCCGGCGCAGTACGGCCAGGCAATCACATTCACCGCCGTTGTGACTGGCACCACAGCCGGAGCAACTCCCACGGGCACGGTCACCTTTAGCAAAGGAGCACCGATCGGGACATCAAACCTCGTCAATGGTGTGGCTAAGCTCACCGTGTCAACTCTCGGCGTATCGACCTGGAATATAACGGCAAAGTATTCCGGAGATGCGAACTACAACGGGAGCACATCCCCGGCGATCAGCCAGGTAGTGAACAAAGCCACCAGTACTACGAAGCTGACTTCGAGTCCGAATCCGTCGAACTCGGGTCAGACGGTCACGTTGACCGCCACTGTAACCTGCTCGACCACCAGCCCCACGGGCCAGGTCAACTTCATGGACGGCACCAAATCGTTGGGCAACCGTTCCCTGAGCAACGGTGTCGCTACCCTGCAGGTCAGCAATTTCAGCAGCGGCACGCATTCCCTAACCGCCGTATACAACGGCAGCGGCGATGTCAACAGCAGTACTTCGAGTGTGGTGAAACAGAAGGTGAATTAAAGCTTCCACAGGACGTAGCCTGGAGCGGTTTGATTCACTCCCCTTGTTCTCATCAATGCGCAGACGGAGTCGGTCGTATACAGCTTCCAGGGCGCCAGCCAATAGGATGGAGGTGCCCCTCTGAGCGGCTTGGTTGCCGATAAGAGCGGCGCCTGGACTGAAGAAACGCTTCACGCTTTTGTTGGTGGCAGCCACGGCGCCTATCCTGAAACTCCCTTGTATTTGTTGGGGACCACCGTCTACGGCACGACGGTCCTCGGCGGAACGGGGTGCGGCGGCAACTGTGGCACTGTGTACCAAATTACTCAGTAGCTTCCGGGCAGGTTCGCGAGGCACTTCTATTACCTAACCGATAAAGCAATCTGTGTTCCCAGACTTGCCCCTGCTCAGCAGGATGACTCTTGCCAAGCCACCATTCCGTATGCAAGAATTTTCCTCTTGATTGCGCAGTACCGATAGTCACAGATGATTTGTGCCCCCCTTCGGTTCTAGCATCTCCCCTCATTCGAGACTAATACGGTCGGTGGTGGATTAGCGGGCGCTCGGAGTGATTTGGCCGGACAGGTGCTCTTAACCAGGGTTTACCGGTCAGGTTGACATCGCAAAAACCTGCAATCTTCATAGGCTCGCAAAGGACAGCACGCATGAACAATTACTTTCGCCGCTTACTTCTGACTTGCGGATTTCTCATCTCCGCAACTGCCTTGATGATTGGTCAGGTTAACGTACTGACTTGGCACAATGACAATTGGCGCGATGGCCTGAACTCCAGCGAAACTGTCCTGAACCAGACAAACGTTACCTCTTCGCAGTTTGGAAAAGTCTGCAAAGCGGTCGTCGATGGACAGATCTACGCGCAGCCACTAGTTGTCAGTACGAGCGGCAAGAACATCGTTTATGTCGCGACGATGAACGACAGCCTTTACGAAATCGATGGCACAAATTGCACCCAGATTGCGCAGGTTTCTTTGCTTCAGGCAGGCGAAGTTGCCGTGCCATGCGCCGCCGTTGGTCAGCCAAACTGCGGCACGATGAAGCCGACGATCGGTATCCTCGGAACTCCGGTCATCGACATCAGCACGAACACGATCTATCTGGTCTCCGAAAGCGAGCAAACTACCGGAGCGTGCGCCACTACGAAAGGGCCTACGTGTTTCATCCATCGCTTTCACGCTATTGACCTGACAACGTTGGGAGAGAAGTTTGGCGGCCCGGTTAACATCGTGGGCGCCTATCAGAAGATCGCCTTCAGCTCTAAGAGCCATATTCAAAGACCGGGATTGCTCTTGCTGCCAGGCACTTGGCAGAACGGCGACAGCAGTGTCTATTTAGGGTTTTCCGAAATGGATGGCACAGGAGTCGCTGGCGTCAACATACCGCGCGGCTGGGTCATTGCTTACGATGCCGGAAATCTGAAGAATTCGCCGTTGCTTTGGACCCCGACGCCGGCAGGTGAGGGCGGCGGGATTTGGATGTCCGGCGCTGGCCTGGCTGCGGGCGTCGATGGTCCCGGCGGTAATACCTATCTGTACGTCGTTACTGGAGATGGTGATTTTAACGTGGTTACTGGCGGGTCGGATTATGGCGACAGCTTTGTGAAGCTCACTACCAGTCTCGCCACCGTGCCGAACGGATACTTCACCCCTTATGCCCAGGCTTGCATGAACGTGACCGATCTCGATTTCGGCTCTGGTGGCGTCATGCTGCTTCCCGATAGTGGTTCAACCTATTGGGCGGTCACGGCGGGCAAGGACAAGAACATTTATGTCATGAATCGTGCCAACCCCGGTGGCTTCACCGCGCCTACAAACTCGACTTGCCCCGCGACTGGTACGAATGCCAATCAGGAATACTTCCCGGCAGCGGGCCACCCATACTTCACCACTGCAGCTTATTGGAATTCAAACCTGTTTTACGTGCCGATTTCCGCTCCCCTGACGAAGTACCCTGTGAGTCTATCGAGCCCGCCAACCTGCACGCCATTTCCCGTTTGCCAAAACAACACTTCAAAGAGTTCGAACAGCCTTCAATACGGGCCGGGCATCTCGATTTCTTCCTCCGGCACAACCACGGGAACTGCCATCGTCTGGGCGGTCAAGGGGAATGGCTGGCCTTCGGCGCCGCAGCCCTCTTCCGCTGTGCTTTATGCATATGACGCGGAACACTCGACCTCGCATGTCATTCCGGAGTTGTGGGACAGCAGCAAATGTCCCACCCGCGATACTGCAGGAAATGCCATCAAGTTTGTCGTGCCTAGTGTCGCCAATGGTTTCGTGTACCTGGGCACGATGGATCCCACCGATAGCACCAGCACCCGTGGGGAACTCGACGTCTTCGGTCTGACCCAGGCGACCTGCAACTAAATCTTTGAAAACAACCCGCCTTCCGCCCTAGAGACCTTAGTCCCTAGGGCGTTAGGCCACTTGCTGGTTTTTGCAAGCTTTCGTAGTCTGAGCCCACTTTCGTTGTGGATGCGGCTACTTCCCGCTTTCGCTAAACAGACGCGGGGCGGTCCCCCAAACAAGCTGTGCATCAGTTCCGCTGGGTAGCGGCTAACAGCTACAAACGAAGTAGCTTATCTAATTGAGGCAGTCTCAGGGTTGTTCGGCACTTTTCCCCGAATGTGACTCAGGGGGCGGAGCTACGAATCCCTGCCGTAGACCCAACTCAGCGCAAGTTTTAATTGGCATTCATGAAAGAGCTGGCCCTAAATAGCGTCGATTCGCCGAGCCAATCTGGAGCCGGCATTTCCAAATCAGCCGCAGATGTCGCCGCTCCCGCCGGCGAAAAGGAGTCCTACCCCACTCTGCGCGCCCTGCGCATTCAGACGGAAATCGAGGCAATCAGCCGCGCCCTGGAGCAGACTGGATGGAATCGCAAACAAGCTGCTCGAATGCTGAACATCAGTTATCGCGGGCTGCTATACAAAATTCAGCAACACCGGATTACTCGCATCCGCGAAGAAGCTGGTCAAACAGACAAAGTCATTACAAGCTTGGATGGAAGGAATAACCCTGTATGAGTCGTAACTTTGAATTGCTGCAGAACCTGGGGAAAGAAGAATTGGTGGTGGAGACGGTTGCTCCCGCAGAACCGGAGATGCAAGCCGAGCCTCTATCGGTCATCGAGCCGCAGCTCAAGCTTGAGCCGATGGAACTGGACCAGCTCACGAAAATGGTGCAGCGGGTATTCCTGCTGCCCGGTCCCGATGCTGCGCGCGCCGTGGTATTCACGGCCAGCGAGTCCGGCAACGGTTGCAGCTGGATTTGCGCGCGAGTTGCAGAAACCTTGGCCGCCCAAGTCAGCAGCAATGTCTATCTCGTGGATGCGAACTTGCGGCATCCCACTCTCCATCAGGAATTCGGCGTCGACAACCAGGAAGGCTTTGTCGATGCGCTGCAACGCGGCGAATCGGCCCGCAGCTTTGCCCGCCAACTATCGCGTCCCAATCTCTGGCTTATCACCGCAGGCGCGGCGCCCGAGACGTTCGATTCTTCTCTGGGTTCCGGCCGTGTGCGGCAAATGGTGACCGACTTGCGCGCCTCAGGTTACGTTTTGGTTGACGCTCCCGCGGTGAATGCTTCGAACGGGGCCGCTTCTCTCGGCGCCGTCGCAGACGGTGTAGTTGTGGTGTTACGCGCCAACAGTTCGCGTCGCGAGCCCACCCGCAAAGTCGTGCAAGACTTGCAAGCCGCCAAAGTCAACGTCCTCGGAGCGGTGCTGAATCAGAGAACTTTCCCCATTCCCCAATCCATTTACAACCGCCTGTAAATGCATTTTGCTTCGTGACAGAGCACTGTGACCAAGCAATAGGAGACGAAGAATGTTCGAGAATTTGAAAGCTGATTTAATCGCCGCGGGTTCGCACCGCAGACTGGAAAAGCCCTGGCGCGTGTTGATCCGCCGCGAGACGAAAGCGATTCTCCAATACCGCTTCTCCCATTGGGTGCACACCCTTCGCATTCCTGTCGTTCGTCACATTCTTCTGTTCATCGCACTCTTATGGCAGCGTTGGAACCAAATCATTCTCTCCGGCGTGCTGATCGCCCCCGACGCGGAAATCGGCCCTGGGTTGATTCTTCATTCCTGCTACGGATTGAGCATTTCGCCGACAAGAATTGGATCGGGATGCACTTTCAATTCTTATGTGCTGGTCGGCACCGGCGTTAAGAGCATTGGAGACAACTGCTACTTCGGTGCGGGCTGCAAGATCATGGGCGAGGTAAAGATCGGTAACAATGTGCTGGTCGTTGCCAACAGCGTGGTTGTGACCGACGTCCCGGATAACACCACCATCATGGGCATTCCGGCCCGCATGAAACTGCCTGGTGGCCGTGTTCCAAAGATGCCATGGAAATTGCTCGCCAAAGAAAAGGCCGCTGGCAAGAAGAATGGCAGCAACGGCAACGGCAACGCTCCAGAAAAGTCGCCGTCGCAAGCAGAAAAAGTAACACTCTAAATTTCGAGGATCGATCTTGGACTTCGCCTGGTCAGAAGAGCAAGCGGCATTTCGAAAAGAAGTTATTCGTTTTGCCCAACAGGAACTTAACGACGACGTAATCCGCCGCGACAAGGAAGAAGAATTTTCCTGGGACTACTGGAAGAAGTGCGCCGACTTTGGCATCCAGGGACTACCCGTTCCTCAGCAATATGGCGGCGGCGGAGCGGACACTCTGACCACCGTATGCGCCTTGGAAGCTCTTGGCTATGGTTGCCGCGATAACGGCTTCCTGTTTTCGCTGAATGCGCACATGTGGACGACTGAAATTCCACTGATGACATTCGGCACGGAAGCGCAAAGGCAACGCTATCTCCCCAAGCTGATGAGCGGCGAGTGGATCGGACTTCACGCCATGACGGAGCCGATGTCGGGCTCCGACGCGTACAGTCTGCGCACCCGTGCTGAGCGCAAAAATGGCTCGTACATCCTCAACGGAACCAAAACCTTCACGACCAACGCGCAGCAAGCTAAGCTCTTCATTATTTTTGCCAACCTTGATCCAGACAAAGGCGCAAACGGCGTTACCGCGTTTTTGGTAGAACGCGACACGCCGGGCTTGGTTGTCGGCACGAAACTACACAAAATGGGATTACGCACTTCGCCGATGTGCGAGGTCGCACTGGTGGATTGTGAAATTCCAGCCGAAAACCTTCTGGATAAGGAAGGCAGCGGTCAGACGATCTTCACGACTTCGATGGAGTGGGAGCGCACCTGCATTCTCGCCAGTCACATTGGGATGATGCAGCGGCTGCTCGAGACTTCCGTCAAATACGCGCGCGAGCGCAATCAGTTCGGCCAGCCGATCGGCAAGTTCTCCGCAATCGGCAACAAGATCGCCGATATGGAAGTGCGGCTCGAAACCTCTCGCCTGCTTTTGTATAAGGCGGCTTGGTTGAAAAGCCAGGGCCGGCACGCCCTGCGGGAAGCCTCGATCGCCAAGCTCTACATCAGCGAGGCTTGCGTTCAGAGCTGCCTCGACGCCATTCAGATTCATGGCGGTTACGGCTACATGACCGAGTACCAGATCGAACGAGAGTTGCGCGACGCGGTGGCCAGCAAGATCTACTCGGGCACGTCAGAGATTCAGAAGGTGATTATTTCGGGCTTTCACGGGTTTTAGAACTTCACGTTAGATTTCCAGGGAACCCTATGGCTTACATTCTGCAACAACTCTTGGACCGAAGCGCAGAACGATCTCCGGATCACCCGGCAGTTTGGGCGCGCGGTCGCAGCATTACCTATCGGGAGCTGGCAGAGAAATCTAATCAACTCGCGCATCTTCTGCGCCAACGCGGAATCCACAAGGGCGACCGCGTCGGCCTGTTTTTTCCCAAGTGCGTCGAGTCGATTATCAGCATGTTTGCGGTGCTCAAGGCGGGTGGCGTTTACGTTCCGCTCGACCCGGCAGCGCCGGCAGAGCGAATCGGCTACATCATTCAGAATTGCGGGATCAAAGCTCTTATCACCAAAGATGACAAACGACGCTTTCTCGATGCCGGAACCCTGAGCGGGCTTGAGTTCTGTGTGCTGATCGATGAAGCTCGCGAGTCGGGTAATGGAACCGGAATCCTTCCGTGGACGGTGCTGGCACAATATCCTGCGTCGCACGCGCCGAAGGTCACCCTCACAGAAACTGACTTAGCCTACATTCTGTATACCTCGGGTTCTACTGGCAGGCCCAAGGGCGTGATGCTCTCGCATCAGAATGCCCTGACCTTTGTGGAATGGTGCGCCGCAGAGTTCAAGATCACCTCCAAGGATCGACTCTCTAATCACGCACCGCTGCACTTCGATCTTTCCGTATTTGACATCTACAACTCAATCGAAGCGGGCGCGACGGTTTATCTCGTCACCGAAGATATCGCTATCTTCCCGACTACACTGGCGAACTTCATCGAATCGAAGCGCATTACGGTTTGGTATTCCGTGCCTTCGGCCTTGGTTTTGTTGCTGCTGCATGCCGATCTGAAGCGGGAAAAACTGGCGCAACTTCGTACCATCCTTTTTGCCGGCGAGGTATTTCCAATGAAGTACCTCAAGCAACTCGCCGAGCTTTTGCCCAACGCCGAGCTCTACAACCTGTATGGGCCGACCGAAACCAACGTTTGCACTTATTACAAAGTTGAACGCGATCGCCTCTCCAGCATGGAAAAGTTGCCAATCGGCATTGCATGCGAGAACACGGAAGTATTCGCCGTGAACGATGCCGACGAGATCGTTACCAAGCCGGGCGACAGCGGTGAACTCTACGCGCGCGGACCGTGTGTAACTTACGGTTACTGGGCAGACCCGGAAAAAACCGCAAAGATGGTCGTTCCGAATCGCTTTCAAAAGAATTTTCGCGAGAACGCGTACCGCACGGGGGACCTGGTCACATTGGCAGAAGATGGCAACTACTATTTCGTCGGCCGGCGTGACAGCATGATCAAGAGCCGCGGTTACCGCATCGAGCTTGGCGAGATCGAAAGCGCGTTGCTAAGCCATCCCGCCGTGCGCGAAGCCGCCGCAATCGCCATACCCGACGATATTGTAAGCAACCGGATCATTGCCATCGTTGCCGCGGATACGCCGCAAAGTATCAAAGCCGTCGAACTGCAGCAACACTGCGGTACGCGCATCCCCAAATACATGATTCCGGAGCTCATCGAGTTCCGTGATACGCTGCCGAAGACCTCCACCGGAAAGGTGGACCGCGTGCGGCTGTCGACCGAGAGCCGTGCCCAGGCAGTCTCGCAGTGAGAACGATTTTTCTGTAACGCAATCTCAAATTTAAATTGAACCGGAGGACCAGCAGCAAATGAGCACCGCAAAAGAAACCAGCACCAGCACTAAAGATCAAATTCGCGATTTCATTCGCGAGCAGCTCGCACCCGCCAAGGGCATCACCTCGTTCCGTGACGATGAATCGTTGATGGAAAATGGCGTGATCGATTCCCTTGGAATCTTCCGCCTGGTGACCTTCCTCGAGGAAGCCTTCGGCGTAAGAATCGGTGACGAAGAGATCAACGCGGAAAATTTGCAGAGCGTTGACATGATTGATCAGCTCGTCCAGCGCAAGGCTAAGAAGTAACTAAGCACACCCCCTCAGCTTCTGCCTTGTTGGAGCAATAACGCCTTCGCATGGCTGGACGTATCCAGGCAGAACTCGCAGTCTCCGCCAACACTGGCATCAGGAGTGTTGAAACGCCCTCCGTGTCTTTAGTGGGCAGCAGCGAGATTGCGCAATCCGACATTCGTGAACTCATCGCGGCGAATGCTGCCGAGCGTCCCACTGCGGTCGCCTTGGCAGCAGGCGCTGAGATTGTTGCGTATGCGGAACTGGATGAGCGCTCGAACCAGTTGGCGCGTCATTTGGGAAGCCTGGGTGTCGGTCCAGATCGGTGTGTTGGTGTTGGCATGAAGCGTTCACCAGCCATGGTGATCGCTGCATTGGCCGTTCTCAACGCGGGCGGCGCTTATTTGCCGATCGATTCGTCGCTGCCGCAGGCCCGGCTGGAATTTGTGCTCCGCGATGCCGGCATTGACGTTCTCATCACTGATGATGACTCTTCGGAGAAACTGCCGAAGGGAAATTGGCATGTAGTTAATGTTTCCAAGCAAGCCGCCGAAATCGCCGCTCATTCCGCTGAGAAGTTCCTCGTCCCAGTCACAAAAGACAATCTCTCGTACGTGATCTACACCTCCGGCTCAACCGGCCAGCCGAAAGGTGTTGAGCTTACTCACGCTGGTCTGACAAATCTTGTAGCCTGGCATCACCGAGCTTTTCAGGTTTCGCCTGCAGATCGTGCATCGCATCAAGCGGCACTTGGATTCGACGCGGCGGTTTGGGAAATTTGGCCATATCTTGTGGCGGGCGCAAGCATTCACATTCCAGACGAAAGTGTCCGGAATGATGTTCATGCTTTACAGCAATGGCTGATCTCTCAGTCGATTTCCATTACTTTCCTGGCTACACCGGTTGCTGAGCGCATGCTCACGCTGGAATGGCCGGTCAACGCTTCCTTGCGCCTGCTGCTCACTGGCGCCGATACGCTGCACAATCGACCCGGATCCAATCTGCCTTTTAAGTTGGTGAACAACTACGGCCCAACGGAATGCACGGTTGTGGCGACCTCGGGTGTCATCGATCCACAGAGTAGTTCGGCAGCGCTTCCCACAATCGGCCGGCCCATCGATAACACGCGGGTATACATCCTTGACGAAAATCTGCATCCGGTGCAGACGGGATCCATTGGCGAACTCTTCGTCGCCGGTGCGGGAGTTGCCCGCGGGTACCGCAACTTGCCAGAACTGACCGCGGAAAAATTCCTTCCCGATCCTTTCAGTTCCATTCCCGGCGACCGCATGTATCGCACCGGCGACCGCGCGCGGCAGTTGTCGAATGGAGAAATTGAATTTGTCGGCCGGATCGACGAGCAAATCAAGATTCGCGGTTTCCGGATTGAGCCCGGCGAAGTCGTCCGAGTTTTGAACGAACATCCAGGAGTGGAAGCGAGTGCCGTAATTGCTGCCAGTGCACACGGCGAGGAACAGAGGCTGATCGCCTACGTCATCGCTTCCCCGAACACCACTGCCACTGACCTGCGACTGCACCTGCGCAAGCAACTCCCGGATTACATGGTTCCGACCGCATTTGTGCGAGTGGGGAGCTTGCCCCTCACATTGAACGGCAAAGTTGACAAGGCCGCGTTGCCCCGGCCCGGCGCTGAAAACATCCTGCCCGAAGACGATTTCGTCGTACCTCAGAGTCTTGTGGAGCAGCGCCTGGCGCCGATCATCACTTCGCTTCTCCACATCGACAAAATTGGGGCGAATGACAATTTCTTTTTCCTCGGCGGGCACTCGCTGCTGGGAACCCAGTTGCTCACCCGGATCAGTCAAAGTTTTGGAGTGGACCTCACTCTTCTGCAGCTTTTTGATCACCCAACGCTCGCGGAAATGTCTCGCGAAATCGAGAAACTGATTCTCGCCAAGCTTGAAACCGCAGCCAGCGAGATCCCTCCCGGCAAACAGATCAGCCAACGCTCGGCTTAAGTTTGCTTATGTTCCCGCACCTCCTCGCGTTGTTTTCTGAAGAATTTTCCTTTCAGTTCTCTGTCCCAAGTCTTTCTTTCATCTAGAATCCGCAATGTCGATGGACAAGCAAATCGCAGCTCGCCTCGAAGATCCGAGTGCCGCGCTCAGTCTTTATCACCTGCTCGACCCCGAGGTGCTGGCCGATCCCTATCCGTTGTTCCATCGTCTGCGTCGGGAAGATCCGGTGCACTGGGATCCCTTTCTTCATGCTTGGGTAGTCACGCGCTATACAGATGTGTTGGAAGTGCTGCATCACTTCTCAGCAGATCGCACACCGACGCCCGAGCAGTTGCACCAAATGGGATTGTCGCAACTGGGGCCGGTGGCGCAGGTCATGGTCAAGCAGATGCTGTTCATGGACGCGCCAGCGCATACTCGACTGCGAGGCCTGGCTTCCAAAGCATTCACGCCGGCGCGCATTGAAACGCTCAAAAGTCATATCGGCGAGATCGTGAACAATCTGCTCGATGCGGTGCAAGACAACGGCAGCATGGATGCGATTACCGAACTCGCAGAACCACTGCCGGCAATTGTGACCGCGGAAATGCTAGGCGTCCCTGTTCCGGACCATCGGCAGCTAAAAGTATGGTCGGCTAATTTTGCTGAGATGCTGGGGAATTTCCAGCACAATCCGGACCATGCGCCAGTGATGCTCCGCACCGTCGAGGAGATGACCGGCTACTTCCGTGATGCGGTTCAGGATCTGAAACGCCATCCGCGCGAAGGTTTGATCAATTCGCTGCTCACTGCTGAAATCGATGGTGATCGTCTCACCGAAGAAGAAGTGATCGCCAACACGATTGTGACCATGGTCGGCGGCCAAGAGACCACGACCAATCTCATCGGAAACGGCCTGCTTACTTTGCTTCGCTACCCGGATCAGATGGCGAAGTTGCGTGCCGACTTATCGCTAATCCCGTCCGCCATTGAGGAGATGCTGCGCTTCGAAAGCCCCAGCCAGCATACGGCACGGTTGACGCCCTCCGACCGCGAACTTGGCGGGAAACTGATTCGTCAGCGCCAAGCCGTGATTGCTATCATGGCCGCTGCGAACCGCGATCCCGAGCGTTTCCCGGATCCCGACCGTTTTGATATTACCCGAGAAGACAATCGCCATCTCGCCTTCGGCTACGCCGCCCACTTCTGCTTCGGCGCTCCGTTGGCTCGAGTTGAGGGACAGATTGCGTTTGAAGCGCTGTTGCGCCGTTTCTCCGAAATTGAACTTGAGCCGCAAAAGCTAGTCTGGCGAACCAATCTCGGTTTGCGTGGGCTCACGTCGTTACGTGTTCGACTGCGGCGCTCCGGTTCCGGCTCATCCGCTAAACCAGAGAAACAAGAACTGCCGGCCAACCACGTAAATGGGACGCACGTTGAAGACGCGGAACTCCGACGCATCCTCGTGGAATGGAACAGCAACACGGCGGAGTATCCGCCCAAATGCGTGCATGAATTGGTGGCAGACCAAGCCGAGCGGACGCCAAATGCAGTGGCTGTCATTCAAGGTTCGCGCCAACTTACTTTTAAGGAATTCAATGAGCGGGCGAACCAGTTGGCAGATTATCTTCGTAGGAAAGCTCTCGCTCCGGATGTGCCGGTTGGCATTTGCCTGCCACGATCGCTGGAGTTGGCGGTTGCGCTCCTCGGCGTGATGAAAGCCGGAGCGGCCTGTATGCCCCTCGACCCGGATTATCCGGCGGAACGCTTGGCGTACATGCTGGAAGATTCGCAAGCGCCGGTGCTGCTGACGCAAGCCGGCCTCCTGACTCAGTTAGGCAATGCCAAACCAGAGGTCATCGAGTTCACGCCGGATAGCAGGATTTTGGATGGCTGCAGCAAGCTGAATCCTGCTGCGGGCGATCCCGAAGGCTTGGCTTACGTCATCTACACCTCGGGGTCAACCGGAAAACCGCGGGGAGTGCTGCTAACTCATCGAGGGCTGGTGAATCATCACTGGGCGGCGATCCCGCTCTATGATCTGCGGGGGACCGATCGTACGCTTCAGTTCTCGTCGATCAGCTTCGATATCGCCGTAGAGGAAATCTTCCCGACCTGGATCGCCGGGGGCGCGGTCATGTTGCGGACGCCTGACATGCCTCTTGCCGCGGGCGATTTCCTGCGCTGGGCCGAAGCGCAACGAATCACAGTTTTGGATTTGCCCACCGCCTATTGGCACGAATTGGCGCGCGAGTTGGCGGAATCCGGCGCAACTCTGCCGAAGTCCTTGCGGCTTGTAATTGTCGGCGGGGAAAAAGCATCCGCATCAGCCTACGCCTCATGGCTGCAATGTGGAGGAAAGCGCGTGCGCTGGATTAATACCTATGGCCCGACTGAGACGAGCATCATCGTCAGTTCGTACGAACCGAAAGCCTCAGAGCCGATTCCCGACAATTTGCCCATCGGGCGGCCGGTCGCAAACACCCGGCTCTATATCCTTGATGAGCACTTGAAACCCGTGCCCGTTGGCGCCCCCGGCGAACTACACATCGGAGGACCGGGAGTCGCGCGCGGCTACCTCCGCCGTCCCGAACTGACTGCGCAAAAGTTTATCCCCGATCCTTTCAGCAAGAACCCGGCGGATCGTCTGTACAAAACCGGAGACTTGGTGCGGTGGCTGCCCGATGGCAACATCGAATTCCTCGGACGAACCGATTTTCAGGTGAAAATCCGAGGATTCCGCGTCGAGCCCGGGGAAATTGAAAACATTCTTGACAAGCATCCCGGAGTGGCGGGTGCTGTAGTCACTGCACGGGAGTTGGACGGGGAAAAGCGGCTTGCCGCATACATTGTTCCCTCACCGGAGAAGTCCAGCCAAAACGAGCTTCGCAGTTATCTCAAGAAACATCTGCCCGAGTACATGGTTCCCGCAGATTTCGTTTTGCTGGAATCGTTTCCACTTACGCCCAATGGCAAAGTTGATCGTCGCGCTTTGCCGCCGCCCGAAATGCGGGTAGTCGAAGCGCACGAGAATTTTGTTGCGCCGCGAGACGACGCCGAAACCCGCATGGCTCGCATCTGGGAAGAAGTTCTGCGCAAGAAGCCGATTGGCGTGCGCGACAATTTCTTCGAGTTGGGAGGTCACTCACTCTCGGCTGTCCGGCTCACGCAACGCGTTGAGAAAGAATTTGGCACGAAGTTGTTGCTGACAGTATTGCTGGAAGCTCCGACCGTCGAACAGCTCACCGCGCTGGTGCAAGGCAAGAACTTGGGAGCGCGCTCCTCGATCATTGCGTTACAGCCCGAAGGCAACAAGCCCGCTTTCTATTTCGTTCACGGAATGGGAGGCAGCGTGTTGCGCTTTCGCGATCTGGCACGCAATATCCCTCGCGATCAGCCTTTTTACGGAATCCAGGCCCGCGGCCTCGATGGCAGCGAGCCGATTCTGAACCGGGTGGAAGACATGGTCCAGGTTTATCTGCGGGACCTGCGCGCTTTTCAGCCCGAAGGACCTTATCTGCTCGGGGGATATTCCTTCGGCGGATACGTGGCGCTGGAAATGGCACGGCAACTTCTCGCTGAAGGGCAGGAAGTCGGCGCCCTCGTGCTGATTGACACGTATGTTCACGGGAAGCAGTCTTTGTTGCAGCGCTTTTCCTCTCTTCCTTTCGATCGAAAGGTGGCTTACGTCACCAACAAGTTGAGCCGCTACAAAAAGGGAATCAAACGGCGCATAGATTTCATGCTGCTGCCCCCAGCGGTAAAGCAGGTGCGAAGATCCTGCGTTGCCGCGGAAAATAGTTATCAGCCCCGGCTCTACCTGGGGCGCATCACATTATTCCGTGCCAGCGAACGAGGGCTGCGCGGCCTGGAAGACGCCGGCGGCGGCTGGGAACAGTTTGCTGGCGGTGGTCTCGAGGTGAATGAACTGGACGGCGATCACGGAAACATTTTGAACGAGCCTGGCGTACGTATTCTTGCCGCCAGGCTGTGCGCTTGTCTGGACGCCGCAAATTCTCACCGGCCGATTGTTCCGGATGAGTCAACCTTAGTGACTGCCAGGGCTCCGAATCATCCCAATTAATCACCAGAGAGTCTCATGGGCATAGAAGATCTACAGAACGAAACACCCACAGCGCAGCCGCTCGATATGGTATCGATGGCCGACCCAGGCGGAAACGGGAACGGGCAGGGAAGTGCGCCCGGTCACGGCCGCGAAGGTCTATTCAAACGTCTTATGTCCTGGGTCACCAAGGGTGGCTTGGCGGTTGTCGACTATGGATTAATATCTGGCTCAAACTTTGTGCTGGGAGTCTTGCTCGCTCGCTGGCTTTCACAACGCGAATACGGCGCTTATGCGCTGGTGTTCAGCTTATTCATTCTGGTCGGCTTCCTTTATCAATGTCTTCTTCTTGAGCCGTTGTCAGTCTTTTCCGGCACTCTCTTCCATAGCAATTTAAGAGGTTATCTAAAAACCAGCTTGTGGATTCACTGGGCGCTCAGCCTGGTGATGTGCGTAGTACTAGGTGTCGCGGCTCTGCTCACATATGTGATCGGGCACTCGCCTTTGTTGGCGATCTCGTTACTCGGTATGACAATCGCCACGCCGTTCATCCTCGCGCATGGCCTGGGGCGTCGCGGATTTTATCTGAAGCTGCAGCCGGGACCTTCCGCCTTCGGATCGATTTTCTACTGCGTGATGGTGGTCGGCGGCGTGTTTTTGTTCTACCACATGGGCTGGCTGTCGTCATTCACTGCTTTTCTGGTGATGGCAATGGCCGCGTTGGTGAGCGGCGTGGTCATGGTGTTTCAGCTCAATGCCGCGCTGGAGCCGGCCACCGCGCATGTATCCTTGCCCGCGACCTGGAAGAAACATTGGGAGTATGGGCGTTGGGCACTGGGAACTTGCGTCGTCGGCTGGATTCCAAACTACATCTATATTCCGCTGGTGAGCAGTTTTCATGGCATGGCGGCTGCTGGCGAACTGCGAGCCCTGATGAATCTTGCGGCCCCGGTCTTACAGACGTACGCAGCGCTCTCGATGCTTTTCCTTCCGTACGCTGCGCGAACTCAAAGCGAAAGCGGACCCGCCAACGCCTCGAGCCTGAATCGCCGGCTGGCTGCACTCTTCGTCGCCGGGTCATTGGCATATTGGGCGATTCTGATGCCGCTCAGAGGGCCTCTGTTCCACTTTCTTTATGCGGGCAAATACATGGATTCAGCCTATCTGATCCCGCTGTTCGCCCTGGAGACGACGGTTTGGAGCGCCAGCCTCGGGCCAGCGATTCTGTTGCGGGCGATGGAATCCCCGCAGTCACTATTCGTTGCTAATGGAGCAGCGAGCGTGGTTGCCGTCTTGTTCGGGATACCCGCAACTCGTTATTTCGGCCTTCCGGGTGTCATTTGGAGCATGATTTGTGCGAACCTGCTGTATGTCATCGTGGCGTTCGTACTCTTTGGGCGCAAGCTTTCCGGAGTGAAAGCTGCTGGGGCCAACGTTCCGGAGCCGGTTCCGGCCGAGTGATTGTAACTTTTGTTTTCAGAGACTAACGAAATTTAGAGTTCACCATGGCGAAGGTATTTGTTACCACAAGCTGGGACGACGATCATGGCAGCGATCTGCAACTCGCAGAGATGTTGAGCGCTTACGGCATCCGTGGAACATTTTATGTTCCCACCGGAAAACTTGGGACTGGGTCGTGCCTGAGTACCGGCGATATTCGCAATTTGGCGGTTGGCGGCTTCGAGATCGGCGCGCATACCGTTTCCCATGCTATCTTGCCCAGCTTGAATCATGAAGAACTGGTTCGCGAAGTCGGCGAATGCAAGAAGGTTTTGCAACAGATTCTATCTGCCGAAGTCAGCATGTTTTGTTACCCGAAAGGTCGCTTCAATTCCGACGTTGTGAACGCAGTAAAGAACGCTGGGTATCGCGGCGCACGCGGTGCGCGAATGCTCAGCTTGGGCGATACAAGCGAACCATTCAAGATTCCAGTGACGGTGCAAGCTTTCCCTCATAGCAGGACAAATTACGTCCGCAACCTATTGCGGCGAGGCGCGCTCCGAAGTCTGCTGAGATCGAGCCCGGAACTTGTTCACTTTCGTGACTGGGTGCATCTCGGCAAAATCATGTTCGATCGCGTGCTGCGGCACGGCGGCATCTGGCATCTGTACGGGCATTCATGGGAGATCCAGAGGCGGAATTTGTGGCCTCAACTGAAAGATATGCTCCAATATGTGAGCCGACGCCCCGACGTGACCTACATAACGAACGGACAGATACTGGATTGCCGCGCGGAACTTGCTCCGTATCGGAGACTCGCCCCTTCGCGCACCGCAGGGCAATAACTCGATGCCCGACCCTCTGGACATTGCGCCGCACAGCCGCAAACAACTAGAAGACTTTCTCCGCGATCGTTCATCATCAATAGCTGAGTCGGCCATTCAGCCACGTCCTGCGGATGTCGTCGTACCTCTCAGCTTCGCTCAACAGCAGGTATGGCTGCACGCGCAGTTAGCTCCAGATACATCTGCCTACAACGAGCCATTCACGGTTTATCGCCATGGCGACCTTGATGTAGGTGCCCTGGAGCGTAGCTTCACTGAAATCACCCGCCGTCATGAGGCCTGGCGTACTAGCTTTCCAGTCGTAAATGGAGAGCCGGTGCAACGGGTTCACCCGCCCTTCGAAGTAAAACTCCCAGTCGTTGATCTGAGAAAACTTCCGGAAGCAGAGCGCGTTCGGGCGGCTTTGCGTTTGGCCACAGAAGATGCAAAGCGGCCGTTCGATCTCGCCAAGGCACCGCCCATTCGCGCCCAGTTGGTCCGCCTGGACGACAAGGAGTACCGCCTCTTTATTAATTGCCACCACCTGATTTTCGACGGGATCACGGCCTACCGTGTGTTTCTGCCGGAACTCATCGCGCTCTACAACGCGTTCTCAAATGGCAAAACTTCTCCTCTGCCAGATCTGCCTTTTCAGTACGGCGACTACTCCATCGGGCAACGACAATCGCTGGAAGGTGATGTTCATTCTCGAAACCTGGTGTATTGGAGGAAGCAACTCGCGGGTCCGTTACCCGTTCTTCGTCTACCCACGGATCGCGCACGCGCTTCTACTTTTGATGGTGCCATGCAGCCGTTCTCGCTGTCATCCGAACTCACGACGCGACTTCGCTCCTTGAGTCAACAGAACGGCGCGACGCTGTTCATGACGCTCGCGGCCGCCTGGACAGCCTTGCTTTCGCGTTACTCGGGCCAAGACGACATTTTGGTGGGAAGTGTTACGGCGGGGCGTAAACATCCTGGCACCGAAAAGCTGCTCGGTTTCTTTCTGAACACCATTGTTCTAAGAACCAACCTTCACGGCGATCCGACTTTTCAGGAATTGCTGCGGCGCGTGCGGGCGACCACTATCGAGGCACTCACGCATGATGATGTGCCGCTCGATCACATCGTCAGGGGATTGCACCCAGACCGCGAGGTAAATCGCAACCCACTGTTCCGCGTGCTCCTGTCGCTGGAACCTTCACTGCCAGAGATCGAACCCGGTTGGGATCTCACGCCAATCGATGTCGAGACTGGCACTTCGAAGTTCGATCTGTGCCTTGTGCTGGACGAGCGCCCTCAGGGCTTGTCTGGCAGGATGATTTACAGCACCGATCTTTTTGATGCTCCTACGATTTCCCGCTTGGTGGAATGCTGGCAGACTTTCCTGCACTCGGTGGTGGCCGATCCCCAACAGCCGTTAAGCCAACTATCGATCGTTCCCGATGCTGAGCGCCAGCGCCTTCTGGTCGAGTGGAATGCCAACAAGAAATCTTTTCCATTCGATCCCGTTCACAAAAGATTCGAGTCGATTGCCGAGCGTTTCCCCAATGCCATTGCTGTGAGATGCGGCGCCGCAACGCTGAGCTATCGAGAGCTCGATGAGCGCTCCAGTCATTTAGCAGGTTATCTCTGCCGCCTGGGAGTTGGGCCGGAAGTGCCAGTCGCGCTTTCTGTCGAGCGATCGCCCGAAATGCTAATTGGCATTTTGGGAATTCTGAAGGCTGGCGGCGCTTACGTCCCGCTCGATCCCACATATCCCACTGAGCGATTGTCTTTCATGCTCGCGGATTGTCAGGCGCCCGTGCAGTTAACGCATGCGCACTTGCCTAATATTTCGGCAGAACACAAAAGCCGCGTCCTTCGTCTGGATTCAGACTGGAATCAGATCGCTGCCGCGCCCGCAGCACTGGCGCATGATGTTGCCGGCGGAGACCTCGCTTACATCATTTACACGTCGGGATCGACAGGCGAGCCTAAAGGCGTTGAAATCAGCCATCGCAACCTGTCATCGTCTACCAGCGCGCGTCTCGATTATTACGAAGACACGGTCAAAGTATTTCTCCTCCTTTCCTCGTTCGCTTTCGACAGTTCTATTGCGACTATTTTTCATGCTCTGTGTTCTGGCGGAACCTTGGTCCTTCCGCCGTCGGAGTTCGATTGGGAATCTCGTCACATCGCAGAGTTGATTCGCACGCATCAAGTCGAAGGCATGCTGTGTGTTCCTTCGCTGTACAACGAACTGCTCGGAACGGCTACTCCCGATTCTTTAGCTTCGCTGCGGCGCGTCATTTTGGCCGGCGAGTCTTGTCCGCGGCAACTTGTAAATCTTCATTTCCAGCGACTGCCGCAAGCTGAATTGTTCAATGAATACGGTCCCAGTGAGGCAACGGTTTGGAGCACCGTCTACAAATGTGACAAGCAGTCGCAAGAAGGCGCGGTCCCGATCGGCCGACCGATCGCTAACACTCGCGTTTATGTGCTTGATCGCAACCTTCAAGTTCTTCCGGTCGGAGTTCCTGGCGAGTTGTGCATCTCAGGCGAAGGGATAGCCCGAGGCTATCGCAATCGGCCTGAACTTACCCATGAGAAATTTGTGCGTGATCCATACCATCGCGAATCCATGATGTACCGAACCGGCGACCTTGCTTCCTATCTTCCCGATGGCAACTTGCAATTCCTGGGACGGCTCGACCAGCAAGTCAAATTCCGCGGACTCCGAATCGAGCTAGGCGAAATTGAAAGCGTTCTGTCTCAGCATCCAGACGTGCAGGAAGCGATCGTTACCGCGCAGCCGGACGCGCAAAAGCCTCGACTCATCGCGCATGTCGTCGTTCGTGAGCAATATGCAACGTCGGCGGCTGAACTTCGCGGTTTCCTGAAGTCGCGCCTGCCCGACTACATGGTTCCATCGACATTCACATTTGTGGATGCGCTCCCGCGCACGCCCAATGGAAAGATCGATCGGCAAGCCGTAATGGCTGATCAGAAAGCCGCTGTTGAAGTAACTTCTTCGCAAACGGCTGCGCGTGACTCCATCGAAGCCCGCTTGCTGAAGATTTGGAAAGAAGTGCTCGAGACCGACAACCTCGATCTGACCAAAGACTTCTTTGAACTTGGCGGTCACTCACTGCTTGCCGCCAAGCTTCTGTACGAAATCGAGCAGGAGTTCAACCAATCTCTGTCGTTGGCCTTTGTATTTCAGGCGCCCACGATTGAGATGATGGCCGACTGGTTACGCACTCCGGACCACAGCCTTCGTGCGCGAGCAGTTGTTGAGATTCAACCCAACGGTTCGCGTCCGCCATTGTTCTGTGTTCGCGCAGGTCCGCGTTTCCGCCTCTTGTCCCAGAAGCTTGGCCTCGATCAGCCTTTTCTCGGATTGGACATCCCATATGCAGACGCGATCAAGCTGCCCACTCCTTATCGGGTAGAGGACATCGCTTCATTTCTGATCAAAGCCACGCGCGAAGTGCAGCCACACGGCCCTTACTACCTCGCCGGTCTGTGCGTGAACGCCGTCATCGCGTACGAAGTGGGACGGCAGCTCATGCTTAACGGCGAACAGGTCGCCCTGCTGGCGATGTTCGACGGACATAATGGTGCGTATTACAAGAATCCGTTTCGCGATGGACGTTATACCGGCCGCATCAAGTACCACATGGCGAATCTTCTGCAGTTGGATTTGCGCCAGGGCTCCGCTTATATTTTTGCCCGTTTCGAAGAAGCGCGCCGAAAGCTGGAACGAACCATGTGGCGGCTGTCTTCGGAGCAGGGAAATACGCGCGGCGGAAAGCTGCACAATACAGATTCCGTGGTTCACCCCGCTTTTTACCGCTATATACCAGGTTTTTACCCCGGAAACATGGTTTTATTCCAGTCCAGCGACTGGCCGGATGGCGAATACTTCAACTTTGAAGTGGGCTGGAAGGAAGTCGTGAAGGGCGACATTGCCTTTCACCGCATCCCAGGGAACCATCCATCCATGTTTCGAGAGCCTAACGTGAATATCTTGGCGGCCCAACTTAAAGACCACCTCCAGAATGCCGCCGCCCAAAGCGTGCCCGCCGACACTCTCAAACTATTGCATTCTTATTGAAAGACTTGCGCTTTCTTGCAATAGAGACTTTCTTCTCTATCCATCTGGTACATGGAGACGTAAGTCACTGAGGGATTTGACCTCTTGCGGCACTTAGTAGGCACGCATACCCTGATTTGACAAGTCATCCATCACGTTCGACGTGGTGGTCCCCCCAACTACAGAATGGGTCACACCTTGTCTTTCCTTCGTTCCAAACGAGGAATGGGACTGAGGGGGCGAAGCTGTCCATAGCTAAGTAATTTTTGGACTTGCGCTGCACCCATACATGGAATAGAACTCCAATACTTATCGCGTGGGTAAAGGGAAACACATGAGGAAACAGATTCTGTTAGGAATGATGACCGCGTTGCTGGCTAGCGCAGCATTGAGCGCACAGACAACTCCGACGCCGGTCAGCGAAAAAGCCACCAGCTCGCCAGCCGATACAACTGCTCCGGCGACCACCAAAGCTACTGAACCGCAACTGGAGACGCGCGATCCACGCTACGCGATCCGTGCCGGTGACAGCTTTGATGTCACCTTCGAACTCAGCCCGGAATTCAATCAATCGGTGACGGTTCAGCCCGACGGCTTTATCACTCTGAAGGGCGTTGGCGATGTGCGTGTTGCCGGTCAGACCGTACCGCAGTTGACGAAGACTCTTCATGACGCTTACGACAAAATTTTGAATGATCCGCTGGTGGTCGTGGTTCTCAAGGATTTCGAGAAGCCCTATTTCACCGCTGGCGGCCAGTTGAATCATCCCGGACGCTATGAGCTTCGCGGAGATGTGACTCTCACCGAAGCGGTTGCCATGGCGGGCGGTTTCAACGACAATGCCAGGCACTCGCAGGTCCTGCTGTTCCGGCGCGTGAACGACCAGTGGCTGGAAGCGAAAATCTTCAACGTGAAGCACATGTTGAAGGAAGGCGACCTGCACGAAGATCCCGTCTTGAAACCTGGCGATATGCTTTTCGTGCCCCACAACACGTTGTCCAAGATCAAGCCGTTTATCCCGAACAGTGCCGTCGGTGGATACTTCCCGATTAATTATTAGTCGGTAGGCGCACGCAGTAAACCCAAGTTCTGAATGTTTTCGGCCGGTGCCGAGGAGGCTTCTGTGACCAACATGGATTTTGATGCCAACAATGCCACAAGACAGAGAGCGTTTACGTTGCGCGACATGGCGATCATCGTATTTCGCCACAAACGCATTCTCGGCCTATGTGCGGGTGGCATATTGCTCGGCACCCTTGTGACCGTGCTGCTCATGCCCGCCGAATACAAGGCGCAAACCAAGATTCTCGTAAAGCGCGAACGTATCGATCCGGTCGTTTCGCCCGAACAAAACAACCCGCTGCAGGTTCGCGATCAAATCAGCGAAGAAGAGTTGAACTCGGAGATCGCGCTCATCCAGAGCGATGATGTTATGCGGCGGACAGTCACCGCCTGTGGCTTGCAGCATCACCTGAGCTTCTCCTCGCGCGCCATTCTCTGGCTCTATTGGCGAAATACCGAAGACGCCAAGATTGCCCGTGCGGTTTCGCACCTTCGATCTGCCGTCAAGATTGCGGTGGTGAGCAAGAGCAACTTGATCGGGATCACTTACAGTTCGACGAATCCGCAGATGGCTGCCAATGTAGTTGCCACACTAGCCAACGCCTACATTGAAAAACATCTCGAAGTTCACCGGCCGCAAGGACAGCTCAAGTTCTTCGAAGAGGAAGCTGACCGCTACCGCAAGGACCTGGACAGCGCTGAGAATCAACTCCGTGACTTCGCTAAGGAGCAGGGCGGCGTGGCTCCAAAGGTTGCGCGCGACATCACGTTGCAAAAGCTGAATGATTTCAATGCCAGCTTGCAGCAGACTCGAGCTGATTTACAGGCCGACCAGAAGCGCATTGAGGATCTCCAGAAACAAGAAGGCACAACGCCGAATCGCCTGACTACGCAGGTCAGGGCGTCGGATGACGCTAATGTACTCCAGCAACTCAAGAGCACGCTGTTGACCTTGGAACTCAAGCGAACTGAGTTGCTCACCAAGTACCAACCGGGCTACCGTTTGGTGCAGGAAGTTGACAAAGAGATCGCCGATACACGTGCTTCGATCGCCAATGAGGAGAGCAAGCCGTTAAAGGAAGAAACGACCGACCAGAATCCGACGTATGCGTGGATCGCCACCGAACTGGCTAAGGTAAAGTCCGATTACAGTTCGTCTCAGGCACGTGAGACAGCGTTGCAGGCGATCGTCAACGTTTACCAACAGAAGACGCAGCAGTTGGAAGAGCAGGATCTGGCGCAGCAGGATCTGATGCGCACCGTAAAGGCAGATGAAGATAACTATTTGCTCTACCTCCGCAAACGTGAAGAAGCCCGCATGACGGATGCCTTGGACTCTCAACGCATCCTCAACGTTGCGATTGCTGAGAGTCCATCGACACCTTCTCTGCCTACCGACGATCGCTGGCTGTATGCGCTGGCAGGAATTCTTCTCGCGCCCACGCTAAGCCTGGGAGTAGTATTCGCCGTCGAACATCTTGATTCTTCCTTCCGCACACCGACGGACGTTTTGTCGGAACTGAACATCCCGGTGCTGGCTGCCGTTCCTCAAAGAATCCCTTACAACGGTTTTGGCCACAATGGTCATAACGGAAATGGCAATGGAAATGGCAACGGCAATGGCCGCAATGGTCACAATCATCTTGACGCTAGACCGCTCGATAGCAGTGTCGACGACGCGATCGTTGCCACGGATCGATTGGAAGGCCAATCAGAGTAGTTCGGCCCTTCTCTTCCCTTAGCGCTTCCGGTGCGCACATGAATCACGTTCTAGTGCGCACCGAGTAATGTCGCCGTACCAGCTGTTCCCTTCAAAGCGGGACTTTCATCGTGGGATCCAATAGCCGAAAAACCCTCAGGAACCTGGTTGAGCTCAGCGATATCGTGCTCATGCTCATCTGCTTCGGGTTTGCCACCGTTGCGGTGTCGCAGATGTTCAGCAGCCTGTCGTTGCGTGAATTCCTCTCGATGAGGGTCAAGATCCAGAACATTCTGCTGTTTGCCGGCTTCGTTTACGTTTGGAATCAGATCCTCGCTTCCTACGGAATGTACGAGTCGCGTCGCCTCTCACGATTAAGAGACGAGATTTTCGACGTTGTGAAAGCGACAGCGCTTGCTACCGCATTGATTTACGTGGCGGCCATCGTCTTCCATATCGTCATGATCAATTACGTCTTCGTGGCGATCTTCTGGAGCTCGGTAACCCTCGCCACCATGGCTGGACGCGTGGCGGTCCGCGGTACCCTCCGCCAGTTCCGTATTCACGGTAAGAATCTGCGTTTCATGTTGATTGCAGGAACGAACAACGAAGCGGTGGAATTTGCGCGCAGGATCGAGGAGAGCCCATGGTTGGGTTACCGCATCGCCGGCTTCGTAGACGAGGAATGGCCTGGTCTGGAACGGTTTCACGAAACTGGCTATCGCCTGGCGTGCAACTTCGACGAGCTGCGGAAGTTCCTGCGTTCCAATGTGGTCGATGAAATCGTTGTAACTCTTCCGATGCGGTCCAAGTACAGCCACGCATCGGAGATTGCGCAGATCTGCGAGGAGCAGGGCATCATCCTTCGTTACGTCTCCAATATCTTCGACCTGAAATACGCCCGTACTCACACCGAGGACTTCGAGGGAGACTCGCACATCACCCAACATCGGGGAACCATGCCCGATGGATGGCCGGCGGTCATCAAGCGCATCGTCGACTGTGCTGTTTCGGCCATTCTCATTGTCTTCCTCTCGCCCCTGCTCGTGCTTACCGCTTTGCTGATCAAGCTCACTTCTCCGGGCCCGGTGCTCTTCATGCAGCAGCGCATGGGCTTGAACAAGCGCCGCTTCCACATTTACAAGTTCCGCACCATGGTCGCGAATGCCGAACACCGGATGAAGGAGATCGAGCACTTGAACGAACTCAGCGGTCCGGTTTTCAAGATCAAGAACGATCCCCGCATTACTCCCATTGGCAAGTTCCTGCGCAAGACCAGCCTGGATGAGCTGCCGCAACTCTTCAATGTTCTGAAAGGTGACATGAGCCTGGTCGGCCCGCGACCCATGGCGGTTCGCGATTATGAAGGTTTTAGCCAGGACTGGCACCGGCGCCGCTTCAGCGTACGCCCGGGCATTACCTGCTTATGGCAGGTGCTTGGTCGTAATTCCATTCCTTTCGAGAAGTGGATGGAGTTGGACATGCAGTACATCGATCAGTGGTCGCTCTGGCTGGATTTGGAAATTCTGGTGAAAACGATTCCAGCGGTCCTGAAGGGTTCGGGCGCAGCCTGATCTGTCTTCGCTTTTTGAGTGTCTGAAATGCATCTGAGCGCGACAACCCAGTTTGAATCACCTGCCCAGCGCTGGCGAACCAGCGGACTGGCCGCTTTGCTGCTTCTCGCTGTTGCGTTCGCAACTTATGTGTTGTTTGATCTGGCGGGCGGCTTCCTGATCGAGCCGGATAGCTTCACCATCATGGTCGTCTCCATGTTCTTTTTCGGGCTGCTGACCTTGGCGGCTGGCTACGGCCGGGATCGCGCGCAGCGCACGAAATGGATTGTTCTTATCACCTGGTGGGCATTGCTGGTTTCGCAGGAAGTCTTCAACTACCGCAGCAATGTCACCACCGTATCGGATTCGGAGTTTGCTACTGAAGCCTATGGCGAAGCGATTCTCTGGATCATTTTGTGTGCCGGCGTTATCGCGACCGTGTTCAAGTATCCGCATTTTCTGAAAGGTCTGTTTGAGGGCGACAATAAGTGGATGACGTGGCTTACGTTGCTAAGCGTAGCGTCTTGCGCGATGGCGCCCAGCCCCATCTTTTCTCTGGCCTGGGCATTTAAGCTGGTCTTGGCAGTCATCCTCGTGCATCTCTGTTCCTATGACATGTCCGAACTCAACGGCATTCGGTCGTTTCTCAACATGACCCTCTGGGGCGTCCTGTTGTTGGTTCTACTGCCGACCGTGCGTTCAGTCTTGGAACCCGATCCCGTGGCGGGTGCCAATCCAACCGGCGGCTTGGAACTGCGATTTCTTCACGAAACCCCCACCGAGATTTCCGCACTGGCCGGTCTCCTGCTGATTATGTCCCTGACGCTCTATTCGCCGAAACGGCGCAGGTATCCGCTGTGGATCGCAGGTCTGTCGTTCGTTCTGATGATCATTGCCGGAGGTAAAACAGGTATTGTCGCGGGCTTTATGTCGGGCATTCTGTTCTACGCCATGCAAAGACGCGTCAAGGCGGCCATTGGTTTTACGGCGCTGGTAACGGTAGGAATTGGCTTTGCCCTTGTATTCACCCCGCTAGGTGAGTATGCCGCGCAATACATCAAGCTGGATCAGCTAACCAGTTTTACCGGAAGAACTGGTATTTGGGCTTTCGCCTGGCCTCTGATTTTGGCCAAGCCGATTATTGGCCACGGTTTCTATTCGTCCCGCTTCATTTCAATGATGTACCCCGGCATGCCCATTGCAGCCATCCACCTGCACAACAGTATTCTTGAGACGGCGTACAACAACGGTGCAATTGGGCTTTTTCTCATGACGATGGTGCTTGTCGTAGTCGCACGGAATCTGTGGAAAGCCATTCATAGCAACGCTTCCAAAGAACTTCGTTACATCGCAATCGGCTGCCTCGCAGCCTACGTCAATCTTTTTGTGAATGGAATGTTTAACGCCAACTTCGGCTCGCGGCCGTTCGCTCCTTATATGATCTTGATCGCGCTTGTACCGGTGAGCACTCAACTTCTGCGCATCGCGCAAGCGGAATCTGCGCGGCAACTCGAAATCGCTGCCGCACGCTAAGTTTTTCACTAAACAACCAATGCCCATACTTCGCAAAGTTCGCCACAAAATCGCTAAAAGCCCAGCCCATCGCACCATTGCCTGGATGCGCCACCGGGGTACGCGTCCGGAGGATGTTTACGTGGCGTCCTATCCAAGATCCGGAAATACCTGGTTGCGATTCATGCTGTATGAAATCCTGGTGGGAGAGTCATCCTCGTTTGTAAATGTCAAGCAATTAGTCCCGGACATTGGCGAACAAGCCCAGGCGCTGCCGCTCCTTCCACAGAATGGAAGACTGATCAAAACTCACGAACCTTATCGTCCCGAGTACAAGAAGGCGATCTACCTGGTCCGTGACGCCCGCGACGTGGCACTCTCCGAATTCGCGTATCAAAAGGCTTTGGGTTTGGCGCCAGATGATTTCGAACGCTATCTTGGCCGGTTCCTCAAGGGAAAGGTCAATCCGTTTGGTTCCTGGGCAGCGCACGTGGACTCTTGGATGAGGGCGAAAGATTCGCAGAGTGCCGAGATCCTTCTGGTGCGTTATGACGAATTGCGGCGTAATCCCGAAGACTCTTTAGCGGCGATGATCGAATTCCTCGGCATGCCAGTGCGGCGCGACATTATTCAACGCGCGATCACCAACAATTCCGTCGAGAAAATGCGGGCCAAAGAGAAAGTAAATCCACAAAAAGCTTCCGCCAAAGGACGCTTTATCCGTGACGGCGCGGTTGGAGGATGGAGCCAGTCCTTCACTCCAGCGCAAGCGCAGCTCTTCCAGCAATACACCGGCAGCGTGCTGCAGCGGCTCGGATTTCCCGCGATGAGTACCTAACCAGTTTGAGTTGTAACCATCAAGTTCCCCCACGCCTTGTACAGCCGCGCGATCCCCAGATCGTGAGCGGATCAAAATTCCAGGGGAGGTAGTTCGTGAGTTCTGTCGCATTAACCGTTAGTCAACCGATGAGAAGCAAGTCCTTTTTGAGTTTGGCAGCTTTTGCCGTTTGTGTACTGTCGATTTTGGCGGCACCACAATCCTCTGCTCAGAACACCATCAGCACCTACGCCGGCGGAGGCGCCATTACAGGAGCGGCATCTAGCATTGATCTTGCCGGTCCCACAGCCGCGATCCGTGACGGGGCAGGAAATACCTACGTCACCGCACCGTATTCCGCATACATTCTGAAGCTGAACAGCGGAACGGCATCGACCTTTGCGGGAACTGGCTACGAGGGATTTGGGGGCGATGGTGGTCCGGTCTCCGGCGCAGTGCTGGGACTACCCTCCGGTCTGACCATCGACGGCAAAGGCAACATTTATATTTCGGACCCTGGAAATTCGCGAGTCCGCATGGTTACACCTGCTGGGACCATCTCTACGGTTGTCGGCAGCGGCGGCAAATGTGAACCGAGTACAAAGACCTGCGGCGACGGCGGACTTGCTTTAAACGCCTCGCTGAATGTCCCTCTAAACGTTGCGCTCGACAGCACTGGCAACATCTACGTCGCTGATGCTTCGGACCATCGCATTCGCGCCGTCAACATGCAGGCTGCGGCCATCACCGTTTTCGGAGTGACCATCCAGCCCGGCAACATTGCTACCGTGGCGGGCAACGGAACCATGTGTAACAACCCGGTCAATGCGTGCGGCGATGGTGGGCTCGCAACTGCAGCGAATCTGAATTATCCCGAAAGCGTGGGCGGCGACACCGCTGGAAACCTGTACATCGCAGACACTCATGACAACAGGATCCGCATGGTCAACGCGAGTACCGGAATAATCACGAGTGTCGTAGGGGTAGGCAAGAGCTGCCTGACTCCAACCGGCTCCTGCGGAGATGGTGGTCCGGCATCTCGGGCAAATCTCAGTTTTCCATCCTCGATGTTCCTCGATTCTTCGAACAATATCTATATTGTCGACAGCTGGGACCACAAAGTTCGTTTCGTCAACATGGGGACCACAACCCTGACTGTGTTCGGCGTGGCGGTCAAGGCTGGAAACATCGGCACGGTGGCTGGAATTGGCAGCGCCGGATTCACTGGTGACAATGGCCCCGCGAAAAGTGCTCAGTTGAACTTTCCTGACAACGTATCGCTCGATTCCACCGGCAACCTGCTGATCGGTGATACAGGAAATCAACGCATTCGGCAGATCGATACTACGGGAACGATCACGACGATCGCCGGTGGCGGCATGGGCGGTGATGGAGGCGCAGCTACCAACGGCGTGTTGGTGAATCCTTACAATGTCGCCGAAGATAGCGCCGGCAACGTGTACGTTGCCGACACCGCCAATAATCGCATCCGCATGATCACCCCGGCCGGAATAATTTCGACGGTCGCGGGAACTGGTATCGCGGGTCACACGGGAGACGGTGGACCGGCCATCAGCGCCACACTGAATGCTCCGACCCAGGTAGCCGTGGATTCCGCCAACAATCTCTGGATTGCAGATAACGGAAACCTCGCCATTCGGCGCGTAGACGGCGGGACAGGCATCATCACTCGCTACGCCGGAACTTACGGGTCTGCGTGCCGCGGTGGTGGACCGGGAACCTGCGGAGATGGTGGTGCGGCAACAAGTGCCACGTTTACCACGCCGCAATCGGTCGCCGTGGACACCGCCGGTAATGTGTACATCGCCGATTACAATGCGTTCCGCGTTCGCGAAGTGCTCGCCTCAACCGGAATCATCAACACCATCGCTGGGAATGGCGGAGCCGGCCAGATGTGCCCAACCACTCCATTTCCCGCACTTCAGAAACCAATCAATCACCCTTCGAGCGTTGCGGTCGACAGCGCGGGGAACGTCTACGTTGACAATTCCTTCGCCAACAGCATCTGCAAGGTCAGCGGAGGCATGATCAGTCAATATGCCTTCAACGGCAACCCGACATACAAAGGCGACGGCGGTCCGGCGCTGAACGCAAGTCAGTTTTTCCCCCTGGAAATCGCGCTCGATCCAGCCGGTAACCTCTACGTCGGCGGCGGCGATTACAACTGTGTGCGCCGCGTCGATGCGCTTACCTATACGATCGGCACGGTGGCCGGCGATGTGGCGGCAAGCTGCGTCGGAGGCTACGCCGGCGATGGTGGCCCGGCCACATCAGCAAAGATTTCCAACCTCGGTCTTGCGGTCGATGGAAACGAGAACCTGTATATCGCGGACGCTGGCAACAACCGCATTCGCCTGGTTCACCTGACGCCAGCCGAGGTGAACACAACTCCGCCCAACTTCGGTGCGTTTCCGATCGGCACCACCAGTCCGGCGCAGACCCTCACCATTACCAGCAACGGCGGAGTCGATCTCAACTTGAGCGCCTTCAGCATTGCTGGCGCTGATCCCACTGACTTTACGCAGACTGCTACCACTTGCGGCACGCTTCCTGCGAATATCGGAGTGGACGCATCGTGCACAGTCACCCTGACCTTTACTCCGCAGACCTTCGGCCTTCGGACCGCGACCTTCCAGATCAGCGACAACGGACCCAACACTCCGCAATCGGTGACGTTGAGCGGGTATGGTCCTTATTTCAACGTGAATGCGTCGCCCTCGACTTTGACTATTCCACGCGGAACGCAGCAGACTTCGACACTGACGATCGCGCCAGTCGCCGGATTCAATCAGACCGTCACGCTCACGAGTACCGGATGCAACAACGGCCTGACCTGCACGATTTCTCCCTCTTCCGTTACGCTGGATGGCGTCCATAGTGCCACCGCCACGATGACCATGCAGGTGAGTTCGACTGCACCGACCGGAAATCGCAACATTACGGCGACGGGCACGTTCGGGCCGTTACAGATGGTGGTCAGGATGAAAGTCACAATTCAGTAGAGCGGCACATTCGTTGCGCTACCTTTACCAATTGGAGTCAAGATGCTGAAACGAGCATGGGAAGCTTGGAAACGACTTGGACGTAAGATCGGTAATTTCCAGGCACGAGTAATTCTGTCCGTCTTCTACGGGCTACTGTTAATGCCTTTTGGGCTTGCGATTCGCTGGTTCTCTGATCCACTGCGAATCAAGCACCGGCCGGAACAGTGGCTCGACCATACCAATGAGGCCTGCGATTTGCAGTGGGCCAGGAAGCAATAACAGTGAATATTCTAGGTGTCTCCTGCTATTACCATGATGCGGCGGCCGCGCTTTTGCGCGATGGTCAGGTCATCGCCGCTTCCGAAGAAGAGCGCTTTTCCAGAGTCAAGCACGATTACGGATTCCCTAAAAAAGCGATCCGGTTCTGCTTGGAGCAAGGCGGAATTCAGGGCCAGGATCTGGATTATGTAGTTTTCTTTGAGAAACCGTTCCGCAAACTCGATCGTATCCTTATGACCGCGTTGCAGACTTATCCGCAATCGTGGCGAGTATTCCGCGAGTCCATGATCTCGTGGATGCTGGATAAGATGTGGGTCGCGACCACGTTGCAGTCGGAATTGGGAATCGCCAAAGACAAGATCTTGTTCTCCGAGCACCACCTGTCTCACGCCGCCAGCGCCTTTTTATGTTCTCCGTTCGAAGAGGCCGCGATTATGACGGTCGACGGCGTCGGGGAATGGACAACGGCCGCTTTTGGTGTCGGCCGCGGCAACGAGATCAAACTGCAAAAGTCGATCGAGTTCCCCCATTCAGTCGGCTTGCTTTACAGCGCCTTCACCGCCTTCCTGGGATTCGAAGTCAATGAAGGCGAATACAAAGTCATGGGCATGGCGCCTTACGGCCAGCCGCGATACGTCGACAAAGTATGGAAAGTGGTCCGGCAAAATCGGGATGGCTCCTTCGCGCTGGACATGGATTATTTCTGTTTCCATCACTCCACGGACAAGACCTACAACCGCAAGTTTGTCGAGTTGTTTGGTGATCCACGACCGACCAAGCTGCAGTTCTTCACTGAAGGTACAGGTTTCCCGAAGTATTTCGGTGACCCGCCGTCCAACTATCTCGAACTCTGCAAGCTGAACCAGCACTACGCGGACATCGCTTCCAGCATTCAGAAGGTCACGGAAGAACTTCTTCTGGGAATGGCTCGCAACGTCCACGAACAAACGGGCTTGAAGCGCTTGTGCATCGCCGGTGGTGTTGGTTTGAACAGTGTCGCGAATACCCGCATCCTGCGCGAGACCCCGTTCGACGAGTTGTACGTGCAGCCCGCAGCCGGAGACGGCGGTGGTGCATTAGGAGCCGCGCTCTGGGCCTACAACACCTTGCTCGGCCGGCCACGTAATTACACCATGAAGCATGCCTATCTCGGGCGCGCCAACTCGGAAGCTGAGATCAGCAATTTCCTGGTCGAAAACAACATTCCGCATCGTCGCCTCAAGAATGAAGACGAACTGGTCGACACCGTGGTGGATCATCTGATGAACGCCAAGGTCATCGGCTGGTCGCAAGGCCGCTTCGAATGGGGCCCGCGTGCCCTGGGAAGCCGCAGCATTCTGGCTGATCCTAGGAATCCGGAAATGAAGGACATCGTCAACGCCAAGATCAAGTTCCGCGAACCTTATCGGCCATTTGCGCCTTCTGTCCTGGCAGAATGTGCGGAGAAATACTTCGAGTTGCCGAACGCCTGCCAGCATTATCCGGCGCGTTACATGCTGTACGTCGTTCCGGTCCGAACCAACCAACATTCCACGCTGCCGGCAATCACGCACGTGGACGGTACCGGCCGTCTGCAAACCGTATTTAAGGATCAGAGTCCTCGTTACTACAACCTGATTCGGCGCTTCGGGGAAGCCACCGGCGTGCCCGTCATCCTGAACACGTCGTTCAACCTCAAAGGCGAGCCGATCGTAACCACTCCCGCGAATGCGTTTAATACTTTCCGCACCAGCGAAATGGATACCTTGGTGATGGAGAATTTTGTGGTCGAGAAGTCCGCTCTCTAGCTTGTTGCCTGCGATTGCAATATGCGCATCTTAGGCCTGTCATCCTTCAGCAATAACAGCGCTGCCGCCATTCTTGAAGATGGCGTCATCAAGTCGGCGATTGAGAACGATAAGGTCGTCGGCAAGCGCACCCGGGGCCTCCCAGAGGCTGCCATACGTTCTTGTTTCGAGGAGATGGGCACAAGCTGGGCCGGCATTGATCTGGTGGCTGTCGCCACCCAGCCTTTAAGAGGCTGGGCGCGAAAAACTGCGCTACGTGCGCGGCTTTCGCTGGGCGCTCCGCTGGTCAGCGGCTATCACGAAGTAAATGATCTCGCGCTGCTCGGGCGTCAACTCAATGACCTGCGCATCGCACGCAAACAAGTCGCCGCCGGTGCGGGACGGCTCATAACGCTGAACCATCATCGTTGCCACGCTGCCAGCGCGTTTTATTTGTCCCCGTTCGATCGTGCGCTGATCGTGACCGCCGACAAAGACGGCGATGGTGAAGCAATGACCGTTTCCGTCGGTGAAGGGAACCGCATTCGAGTCCTCCGCAAGCTCGCCCTCCCACATTCGCTCGCCTGGGTTTACAGCCGCGTCACCGACATGATCGGATTCGTACCTCATCAGGAGGAACACAAGACGCAGTGGCTCAGCCTACAGGGTGAACCGACCTTCAAAGATGTTTTCGTGAAAATATTGGGCGGCGCATCGCGTTCCATGCCTCATGTCGACGAAAGTTACTTCAACCACGCCTCGGCGCGCGCTGTTTTCTCCGAGAAGTTTTATCGGGAAACCGGTTTGCCCTCTGATTCCACACAGCTCAGCGAGGATCAACGCAAAGCCATAGCGAGCAGCATCCAGCAGGCCTGCGCCGAAGTATTGGCCGGCGCAATCCACCATTTTCGCAAAGCTGAGAATGTTGGGCCCGTTTGCCTCGCTGGCGGCTTGTTTCAGAATGCGCTGTTGGTTTCGTCATTGGAAGAGCATTTTGACCAGATTTTTGTTCCGCCCGCGGCAGCGAATGCCGGAACTGCAGTGGGTGCTGCCCTGTTGGCGTGGCACGATTCCCAACCCGCTGCGGCCCGTCAGGATTCCGGTTTCGACGTATTTTGTGGGCCGCGTTTCAGCAATCTGCTCATCAAAGAGACGCTGGATAACTGCAAATCGCGATATCACTTGCAGAACACCCAAGACCGCGAGCTCGACATTGTCGTGCGCTTGCTGCAATCGGGGAAAATCGTCGGCTGGTTTCAGAACGGCAGCGAGTTCGGACCGCGCGCTCTTGGCTCAAGAAGCGTTCTGGGATCTCCATGGGCGCCTTACGTAAAAGAGAATCTTAACGACTTCATCAAGCACCGCGAATGGTTTCGGCCGTTTGCAATCGCAATTCCCGAAGAGGACTGTCCTCGATATTTCGATGCTTCTCCGCAATGCCGCTTCATGAATTCGGTCGCGAAGGTGCTTCCGGATGCGAACTGCCTGCCAGAAGCTTTCTTGTTGCCCGGCCGGCGAATCCGCTTGCAAGTAGTCGAGAGAAAAACCAACCCTCTTTTTTGGAAATTGCTGAAGCGCTTCGGGGAGCAGGCCGAGGCGCCCATGCTGATCAATAGCTCCTTCAATCTTTGCGGCGAGCCGCTGGTTGTGACTCCGCGCGATGCGCTGCGCAGTTATTTTGCGTCGGGGCTCGATGCCTTGGTCATCGGCAACTTCGTTTTGAGCAAGGCTTCACTTCCTGCGTCCGCACCCAATGTGAGTGCTTCCAGCACCGTCAGCATCAGCGCGTAACCTGAGTTGACATCACGAACAGAAGGCCCGCGGGACAAGCTTTTTGATGGATTTGCCCGGCGGACTTACGGTATCCTTGGCGACCATCCGTTGCCTGCGGCAAACAGAGTTTTGACGACGACGCTGAGACGGGCTTAGGAAACGGCGGAGACTAGAGGGGAACCCATGGCAAGAATTCGCTGCTTGATGCTCGACCTGAAGTCTTATTATCCATCGCCTGCCTATCAGTTAGGCTTGCTGGTGATGTACGCCCGCACCGAGCCTGAGGTCCAGAAATCGATGGACTTCAGCTTCCTCGAGTTTTCTCGTCAACGTCCCGCGCAAGAGATTGCGAAGGCCGTCCTCGATTCCGGCGCCGATCTGGTCTGCGCCTCCAATTACGCATGGAATTACAAGAAAATCTGCGACGTGCTGGATCTGCTCGCCGCTTCGGGTCGCCCGGTGCCGCGCATCCTCCTTGGCGGACCCAACAGCCCCGGACTGTTCGGCGAAAATATGATGCGCAAGTATCCCCAGCTCTCCGCCCTGGTGGAAGGCGAAGGCGAACCCGCATTCAAAGATATCTGCAGTTCCTTGGTAGACAGTCCGGAAAAGAATGCGTTCGCCGGAGCACGCAACTGCGTTTATCGCGATGAGTCTGGCGCGATCGTTCGGCCTGCAAATCTCCATCGCATTCAGTTTCTCGATGAAGTGCCCTCCCCTTATTTAACTGGGCTTCTGCCTGCGGCGCCCTCCCCGGTTTTCTACGAAACTAATCGCGGCTGTCCTTATCGCTGTGCTTTCTGCTATTGGGGCAATGGCAATCCCAAGGTTTATCGCATGTCGCATGAGCGCGTGCGCGAAGAAATGGAATTTTTCGCCAAGCATCGCGTCTCCTCATTCTGGATCGCCGATGCCAATTTCGGGATCTTTAAAGAGGATTCCGAAATCGCCGAAATGATGTGCGAGATCAACGCCCGCCACGGATATCCCTTCCGCAACGTCGGCGTCAACTGGGCGAAAAACAGCAGCGACCGAGTTCTCGAAATCTCTTCAATTTTCCGCAGTGGCCGCATGGGCTGCACCACCACGCTCGCCGTGCAGTCGGTGACCAAAGAGGCGGAAGAGAAGTCGAAGCGCTATTCCATGGCGCCGGGCAAGTTCGCTAACCTTATTGCATTGGCCCAGGAACGCCAAATCGACACCTACACGGACATGATTTGGGGTTTGCCCGGTGAAAATGTAGCGGAGTATGTCAACGGTCTGGACGCGGTGGTGACCACCGGCGTTCCTTCCATCCTCATCCACCAGCTCTATCTTTTGCCTGGGACCGAGTTCTTCGAGAAACGCGACGAACTCGGCATCAAGATGGTGTGCGACACGGGCGGTACAACAGTCGCCGCTAACGAGCGATCGGATTATTGGGACTACATCGTGGTCAGCCATCCCAAGATGAGCGTGCCCGAAATGCAGCACGGAACGCGCATCATTGGCGTGAACCACATGCTTCACAACCATGATTTGGGACGCATCACTAATTTTTATCTCATGCGATACGGAATTACCCCCGCCGATGTTTACAACTTCATGGATGAGGTGTTCGTCGGTCGCGTCGATAGCTTCGACAGTCCCTTCCTGACCGCGATCCGCAATCTGGTCCTAGAGTTCTCAACCAAGACTGGACTGGATGAGTTCATGTTCTATCGTCGACTCAGCGATCTGATCTGGTTCAAGAAAGATCAGGGCGAAAGGGGTAAGATCACCGAGTATGGTTTCCGCGAAGCTCTGTCATTCATGACGGCCTTCTACCGCCGCTTGGTGAGTGAGAAGGGAATCCAAATGGAGCCGTGGGAAGTGCAACTGCTGGATGAAATCGTGCACTACAACGTTCTGCTCTCGCCGAAACCAGTGTGGCAACCGCAGCCGCGCTATCAGTTCCAGTTCGACGTGCACAGCATCTGGAACGATATACAAGCCCAGATTTACCAGTATGAAGATCTGGCGGAAGAAAAAGAAAAAGCAGAAGAGGATCGTGAAACCTGGCCGCAGCGTGCACGCCGTGTTCAATCCCGCGTCGCCAGTTTCCTTTCCGATGAGTATCTGCTGAGCCGTCGCACGCCATGCGAATACAGCGTGAAGAATCCCTGGCTCATCGTTCCCAGCCCGGACAACTCGGATTGGCTGTTGAGTACGCGCAGCAAACACTGCACAGTCAAACCTGTCTCATCCGACGCCGTCGCAACCGGCGCGACCGATTCCAAGCAGGCGGACTCGCGCACGGGCGGCGATCGAATGGCACAATCTGTGCAGTAGAAAGATTCTCAGGTAGAACTGGTTGGCGAAGTTCGTTGCTTATCGCCGCATAGCCTATAAATCAAGATCACAAAAGTCCTTGGAGGAGTCATGACGTTTCTGAAAACCATTGGCCGCAACATGAAGGTTGCGGGAGAACTGTTTTCGTTCTTCGGTGGCCGGCGTTGGTGGATTATTCCCATCATCTCCGGGCTGTTCTTGCTGGGCATCTTCATCATTGTGGCGCAGAGTTCGTCGCTGGCGCCCTTTATCTACGCCTTCTTTTAAGGCTGAGCTTCGGGTGAACAGGGGAGTGGCCGCTTGCCTCATCCCCTGTTTGCCCCGTCACTTCAAATGACTACAACATCGGAACTCGAGGGGAAGGAGAGAATGAGTCAGAAGAGACATGGCTTTTTGAGGGCGATGGGTTGGTTTTTTGCCGTGTGTATCGCTCTCGAATTGGTGCTTCGATTATTTGGTTACGGCAGTTATACGCTATATCGCCCGGATGAACGCTTGTTGTGGGTTCCGCTCCCTGGGCGCACGCTGACCGTCGTCAATCATCTGCCAATCACCATTAATAATCAGGGCTTCCGTTATCCCGTTGATGTGAAGCCAAAGCAGCCCGGCGAATTCCGGGTCATCGCTTTCGGTGACTCTTCTACGCAAGGCTGGGGTGTAGACGACAATTCCACCTACAGTGCCCAGCTCGAGAAGCTGTTGTCTCGCAATGGTTGTAGCAAGCAACATTTCGAAGTCATTGATGCCGGCGTAAACGCTTACCCGAATGCGCTAGTCGCTGAGAAACTGAAAGAAGTTCTCGAGGACAATATTGTTCAGCCTGACGTTGCCATTTTCGCCTATAGCTACAACAGCAACTTCGAAAAATTAACCAAGCTGCAGGGCAAAGCTCGTGAAGATTTCCTGCGCCGGGTCTGGTTTAAAGGTATCGTTCGCCGCAGCGCCCTCTATAACTTCACCATTGAAGGCGTGCTGCGACGCTTGGTCTACTACAATTTGCGGCACGTTCTTATGGCTGGCACTCTTTCCGCCGAAGGTGGCATGGAAGCGCTGGACATGGATTATTACCATCAGGCGCTGGAGCAAAGCGTTGAGCTATCCCGCGCCCACCACGTGCAGCTCATTTTCCTTATGCTTGGCTCCAAGGGCCAGGTGATGAACAAGGACATGTTCCCGTTTCAGACCGCCATGCTGGACTTTGCGGAAAAAGAGCATGTGCCGATCGTTAACATGATTCCTATCGCTAGTACCAAGAACCAGGATGATGTATTTCTTGACCCCGTACATCCCAGTGTGGCAGGTCATGAACTCATTGCCGAACAGTTACTGCAAACCGTCCAAACTCTCCCTCCATACCAGGCGGCATGCAGAAATGAAAATGCGTCAACTCTGGCGGCAACGTCTAGTCCCGTTCACTAGGCTTCCGACCGGAACAGACGTTCCGTCACTAGCATCGATCGTTCTGTCGTTCCCCCGTTTTCGAAACTCCTCCAATTGACTCTCCGGGTACTGCAGAAGGCAAACTGATCGCGAGAAGGGGTTTAGTATGAGCACGAGAACTACATTGGCCGCCATCCTTGTGGTACTGGCTGCGGGATTACTGCACGCGCAGACGGTCACCACATTCGAAGGGATGGACGCCTCCCAGATTCAGCATCCGGAGTACGACGTCGATCCTAATGGCGCGGTAGGAACCAAACAGTTCATGGAATGGGTGAACGTCTCTTATCAGGCTTATGACAAAGTCACCGCCGCTCCCGTCTGGTCCACGCCGCGGCCGGGAGTAGGTCCGTGGAGCAATAACGGCCTCACGGTGTGCAACACCATTGCGGGAGACGGTGCCATCATCTTTGACAGGCTTGCCAAACGTTGGGTGATGGCGGCGCACTCCAGCAACGCCTCAAATTACAACTACTGTGTCGCGGTTTCCAGCACCGACGATCTGACGTCTCCTTCTCTGCAGTGGTACACGTATGCTTTTCCGCTGAATGGCGTTCTCGGTTCGAACGGCCAAGGGAAAGTCTATTTCCCTGACTGGCCGCACATTGGGACCTGGAGCGACGCTTACTACGTCGCGATGGATGTAACTGACCTCAGCCAGAACGGCCGCGAGGTCGGAGTCTTGATCTGTGCGCTCGATCGCACAAACATGCTCGACAACGGCACAGCGCGCACACCCATCTGTTTTGAGAAGCCCAGCCCGGTTGGCACAGCCGTATATCTCAGTCACAGCGTCATTCCCGTGGACTTCGACGGCACAACGCCACCTCCTACCGGTCGCGATGCCTTCCTGGTCAGCATTCAAAACCCGCTTCTGGACGGAAAGTCGACCACATCGTCTTCCTTCAATCTTTGGGATTTCCACGTCGATTGGACCACGCCTTCTAACTCTACCCTGACCCAAACTGCCATGGTTGAGTCCTCTTATCAGCCTGGCTGCTACTCGCCGGGCCAACCGGTGAATACCGTGTGTGTGCCCGAGCCGTCGAGCAGCACAACTCATCAATTTCTAGATTCCGTCGGCGACCGCTTCATGGCTCGCTTCTCGTACCGCAACTTCGGTACCTACGAATCGTTCCTGGTAAGCCACACTGTTCAGCCCTCGCCTAGCAGTACACAAACGGCAATTCGCTGGTACGAATTGCGCGCCAACGGTAGCGGCGCCCCATCAATCTATCAGGATGGAAACATCAGTCCCGATAACACAACCTATCGGTTTATGCCGAGCATCGCCGAGGACGCAACCGGCAATGCCGCGGTCGGCTATAGCGTCTCCAGTTCATCCGTCCATCCAGGCATGAAGGCTTCCTATTTCAGTCTCACCAGTTCCAGCGCTCCGACTGAGATCAATCTGTACAGCGGTGTTGGGGATGAAGAAAACACCTATCACATGGGCGACGTGGCAAACGACATGACCGTCGACCCCGAGGACGGCTGCACTTTCTGGTACGTGAACGTTTACTTCCCGACCAATCAGATAGGAACGCAGATGACTTGGGGAACGCGGATCTCTCATTTCGCGCTGCCAAGTTGCGGCAATCCAACGATCTCTCCGAGCGCCGAAACTTACCCCGAGCAGACGGTAGGCACGACCAGTGCCGCGCAGACCGTGACGCTGATCAATAGCCTGAGCGTCGCGTTGAACATCAACAGCATCAGCTTCAGCGGCGCCGATCCTGGAGATTTTGCCACGCCTAGCAACACCTGCGGCGCCAGCGTGCCCGCGGGCGGCAGTTGCACCATCAACGTCACGTTCACTCCGGCCGCTACCGGCACTCGCACGGCTACGCTTGAAGTATTCGATAGCGCGCCGAATAGCCCGCAGACAGTCAGCCTGACGGGCACCGGTGGAACGCCTGTCACTCTATCAACCACCAGCCTTAGATTTGGGTCTGTGCCCGTAGGAACCCGAAAGAATGCGCCAGCCGTCATTCTCACTAACAATCAAAGTGTGGCTTTGACAGGCATTAACATCTCGATCACCGGGTCGCGGGCTTTCACTCAGGGAAACACCTGCGGCACCACTATCGCTGCCAACAGCACTTGCAAGATCCTGGTGACCTTCGCACCTACGACCACGGGTTCGCAGACCGGAACTGTAAACATCATTGACAGCGCGACCAACAGCCCACAGACCATCAGCCTCCAGGGCTACGGTCAGTAAGCCACCCATCCCGGATTCGCCAACCCGCCTCAAGCAGTGAGCCTGCGATCCTGAGTGGTTTCGCCTCGGCGCAGGCTGTACTGCTAGTCTCACTTTCTTTAAACCACAACGGCCCTCTAGGGTCGTCGTGTGCAAAATTGCAGCCTTAACAATCTTACTGTTCAAGTAGGATCGGCTTCACGCCAAGCTGAATGGCTGTCCCCGGCGTAAACGAAGTGGTGTTGCCGGCAAGATCCTCGTACTTGCTGTAGGACGCATCTGGCACGTAGCTCGAGGTAGTGCACACCCCGCTGCTGCAGGTTTGAGATACATCCCACACCGCCAGCGTCTTGCTGCCGTTGGAATTTTGAAACCCACAACTCCAGACGTTTCCATTGCCCGCGCACGGCGAAATCAAACTCGATCCCACCATCCATTTATCCACCACGCCGTACGCGATGGCTGCGGGATAATCCCCGGATGAGGACCAAATCGTGCCAGTCTGCGGATTCCCGTACGAATACCAGTAGAAGCGGGAAACCCCAAACGACCACTGCAGAAGATAAGCCCGGGCCACGAATGAAGCCTGCATGTCCGGGTCGGCATTGAAGTCCGTATCCGCGTATCCCATTTCTGTGTCCCACACCGGCTTGGATTGCGTTTCCTTGACGCTGGCCGCGGCTCCAGTAATGCCTTGCGCCAGACCGATCAGTTTTCCTTCTGGAGACGTGGTCGGTTCGAAGTACCCGTGGAAGGCAATGATGTCGGCAAAGTTCCCACCGCCCATCTGCAAGTAAGTCGTCATCCAAGTGACGGCTTGCCCGTTCGATCCCAGGTACCCGGCGCCCGTCGATGCCGGTGTCGTGACCTTAGCCGTGGGATCAATCGATTTGACGATGTTGTACATGTCGGTACACATCGTCAACACTTGCGCCGTCGTCGCATTCCATTCTTCCGCCACATCCGGCTCGTTGATGCATTCCCAGGTTTTGATTCGTCCTGCTGCGTGCTGCACCAGCGCCGTAACAAATGCCTTGAACGCGGCGTCGGTTCCGGTTCCGTCTTGATTTACATCGAGCGGAGGATCGCACCAGCCAGGTGTCGGTGAACTTCCCGGTTTATTACAGACGGTATCTTTTGGATTGGAGGAAATCCACGCGGGCGTGCCTTTGCCAAAGGTGTAAACGAAATCGGTCATCCCCTGAGCTTGGCCCATATTGAGCCAGGTATCGAGGACGTTGGTGGTAGGATCCGTGTCCCAAACGAAACTGCCCTCGGTAGGTTCCAAGTCTGTCCACACCGTTGTGGTTCCCCACATTCGCATGGTACCAAGTGCAAAGTCCGGCCATGGCACCTGTCCACGTTCTACTCCGTAGTAAGGATTCTGTCCAAAATACGTTGCCGGAATGGTTCCCGCAGCTGACAGCGTCACCGATGTTGTGGAATTCGTGGCGTTGCTCGTAAAGACAATACTGCCGCTGGCGAGGCTTGCGGATTGCGGACTAAACGCAATCTCGACCGTTGCGCTCTTACCGCCGTCCACGACTAGCGGCAGTGTTACGTTGCTCAGACTGAAGCCCGCACCAGTCACTGTGGCTTTCGACACCGTCACAGGCGCCTCGCCTGAGGCTGTCAATATCACGGATTCAGTTTTTGTGCTGCCAACTTCGACCCCGGCGAAGTTCAAACTGCTGACGTTGCTGGTGAATTGGCCAGGTGGTACCCCTGTTCCACTGAGTGATACGGACAGAGAGCTATTTGACGCGTTGCTCGTAATCGACACCGTTCCGCTACGAGCCGTGCTGTCCGAGGGTGTAAAGGTGAAGCTCAACGTCACGCTGCCTCCCGCCGCGACGGTCGCTGGCAACGTGGGCGAGGCGACCACGAATTCGGCAGCGCTGGAGGTTGCGCTGGATATAGTTACAGAGGTCCCACCCGTATTGCTGGCCGTGATCGTCTCAGTCGCAGTCCTGGCAATGGCGACATCGCCGAAGTTGATCGCTGTGCTGCTGAGAACCAAATTACCGGGCCCAGCCGGTGAAGTCGGACTGGATGAGCTCCCAGAGCTGAACATCTGGCAGCCTACGCAGCTCATCAGCGCCACTGCAGCGACGGCGGCCTTAACCAACATGAGCCTGCGACGGCTTTGCGGTCTTGTCATATTCGCCTCGGGTTGCCGAAATACCTTGGGGGAGGACTACGGGTAGTCTGCGCGGCGCAGTGCGGATCGCCCAGATAGCAAGAGGGAAGGGGAAACCCCGCCAGTCAGCGGAACTCTGGCTGGTCCTGTAACTCGTAGGCTGGTTGGAACTGGAACAGTGAGTAGAATGGACTTAGGTAATGTTAACTTGCGAAGCAAATCAGTCGCAGCGTGCTGTTATTTCATAGGCTTGCCGATGCCTCGCCATTCCGATTTGTCGCCTTGAAATGGCCTCACGGTTCGAGCCAGATCGGCTGTGCGCCGATTGGAACAGTGCTACCTGATATTGAATGCGTGTTGCCGGCAAGGTCTTGATACTTCGTGAATCCCGATCCCGGGCTGAAATTCGAAGTACTGCATGGGCTGCAGATTTGCGCCGTGTCCCATACCGCTTCCACTTGGTCACCCTTGATGGTCTTGAATCCGCAGGTCCAAACTGTTCCATTAGGCGCGCATGCCGAGGTCACGGTTGAGCCCACCATCCAATTAAAGACCACTCCGTATGCGACGCCCGCAGGATTATCGCCTGCCGGGGTCCACAACTCGCCCGTTTCGAGATTGCCATACGAGTACCAGTAGAACCGGGAAACCCCATACGACCACTGCAGCAGATACACGCGCGCAAGAAAGGCAGCTTGCATGTTCGCATCGGGGAGATCACTGACCGTGTAACCCATTTCGGTGTCCCAAACCGGCTTTGAAACCACCGCATTGCTGCTTCTGTCATTAGTAATGCCCTGCGTGATGCCCACAACGCGTTCTGGGTCCGTTTCCGGCACGTACCCGTGGAAGGCAATAATGTCGGCGAAGTTGCCACCCCCAGCCTGTAGATAGCTCAGCATCCAGCTCACCGCTTTTCCGTCGAGTCCGGAGGAGCCAGCGCCAGTGGGTGCGGGCGTCGCGACTTTTGCTGAAGGATCTATCGATTTAACGGTGTTGTACATGTCCGTGCACATCCTCAGCGTTTGTGCAATGTTCCCAGTCCACTCCGACGACGGCCCGTCAGCCTCATTGATGCACTCCCAGGTTTGAATACGCCCGGCTGCATGCTGCACAAGGGCGGTGACAAAGGCTATGAAAGCTGCGTCCGTTCCGGTGCCGTCAGCATTTACATCGCTCGGCGGATCGCACCAGCCCGGCGTGGCCGCTCCACCGACCTTGTTGCAAAAGGTATCGCCCGGATTAGAAGAAATCCACGGAGGCGTGCCTTTGCCGAAGGTATAAACGAAATCTGTCACCCCATTCGCCTGCCCCAGATTCAGCCAATTATCAATGATGTTGTCAGGACCACTATCCCAAACGTAGCTTCCGTTCGCGGGCTCCAGATCCGCCCAGGTGGTCGTCGTTCCCCAAAGCCGGATGCTGCCGAAGAGGAAATCCGGCCACGGCACGCCTCCGTGGACAAGCTGATAATCGGGATTTTGGCCGAAATACACAGCCGGAACACTCCCGGGCGGAGTCTGTGGCAGGGGAGCCGGCGTGGGGTGGGAGCTCGAGGGCGACGACGACGGGCCGCCTCCGCATGCCACAAGAACTGCCATAAGGCTACACACCACGAAAAGGCCCGCAGATTGACGAATGTTGCTGATAATGTTCAACTTACAACCTCTCAGGACAGTTTTGGCAGGTTTGGTTCCGTAGACGTCGTGGCATTGGCTCTGCTAATGTCTCAACCCACACGTATGCAATTTGTTGCGGCCGGGTCTGCTCGCTAGTGCTCATTCTGAGCCACTTGTACCCCGCATGTTGTTGCCTTTCTCTGCAATAGATTAGGGCTGGAAGTCCTCAATATCAGGGAAGAAAAACGGCCCCTTGAATGCCCAATGACGCATGTGACATCATTCAGCCTCGGTAAGTGCTAGTGATGTGGCTATCGCTTGCCTTTTGCGAAGTTGGTTCGAAAAAATCAGTCCAGCCTTCGCTGCCTAGACCCCCAAGGTTGACAACATTTTTTAATCTGAGGTGACCGCCCGCGCTCGCCGCCTGAGCGCTTACCTCACCAAGGAGAGGCATGAGATCCATGACGCGCGCGGTTTGCTTTAGTGCCGCATTCCTAATCACGATCAGCTTCATCCTCACGTCCACATCGGCCGCACAGAATGTGCCCGCAACCGGCGTCAACGTGACGACCTACCACAACGACATCGGTCGCACCGGACTGAATTCAAATGAGACGGTGTTAACTCCCACCAACGTAAATAAAACGCAGTTTGGCAAAACCTGCTCGGCTCCCGTCGATGGGCAGATTTACGCGCAGCCACTAGTCATGACCAATGTGACCATCAACGGCACGCTCTATGCCTCGGTGGTTTATGTCGCCACGCAAAATGACAGCGTTTATGCGTTCGACGCCAACAGCACAGGTCCGACCTGTACTCAGCTTCTGTTCACGAACCTTCTTCAATCCGGCGAATCCGGCGTGAGTTGCACGTACTTCGGCGGCAAGCACTGCGGTGCGATTCAGCCCATCATTGGAATACTCGGCACACCAGTTATTGATCCAACCGCTCATGCTCTCTATCTGGTTTCGCAAGCGCAGGTTGGAAATCCTCCCACCTCTTGGGTTCACCGTCTCCATGCTTTGAACATCACCAACTTCAGCGAGATGTTTAATGGCCCGGCCATCGTCGCTGGCAGCTACGGACCCATCACCTTCTCATCCTCGAACCACATCCAACGTCCGGGGCTGCTGTTGCTGCCGGGTAATCCTCCTTCTCTCTACGCCGGCTTCTCGCTCATCGATGGACTGAACAAGAACCCACCGAGCGGTTGGATCTTCAAGTACAACCCTCGGGATCTGAGTTCTCCTCCCACTGCGTTTGCCACCGCTCCGAATGGTTTGGGAGCAGGCATCTGGCAGGGCGGCGGCGGGATAGCAGCGGGACTGGACGAGACTGGCGGGCAAACCTACCTGTTCTTCGGCACCGCTGACGGAACCTTCGATGCCGATATCCAGCAAGGACAATCCGACTACGGTGACAGCTTCGTAAAGTTAACGACGGACTTGAGCACCGTCGCCGGGTACTTCACGCCCTTCAATCAAACCTGCATGTTTCAGGATGACGAGGACTACGGCTCTGGGGGAGTCATGCTGGTGCCACCGGGAGTGATACCGGCCCATCCTTATATTGCTGTCTCCGGCAGCAAGGACGGATCGTTTTATGTGGTCGATCGCGAGAATCCGGGGGGTTATCACGGCTCGGACGACTGTACCGGCATCAACGAGAATATTCAAACCATTAGCGGCCTCCAGGAAATTCATAACGAGCCCGCGTATTGGAACAAAAACCTGTTCTTTGCGCCCACGGTCAGCGCCATGCTGCGATACACGCTTAGCTCAACCTGCTCACCGGGGCCGGTTTGTACCAAGCCGATGGCTTCGAAAGTTACCTTTCCCCCAGGTGTGACTCCGTCCATTACGGCCAACGGCAACAACGTCAGCACGGGTATTGTGTGGGCGATCTGGGGCGACCGCGCCCCCTCGGGTGGACCGCCAGCAATTCTCTACGCCCTCAACCCGCAAACTATGGCTGAAATTTACGACAGCAGTCAATGTGGCACGCAGGACACTGCGGGCCTGGCCAATAAATTCGCTGTCCCAACCATTGCCAATGGCAAGGTCTTCGTCGGAACGCAAACCGAACTCGATATTTATGGAGAGCTTTCCACAACTCGTACATGCCCCTAGGTAAAAAGCAGGCTCAAGATCGACATTCAACAAGGAGATAGCAATGAGAGGATTTCGCCGAACTGAAAGGGATCACTCCTCAGAGAACAGAAATCGAGATTTACGCTTTTGGGTTGTGCTGTTCTCGATAACCGGTCTGGCAGCGCTGCTGATTTACGTCGGTGGACAAGCCATTCCAGCTTTTGCCGCGCCGCCGCAGGCACTGTTGTCGTCCACGCCTCCTCAATTCATGGGCATGAATATGAGCAGTCAGACCACGAAGCATGGAGGCTCCCCCTGGCCGAGTTTCCAGTTCGGCAGCTTCCCAACTTGGGGTATGGGAACAACATGGCCAACTCTTAACCCATCCGATGGCGTATATAACTTTTCGAATCTCGACTATTGGATCAATACAGCCGCCGCACATGGAGTGACCGATATCATCTACAGCTTCGGAAAGACTCCAACCTGGGCTTCCTCTCAGCCAAACGACCAGTTCTGCGTGAACCCTGCCTCACCCCCCGGCTCTTGTGATCCGCCGAACGATGTGAACCCCGACGGCACCGGAACCGACCAGCACGTGATCGATTTCTTCACCGCTCTGGCGAATCACGTCGGCACTCAGATTCAGTACTACGAGATGTGGAATGAAGCCAACGACATCAAGCAATGGCGCGGAACCGATGCGCAGCTCGTAAGGATGTCGATGGACGCCCGCAACACCATTAAAGCAATCAACCCTGCGGCGTTGATCACCACTCCGTCGCCGGCGGGTGGCGTCAACAATGAAGGCGAAACCTGGATGGATCCGTACTTCGCCGCGGGCGGTGGCCAATATGCTGACGTCATGACCTTCCACGGGTATCTCACGATGTTGTCGTATACGCCGCCGGAAGCTGAAGTTGGGCTCATCGTCGCCTACAAGAAGATGCTTTCGAAGTATGGCTACCCCACTATGCCGATGTGGGACACGCAAGCTGGCTGGAACCTGGACACGAACCTGCCGGATCCCGACATGCAGGCCGCGTATCTGTCGCGCATCTATCTCCTGTCAAAAGCTAATGGAGTTGCGCGTTTCTACTGGTATTCGTACAGTAACGGGAAGTTCGGAACCATCGACACCAACGGTGTTTTGAATCCGGCCGGAATTGCCTTCGAGCAAATCTACACCTGGTTGGTGGGGAGCATTGAAAGTGCTCCCTGTACAGCGGTTGGGACCGTCTACACCTGCGGGTTCAAGATGCAGAACGGACTGCAGGAGCAGCCGGTTTGGGATACGGCACAATCCTGCAACGCGGGAGTGTGCACCACATCCACTTTCACGCCGAGCACGCTGTATGTCAAATACATGGATCTGTCGGGAAATATCACTCAGATCAGCCCGCCCGGTTCACCGATTCAGATCGGCGCGAAACCGATTTGCTTGATGAGTAAATAACCTGAGCATGATTCTTGCGACTTCGGGCACCCGTTTCTAACAAGAGTGCCCGAAGTACGCGATCACGATGCAGTCGCAACACGCGGTATCACCTCGACAGGTGAAAGGAATTTATGACAATCGATAAGGGTGCCCCAAGAAAGCCAAAGCACCTGGTCTTTGCAGCCAGGTTTTCAATTTTGGCAATTCTCCTGGGTCTGGCTCAATTTGCCACTGCTCAGGATAGCTCCGTCATTCAGCACATCGTTTTTCTCGTTAAAGAAAATCGCACCTTTGACAGTATGTTCGGGACATTTCCCGGCGCCAACGGCGCCACCAAAGGGACCATTTCGTCAACCGTTTCCGTACCTTTGGGGCACCAGTCGGATGCCCTGCCATGGGATCCAGGTCATGGCTGGTGGGCCACCCGTAATTCGATCGACAACGGGAAAATGGATCGCTTCGATCTGACGGCGAACGCCAATGTAAACGGCACCTTATCCGGGTATTCGCAGTACTGGCAATCGGACATTCCCAATTATTGGAAGTACGCTCAAACCTTCACCCTGTCGGACAATACATTCTCTTCCATCACTTCGGAGAGTTTTACGAATCATTTGTACGTCATTTCGGCTGGAAACGGCGGCGTATACGAAACACCTGGACCGCCGGGCAATCCCGTGGCCGGCTTTGCCTGTGATGGCCCTGCGGACACCAGAGCGCCGATGAAGGATTCCGTCGGCAACAATTATTACGTCTTCCCTTGTTTCGATTTCACAACTCTGGCCGACCGCCTGGATGATGCGGGGATCAGTTGGCACTACTACGCCCCTCCCAAAGGCCAACTTGGCTACTTCTTCTCGGCCTACGACTCGATTAACCACATTCGCAATGGTCCGGATTGGACTACGGACGTTGTGCCGGCGACAAATTTCATGACAGACGCCACGAATGGAACCCTTCCGGCTGTGAGTTGGGTCGTCCTGGACAAAGGCCTCACTGATCATCCCCCGAAGAGCATCTGTCAGGGGGAGAATCGAACCCTCGATTACCTGAACGCTCTCATGCAAGGGCCGGAATGGAGTTCTACGGCCGTTTTCCTGGTGTGGGACGACGGCGGCGGGTTCTATGATCACGTTCCACCTCCCAACCTCGATCAGTTTGGCCTGGGACCGCGGGTTCCGATGATCATCCTTTCGCCTTATGCCAAGCCTGGCTACATCGACCACACGCAATATGAGTTTTCGTCGGTGCTTAAATTCATCGAGGATCGCTTCAACTTGCAACCGATGACCAACCGGGATGCGGTTGCGAACGACCCCGCGAATTTCGCGTTCGATTTTACCCAGAGCCCTCTGCCGCCGCTGGTTTTGAACCAGAGAACTTGTCCCCTGCTTTCGGCAAACAACGGAATTCCGTTCGGCGGTCAAGCGGTGGGAACTACCAGCCCGTCCTATGCTGTCACTCTGACCAACATTCGCACCGCGCCGATTACCGTCTCCAAGATCAGCATGTCAACCGCGGACTTCACGCAAACTAACAATTGCACGACTATTCCGGTCAACGGCTCGTGCACCATCAACGTGTCGTTCGCCCCAACTAAAACCGGAGCTCGTACTGGTACGCTGTCAGTCACCGACAACGATCCAAGCAGTCCGCAAACGGTGGCGCTCACGGGAACGGGTGGAGTTCTGACCTTGTCGGGCAGCACCTATCCGGGTTTCAACTTCCCGACTACAGTTACCGGTACTAAATCGGCAGCACAAACGGCTACTTTGACGAACACCGGAACCCAACCGATCAGCATTTCGACAATTAGAGTTGTGGGCGAGTTTTCGCAGACGAATAACTGTGGAACCGGGCTTTCCGGGGGAGCAAGCTGCACGATTTCTGTATCGGCTGCCCCGATCACCACGACCAACACTTTGTTTGGGAATTTGGTGGTGGTCGATAATGATCCAACCCGGCAGCAGATGATACGGCTCCAGGGTATCGGAACCCAAATCCAGATCAATCCGCAACAGCTCAGCTTCGGCAACGTGAAAGTCGGAACCCCCAGCAATCCTCTGCCGATCACGGTGACAAACAAGGGTATCATTCCATTGACCATCGGATTGGTGCAGATGACCACGTACTATACAGAGACTGACAACTGCGGAAGTTCGGTTGCCCCGTCTGCCAGTTGCACCATCAATGTCACGTTCACTCCAGGGAAAACCGGTGTACTGCAGGGTACGCTCACTCTGGATGACAGCGATGGCTTGAGCCCGCAGCAGCTCAAGCTGACGGGAACTGGAACGAACTAGTCCGCTTCACGGTTTTCGAATACTCAGGAGGCCGGTCCCCGCAAAGGACCGGCTTTCATGCTTCGGTGGTAAATGCTGCATTCGCAAAATCCGCAAGGGGCGATGAAATCAGCAGGTTACTCGCCGACACTTGACTTGCCGGAGCATCCGACTTAGCATTTCTTGGCACACAGAAGAACCGAATTCCTACTTCGGCAGAGCGGACGCTGTAGTCCGATTATCCGTCTGGTACGCTCTTCCAGCAGATCATCTTAATCGCGGAGAATGCGTGAAAATACTGCTTGTTCACAACACCTACCAGCATCCGGGAGGTGAAGACATTGTCTTCGGGCAAGAGCGACGCCTGTTAGAACGGGCCGGACACCAGGTAACCACCTTCTGCCGCACAAACTGGGACGTGGACGATTACAAGGGCCTGCGCAAATTCAATCTGGCGCAGCGAACGATCTGGTGCAAGGACGCCCGCGACGATATGGCCAAGCTCTTAGCCAAGAACAAGCCGGACGTCGTGCACGTACACAACACTTTTGTGATGATTTCGCCTTCCATCTATTCGGCTTGCGCCGAGGCGAACGTTCCGGTGGTGCTGACGGTGCACAATTACCGCCTGTTGTGCCCGGCCGCCACCTTCTTCCGCAATGGCAAAGTCTGCGAAGAGTGCATGCACTCATTGCTGCCGAGCATTCAACACGCTTGTTATCACAATTCGCGGGCAGCGACGGCCGTGATTGCCGGAATGCTGATGACCCATCGCATGCGAAGAACCTGGGAACGAGAGATCTCCTGCTTCGTCGCGCTCAGCCAGTTTGAACGCAACAAGCTGATCGAGGGCGGTCTTCCTGGCGATAAGATTTTCGTCAAACCTAATTTCGTTTACCCCGACCCCGGAACCCGAGCCGACGAACGAAAATATGCGCTATTTGCCGGGCGATTATCGCCGGAAAAACGGGTGAGCACAGTGATTGCCGCTTGGAAGCGTCTCCGCACTCCGATTCCGCTTCGCATTGTGGGAAGCGGCCCGGATCGGGCCGAACTGGAAGCCGATGTGGCCAGGCACGGCCTCACCAACGTACGTTTTGACGGCCAACTCTCCCATGAACAGACATTGGCGGCTATCAACAATGCGCGCTTCATGATCATTCCCAGCGAATGGTACGAGACGTTTTGCATGGCCATCACGGAGTCCTTCGCCTGCGGCACTCCCGTTATCTGCAGCCGCATGGGAGTGATGCAGGAGTTGGTCGCCGACCGTCGTACGGGCTTTCACTACACGCCTTCCGATGCCGCTGACCTGGCGCAGAAGGTTGAATGGGCCTGGGCCCACCCCGATGAACTGCTCGCCATGGGAAAGCAGGCGCGGACAGAATTCGAAGCCAAGTACACCGCCGAACAGAACTATTCAATTCTGATGAACATTTATCAGCGAGCTAGCGAAAGTCTGCAGTGATGTCTCAAATTCCCGCTAAACTCCATCTCCGCTCCGTCGTTGTCATCGCCCTAGCCGCGTCATTGTTTTTACCGCTCGCGGCAGCCGACCAAATTCAGCTGAACTCGCCACCGTCCGGCGAAATTCCACGAGAATTTTTTGGGCTGCACATTCATCGCGCCTTCAGCACCACGCCCTGGCCGCCAGTCCCGTTTGGCAGTTGGCGCCTGTGGGGCTCATATGTTCGCTGGCCCCAGTTGGAGCCCGCCAGGAATCAGTGGCGCTGGGAAACTCTCGACCGCGAAGTCGAACTCGGCGAAAAGCATCACGTCAATCTGCTACTGCCATTGGGCGAAGCTCCGGATTGGGCATCTCCGGGCTTGAGTGGCTGGTTCAAGGGAGGATCTGCGCCAGCGGATATTGCCGACATCAACGACTGGCGAACCTTGGTGAAAACTCTGGCCACCCGCTACAAAGGCCGCATCATGTATTACGAACTCTGGAACGAGCCGAATCTGCCCAAGAGCCGCGGCGACTGTACTCCGGAGAATATGTTGATTCTTGCCCGCGAGGCCTACACCATCTTCAAGCAAGTCGATCCCAACATTAAAGTGATCACGCCCGCGCCCATCAATTATGACGGTATCCGCTGGATGGATCATTACCTCGAACTTGGCGGCGGCAAATATGCCGACATCATCAGTTACCACTTTTACGTGAAGGACCGCCCGGAAGCCATGCTCGATCTAATTCTGCCGATGAAGCAGATGATGCAGAAGTACGGCCTTTCCGACAAGCCATTGTGGGACACCGAGGCAGGTTTCATTAAGCGGATGACTGGTCCCATCGATCAGCAGCGCCAGGCGCCCGGATGGGCCGCCCGAGCCTACATCCTGAATTGGGCTGCCGGCGTGCAACGGTACTACTGGTACGCGTGGGATGACGATGGCGCCGACAGCGTGCCGTTCACCGAAGAAGATGAGTCCACCATAACGGCTTCGGCTCGTGCCTACGCAGAGGTTCAAAAGTGGTTGGTTGGCTCGCGCATGCAATCGTGCGAGAGCGATGCCTCAAAAAACTGGGTTTGCAAGTTGACGCGCGATTCCGGCGCCAATGCGTGGATTCTCTGGAACGAAGATCGCACGACAAAGTACGACATTCCGAAAACATGGGCCGTACAACGTGCAACCAAGCTTTCCGGAGAAGAATCCGCTTGGACCGGCACTCAGGTTGATCTCAGTGAATTACCCATCATGCTGCAGAGTTCGGCGGCCCATCATTAGATTAGAAACCGGTCTATCACCGGTTGCTGGCTGGGCAGCAAACGCGTCCTTAGTTCGCTAACCTGCACCCACCGCGGCGCTCCTTCCCAGGACTCCTTCAGTTCTCCATCGGCTTCGATTTCGAACACCGAGATGTCGACCGGAATGTCCGCCGAGCTGCGGTATTGAGAGAGTAGAGTTGCGCGCTCCACCGCGAGGCCCGTCTCTTCAGCAATCTCCCGCCTGACCGAAGCCTCCGGATTTTCCCACGGCCAATCAAAACCCCCGGGAAACGAGAGGCCGCGGCCATCGCTGCGATCGATCACCAGTATCAATTCGCCCCGGCGAATGATCGCAATCGAAGCTCGCAATGCGCCGAAAATCGGTATACGCGAATAGGTCCAATTGGCGCTCCGTGAAATGACCCGGAATACCAATCGCTGAATTCGCTTCAAAACGGAAGATGGGCGATCTTGCATTTTCTCAACTTGCTGCCCGCGCCAAAAGAAGCTCTCGGCAGCCTCACTATTAGTAAGCCTCAGAACCCCAAAATTTTCAAAGCCGGCCGAAAATGCCCAAGGCCCCATTTCCCAAGACTTTACCTATGTGAAAACATTTTCACTTCATCCCCACCCCGCCAACGTAAGTAGCTGAAGGTACATACCTTACGAGCCGACCTCCATGGCCCCTGACGTGCTTTATAAAGTGCCTCCCTTGTTCAAGCCTCCTGTGGAGGAGGCAGACAGACTCCCCTCTGTTAGGTAGGAAAAGTACCTCCCCGACAATCGACTTTAGGAGCCCATGCGTCTATGCGTACACGTGTATTGCTTTGCCTCTCGTTGATGTGGCTGCCCTTGCTGGCGGGTTGCGGAAGTGGTGGCAGCTCGAGCATCCCTTCCAACAGCCCTTCATTGTCCTCTCTGGCAATCACCTCGGCGAGTGGTTCCATCGTGGTGGGACAGAACGAGCAATTGACAGCCACCGCCAAATACAGTGACGGCAGCACGCAGAACGTCACCTCCAGCGTGAAATGGAGTTCATCATCCGCCGCCGTCGCCACTGTCAGCAATTCTGGCGTGGTTACCGCGCTCGCCGTTGGCCAAGTCAAAATCGCTGCCACACTCGATTCCATTAGCGGCTCCATGAGCGTCAGTGTGACGCACAGGTTAGTGTCGCTCTCCGTTACATCGACAAGTAACGCTTACACCACGGCCGTGGGCACCTCGCTCCAATTCAATGCATTCGCCCATTACAACGATGGCACTTCCAGCAATGTCACCAGCAGCGCCGTTTGGAAATCCACCGCAGCCGCAATTGCTGGCATCAGCAACAGCGGATTACTCACACCGCTCGCCGCTGGCAGCGCCGAAGTTGAAGCTACTTACAACGGCATGACCGGATCTGCCAATGTCAGCGTGACCGACACGCTGCTCTCGCTCTCGATTAGCCCGAACGCCAATGCTGTTAACGTTGGAAGCTCACTGCAGCTTACTGCCATGGGCACTTATCAGGATGGAAAGCCGGCTCGTGCCGTCAGCGGAGTGACCTGGACGTCTTCTGCCAGCAACCTCGCTTCTGTCAGCAACGGCCTGGTAGCCGGAGTTAAGGGCGGCAGCGTCAAGATCACTGCCACTCTCGGCTCGCTTTCCGCCAGCCTCCAGCTTTCAATCAACCCGGTTCTGCAGTCGATTACGGTCAGCCCCGCGGGACCCGCCCTGGTGGTTGGCGGACAGCAACAATTCCGCGCGCAAGGTAGCTATAACGACGGCAGCGTGCAAGACTTAACCAACACCGTGCAATGGAGCTCCTCCGATTCCAGCAAGGCTTCCGCCGCGCCGGGTGGAGTGGTAACTGCGGTTTCCACCGGATTGCTGACCATCAACGCGACTTCGGCTGGCGTGACCGGTTCGACTGCCATGAATATCGTGAGCAGCTTCTACACTAACTTCACCGGTCCTTATGCTTTCACTCTGACCTCCAGCAGCGGGCAGGGCGCAGCATTCTTTGTCGGCAGCATCACGGCTGACGCGCAGGGCAATATCACCGGCGTCGAAGACGCAAACACTTCTTCGGGTGTGCAGCAAAGTGTTGCTGTGACCGGCTACTCGTTCATCTATCCCGATGGACGCGGCGTTCTTGTCTTCAATCGCAACGCCTGCCATCCCAACGGGATTACCTTGCGATTCCTGCTGACTTCTGGCGGAAACAAAGGCAGCCTCATCCAGTTCGATGGACAAGGTAGCGCCAAAGGAACGCTGGAAATGCAGAGTCCGTCCGCGTTTAACGCTGCGGCGCTAAACGGCACCTACGTTTTCCGCGCGAGCGGAGTCGACTCTAGTGTCCAGCCCTTCGGCGTGGTTGGTGAGTTCGCGGCCGATGGCGCGGGCAACGTCTCCAGCGGCACCGAGGACCTCAACGATGCAGGCAACGTTTCGTTACAGGTTGCTCTCAGCGCCTCAACCTACAGCGTGAACGCCAATGGCCGGGGCACACTGCAATTGGCCAGCGCATCCGGCAGTTCCAACTACGCTGCATACGTGATCGATTCCACCAAGCTCTACCTCATTGAAACCGATGCAATGCCGGCCAACGCAGTGGTTGGCTCGGCAGAGTTGCAGACCGCACAACTTTACGACGCATCCTCACTGAACGGCTACTATGGATTCCAACTGGATCAGCCCCTGCAAGTGAACGCGGGCGCTCTCAACTACTTTAACTTTGAACAACTCGGACGATTTGACCTGGACGGCGCCGGCAACATGGGCGGCGTTCGCGATGGTGAAAGCATGGCTGGCTTGTACAACGTCAGCAACAACGGCGTAAATGGCCGCGGCATGCTGAGCACGCAGGGTACACTGCCCGGACAGAGCAACACTGATTTCCGTCTGTACCTCTTCTATGTTGTTTCGCCGTCGAAGGTCTACATGCTGCAGTGCTACAGCTTGCCCACCGCCAGCGCCCTGACGCCCGCGATCGGAGAAGCTGTCCTGCAGACCGGAACCCCTTACAGCACCGCCACCTTAACTGGAATCTATGGCGTGAGCGCATTCGATATGACTGCGCAAACTGAATCGCTCATGTGGTTGAGCATGAGTGGCGGCGGAAGTATTCAGGGCATCGCGGATGTGGGCGGCTTCGGAACCGCTGTCAGCACAGTGATCGGAAATCCGCAGTTCCTCTCTGCTCCGGATTCCACCGGATTCACCAGTATGCAATTGACCACCTCGGCGGGCACCCAGCAATATGCCTTCTACATGGTGTCAGGCGCCAAAGCATATCTGGGAACCTTGAATCCGCCTACGTACGGAAGCCTCGACGAACAATAGAACTCATCGATCAATCTGAGTGCCCCATCCTTTCCGCTGCTGTTTGCGGGAGGATGGGTCTCGTTTTTCAAATATGGGGACAGACGGGTCGTACCCCGGTTTTCATGGGCGTGCCGGGTGCTGCATCCTTCCCGCGCTGTGTGTGAGAACGAGAATCTTTTACGGTTCAAGAAAGCCGTTCGAGACATTGCTTTCACGCGGTACGCAGCCAATCGGTGGTAAGCTTTGCAGGTTCGCAGGCTTCTGCCATGTCCCGAGACTATTCAAAATCTCTTGTGCTCTTCTGCGCTTTGCTGACACTTAGCGTGAATGCAGCAGCGCAGTTCGAAACGCGAGCCTCGTCACGGGTATCCATTGGTCCCTTCAACGTTGCGACTGCGGACTTTAACCGCGATGGCAAATTGGACATAGCAGTCTCGGGTGACGACTTGCAGCTTTTGTTTGGAAAAGGGGACGGCACATTCCAACCACCCGTCATCCCCGCGCCTGGGCTCATACCGAACTGGGTGACAACTGCGGATTTTAATCATGATGGCAACTTGGACCTGGCAGTAGCAGACTTCTCAGGTTACTTCCCGGGTGTGAGCATTCTCTTAGGCAACGGCGATGGGACGTTCCAAGCGCCCGTGAACTACAGCACACCGAATGCTGCCTCCTTTATAGCGGTCGGCGATTTTAAAGGCGACCATAATCTGGATCTGGTCGTGCTTGACTCGCATGAAGTCAGCGTGCTGCTTGGCAATGGCGGCGGCAGCCCACAGAAGGCTTCCCTCACCGGTTTCGGGCTTGGCACGTAACTTTCGCCTTCCCCTGGCATGCACAATAGCCTTCCGCGTTCTGTACGGAGACTCGGGATTAGATCCCCAGTCTTGACCCGTCCTTATGCCGCTGTTAACTTCAGTCCATCCGTGAATCTTCAGGGGAAACAGGTCTGAGCCGGGCAGGGAAGCCGCGACATTCACATGATCTTCCAGCGCCCGATCGCGGCCGCCGCGATTTCCTGATCGGTTGTTGCCAGACGGCCGGCGCGCTCCTGCTGCCTTCAGCGCTACGAGATTTTTCCTACTCTCTTGATCAGGGCGGAGTCGTTCTCGGCCCGGAATTTCATCTCCGTCCTCACTATCGTTCTCGCACTCCGCTTGAGCCGATGCTCCTCAAGGCGCAGCCCGGCTCCGACGAATTCGTCAACGAAAAATACGCTGCCCAGATCAACGCAGTCTTGCGTTCCTGGAGTGCTGGATTATTACAAGATCCGCCGGACCTTGTGCCCATGGCGGCTACCCTCGCCTCGAATTTTTCCGGAGCCTCTTTACGTCCTGCAGACTCGAAGTTGCTGCGCTCTGGCCTGATCGAAGTTCACAAAAATGACTTCAAAGCCGATGAGCTTCTCCAGCCCGACGCATTTCTGAACGACTTTCGAGCCGCGCTCAATGGTTTTACTGAACTCTTTACCGCTGAATTCCAGATCACCCAAATTCATTTCACCACCGATAAAATTCTCCGCACTCGCGTACGTTACGAACTCGTTGGCTCGGGAAAGAACACTTATCGCGAGCAGCGTGTCGGCAACTGGGATCTCGAATGGGAACAACATGCCGCCAATCAATTTCGCCTTCGCACTTGGCGACCCATTGAAGAGACCCAGAGCCGCTCTTCCTCCCCCATTTATGCCGACATCAGCGAAGCAGTGTTAGGAGCAAATCCCTCCTACTCGGCCCAACTGCTTCATGGCTCTGATTACTGGCGTACCGTACTCGACGGCGCAAGCGGCATCGACATCTACGGCCATAACGGAGTTTCGCTCGGGGACATCGACAATGACGGTTACGACGATCTTTACGTCTGTCAGCCCGCCGGTCTGCCGAACCGCCTCTATAGAAATCGCGGCGACGGAACTTACGAGGACGTCACCGACTCTGCCGGAGTCGGCGTGCTCGAAAACACCGCCTGCGCCCTGTTCGCTGACATCGACAACGATGGGCGGCAGGATTTGCTCGTCGTCCGCACCAGCGGGCCCATTCTTTTTGTTAACCAAGGCAACGGCAAATTTCGCCAGAAGAAAGACGCGTTCCAGTTCGCCACCCCGCCTCAGGGAACCTTCACCGGTGCCGCTATCGCCGATTATGACCGCGACGGTTGGCTCGATATCTATTTTTGCCTCTACATCTATTACCAGGGCACAGACCAATACAAATATCCTCTGCCCTACTACGCCGCCGAGAATGGCCCGCCCAATTTCCTCATGCGCAATAACCGCGACGGTACTTTTCGCGACGTCACAGCCGAATCTGGCATGAACCAGAACAACACTCGCTACAGTTTTTGCTGCGCATGGAATGATTACAACCACGACGGCTGGCCTGATCTCTACGTCGTCAACGATTTCGGCCGCAAAAATCTATACCGCAACAATGGCAACGGCTCCTTTACCGACGTCGCCGCGGAAACAGGCGTCGAGGATGTCGGCGCCGGCATGAGTGTCTGCTGGTTCGACTACAACAATGACGGCGCCCAAGACCTCTACGTAGCCGATATGTGGACCGCCGCTGGAGAGCGCATTTCCACCGATCCTCTCTTTCAAGAGACCGCCTCTCCCGAAGTTCGTGCTCTCTACCACAAGCACGCCATGGGCAACTCTCTGTTCCGCGCGGACCGCACATTTCAGGATGTGACCCAATCCGCCGGTGTGGGTTTAGGCCGATGGTCCTGGTCCAGCGACAGTTGGGATTTTGACCACGATGGCTTTCCCGACCTTTACGTCAGTAACGGGATGGTCTCTGGTCTTTCTCAAGACGATCTGAACAGCTTTTTCTGGCGGCAAGTTGTCGCCAATTCGCCCGCCGAACCGCACCCTGCCCACGATTACGATCAGGCTTGGACTGTCATCAATGAATTGCTTCGCGCCGATGGCACATGGAGTGGCTACGAGCGCAATGTGTTCTACGCGAATAATCATGACGGAACTTTCTCGGATATCTCTGGCGCCGTGGGCCTCGATTTTCTTCAGGATGGCCGATCCTTCGCTCTCGCCGATATCGATCACGACGGTCGCCTCGAAATCATTCTGAAGAATCGAAACGCGCCCCAAGTTCGGGTCTTGAAGAACGTCGCCGACAATCTCCCGCCTTCGATCGCGTTCCGTCTGCAAGGTGACAAGAGCAACCGCGACGCGATCGGCGCGATTGTGAAGTTGAAGACGGACGCGGCAACCCAAGTTCGTTCGCTGCAAGCTGGCTCCGGATTCCTCTCGCAGCACAGCAAAGAGATTTTCTTCGGACTGGGCAACGCCCAGGGCGCAATCCAAGCTACCATTCGCTGGCCGAGTGGATTAGAGCAGCAATTGCACGATCTTCCGCCGAACCACCGCGTCTGGGTGGAAGAAGGTTCCGAGAAATTTCGCGCCGAACCGTTCGCGTCGCCATCCACAGGCAGGGAAGCGCGCGCTACAAGAACGGCGAAAACAGCGAACCCTCACCAACCCGAGCCCCTTCCCATAACGGCGGAAACCTGGCTTCTCGCCCCAATCGCTGCTCCAGATTTTTTGCTCCCGGACCTGGCAGGAAAGAAGTGGCAGCTCTCATCTCTGCACAGCAAATCGCTGCTACTGAGCTTCTGGAGCGCTGAAGCGCCATCATTCGAAAAGGACCTGCAGGCCCTCCAGCAGATTCGCAATCCGAACATCCAGATCCTTGCCATCAACATCGACACGCCCGCAGAAGTTGCGCGCCTGCAAGCAATTGCCAAGAAGCAGAACTTATCCTTCCCCATTCTTTGCGGCTCCGAAGATGTCTGCGCGATCTACAACATTCTCTTCCGCTACCTATTCGATCGCCATCGCGACCTCGTCATTCCGACCTCGTTCTTAATCGATGCGTCCGGCGAAATCGTCAAGCTGTACCAAGGAACGCTGGACCCCGAGCATCTCGCGCATGACCCGCAGAATCTTCCACGTACAGCTAACGACCGGATCGCCAAGGCCCTGCCTTTTCCCGGCGTAAGTGAAGATGCCGAGTTCCAGCGAAATTACCTCTCATATGGATCCATTTACTACCAGCGCGGCTACTACGATCAAGCCGGAGCATCCTTTCAGCGAGCCTTGCGCGACGATCCTTCCAGCGCCGAGGCTCAGTATGGTCTCGGCAGCGTTTACCTCGAGCGGCAGAAAAATTCAGAAGCCCGCGACTGCTTCCAACGTGCCGTGGAATCGCACGCCAGTTACCCCGATACTCTCCCGAACGCATGGAACAATCTCGGCCTCCTCGCAACGCGCGAAGGGCGAACCGCCGAAGCTGTCCCATATTTCCGTGAGGCGCTGCGGCTCAGCCCCGATCATCTCGTCTCTCTTGAGAACCTGGGCAACGCCTACCGTCAGCTCAAAGACTGGGACGAGGCACGAGCCACTCTGGAGCGCGCCGTTGCTGTCGGCCCGCAAGAACCCGAAGCCAACTACAGCCTCGCCATGGTTTACGCCCAGCTCAACGACACGGATCGTGCTTACGATTATCTGCAGCGCGCCCTGAAGCTGCGTCCCGATTATCCCGAAGCGTTGAATAATCTCGGCGTGCTCTACCTTCGCACCGAGCGCCGTGATCAGGCAGTCGCGAGCTTTGAGGAGTGCATCCGTGTCGCTCCCGCGTTCGATCAGTCCTATCTGAATCTCGCTCGCGTCTATGTGCTCGAGAATGCGCCGGACAAAGCCCGATCCGTGCTCGAGCGACTTCTGCACCAACATCCCGATCACCCCCAAGCCAAGCAAATGCTCGCTGCTCTTGGGCAGTGACCTTTTCCGTGACACGCTTCTGGCCCGCGCGGAATACAATGCTGCCCGAGGCATCATGCTTAAATCACGGCGCCAATTTCTTAGTGCAACCACGCTCAGCGTTTTAGCTGCCGCGGCTGAACATTTCGCAAGAGCTCAAGATTCCTCCGAGTTGCCGCCCGGAGCTCCCTCGGCATTCGGAACCGGGCCCGCTATCGGACCCGAGGTTTCCACCGCGACTTTCTCCGAAGCCGAGAAGCTCGTCCAAATACAGCTTTCTCAACCCCATCGTCAAATGGCTGCGGACAGCTGGCGCAAAACCATGGCTTCGCTGTACGAGCGCCGTACTGGACCTCGAAAGGTCGAGTTGGAGACGACACTCGCCCCAGCCACGCAGTGGAATCCCATGCTTCCGGGTATCGCGCCCGCTCCTCGGCGCGACGAATTTGTTCGCAGCAACGTCGATCCTGGTCCCTTGCCGTCCGACGATGCCCAGATCGCCTTTTCGCCGGTCACGAAACTTTCCCGCTGGATCGAGCTGCGCAAGCTCACCTCCGAACGCCTTACCTCGATTTATCTGAAGCGCATCGAGCAATATGATCCCAAGCTGCGCTGCATCATTACTCTCACCCGCGATCATGCTCTGAAGCAAGCCCGACAAGCTGACCAGGAAATCGCATCCGGCAAATACCGCTGCCCGCTTCACGGAATTCCTTTTGGCGTGAAAGATCTTCTGGACACGGCCGGCATTCCCACCACTTACGGTGCGGAGCCATTCCGCAATCGCGTGCCCTCAGAAGACTCGGCTGTCGTGAAGCGCCTGTACAGTGCTGGCGCCGTTCTCATCGCCAAACTCAGTCTGGGTGCGCTCGCTCTGAATGACGTTTGGTTTGGTGGGCAAACTATGAACCCATGGCTGCCAGAAGAAGGTGCTTCGGGATCCAGTGCCGGTCCGGGAGCCGCGACGGCAGCAGGATTGGTTGCATTTTCCATCGGAAGTGAAACCGGCGGCAGCATCGTCAGCCCATCGATGCGCTGCGGAGTTACCGGACTGCGCCCCACCTATGGACGCGTGCCCCGCACCGGAGCCATGACGCTCTGCTGGTCGCTCGACAAGCTTGGCCCCATGACTCGCAGCGTCGAAGACGCAATGCTCGTGCTGCATGAAATCAGCGGGCCCGATCCGGGCGATGTAGCCAGTGTGCCCAGCCATCTGGCCTTCAACTCTCGCGCCAGCGTCAAAGGTTTGCGCGTCGGTTACTTCCCGGCATGGATGAAAGACAAGTCCGCTACCGACGTCGACCGCGCTGCTTTGGATACCGTGAGCAAAGTCGGCATGACCCCAGTCGAGGTTTCCATTCCCGACTGGCCCTACGGCAATCTCAACTTGATTCTTTTCGCGGAAGGCGCAGCCGCGTTCGAAGACCTCACGCTCTCGGGTGAAATCGATCAGCTCAAAGTCCAAACGCCCGATGCGTGGCCGAATATTTTCCGCATGGCGCGTTTCCTCTCGGCCGTCGACATGGTGCAGGCCGACCGTTTTCGGCGCAAGGTCGCACAGCAAATAGCGCGCATTTTCTCGCAAGTCGACCTATTGTTTGTGCCCTCGTTGCGCGATGAAATGCTTACAATCACGAATCACACCGGCCATCCATCGCTCACCTTGCGCGCAGGATTCGTAGAAGTTTCGAAAGCCCGTAGCGACTGGGCGCCCGATCCCAGCCACCCGCTGCCGACATTTTCTACGCCTCGCCGGGTGCCGCATGGCATGACCCTCATCGGCCGCCTCTTTGATGAGGGCACGGTGGCCAATGCCGGCTTGGCCTTGGAGCAAGCCTTCGGAGTTTCCTCGGAAGTTCCACGTGGTTTCGGAGCTTAATTCCCATGCGCTTCTTGAAACACTGGCGTGCACTCACAACCGCCTCGATCCTCCTTTTTGTGCTGGCGCTTTGCTTCTCGCAATTCGCGTTCGCACAAGCGAATCCCGCGTCGGGCTCCGTTGCAATCACGCACGTCACCGTCATCAATCCGGGCACAGCATCGGTTCGGCCAGATCAAGCCGTAATAATCAGTGGCGACCACATTACTGCCGTTCGTAACGCCTCCGATTTCCATCCGCCGAAAGATTCCCAGGTCATCGATGCCACAGGAAAATACCTGATCCCCGGTCTCTGGCGATATGCATGTGCACTCCGCCTTCGGCCACTGGTTTCCCGGTGGACGCGACATCATTCTGCCGCTCTTCGTCGCGAACGGCGTCACCGGTGTTCGCGATATGGGCGGCGACACTTCCGTCCTGCTTCAATGGCGCAATGAACTAAAAGCCGGTCAGTTGGTTGGCCCGCAAATGATCATTTCCGGCCCCATGCTGGACGGATACTTACCTACCGGCAAGCTGCGGTTTCCCAGTTCTGTTCCCGTTACCTCGCCTGCCACCGCTGTGGCCGCTGTCGATTCACTGAAGTTTCAGGGAGTCGATTTCATCAAAGTCCAATCTGTTATTTCTCATGACTCCTACCTTGCCGCCGCCGCGGAGGCGCACAAAGTAGGCTTGCCAATCGTCGGCCATGTGCCGGATCAGGTGCGTATTCAGGAAGTCGTGCAAGCCGGCCAGAAAAGTATCGAGCACCTCATGGGCATCTTTGAGGGCTGCTCCAACCAGCAGGACAAATTCATCGCAGGCAAAGTCGATCTCAAGCTCTTGCTCGAAACCCAGGACCAGCACACCTGTGACTCAGTGATCAAACTCCTTGCCACCAGCCAAACTTGGCAGGTCCCGACCTTGGTCTGGCAACGCGGCGGAACCTTCCTCGATCAACTGGATTGGCAGCACCAGCCTCTGGATAAATACGTACCCGCGTATTGGCGCGATGTGTGGCATGAATTCGCCAATGTCATGTTGCCTGACCTTCTAAAAGATCCTTTAACCCGCCGTCAGGATTATTTTGCGCGCAATCTGCAGATTGTCGGCACGCTTCATCGCGCCGGAGTGCCATTCATGGCGGGCACTGATACGGCTCCCGGCATCTACGTCATCCCGGGATTCAGCTTGCATGATGAATTGGCGAATTTCGTGGAGGCCGGATTGACCCCGATGGAAGCGCTGCAGACCGCAACCAGCAATTCCGCAAAATTTCTGGAGTCAGAAGTGCAGTATGGTTCAATCGAACCGAATAAGATTGCCGACTTGGTTCTGCTGGACGCCAACCCGCTTGACAACATCGCCAACACGCGAAAAATCAGCTGTGTTGTTCTCCACGGCCGAGTCTTCGATCGCGCACAGTTGGATCAGCTTCTGGCCGGTGTGCAAGCCGCCGCCAAAGCGCAGAAGTAAGTTTCTGCGGCTGTATTAAATTCACCGTGCTGCTCCTTTTTTCTTGAGATCTTCCGCCATGCGCCGTTCCATCAACTTGAACACCTTCTGAATGTCCGCAAAACTGGTGGAAGGGTCATTGTTGTAGTCCATCAGGCGATGCTTATAGCTCTTGGCGTTGGGAGCAATGTCATCGATTACGAACCGTGCTTCTTGCATCGCCGCGCCGCGATGTTGAAAGCTTCCGGTCACGTCTTTTGTGGCTTGCTCAAGCGCACAGTAAAGGCTGAAGGTATTTGCCTCTGCCGGGCACTCCCGGGTATCCGCCCGATTCCATTTCGACGGATCCCTCAGAATCTGCCGAGCCCGCCGCACGATTTTCAGGTCCGCCTTGCTGACTGGAGGATGAGCATCCGGATCATCATTTGATCCAGCCTGAGCAGCTGCACTCACCGCAATAAAGATCATTAGCACCAGCAGAGTACCGCGCACAGCAGCCGCATTCGCTTCGCAAGCTCGCAACATGGTTCGACCGATTGGCACTTCGAAGGTAGCCCGGTAAACGCTAGCCTTTCCCTGCCGGAACGTAGACCTTCTTGGCGGTTACCACATCGATGTGAGGTACCTTGCTTTTCACTTTGAGCGATTCCAACCCAGGCTTTTTCGCCAGAAAGCTCACCAGGTACTGGTTGGCGAGCCGTTCCGAAACATCCCTTAAATAAGGGGCGAAGGAAATCGGAGCTGAAGACCTGTAGTAATACAACTTTCCCCCAGTGCCCTCGGCAATCTGGGCAAGATAGATCCTCCCAAGCACTGCGCCTGTCGGACCAACCGTGGCCAGCGTGTTCTGGGTTGGAGGGATGAATTGATGCTCGTCTTGGAGATGCAGGGGTTCACGGCCAGTTGCGATTGTGAAGACGACTATGCCGGCGCGCTGTGCCTTCTCGATCACCGCGTCGAGATAAGGATTCATCTTGTCGGAAACCGAGCCGCCAAACGTGGCATCTTCGCCGGTCGAAATCATTACAACTTCCCGGCGATCGTTGCTCGCCGGCCACTTATCGATGAGTTGGCTCAGCGCTGTGTATGGGCTCTGTCCATTTGCTAAGTTTGCGAGTGGCGTAATCACGGCTTGCGCCGCAAGAGTATGATCTGCGGTCAAATCCTGCGCGATTCTTGGTCCTTGCATATCCATGTACGCGACGCCGATCTTCGTGGTTGCCGGCTGCGTGAGAATGAAGTGACGGATGTCTTCGATTTGCGTGCCATTGCTAATCTCGCGGGCATTATCCATCATGATGAACAGCTCCAGCCCGGCTCGCTCGCCTTGCAGCGGCTGCAGATTGGTGATTTTGGCGCTCTCTCGCCCCTCGGTTACGATCAAATTCCCGCTATTTACTCCAGAAAGATCCGCTCCATGATGTCCTTGCAGAGTAAGCACGAGGCTCACCGGAACTTCCGTGGAAGCGGGGGCGGTTTGCGCGCCCGCCTGTATCCACGCAACCGTTAGCACAGCCAGTACGATCAACATTTGCAAGTTCGAGGCTTTCTTCATAATGCCTCCTCCCAGCACTAACCATTTTATTCCCACGCTCAACGCGACCGTCAGTGAAGGATCAACGCTATTGAAGCGTTTCACATTATTGACACGCTCCAACCCGCAGTCTAGAATCCCGCAGCCAATCAACACGCCTTCTGGGGGTGGCCATCCCCACCAAAGCACGGAGCCATTACGTCATCCTCCACACCGACAACCAGCACTAATCCGGCCCAAACAAAAGGCCATCTGCTCCGCATAGTCGGCGTAGGCTTCGGCATCGCTGTCAGCATCGGAGGCACTGTAGGCTCCGGCATCCTGCGTACGCCCGGGGAGATCGCTGCGCAATTGCGAAGCCCATGGTTGATCATCGCCGTTTGGATTGTGGGCGGCGTCTACGCATTATTCGCCACTATGTGCGTCACCGAACTCGCCACCATGCTTCCCAAGGAGGGCGGATGGTACGTCTATTCGCGCGAAGCTTTCGGCGAGTATGCCGGCTTTCTGGTCGGCTGCTCCGATTGGATCATGCAAACCGTCGCCGTTGCTTACCTCGCCGTGGCATTCGGTGAATTCGCGGCCGGATTTGAACCAAGTCTCGGCCCGCATGCGAAGCTGGTTTCAGTGGCGTGCGTGGCAGTCTTGACCCTTCTGAACTGGCTTGGTCTGCGCACTGGTAGCCGTGCGCAAGAGTTGACGAGCCTCATCAAAGCTCTCGCCCTGATGGCATTTGTCGCGGCCTGTTTCCTCATCTCTCCGCGTGGCAGCGCAGGCACGGGACCTATGTTTGCCATTCCCAAAGGCAGCATTCTCCTGGCGCTCGTCATCGCCTTGCAAGCTGTCATCGTCACCTACGACGGATGGTACTCCGCCATTTACTTCATGGAAGAGGATCAAGACCCTGCGAAGAATCTGCCGCGCTCCGCCATTGGCGGAATCGTCGCCTGTATCGCCATCTTCCTTCTGGTAAACGTCGCTTTGCTCCACGTTCTGCCCTTCACTCAATTAGCTGCCTCGCAAGTTCCAGCCGCGGATGCCGCCTTGAGAGTCTTCGGCAGCCACGGCAAGCAAATCATCCTCATTATTTCTTTGATCACCGTGGTCAGCACTATCAACGCTTTGCTTTTGATCGTCCCACGGATTCTCTTTGCCATTAGTCGTGACGGTTTACTTCCCAGGCAGATGTCCTCAGTGAATTCCGGCGGCACGCCGGCGGGAGCGCTTCTGGCGAGCGCCGTCATCGTTATCACCCTCATTCTCAGCGGCAGTTTTGAGACCCTCATCGCCATCGCTTCTTTTCTTTTTGTAGCGGTTTACATTTCAGGATTCGTCTCGCTGCTCAAGTTGAGAAAACAGCGCCCCGCGCTTCAGCGACCTTTTAAAGTCTGGGGTTATCCTTGGTCTATCTGGGGAGTGATTCTGGCGTCAGTCAGTTTCTTGATTGCCTCTGTGATTGGCGACGTCAAACACAGTTTGTTTACGCTGGTGTTGCTCGCGATCAGCTACCCGGTCTACTTCCTCGGAGTGAAGAAGGGAAGGGCAGCGCAGACTCTGGTCGAGCCGTCTCCCATCCTGATCGAACCCGAAGGCGACTAAATTGCCTCGAACAGAGAGTGAAATGCTGCTATTTGCCCTGCGGATATCCCCTAGGTAGGTTCGGTCCAACCAACTTGTCCCAAACCTTTGCCCAAAAATAGAAGTTTGCGATGAGCAATCCGGTATCGATCACAAACTTGGCACCATGAACAATCGCTGCTTGCATGATGCCAGTTTCTCGACATAACCCGGTTCGATCTGTGATGCCAGCCCTTCGGCGATGACTTTGGTAAGTGTGGCTGCGAATCTGCGCACGATAACACTGAGCCCCAATTATCCCGGACCCATCCTGTTACACCAGTAGTTCCGGTGAAGACCCCTCCTTTCACGCTAAGAGCCCTGCGGGTGTAGCTCAGGTGCGGAACGATCGTCGATGGCTGGGTAGGAAGGAGGTTGCTGCGCAAGCCCCAGCCTACTTCGTTCCTGGCTTTTTCGTGCGCTTTCGTGTCCTTCCTGGTTAATCAAGAGTGCTGACACAACGCGCTGCGCGCTTATTGCCGCGCGTCTCGTTTCACCAGTGCCGAATCCAGGAAGAACCCCAATCCCAACGTCAGCGGAATCACCCCAAACGCTCCCGCGATCCACGCTTCCGATTCCACCCGCGCAATCAGCGCGAACGTGATCATGTAACCCAACGCTGCGGCAATCAGCAGAATTCCCGACCTGCGCGACTGTGCCGCCGGAGAGATCTCCGGCGCCAGCCCCGCATCAGCGCCGCGCGCGATCGCTGCCAGCCGCTCTTCCGTCCGCAGCTTGCGAACTCTGTAGTACGTGTACATCCCTGCCATCGGAATCCCAAACAGCATGATCACTGCCACCAATCCAGTCATGTCGTCCATATATCGCCCCTTGTTTTGATCTGCCTTGCCATTCCTAGCTACGGAAACTGCCTGGCAAAAGTTCCGTTCGCCTGCCCGGAAGTGGTACCATCGCGCGTCATGGGGAATAAGCCCTTTTGCCTCATCGTCCTAATTGCTTGCCTCGCCCCCGTCTTCGCCCAGTCGCAAACCGCTCAGCCATCTTCCACTGTCCTTCGCGCCGCCCGCCTTCTCGATATCGAGAACGGCAAAATCCTCAGCCCCGGCGAAGTCCTCGTGCAGGGCGATCACATCGTTGAAGTCGGTAGTACCGTCAAACATCCCGCCGGAGCGCGAACTCTCGATCTAGGCGACACCACCTTGATGCCTGGTCTTATCGACGCCCACGTCCACCTTTTCCTTCATCCCGGTGCCGAAGACCTCCAGACCGTCGAGGAGTCCGTTCCGCAGCGCACCATCACCGCCGCGCTCGCCGCGCGCGATGACCTGATGGCGGGCTTCACCGCAGAGCGCGATATGGGCACCGAAGGCGCCGGCTCTGCCGATACCGCCGTTCGCAACGCCATCAATCAAGGCGACATTCCCGGTCCACGTCTGCGCATCAGCGGCAACGCCGTGGACATTCTCGGTGGCCACGAAGATGCCAATCGTTACAACCCCGCGCAACACGTACTCTCGAACGCCACCTATGCAAACAACTCGACCGAACTGATCGAAGTGATCCGCGAGCAACTTAAGGAAGGCGCCGATTTCATCAAGATCTACGAAACCGGTCCCGACTCCGTTCACGACGGCAAGCTTTCCACTCCGTATCAGTTCAGCGAGCCCGAACTCGCGGCCGCCGTGCACGAAACCGCGCGTGTCGGTAAACATGTCGCCGTCCATGCCACCGGAGAACCCGGAGAGCTCTACGCCGCGCAGGCCGGCGTCGCCTCTATCGATCACGCGGTCCAGCTCAGCGACGAAACCATGCGTCTCATGCGCGAGAAGCAAATTTTCGCCGTCCCCACATTCACCATCTTCGAATATTTCGCCGATCACGCCGCGTCACCTGCTGCCGCCACCCGCGAACATGCGATACTCGACCTGCACGCCGCCGAATTTAAGAAGCAGCTTGCCGCCGGCGTGCCCATGGCTTCCGGCTCCGATGTCGGCCCATTCCCGCATGGCACGCAAGCCCGCGAACTCGAACTCATGGTCAAATTCGGCATGACGCCACTCGCCGCGCTGCAAGCGGATCTCCTCAACGGCGCGAAACTCCTTGGCTGGCAAGACCAGATCGGCGTTTTGAAGTCCGGCTATTTCGCCGATATCATTGCTGTTCCCGGCGATCCGCTGAAAGACATCAGCGTCACAAAAAACGTTAAGTTCGTGATGAAAAACGGCGTCGTCTACAAGCAATAACTGTGTCAACCTTGTCTGCCCCACCCTTCGCGATTTTCGAAGGATGACAAGAATTGCATGGCGTGGGCAAGCCGCATAGCGGCGCAGAATAAAGCCAACGGCGTGAGCCGTGGGTTGGAAATAATCAACACCAATTCCAGCTTCGAAGGAGCGAAAGAACTTCTTCGCGGCAAGGAGGCATCATTTTGAAATTCCGCTCTTTCCTGTCCTCTCTCGCAATCCTTACCTTGATCACTTTCGCTTCCGCCCAATCCCCCGACCGCCTCGCCGGCTACACCGCTCAGGACTCAACCACCGAGCGCTCCTGGGAGAAAAAGTTGCAGGACGGCGTCGTCGCCGACAACCTCCGCCAAAACATGCAGCGTCTCAGCGCCCGCCCGCACCATGTCGGATCGCCCTACGATCAGGACAACTCCCAATGGCTCCTCTCGAAATTCAAGGAGTACGGGTTCGACGCTCATATCGAAACTTTCCAGGTGCTCTTTCCGACGCCGAAAGAGCGCGTCGTTGAATTACTCGAGCCCACAAAATTCCGCGCCAAGCTTCAAGAGCCGCCTGTCGCCGTCGATCCCACTTCCAGTCAAACCTCCGAGCAGTTGCCCACCTATAACGCCTACTCCGTCGACGGCGATGTGACCGCACCGCTCGTTTACGTGAATTACGGCAACCGCGAGGATTACGACGAGCTCGACCGCATGGGCATCTCGGTGAAAGGCGACATCGTAATTGCTCGCTACGGCGAGGGCTGGCGCGGCATCAAGCCCAAAGTTGCCGCCGAGCACGGCGCGATCGGCTGCATCATTTATTCCGATCCCCGCGATGACGGCTTCTTCTACGGCGACCAGTATCCTACCGGCGGCTGGCGTCCGCGCGAAGGTGTGCAGCGCGGCAGCGTCATGGACACAGATTATCCCGGCGACCCGCTGACTCCCGGAGTTGGCGCAACCGCCGACGCGAAGCGCCTCGCCATCAAAGACGCCAAAACCATCACCAAGATTCCTGTCCTTCCCATTTCCTGGGGTGATGCCGAGCCCCTGCTCTCAGCCTTGCAAGGCCAAGTTGTTCCCGAAAATTGGCGCGGCGGATTGCCCATCACCTATCACGTCGGTCCCGGCCCCGCCAAGGTGCACCTCAAAGTCGCTTCCAATTGGGACTTGAAGCCCGTCAACGACGTCATCGCCACCCTGCGCGGCTCCGAACTTCCCGACGAATGGGTGATTCGCGGCAATCACTATGACGCATGGGTCAACGGAGCCGACGATCCCATCTCCGGCATGGTCGCGGTCCTCGAAGAAGCTCGCATGCTCGGTGAACTCCACAAGCAAGGCTGGAACCCGAAACGCACCATCATCTACTGCGCCTGGGACGGCGAGGAGCCCGGCCTGCTCGGCTCAACCGAATGGGTTGAAACCCACAATGATGACCTGCAAAAACACGCGGTCGCTTACATCAATTCCGATAGCAACGGCCGCGGATTTTTCTACGCGGGAGGAACTCACGACCTTCAGCACTTTATCAACGATGTCGCGCGCGACATCCAGGATCCCGAGCGACACATATCCGTGCAGCAGCGCGTCCGCCTGCGGCGCATTGTTCGGGCTCCCAATGCTGAGGAGCGCGGCGAGATTCGCAAGAGCAACGACGTAAAAATAAACGCGCTTGGCGACGGTTCTGACTACACCGCATTTCAGGATCACACCGGAATTTCATCGCTCAACATCGGCTTCGGCGGGGAGAACGATGGCGACTCGTATCACTCCATCTACGACGATTTCTACTGGTACACGCATTTCATGGATACTGATTTCGTCTACGGTCGCGCCCTCGCGCAAACCGGAGGTACTGCCGTTCTCCGTCTCGCCAATGCCGACCTGCTTCCTTTTGAATACAACGGTCAGGCCGACACCATTGCCAAGTATGTAAAAGATCTCGAGAAGCTTCTCAAAGACAAGCAGGACGAGATTACCGAGCGCAATCTTGAATTGCAGGAAGGTGCTTTCACCGCGGCCGCCGATCCCCGTAAAACTTACGTCCCACCGCCGGTCAAAACAGTTCCGCCATTCATGAATTTCGCGCCGCTGAAGAATGGCATCGAATCGCTCAAGAAAAGCGCCGAACGTTATCAGGCTGCATTTTCGAAATGGCAAGCCAGCGGAACCGATCTGCCCGCTTCGACCGCAACTGCCCTTAACACCGACCTCATGCAGATTCCGCGAACTTTCCTCACTGATCGTGGATTGCCTGAGCGTCCGTGGTTCAAGAACCAGGTTTACGCCCCCGGCGCTTACACCGGATACGGTGCCAAACCCATTGCTGCCGTTCGCGAATACATGGATCAGGAAAAGTGGAAAGAAGCCGACGGGCAAATTCCCATGGTCGGCCAAGTGCTTGAGAACGTCGCTGCCGCTATTAACAAAGCCGCCGACGACCTCGAAAAAGCCGAAGGCCGTTAACAAACGGTGTGGCGCGGGCGCCCTCGCCCGCGCTTTTCTCTTTATCACCCCGCGCCACTTTGCGCGACATTCGTTGCGCCGAATCGAGGGACCCTGCTGTTCTCTGCCGCGGAGCGGCGACGTAGTTTGGCCAAGGGCCCTAAGCCCTGGGGTAGCTAGCAAACTTGACAACCCCCATCGGGCGCAACAGCCCGCAATCTTCGCGGAAACCGCCCACTCTTGACCCTTGTCGAAGCTTAGGAGCCAAGCTATTGCAACTTTCTTCACATTGACAAGCTCGTACCTTCAGGCGAGACTTCCACAACCCGAGCGGTTGCAGGAGTTGTCATGCTGAGTCGATTCGCTCCAATTCTGTTCTTCCCCTATTTACTGATTACCATGGCTGTGGCGCAGGGAACCTACACGCAGATCGACGTGCCTGGAGCGTCAGTCACCGAGGCTACCGGCATTAACAAAGCCGGAGAGATTGTCGGTACCTACGTCGATGTGGCTGGAGGGCACGGGTTCCTCCTCCGCAACGGGTCGTTTACCACGATCGACTATCCGGGTGTTCAATACTCCTATGCCGAACGCATCAACGATCAGGATCAAATCATCGGGCTAGCCGAACCCCTCGGTTATTTGTATGACCTTCAAACCCAGGTTTTCACTCCAATCTCTTGTCCTGGCGCTACGTTCACCTACCCCTGGGGATCAATAACTCGGGATCGATCGCCGGATACTTCATGGATTCGGCCTTTAACACGGTTGGCTTCGAGATGACCAACTCACCCTCCTCTTGCACGACGATCAAGCCCCCCGCAGCCACCAGCGCATCACCACAAGGGATCAGCGATCGCGGCGCCATTGTCGGTTCCACTTATGTTCGTTGGAAGGCCGCAAATTTCAACTTCTTATTCGCGAATTCGAAATACGGTGTGATTAGTCTTCCGAACGCCCCTGGCGCTCAGGTCTTTGGTATCAATCCGCAGGGAACTGCCGTCGTTGGCACCTACGATGCTCTTTCCGGACTGACCGGATTCATCTATCAGAACAGAGTCCTGCAGTCGCTTTCATTTCCGGGTTCCATCACGACGGAAGTCTATGGCATGAACGCGCTTGGACAGGTAGTGGGATACTTCCTCGACAGCAGTCTCCAGACTCACGGTTTTCTCTGGACCCCGTGGTAGACAACTAAACCTTGCCGCCTTCCCAATGTCCAGCTGCCCCACCTTTCGCGCTTTTCGAAGGGTGGGAATAAAAAAGTTGTCATCCTGAGAAGTGGAATCGGTCGCTTGCGACCGATTCGCGCCGAAGGATCTATGCATTCCCGGCGGTGACACTGCAAGAAAACTCACACGCATTCAACGCGCGCCTACTCCTCATCCTCGCCTCCGCTATCCCCCTCCGGCTTCGCATCCGCCCGCACTTCCGGCAGCCCCGCGCCCCGCAACAGATTATTCAACGTCGGCAGATCGCTATTCTTAAATGCATCCCACTGCTTCATTACGTTTTCGGAGTCTTGTTCGGCAACTTTTGTCGCATCTACCTCCGCCAGGGTCGGTGTTGCATCTGCCCGCGACACGTCCGCATATAGTGTGCTCGCCTCTCCATTCACCCGGTTCAAGGTCAATTGCGGCGCCCCGCCCGGCTTCTGATCCGCACCTTGCGTCAGCGCCTTGAGTTTTTTCTTGAACGTCTCCACCGCGTCAGCCGCAGCCCCGCTCGGCTTCAGCTTATCCACCTGTTCACGAATCGATTTTGCCTGAATCACCGACTCTGAGCTGCTGCTCACCATCGACGCCAGCCGCGTTTCCACGCTGAACATCTGTTGCAATCCCGCAGCCGGCGTTTTCACCCGCGGGTCCATCTTCACCACCAGCGGCGCCGTGAGAGTCCGCCCATTCGCCGTCAACCGCACGGTGTAATTGCCCGGTAACGCGTGCGGACCCAGAGGTTCCCGCGGTGTGTCGTGTGGCACCGCCGAGATCGGATATCCGTGCCGCGTCGAAGTCGGCGCGGCATAATGCAAATCCCAAACCCAGCGGTGCATTCCGGCTGTGGTCTGAAGAGTCTTGGGCATTCTTACCCAGTACACCGGAATCAACTGTTTCTGAAGCTCTTCCTGCGTCATCTCCGGTGTGTCCGTGCTCGAATACCGCCGCACCACCTTCCCTGGGCCATCGAGAATCTCGACTGTTACCGGCGCGCTCGTTTCTTTCGACAGGTAATAATCGATGACAGCTCCGTCCGGTGGATTCTCTGCGGTCGGCTCATCTGGCGGAATCGGTGTGTCGGACCACGTGCTTCGCCGCACCCGGTACGCCATCGCCGGCTTAAACAGCACTGCATCAGAGCTCGCCGTCGCCTGTTCAATCTGCCGTAATGGTGTGATGTCGTCCAGAATCCAGAACGCTCGCCCATGTGTTCCCACAATCAGATCGTCCTGATGAATCCACAAATCGCGCATCGAGGTGTGCGGCAGATTCAATTGCAGCGACTGCCAGTGATCTCCATCATCAAACGATACCCACACCGCATTCTCCGTTCCTGCAAACAGAAGCCCTTTCCGAACCGGATCTTCCCGCACCGTATCTGCAGGCCCGTCTGGGAGCCCGTGCACAATCAACTGCCAGCTTTTGCCGCCATCATGGGTGCGGTAAATATACGGATGCTGATCATCAATGCGGAATCGGCTCACCGACGCATAGGCCGACTGATCATCGAAGTGCGACGCTTCAATCTGCGTGATTTTGCTCCACGGCGTCAGCTCTGGAGGCGTGATATCGCTCCAATGTTTGCCGCCGTCGCGCGTGATCCAGATCAGCCCATCATCGGTTCCAGCCCAAATCGTGTTAATGCTTTTGAACGAGGGTGCGAGGGAATAAATCACGCCTCGCTGTTTCGCCGCATCCGGATTCTTCGACAACATCGTTCCAATGCTCGGTGGAACTCCCGGATCTTGCCGAGTCAGATCTTTGCTGATTTCCTGCCACGTGTTTCCCCCATCCGTCGTTTTGAAAAGAACGTTCGTCGCGTAGTACATCGTGTGCGGATCAAGAGGTGCGAAAACGACTGGCTCGGTTCGATCAGCCCGGTACTTCCCGCTCCGCACCGGGATCGGCGTAATGTTCTGCACTTGCCCCGTCGACCAGTGAAACTTCGACACTTCAGTTCGCCCGCCGCCATAAATCACATCGGGATCGAGCGGGTCCGGCGCGGCATAGCCGTACTCGATTACCCCCACCGGATGCCAATTCTGATTCGTTATCTCGCCATCGTTCCCGCGGCTGGAAACGCAAACGGAACCGCTTTCCTGCTGCCCGCTGCAAACCTTATAGGGAAATTCATTCGTGACCGCGACGTGATAAAGCTGCGCCGTCGGTTGATTGAACCATGAACTCCACGTCTGCCCGCCGTTCTCCGTTACGATCGCGCCCTGGTCGCTTACCAGCAGGATGATGTCCGGAATATTCGGATTGATCCACAGATTCTGATAATCGTCGCCGCCCGGTGCCCCACGAATCCCGGTCCAGGTTTTCCCGCCATCGGTGGATCGCATCGTCACGATACTCGCGCTGTAAACCACGTCGGGATTCTTCGGATCGACCTTCGGAACCGCGAGATCGCCGCCGCCGATTCGCATCGCCGGACGCGAATCGCTTGTGGCAACATGCCAGTTTTCCCCGCCATCATCCGAGCGATACACGCCGAGGCCTGCCCCGGAGTCATAGTCCCCCTTTTCCGTGGTAGCGACCGTTGCATACAGCCGTGTTGGTTCGCTCGCGGCAATCGCCACGTTGATTTGCACCAGATTCTTTGGCAGCCCATTTGTCAGTTGCTTCCACGTATTTCCGCCATCGCTCGATTTGAACAGCCCGCCGCCGGTTCCCGAGAAATTGTTGTTGTCCTCCCATGGACCTTCTCTCGCCTCCCACATTGCGGCATACAACACGTCCGGATTGGAAGGATCCATCTCGATGTCCGACCCGCCGGTGTTTTCATCTTTGTAGAGGATCTTTTTCCAGTGCACCCCCCCATCCGTCGAGCGAAAAATACCGCGCTCCTCACTGGCTCCATAGGGATGTCCGAGTACCGCCGCAAACAGTCGGTTGGGATCATGCGGATCAACCGCCAGTGCAGGGATCTGTTGCCCATTCTGCAATCCAAGATGCGTCCAGGTTTTTCCCGCGTCGGTGGATTTATAAATTCCATTGCCAATCGCCAGGTCCGGCCGGTGCAAACCCTCGCCACAAGCCGCATAAACTACATTCGGATCGGATGGCGCCACGGCTATCGCGCCAATCGATTGCGTCGCCTGTGAATCGAAGATTGGATTCCATGTCCGCCCAAAATCATCCGACTTCCACACCCCGCCATTAGCCTGTCCAATATAGAAAACATTCGGCTGGCTGGAAACGCCCGCAGCCGCGCGAGTTCTTCCGCCACGGAACGGCCCAATCAGCCGCCAATGAAGTTCCTGATATGTTGATTGCGGATATTGCTGAGCTACGCTGATATATCCAAAGGCAAAAAGAAGACAGATTAAAACCAGAAACATCGTAAGGCGATGGGCACGGACCAAGGGAGTTCCTCCGGTCGAAAAGCATAAACGAATTTCACCGGAAAAACGAATTTGCCATGCGGGTGCCCCCGGTCTCGCCGCTTTTTCGACATGGGAGATTCGTCTATTCTCTGCGTCCCCTGCGTTCTTAGATTTCCTGGTAGTTCGACACGAATCGCGCCACCCTTAGCACCCTTCGGCTATTCCATCCCCCGCCCGTGCCATTTACGTTTTTCGGGTAAGGAACTATCTTCCTGATTGAGCAGTTCTGGGGGAGGGCTGTTCAGGCGTCCTGTGACCTTTTAGGTCTAGGGCGCTTTTAATTTTTGCCGCAATTACGGAACCACCACCGCCGCGCCATCGATGGCATCATTCTTCACCGCCATTAAGGCCTCGTTCGCTTGCTCCAGCCGAAACGTCGTGATCTTGGGTCGCAGCCTGATCTTCGCCGCCAAATCCAGGAAATCCCGGGCATCTTCCCGGGTCATGTTGGTCACGCTGCGAATCTGGCGCTCCCCCCAAAGCAGCTTGTCATAATCGAACTGTGGCATGCGATCCAGATGTATCGCATTCACCGCGACCACCCCGCCTTTTCGCAAACTGCCGAGCGCCGCAACTACCACATCGCCGCTCGGCGCAAATGTAATCGCCCGATCCAATGCGACCGGCGGCTTTTCCTGCTCACTCCCCACCCATTCAGCTCCCAGCGAAGCAGCCAATTTCTGGTGAGATTCTCCACGCGTTGAAACATACGTCTTGCACTTCCAAAATTTCAGCACCTCGATGGCAAGATGCGCCGACGCGCCAAATCCGAACAACCCCACCCGCTCACCTCCCTGTACTTCCGCCACCCGCAAGCTGCGAAATCCGATGATGCCGGCGCACAGAAGCGGTGCCGCATGCAGGTCATCGAGTGCTTCTGGTAATGGGTAAACGAAATCCGCACGGGCCGTAGCGCACTCGGCATACCCACCGTCTACGCCGTACCCGGTGAATAGGGGCGCATCGCATAAATTTTCGAGCCCTTGCTGGCAGTACCAGCAGGTTCCGTCCGTTCCGCCCAGCCAGGAAACGCCCACTCGCGTTCCTGTGGGCAGGTCAGGCCTTCCACCCTCAATGATTTCTCCAACAATCTGGTGTCCGGGAATCAATGCAGCACTGCGGAGTGGTAATTCGCCTTCAACAATATGCAGATCCGTCCGGCATACTCCGCAAGCTTTTACTCGCAGTACCAGATGCCCCGGCCTGTTTGCCGGCCCCGGCCTGTCCTCGATCTGCAAAGGCCGCGTCGCAATCGGTCCCGGCGATGTCAAAACAGCCGCTCTCATCAATCCTGTCTTTCGATCTTGGCTGCCTCACCCTTCGCGGTTTTCGAAGCTTGGCAGCTGCGGGTCTCCCGGGTCTCGCTGGGTGTCCCAGGTCTCGCCGCTGTTGCGACACCTGGGGAATCTAATGACCCGCGCTCACCCCGCGCTTTCCTACGGTCCTTTTCAGCAACAACGCAATCGGAATACACCCGAAACAAACCAGCGCCATATAACGGAAATCATCCACATACGACCACAATCGCGCCTGGGCATTCAAGGTCGAATTGATCAGAAACATCGCTTGATCGGCCGCGTTTGCCGTCGAAGTTCCTTGCGCATGCAGAAATCTTTGGAGTCCGTTCAGCCGGCTAAGAAAATTCGGATTCCCCGGCGTAATCCATCGCACCATTTCGTTTCGATGCAATTGCTCATGCCGCGCCACGATGGTATTCACGATCGAAATTCCAATGCTCCCGCCAATATTGCGCAGCAGGTTGTATAAGCCGCTGGCATTTCCGATCTCCTCATTGCGCAACCCGGCCATGGTGGTCGTCGAAAGCGGCACAAATACGCATCCCGACCCGAATCCGCTGATTATGATCGCCCACAGGAAACTCCATTGTGAAACTCCCAGGTTCGCTTCTCCAAACCACAAGCTGCTGATCGCGAACAGCAGAAAGCCGGTGACGATCAACCACCGGTTGTCGATTTTCGCCGTGAGAATGCCAATGATCGGCATGGCGAGAATCGCTCCAATCCCTCGAGGACTCACCGCCCATCCTGCCGCCAAAGCCGTGTACCCTAGCAACTCCTGATAGAAAAGAGGCAGCAAGGTGACCAACCCATAAATCGCCGCCCCAAACAATCCGATCAGCACACAGCCCAGCGTAAAATTGCGGTTCTTGAAAACGCGCAGGTTCACCAGCGGCTTATCATGCCGGAATTGGCGAATGAGGAACGCCACCAGCGCGATAAGCAGCAGCAAACTGGTCCAGCGGATCCACGCAGCTCCGAACCAGTCGTCCTCCTGACCCTTGTCCAGGATGATCTGCAAACTTCCCAACCAGACTGCCAGCAGTCCGAGCCCGATTCCGTCAATCTTTCCCGGTTCCGCATTCTTGATATACGGCGGATCCTCCACATAGCGGAGAATCATGAAAATCGCGAATATCCCAATCGGAATATTGATGTAGAACGCCCACCGCCACGAATACGTGTCGGTAAGCCATCCACCCAAGGTCGGACCCAGAACCGGCGCGACCACCACTCCGAGCGCAAACACCGCCATCGCCAGCCCGCGTTTATCCGCCGGAAAACTCTCCAGCAGAATTGACTGCGAGAGTGGCTGCAGCGCTCCACCACCCGCTCCTTGGGCCGCCCGCGCAATCAGAATGACTGCCAAGCTCGGTGCCGCCCCGCACATAAAGGAAGACACCGTGAAAATCACGATGCACGCAATCAGAAATCTCTTCCGTCCAAACCTCAGCGAAAACCACGTACTCGCCGGCAACACCACCGCATTCGCAACCAGGTAGCTGGTGAGCACCCACGTTGCTTCATCGTTTGTCGCCGACAGGCTGCCCGCAATGTACGGCAACGCAACCGCCGCGATCGAGGTGTCGAGCACCTCCATGAACGTCGCCAGCATCACCGAAACCGCAATCAGCCACGGATTCGCTGCCGGCGTTGTGTGTTCGTTAGCCATTTCTTGACTAAGGGGAATGCAGGTTCCCCTCACAGATGCAAGAACTTACCTCAAGGTTTCAGCGCCTGCGCTTGACACCACCGCCCATTCCGATCAGAATTCGGCTTCCATCAAACCTTATGCGCCTCTGCTTACTCTCGCTCGTGCTGCTTCTCGTTTACCGCTCCGCCGCGGCTCAAGACCGCTCCAATGCGCGCTCCATGGTCATTACTCGCAACGGCATCGTCGCCACCAGCCATGTACAGGCTTCTGTTGCCGGAGCGCAAATTCTCGCGCGTGGTGGCTCCGCGATCGACGCCGCCATCGCCGCCAACGCCGTTCTCGGAGTTACTGAGCCGATGATGAACGGCATGGGCGGCGACCTCTTCGCCATTTACTGGGAGCCCAAAACCGGCAAGCTCTACGGCCTGAATTCCAGCGGATGGGCACCCCAGAATCTCACACTCGAGCGTTTCAAGAAATCTGGCGCAACCTCCATCCCGCTCTCCGGCATCGACGCCGTCACAGTCCCCGGCGCGGTCGCCGGATGGTCGGCCCTCCACCAACGCTTCGGACGTCTTCCCTGGAAAGATCTCTTTCAATCCGCCATCTTCTACGCCGATCATGGTTATCCCGTCCCTGAAATGATTCACGGTTATTGGCAAGCCGCCGCTGACTGGGTCGCCACCGATCCCGAAAGCCGCCGCGTCTTTCTCCCCGATGGCAAGCCGCCCGCTCTCGGCCAGGTCTTCCGCAATCCCGACGTCGCCAAAGCCCTGCAACTCGTCGCGACCGACGGTCCCCACGCCTTCTATAAAGGCGAAATTGCCAAAGCCATTCTCGCGACCTCGCAGTCGCTCAATGGCACGATGACCGCCTCCGATCTCGCCGACTTCTCGCCCGAGTGGGTGACCCCAATCTCCACCACCTATCGCGACTGGACCGTTTACGAGCTCCCGCCGAATGGGCAGGGGATGGCTGCACTTGAAATGCTGAACATCATGGAGACCACTCCACCCTCTTCCGATGGCCCGCTCAGCATTCCCGAGCTGCACAAAAAGATCGAAGCCATGAAGCTCGCTTATGCCGACCTCCATCGCTATAACGCCGACACTCGCTTTGCCAAAGTTCCTATTCAGGGACTGCTCTCAAAGGATTACGCCAAGCAGCGCGCCCAACTCATCGATCCCGCGCACGCTAACTGCGACGTCGCCGCCGGAAAACCTCCGGGCAGCGACACAACCTATCTCTCTGTCGTCGATCGCGACGGTAACATCGTTTCCTTGATTCAGAGCAACTACGAAGCCTTCGGCTCCGGCATCACCGTCCGCGGCATGGGTTTCGTTCTTCAGGATCGTGGCGCTCTATTTTCGCTTGATCCCGCATCGCCCAACGTCCTCGCCCCTCGCAAGCGTCCTTTCCACACCATCATTCCTGCGTTCATGGAACATGGCGATCAGCACATGGGTTTCGGCATCATGGGAGGTGCCAATCAGCCTGTCGCCCACGCGCAGTTCGTCTCCAATGTCGTCGATTATCGAATGAATATCCAAGCCGCGCTTGAAAACGCGCGCTTCACCGTAAGCCCCAAGCAGGGATGCAATGTCGTGATCGAATCCCGCGTCCGACCAGACGTTCTGCAAAAACTTTCTGTGATGGGTCACATCTTGCAGATCCAGGGCGCGTTCTCAAGTGCCATGGGCCGCGGTCAGGCCGTGATCCACGACTCCAAAACCGGCATCAACTACGGGGCCTCCGATCCTCGCGCCGATGGCTCCGCTGAACCAGAACCCGTTTCGCCCTTCTGAGAGGTGAGCACTGAGAACCAAGAACTGAGAGCTGACACCTGATGACTGAGAGCTGGCAACGCTGGTTTAATCAGAAAGATCCTATTTCATCCCGGCCGCTTCAGCGCCCTCGATCGGAAACAGCACTTCCACTATGGTCCCGGAATTTCCGGAGCGAATCTGCATTTGCCCGCCAAGATTTCTCACTCGCTCCCGAATGCCGCTCAGTCCCACGCCCATTGGCCGATCATCCCGGCTCAATTCAGAAATCGGCAGACTCATCCCTTTGCCTTGGTCTTCCACTTTCAATCGCACTTGCGATGGCAGTCGCGAAAGCGTGATCCTCGCCGTTGCGCTTCCCGAATGCCGATGCACATTCGTGAGCGCCTCTTGCACGATCCGAAATACCGCCAGTTCCAATTCATTCCGGAATCGCCCCAGATTCGGCGAGATATCCAGGTCCACCTTAATGTCACTGCGCGAACAAAAACCGCTCACGTACCATTCCAACGCCGAAGGCAGGCCGACTTCATCCAGCAGCGGAGGATGCAACAAATACGAAAGCGTACGCACTTCCTTCACGCTCTGCTCCAGCAGGGAACCCAAATCGTCGAGTAGTCGCAGCGACGAGGCGTCCGCATTGGAGAGGCGCTTTTGCACCATCGCCAGATTCATGCTTGCTCCGGCCAGCATCTGGCCTACGCTGTCGTGTAACTCGCGCGCCAGGCGCCGCCGCTCTTCATCTCGCAAACTCAGCAGCCTTCCCGAGAGAATTCGCAGTTCATTTTCAATTTGCTTTCGGCGCGTTATGTCGCTATCTAGCTGATAGCGCCCCCCGATTTCCCCTTTTTTGTTGCGCCACAAAGCCCACCGGCTCGCCACCGTTACTCGCGCGCCCTGCTTTGTCATCTGCTTAAGTTCGACGTCCCAATGTGGTTCGCTGCGCAAGATGTTTTCAATTTGCGCCAGCGAACGCGGCAGGTCGGTATTCAAAAGTTCGATCGGCGACTTTCCTGCGGCTTCTTCCGCCGTCCAACCGTACAGCCTTTCGGCACCCCGGTTCCAGAAAATCACTTTGCCCGACGGATCAACAACCAGAATGGCTTCTCGACTCAGGTCCAGCAGTTCGATGTCGCGGAACTCCTGCAGAACGCTCACCATGGACTTGTTGCTTGACTGCAATGTGGACACCTTTTTTAAATTAAATCCCTGCGTCCCGGCAGGGTCCGCGATTCCAGTATTTGCTATCTCAGCCACATGCCTCCACGGCTACTCTGGGCTACAGCCGGACTGGATGAACCTTCGATGCCGGCCAGAGGGAGAACAGAGCTGTCGCCTTTTATATCCCAAAGTCGACGGGGTTAGCATACATGGAACCCCGTATAACTTCTGAGTAAATACTTCTCAACCACGTCGCCGCCCCGTGCCGGCATTTGCGTTTCGAAGCGAACTGCGTATTATTCTACCTACCAAGTTTCATTTCTCTCTGACGAACGGTAGGAGATTCAAGCGCCATGGCTGGTGAACTCGGTTTGCGATTGCTGTTTGTCGATGATGAATCCAGCATCCGCCTGACTTTGCCCCCGGTCCTGCAGAAAGCAGGGTTCGATGTGCGAGTTGCCGAAAGCGTTTCCGACGCACTCTTCGAGATCAATTCCCGGCAATTCGATGTGCTCATTTCGGATCTCAATATCGGGGAAGAAGGCGATGGATTTCTCGTAACCAGCGCTATGCGCCACGTTCAGCCCGACTGCATTACCTTCATCCTGACCGGATATCCTGCCTTCGAAACTGCGCTGCAGGCCATTCATAACCGCGTGGATGATTATCTGGTGAAGCCGGTCGACATTGACTCTCTCACAAAGACGCTGCGAGAAAAACTGTCCAATCGTGGCGTCAAACTGCCGTTTGGAGGAAAACGTCTCGCCGACATCCTCCGAAGCAATCGCGTTCAAATTGTTGGCGCGGCATTGACCGGGGAAAACGGAACCGCTTCTGGTGTCGAGAATCAGCTGACCGCGTTTCTGAACGCGCTGATAGATCAGTTGGAAAAGGGAAGTGAAGAGCCAAGCTCTGATGGTTTACGGTTCGCCCCCGAGTATGGCAAAAAGCACGCCGACGCTCATCATCTCCCCGCCGCACTCGCCAGTCAGTTCCGCTTGCTCGAACAGGAAGTCTATCGTTGCGTGCAGAACAGTATGTCAGGCATGGATCTTCCCATGCTGATTTCAGACTTAAAGCGCTTCACCTCGGGCCTGCATTTCTTGATGGAAACATCTCTCCGCGCGTACGGCTCACCGGCCAAAACCACTCGTCGTCCAAAATCCACCAGGTCCTCTGGACCCAAACGCCGCTCCCGCAAATAGCTTCGCGACCGAAATCCGACGAAGGATACATGCTCTTTCAGCTTTGTCGAATCTGCGACCTTCAAAGTGGCGAGGGATCTCACGTCCACCAGAGCATCGAAAGCGCGGCGATCTCGGCCTACCCTGTGGCTGAAGATTTTGAAATTTCTCAGTGGTCCTCTGTGGTCAAAGAATGGTGCTCTCGGCGCTCTCTGCCGTAACACCGGCGCCGCTAAAGCGGCTTGCCTGGATCCCCACGCCTTTGGCCGTCCTTCTCATCCTTCAGGCCCAGAGCGGCATCTGCCAGATCAAGATAGTGATCCAGTTTGGAAGGTTCTGCGCCGCGATCTCCGAGCGGCAGTAAACGAGGTCCTTCATCCCTCGCCGAGGGGGAGGTGGGAGGCAATCTCTTCAGGCGCGGCGAGTGCTTCTTTTTTGCCATCGCTAGCGCCGCTCCTCGCGACGGCGTCCGTACGACAGGTCCGCGGATACCGAGGCGCCGCTGGCATCGGACGCGCCGATTACCTTGCTCTCTCTTGGCACTCCAGCCATTTCACGCTTACGGTTTTCGATCTCGCGCAGTTCGCGGAAGATTTCCGCCTCGCCTTCCGTGTATTGCGCTTCGGAAATCTCTCCCGCTTCCAGTTGGACTTGCAATTCGAGCAGGCGTTCTTTCACCGGACCGCTGTCGGTGTATTGCTCCTCCGCTACTTGCCCCAGAGTGCGCAATACAAACTTCAGTCCGCTTACCGGCAATGCCAGCAGATCGTCAAGCAGCAGCATGTAACCTTCTCTCTTACGAAGGCGCTGAAACTCTCTCCAACTTCAGACGAATGTTGACGAAATTATAAGGTGGCCAGGGGCCCGTGTATTTGAATTTCAGGCGCTTGCCATATTTTTTCGCGATCTTGTTAACCACATTATCGAACTCGGCTTCGCGGCTGCGGTCCACCAGAAACGCCGCATTCATAATCATTTTGTCGCCGATCGGCTGGTTATCGCGCGATGCCACGCAGACCCCGCGCAAGGTTTCGTAAATGTCGCGAACGTATTCAGTCGCTCGTTCCGCCAGAGCCTTGTCGATCATACGCCCGAGTTGCATTCGAGCGAAGTACGTGGACTGTAACTGCTTCCGCACGATCTCCTGGTGAAAGCGCCGGATCTCTTCGTCCTGCTGCTTCAGCTCCTCGATGATCTGGTCCCGCTCCCAGTTGACCTTCAATCCAAACTCGAGCTTCCCCGCCATCTGCTTCAAAACATCTTTCAGCGAGGCATAAATGCTCTTCAATACTTCCCGGATATCGTTTTCCGTTCTAAACACGGTCCCAAAACTCATCGGAATGATCGTGTAATTCTTCATTACCGTTTCGATCACGTGCTCGTGTGCCAGCGCGTTTTCTCGGGTTGGATCGAAGATCGCTACCGGTGTTTTGCTCACCACCGCGGCGATGTCCATGTAGTTGACTGTAAAAACCGGCTCGCCGGCTCCGCCGATGCCGATCTTTCCAAATGTAAGGTGCTCTTTGGAACTGAGAATTCCATACACATAGCGGCCGCCTTCCCCGGGACCGCTCTCCGCCACCTTCGCAGCGTCCGGCATGCGGACGTGGACGTCTTCTTTCGATCGCGAGCTAATCTTGTTTGACTTCCTCACTATCGGGGTCGCCATTTTTTTCTCTTTCATTTATTGTTGCGCAAACGTTCCCATCCGCGATGATGTTCGTTGTGCATTCAACGGCACCTCGCGCGTTACCGGGAACGTGAGCTGAATTACTGTGCCTTTCCCCACACTGCTGCGCACATGAATGCGGCCATTGTGGTTCTCCACAATTCCTTTCACGATCCAGAGTCCCAAGCCCGTACCTTTTGCACCTTTCGTGCTGACGAAAGGTTCAAAAATCGTCTTTTGCAGTTCACGGGGAATGCCGGTTCCGGTGTCTGCTACTGTGAGCACGACCGCGCTATGCGTCCCGTCCCTGCTTCGCATTTGTCGCGTACGGATAATCAACTTTCCACCCGAGGCCATGCTGTCACGCGCGTTTACAACCAGGTTCGAAAGCAGTTGTCGAAACTGGTCGGCAGAGCCCTTGAACTGCGATATCGGTCCGAGTTGCCTCTCCACGGTAATGTCGGCCTTTGCCAGCGGTCTCTGAAACAGCGTCAGCGTATCTTCCACCACCGCGTCCAAATCGAAATCGCTCAACTGCACCACATTCCGGTATAGCCCCAGCATCTGCCGGACGATCCGCGTGACCCGCTCCGTCTCAGCCTTAAGCACGTCATAAACCGGTTTCGAGCTCGGATCAAGATTGTCCCCCAGCAGGTGAATCGCGTTCTTGATCGATTCCAGCGGATTATTAATCTCGTGCGCGATCGTTCCGGCCAGTCTACCTGTGGCCGCGAATTTCTCCATTTCCAGCATTCGCCGCTCGATCTGCAACTGCTCCAGCTTTTTCCAGGTAGAGAAATCACGTAAAACGGTCACCGTGAACGCTACCTGCCCGCGAGCATCGTAAATTTTGCCCGAGCGCGCCGCGTATTCGATCTCCGATCGCGAACTCGGCTGGTACAGGTGAACCGACCGATTTTCTTTGTCCGCAAATGAGAAAGTAAAAGACGTCAGGTAGGCATCCAACTTCGCCTGGTTCCTCACCAGTTCCGGATGTCGCACCAACTCGCTGGCTCCAAACAGTTCCTTTGCCAACGGGTCCAGCAAAACGACCTTGGCGGAATTATCCGCCACAATGATCGGGTCTCCGACATTCTCGATCACCAGGTTCAGCCGGTCGCGGTCCTGTCGCACTACATCTTCCGCCGTGCGCAATTTCTCCAGGTTCGCCCGTACTTCTTCATCAGCGCGCCGCAAGTCCGTGACATCGCGCATCACCGTCACCATGCCGGTGCGGACACCCTCGGCGCTATAGGTCGGAGCGCAAACCGCCTCAAACAACACTTCCTCGCCATCCATCACATCGACCAGCGTCAGATCGCGCGACGTGTCGCTCGCACTCACCACCATCGACGACAAAGCCGCCGAGAACAGCAGGTTGTTGAACTCAACCGCCCGCTTGCCGCCCTCGCTCACGCCCTCCGGCACTCGGAAGAATCTCTCGGCTGCCTTGTTCTGAATCACTACCCGGTGCTGCGTGTCCGTCAGGATCACCGGGTCCGCCATGCTCTGCATCACCGCGCGCAAACGTGAGATCGTGACTTCCATGTCTCGCATGCGGTTGTAGTAATGCTCGACCTTGAACAGTCGCGACAGAAACCCGTTTGCTCGATCCACTAGGTTGCGAACTTCCCGCAACCGGTTTTCATCCGCATTCCTGTTGACCTGTGCCAGCACTACATTCGCGTATCCCCGCATACCGCAAGCAGCGCAGACCTGCTGCTGCAATGGAAATTTCTTTGTGATGCGCGAATTCAAAACTGCCAGGCAATCCTGTCGACGTTCTCGTTCTGCTTCCCAGCAGCGCGTCCGGTTGCGAAAAATCATCGGATACGCGTAGTAGCTATCCGAGCTTCCGCTGCCCATTTTCAGCACATCCCCGCTCAGGTTTTGCAGTACCGATACGACCGGATTTTCGCTCGCCCACAAGGACGTGCGGAATTTTTCCAGGGAATGTCGATCGCAATTCAGGGACGCTGCCGGCCGGATCTCGCCCGAGTCAAAATCTACTTCCAGCACTAGCGCGCGAGGAAATCCCAGGTGAACGATTTCCTCCAACAGGATGGGAAAAATCTCTTCTGACCGCTCTGCCGCCAGCAGTCGTAGCGCCGCTTCCCGCGAACCCCCGCGAATCACCATCAGCTCCGCTCTGGCTTGAGCTTGTATGCGCGGACTCGCCATTCCCCCACTTCTCCCACGCAAGGACTACGCTCGCCTTATCCTTCGGGCCGGCACCCGGGCGCGCCGCCTTGTCGTCTCCACTGTGACTTCTTCCGCTGCTTCTGCCTCACCCAGCTGCGGCCGCGAGACCAGGCCGACCAGACCCACCGCGTCGGCGTACTTCAAATAAGTATCGATCGAAGCCACCACCACGCGAGCTTCCACCGTGATCAGGTCGATACCGACCAATGAGATCCGGACCCAGGCGTCGATCACGATGCCCTTGTCGAGTACCCGGTCGAGTACATCGATCAGGCTCGAACCACCCGATATGCGTTCGACAGCCATGAACCTTTCCTCCTAGGTGCGTCTGCTTACGCCCGCTCGTTTGCCCGCTGCCCGCGCGGCGCGCGGACGCGGTACTGTACGTGTTGCTTGGGGGAGAGCACTACGTGCGGCTGGCGCCGGAATCGTCAAATGCGGATCGTACTTCCACCAATTCAACCCGATCTCTTCGGCCTTATCTACCGAGCACACTAGCAACCGAATGCGGATCGTAAGCAGCTCAACATTCGCCAACGAAATACGTACATCTCCAGCTATGACCAGTCCCTTATCCAGAACTCGGTCCAGAATATCTACTAAATTGGTTGTCCCTGCTACAGTAGGCACTCTTTCCATGTTGAAAGCTTTCGTGGCATGGTGAGCGGAATCTGCGAGTTGACAACAGCCCCATCGCCGCAGCAAATCCTATGGGATCACTCTACATGTGTCAACGACACCTTAGCCATACAGTAAGAATTCCGCCTTTCTACAGCATTCCCTGTAGGAAACTCGTGCCATTTTCGAACTCATAGCTGGGAACCGAGAGCTTGGAACTGGTTTTCCTTACTGCCATCTGACACCGTCTTCATTTCAGCAAATTCCCCAGCGGTCCCAAATCCAGATTCAGGTCCGCCGGCGTCAGCCCAAAGTGATCGCCCAATTCTCGAATCTTCGCTTCCAGCGTCATCAGCGCCGTTCCCATCTCCTCGACCTGTTTCTCGGATAACGATCCGCCCTCCATCCTTCGAATCGCCTGCCGCTCCAACAACTGCCGCAACAGCTCGATCAAACTCAACACTAGCTTCGCCAGTCCCTGCTCCACGTTCTCTGGCGTGCAGTCAATCCGCCCCGCCTCGCCGCTCGGCGCCTCGGCCCCTTTTACCGATTCGACATGGATCCCCGTCTTCTTCTCCATAACCTGTCATCCTGACGCTTGGCTGTGATCCTTCCCCTGGCACGCTGTCATCCTGAGGCAGTGGAATCGGGCGCTTGCGACCGATTCCCGACGAAGGATCTATGCATTCCGCGTTTTCCTCCCCCTCTGCGGTTTAAGAGTTACATAAACTCCGTCGCCGCCCACGGCCCCGTCACCCGCGCCGTTAAGTCGCCAGCAATGTGCGCCGTTCTTATCCTTCCCAACATTCCTTCCACTCCGTTCCGGGCCACCAAGACATAGCACTTCATGCTGGACGAACCCTCATGAGTCCGCCAATCCCGCACCCAATCTCCAAGCCCGGCGCGAATCCCATCCGCGGCCTCCATCAACTTCCGATGCCGCTTCTGCCGCTCCAGCAAGTACTCTGTCCCTGTCCTCTGCTCCCCGGCCGCTGTCGCGAGGCTCAACTGAATCTCGATCTGCACCACATCTCGCAGGCGACTTAAACTCTCGCGATACTCCTCCGCATGCTCTTTCAAAAAGCCAATCATCTCGGAATCATTCGCCAGCACGGTAGGAAAGCGGAACGGCACAATCGCCACCCGCTTCAGAAATTCCTGCAAAACCCGATGGAACTCCACCGCCAACCCTCGCGCCTTATCCGGCCCGCGATACTCCGAAACAAATCCAACCAGCCCACCTTCCGCGATCGCCCGAATCTCGGTCCCCTGAACACCCGTCTGCGGGGGCGTGATTTGCAACCCTGCTTCCGCGATGCAGTACGCCAGCAGGGCCATAAATCAGTCAATCTCGGGTTTCGCAGATGAAAGTTTTCCGCCGGGCGCGCTGATCTGCATGTGTGCGAGCGCCGTCTCTACCGACGTCAGCAGCACATCCAGGCCCAGGTAAATCAGGTCAACACCGGCGAGGGAAATAATCAGCTTCCCGCGGATCACTACCCCTTTATTAAGGATGTGGTCAAGGATATCCAGTAACGACAGGTCGTCATTCGCATCGCCCGCGGCGATCACCATGTTTGCGTTAGTCTCTGCCACTATTCCAAACTCCGCGTCACAAACGAATACGGAGGCCACGGCCCGCTACATTCAATATGCCGCGTATTTTTCCATTCATTCTCGTATTGCTCAAGCAATGACTGCAGCTTCTTGCCTTCCCCCCGCTTCAACAAAAGCGAAATCTGATATCGCAGATCCCGCCGCCCGCCGCTGATCGTCCCAACCTCCGCAGTTGCCACTGCAAACCTCTCCAGCTCTTTTGCGAACCGCCTAAGCTCTCCATCATCTTTCACCGGAGCCCGCGCGCGCAGCAACGCAGATTTCGCCTGCAGGTAATCTTTTCCACTCTTTCCCGCCCGAACCTCCGCCACTTCCGGGCGTACCGCAAACACCTTCACTCCCCATTCCTCGTTGCCTTGGATCCGCTTCAAATCCGCGACTAGCACTGCCTGTCGGCCTTTTACGTCTTCTTCCAGGGACTTGTCATTTAAGAACACCGTACCGAACCTTGCTGGCAGAACGTCATTCTCTTCCGCGATCGCCGCCAGCGCCGCTTGATGACGGGGCGTCATCTCCGTCAGCCAATCGAGATTTTCAATGTTCTTTGCGAGATTATCCGCAAACTCTGTTTTCGCCACCCGGCTGATCCAGCACGCCAACCCGGCACACCTCATCGCCTCAACCGTCGCTTCGCCATCCACTCCCACTGTTCCCCGCGGCTGATTCGCCGTCTGGCTGATACCGTAGAGATACAACACCGTGCTTTTCTTTACGCCAGCTGCCATAGCTCTCCAGTAAACGCCCGCAGACCTTTCTGGCCGGCGATTTCAGCCGGGAAGTTTCGCGCCACGAAAATCTTCATCCCGGGGAACCGTTGCCGAATTTTTGAAAGCGTCACGCGCTGCCACGCATTGGCTCGTCGACAACGCGAACATCGGCCAACATCTTTCTCCATCACCAGCCGGTTGACGAACAGCGGGCCCAAAGGCAACTCCAAAGATTTCAAGCTGCGGATCAGCCGCTCGGTCTCGCGATCGGGAAGCGTTTCCGCCAGCATCACCGTGTAAATGCGCGACGTCTTGGAATCCCGGAGCACTTCCACCAACCCGCGAATCCGCTGGCCCATCCTCGCGATTTCGACGCCGACGTCCTGAACGACAGCAAGTTTACGGTGCGCTGCCAGAGTTTTCAATAAAAGGCGCGTCCACACCAGAATCCGCTCCGGCATTCGCAGAAGCTCCAGTGCATGCCCGCTGGGGGCCATATCCAGCACCACTCGTTTTCCTCGCTCCCCAAGCAGGTCCAGAATTCGAAAAACCGCCAGAACCTCATCTACTCCCGGAGGCACGCTCTCCAGCAATTGCGCAAACAATTGCCGTTCAAACCACAAATCGACGTGCAGCTGAGTTGTGTCCGATCTCATGCCCTCATCGATCAACCCCTTCATGCCGGCGCCCCAACTCTGGAATGCGCTGACCGAGTCCATTTCCGACGCACGAAACTTCGCGTCCCCCAAAACTGCTTTTGCCTCATCTCCAATCTCCGTCTGAAATACGTCATCCAACGATGGGGCCGGATCCACTGAGCAAATTTCTACTGCGGCGCGTCGTTTCGTTCGCGTGTGAAAACCTAACGCAGCCGAAATTGTCGTTTTGCCCACCCCTCCTTTACCCAGGACCATGGAGAGAGGAATGTCGAGCACTGGCCATTCCGCTCGAATCAATTTGATCTGTGCATGCTTTGGAGGGGCCGGTTTCCAGGTCAGCCGCTTTCCTGAAAATACGTGTGCCCCAAACGCCTGCAATCCTTCCACTCCAACTACCGGAGCGCCCGAGTCTTCGCCGAGGTAAACCGTACTGTTCGGAAAGTTCTCTGTCAGTAAGGTTTGCGCTGCTCGGGTTGCTTGCTGACGCTTCTTGCACACCCCGCAACTTCCCCTCTGCCGCACCGCGCGATTTAAAACAACCGAGCCGATCTCCAGCGGCGTCGATGATGCGCGCAAAATTTCTGCACACCGCACCGATTCATTCAGCGCAAATTCCTCCGCCGTGGTGACCAGAAAAATCTCAGCTCGTTCCTGAAACGCCGCCAGAAGCCCTTCGACAATCGTTTTCCAATCGCGAATCAGCGGATGCGTTGAAGATTGTGGAACCCCGCCAAAATGAGCCGCCAGTATCTGATCGCGGCTCCCCGCAAATTCCAGGAACGCCAGAAACCGTCGAAACTGCTCCGGCAACTGGAAAAGCCTCAGCGTGTGACCGAACGGCGCAGTATCAACCACCACGTGCGCATACCGTCGCGAATTCAGCGCCTCGTGAATCGCAAGCAGCGCCGACATCTCTGCCATGCCCGGCAGCGTCGCATCCAGAAACGGCTCAATCTCTTCCTTTGAAAAAATCGATCCGCTTTCCAGAATCGACAGCAGTTCTCCGCGTCTTTCGTCTAAAAATTTGCGGAACTCTTCTTCCGCATCCACCTGCCAAACCCACAGCTTTCCTCGCGGAAGTTTGGTCCGTGCAACTTTGTTTGAGAGATTTTGCTCAATAACATCCGATAACGAATGTGCCGGGTCCGTTGAAAGAAGAAGAACAGGTTTCGTGGGATGCGTTATCGTTTCGCGTACCGCGTAAGCTGCCGAGACTGTTGTCTTACCTACTCCTCCTTTGCCCACAAATAGGGACAGCTTCCCGCGCTTTCTCATCGCCCCTGATTCTAAGTGCTGGCTGCCCCACCCTTCGCGGTTTTCGAAGGGTGGGTGCAAAACTAGTTTGGGTCCCACGTCTCGCCGTTTTTGCGAGACGTGGGAATTCAACCAAATTGCGCTCTCATCCTGAGGAACGGGAGTCGATCGCTTGCGCTCGACTCTCGACCAAGAATCTATGTCATACAGGATACTTTCTGGTTAATCGGGGATATACTGTATTGCCGTCCTGTCCTGCGGGTCTTACTGTCTCTTTTAAACGTTTTCACCGAGGGACTTTGCTTGGGCGGTTCTGTAGCACCCCAGAAACAAGATCTCTGGCCAGGAATGGATCAGAAGGCCACAATCCTGTGTATTGACGACGAAGAGCCGGGGCGCATGCTCCGCAAACTTCTTTTAGAGTCTGCGGGATACGACGTTCTTACCGCTCCATCCGGCCGCGAAGGCTTGCAATTGTTCCTCTCCCAGACGGTTGATGCCGTCATCGTGGACTATTGGATGGCCGACATGAATGGCTTGGCCGTCGCCAAAGAACTTCGCCGCCTCAACCGCAACACTCCCATCATTGTCCTGTCCGCCTATGTCCCGATTTTGGACGAGGCCGTCGGTTTGGCCGATCTGTGGGTCCGTAAAGGTGAGGAAAATCCCGAATTCCTTCTTGCCAAACTTCGCGAACTCCTCGATAAACGCCGCCAAAATTAGCGGCCTCTATCTTCTTGCTCCGCCTGTCATCCTGAGTGAAGCCCCTCGCCTGCACATGTCCTCCTGAGCGAAGACGTCGTTTGCGCAGCGAACGACGACGCAGTCGAAGCATCCCTGACCCGCGGCAGGCGCAACTACACGGCGGTCGCGGACACGGCGGCACTCCGCACTTCAATGGCTGGTTCCTCGCCAACCTGAAGATAAAACGCCACTGCGCTTGCCCTTTGCCAGAATCGGATCGCTAATAAGATCAGCAGAATTACTTGGCTCACCAGAAAAGCTCCTAACACGCTACTTGGTGGCACAACGACATTCCATAAAACGATACCCGCCGCCAACACGATCAGCCCGACAATTGCGCTCACTACATAGCTGCGGCAAAGCCGCAAATTTCGCCAAGCCGCGCTGAATGCCCAACCCAAAGACTTCCGAACTGCTCCCTCGTCGCGCAGCACCACGTCCGCCTCGCATAGATCGAACCACGTCCGAATGAAAGTCATCACCAGGAAAATCACAGCCATGCCTACCATCTGCACCACAAACGGCAGCCGGTCATCATTCACGCTGCGGTCGACAGCCTTCACCAATGCGCCTTGAATCCCGAATAAAATCCCGCCAACGATGGCCAGCACGATCGCACAGATCACGAACAATCGTACGAATCGCCATAGGTTGCGTCCGCATGCGCGATAAAACTCCTGGCGCGAAATCCGATGATCCGACGAATATCCCAGCAGCACGCCCGGCATAAATATGAGACTCGCCAGGAAGAACACAATCGCGCCGGCCATCTCCGGCGCAGTCGAACTCCGCACCGCGCCGAGGTCCGGACGAATCAGCATCTCGGCAAGTGCGCCCAGATCAAACCCGTGCAGCAACCTGTCGGAATACAGGCTGTGATCCAAAATTGCGCCTGCATTGGCCGTAAACGCCGCCGCCCCGAACCAAGCCAATACCAGATTCAGCAGATAAAACCAGATCACGTAACGCTTGTTGCGGCTCGCGATCCTCGCGCCCGCGGAAATCAAACTTTGCCCTTGCATCAAGTCTCCCCCAGACTCCCGTCAGAATTAAGAAGTCAGAATGCAAAATGAAAATTTCTGCTCCTTACATCTGCCTTCTTCCTTCTCACTTCTGCCTTTTCTAGACCAGCCACCATGCCAGGCATTGCGAGACCAATTGGCTGAAGAACATCAAGTAATTCGCCAGTTTCTTCGTCGCGCCAGTCGCAGCCTCGGTTAGATAGCTATTGTTGAAGTAATCTCGGTCCACAAAATTCTTGTGATCGGGATCCACCTCGACCGATTCCACCTTGGCCTTTTTTTGATATGCGTATCGCACCCATCGGTCCTGCCCGTCCCAGTGTTCGCGTAATTTTTCCCCATTGTCGAACTTGACCTCGACATCAACCGGCATCACGAAATCCCCTTTGCGATGGATCCAAACATTCGAAACGTACTCCGTCTCGCCTTTTTTCTCTTTTAATTTTTCCTTGTACCACTCCACCGGGTACGAACTTACCTTCAGCACCTCGAAGTCCATCGGTTCGGTACCATACACCGCCTGGTTGAAGTACCACCGCAAATCTTTCCCTGAAACTTCTTCGATCGTCTTCAGGAAATCTTCCTTAGTCGGATGCGTGAAGCGATAGCGCATGAAATAGGTATGCACCGCTTTGCGCATTGTGTCCGCCCCTATCAGCCCCTCCAGCGTCCGAAACACCGCTGCCGTTTTGTAGTACGTGATTGTCCCGTAGGAATTCGAATTTGCGTATTGCCACCCATTCCGCGCCATCGGATCGAGCGTATCGGAGGTCCTCAAGAAAACCTGGTCCTGCTCTGTCTCTCCCGCCGTCATCCCCCATTGATTGATGATCGACGTAGATTGTCCGTACAGCGAGTCCATGACATTCGATTCCGTGTACTGGTTGATCCCCTCATCCATCCACGCATCCTCGAACTCATTCGTCGCCACCATGCCATACCAGTATTGGTGGCCGAACTCGTGCTCGACCACCTGCTCGGGCAAGAGCACGCCCTTCGGCATGAACCAACTGGTCCCGCCGGTGATGAACGTCGGATACTCCATCCCAAAACTTTGCGACCCGGGTTCGGGATCCACCACGGTTATCGTCTT